>Ga0105238_10007858_pt1 | contig 10669 bp, 8 predicted proteins | sample KBSC34metaG_FD_81526 | JGI IMG/M metagenome (GOLD analysis project Ga0105238, IMG submission 81526) | Corn rhizosphere microbial communities from Kellogg Biological Station, Michigan, USA - KBS C3-4 metaG | ecosystem: Host-associated > Plants > Roots > Rhizosphere > Soil | place: Michigan, USA...
CGGCCTGCTGTGCACTGCGGGTATGCTCAACGGCGTGTTCGGCGAAGCTGAAGATCGTCACATCGCGCATTGGCGTTCAGTGAAATTCACCGACCATTGGGAGGAAGAAGAGGAAGACGGCACCAAATTCTTGCACGACCGGGAACGGTTCTCGCACGAACTGACGCTGGTCTTCGCCAACGGAAAGACTCAGGTGCTCACCCATGAAAAGAAGGAGGCGGGAAAATGAAAAACGCCCACCTTCGCTTCGGTTGGCTCTCTTATGTAAAAAGCAGGGAAAAGACCCCGACCAGCATCAAGCTTCATCTCGACCGTTTCATTGGGGAGGTCTTGCCCGATCCTCCCCGACAAGCAAAGGCGCATTTGATTTCCGTGATTGGGGGAGATACGCAGATCTCGGCTGTGAGCGCGGCCATTTCAATGGGAGAACGATTCATGGTGGAGGGCCCGGATGTGCTGCCAACCCGAGTGTGCCTGGAGAAAAATGCGCAGTGCTTCAAGAGCTCCATACAACTTGCCGGGCGAAAGAAGCCGCTGGGTCATTTGATTGCGCTGTCGGAAGAGCTCGCAGGAAAAGGCTCTTCCAATTCGGGCAAGACTCTTTTGGCAAGCTCGGACAAGCGATTTGTTTGGGCTTCGATCGCACATGTCTACGGCATTCCTGGAATGCCGGAATGGGCCGGTTGGTTTCGCGATGAACTGAATACGCATCGCGCGATTACTCACGTTCTTGGCATTGGATGCCGTCCGGTGATTGTCAAAGGCCACAAAGAACAATTTCTCGACTGGCTTAGCTGGGGCGTCGAGAGTGAGGCGATTACGTTTCCAGCGGCAACAGGTTCCATTCATTGGCCGAGCTTGGGCTTGAAGGACATTCTTTTCCACGTCTGTGCCCCGTCAGCGCAATAGGTGGAGAAGAATGTTGCTGACAACACGATGAGTCGCCAGACATCGGCTAGCGATCGAACCTCCCGAGACTGGCTGATCTTCCGGTTACCGATGATCCGCGAACTGGCGGTTTGCGGACGCAAAGACCTGTTATATGTCGGGTGTCGAGGAATCTTCCGCTGACGTCTGGTGGGTTGACCAGAGCATGCCACAGTTAGGAAGAAGAGGAAGCCTGCCAATCGGGTTTTGGCTATCGCTTCGTTGGCGTCTCTCGCAGTGCTGTGTATCAGTGTTGTTTTGGAATTCTGACGTGGAATTCTGCCGCCAGAAGACGTTCGAGCTCCCGTTCGAGATCCACTGAGGTGATCGGTTTTGACAAATATCCGTCAAATCCTGAGCTCAAAATTTTCTCTCGATCACCCCGCATCGCGTAGGCTGTAACCGCCAGAACAGGCAAGGAAGCCAACCGTGGATCCTGCCGAATCCGCTTGAGTGTTCCGAATCCATCGAGGACCGGCATATTGAGATCCAGCAGCAGAATGTCAGGAATGTTCTCGTCGATCTGTCTCAATGCTTGTTCTCCGTCGCTGGCCTCAACTACGGCGTAGCCGCGCATTTCGAGCAACTCACGGAGGAGCTCACGATTTACCGGGTTGTCTTCGGCAATCAGTACGGTTTTCATCCCTGACCTGCTGCGCGGGATCGCTTTTTGCTATTTAGTACCCTTGCAATCTCGGCGACCAATTGCGTTTGCCACGGGCCGTTTTTTTGAAAGAATGCTTGCGTTTGAGAATTCAGCAGATTCAGTTCTTCGGAAGTGAGGGTTTTACCGGTCATCACGAAAATCGGCAGATCCTGCAGATTAGGTCTTGATCGGACGTGACGAATGACCTCAAAGCCATCCATGCCCGGCATCAACAGATCCAGCAGGACCGCGTCAACGATCTTCGAAGACAAGACTTCTAGAGCTCTTGCTCCGTTTTGAACGCTTTGGGTTTCATATCCCGCCGAGCGCAATGTTTCGGTTAGCAATTCAAGGCTTTTGGGATCATCGTCGACCAGCAGAATGGCAGAATCGTCAATGGACGAAGTGAAGACGTATTTGCTCAGGGTTCCGAGAAGGATGTGCTTCGGTATTGGTTTGACTAAATAATCCGTCGCGCCGAGGGCGAAGCCTATCTTTTTTTGATCTACGATCGAGAGAATGATGATGGGAATGCCCGCAGTCTCAGGTGCCTTTCTCAGTGCGACCAGGGTCTCGAAGCCATTTCCTTCCGCCATCAGCACGTCTAAGATTATGGCGTGGGGCCGAATCTGTTTCGCTTTCTCAAGAGCATCCGCCCCAGAATCCGCGGTCACAGTCCGATACCCGGGAGCGAGATAGCTGGTCAAGAGTTCGCGTGCAGCCTCCTCGTCATCGACAATCAGAACCAAGGGATTGGATTCGGCTTTGACCTGTGCAGGTGAAACAGAAGCCGGTTCTTCGAGAATCGATCCCTGCTCTCCAATAGGGAAACTGATTGTGAATTTACTGCCTTTACCGAGGTCACTTTCGAGCGAAATCGTCCCCCCTTGCTCTTCCACCAAGCGTTTGCTAATCGCCAGCCCTAGCCCTGTGCCTTCGTGGACATTAGTGCTCCCCTCGACCTGGCGAAATTCTTCGAAGACCAGGGTGTGGTCCTCCGGTCGAATGCCAATACCAGTATCCGACACGGATACGTGAATCCTTTTGGCCTGGCTATAGGCCTTAATATCGACTCTCCCGCCGTTCGGCGTGAACTTCACCGCATTGCTTAGTAAGTTGTAAAGCACCTGCTTAAATCGGACCCGATCGGCGTATATGAAAAGTCCTGCAGTCGAGCTCTCGTGAACCGTGATGTTCTTAGCCATCGCCAGTGGGCGAATGGTCGACAGCACTTCAGGCAGAGCGTCTTTGATTTCAAAATCTTCATATCGAAATTCAAGTTGCCCAGCTTCGATCTTCGACAGATCCAGGATGTCATTAATTAGCTGCAACAGGTGCGTGGAGCCTTGCTTTATGTGCTGGACAAATCGCAGTTGTTTCGGGTTCAGCTGCCCCGGGGCCTGCTCCGCCAAAAGGTCAGAAAAGCCCACAATGGCGTTGAGCGGAGTTCTCAACTCATGACTCATGCTGGCAAGGAACTTGCTTTTTAACTGTGTCGCATGTTCGACTTCGCGGTTGCGAAGTTCTAACTCTCTGTTGGCGGCTGCGAGTTGCTCAGTACGCTCCTCCACCCTCTTTTCCAATTCGTCTTGAGCTCCGAGCAAAGCCATATCTCGCTGCTGAATCTGGTCCAGCATTTCATTGAAGGAATCTATTAAGGTTGAGACTTCGTCGCGGTTTGCCGTCGTAGCAGCCCGGATCGAGTAACTTTTCTCGTGCGAAATGGTTCGCGCTGTTTCCGCCAGTTGCACTATTGGTTTAGAAATCAGCCGCTGAGAAGCCTCTGAGATCAGCAGGGCCACTATTAATGAAATCAAGAGAACGATGGTAGTGATCAGAGTGTAACTTCTGAGGCGAGTATTAATGGCATGCAAGTCTGACCGGATGGAAACGAAACCGACGTTCTTTCCATCCAAGACTATTGAATCTACGAGAATGATCTGATTGTTCTCGAACCAGTGAGTAGTGGTGGTTTGACCTGCCGGTAAGTCGTGCAGTGATGGTGGAGCCTCCCCCGAGGTGCGAGCGTAAGTGGCAAAAAGCTGAGCATTTGACTTGTAAATTGCCGCGCTCATGATACTGGGTGAGATCGCCAGTGCCGATAAGGTTTTGTCGGCTGACTGAGCATCATCGAACAGCAACGCGGATACTGTGTTCGAGCCGATGATTTCGGCCTCGAGCGAAAGGTTGCGAACGATGTTGGCCCGAAACGTATAGAAGTCGTAAGCAAAGAATGCCGAGCAAGCCAGCAGGAGGGCCGTGCCACTCACGAGCATGTTTGTCCACGTGAGTTTCTTGGCAATGGTGTAGTGGCGAAACTTCAGCATTGTTATTGATCTCCGGCAGTTTCGTTCGTTCGTACCAAAGTTGCGACTTTGAGCAACTCCGAGCTGAGGGTCAACCCGGCCCGTTGAGCCGCTGTCAAATTGACTTCGAAACGGACTCTCTTGTCGTCGGTCACGAACTGGATCATGCCACCTCGATTGGCAAAATGTGGCATGTCGCTGACTGTCAGGACACCTTGTTTGCTTGCCGCCTCTACCATTTGATTCATTGACCCTTCGACCGAACTCACGAACAGAATTCGACAATCGATGGACTCTTGCGGTGTTGAAATGCGCCTTGCCACAGCGCTCTTGCCGGCAATTTTCTCGCCTGCGAGCACCGTATCGAGGGTTCGGCCGAATGGGTCCGGACCGAGAACACAGATCGTGAATGAATCCTGTTGCGCTCCGGGTTTGTCAGGCCATGCGACAAACCTGGCAAAGTTGATCAGATACACCGCCTTGACCTGATAATCAGTTGGCTTGGACTTCTGAGCTTGCGAGTAAGGGACAAAAGACAGTGCCAACAAGAGCATGGTAAAGAGCTTCAGCAAACCGTATCTCGGTATGGCGCCGGTCCGGATTAGGCGATAATTTCGGCGGGCAAAAGGCATGCATTTCACTCCGTATCACGTCGCCAAGTGATTTGGCCGTAACCCCCGCGCTCGACGAGAACTGAGCCGAACTCCGGGTGCCGAGGTTGAAATAAGTTTTGCCCGGTAAATGACAGTTCCAAGTTTTTTGTAAAGCGCCAGGCTATTCGCGCGTCCATGGTTTGGTAAGACCCAGTGAGTTGCGCAGGGACGGCGCCGACATAGCGGTATGTCGGCGAGAACGTAAATTGTTTCGGCAGACTGAAAAATGCTTGCCCGGTCACATCATTGTGCGGGCTGGAGTCTTCGTAAGACGAAATATCGCTCGATTTGGCGTGGGTTGCCCTATCCACGAGGTTGAGGCTGGCATACGAATACGCAGCTCTCAGTTCCATCCACCGCGTTGCCTTCCAGTCGGGCGCGATTTCTCCGCCGTTCGTCGATCCCATGATGCCGTTGGCGAACGGAACTGAAATGAGAATGTGCTGCGGAGGAGGTGAGCTTTCTATTGAAATTGAGGCAGAACCAAAGCCTTGTAAATCATTGTACTTGTTATGGAACCCCGCGACGTCAACGTAAAGACGAGGAGTTATCAGCCGGCGATAGCCGAGCTCATATCCCAGCAATGTTTCCGAAATAAATTTGCCGTTGTCGCAGACACACACAAAGATCGGCGGGTTCGAAAGCACCAGCCCGGTTATCTGCAAGTTCTCATCAATACGAGAAGGCGTGCGGACTGCGCGAGTTACCGCGGCCCAGACGGTTTGATGGGGAGTCGGATTGAATAAAAGGCGGGCACCCGGCTGATTCTCCCATCCGGTAAAGTTATTGTGCTCAAACTTCGATCCCAGCGTCAGCCACAACTTATCTTTAATAATTGCGACCTGGTCTTGCACGAATGTGCTGTAGAGAGTGTCAGTCTCGTCATGGGGAGTGAAGTTTACAGTTGCGACAGTCTGGACGAAGTCCCCCTGGCTGACACGCGTGCCAAAACCCCACGTTACCTGGTTTCGATTTCCCAACTGCAAGTGGTGAACGAAATCGAAGTCGAACGTATTTCGTGTCTCCCCCAGCTGAGGGCCGAACCTGGAGGTTCGATCGTAGTAAGTTTGAACCTGGAAGTCCGACGTGTCGCTGACCGTATGGTGCCAGACCCCCAGAAGGTTCCCTCCAGAAACGTCTTGAATGCCGTCGACATTGTTCTGACTAAGCGGCGAGTAATAGGCAATGCTCACCTGCTGGCCAACTTTACCCTTGTATAGGTCACCTTGGACTGTGAGGTTGTCGCGATCGCTAAGTGTTGAATCCGTTCTGAACCCTGCCTGTCCTAACTGCCAGGAGTCGTAGTTATCCCCTTCAGCATGGAACTCTGGCGCGAACCCGAAGCCGGTTCCGTACACTCGGTAGTCCAGATTGGCTCCATGGGCTCCTCCGTAACGAAGCGTGCCGCCGCCTTGGTCAATGTTGCCGCTCCGGACGGACGCATAAGTTCCGCGAGTGTCCTTGGCTTTCTTGGTGATTATGTTGATTACGCCGTTGACCGCATTCGACCCCCAGATCGTGCCTCCGGGTCCGCGAATTACCTCAATCCGCTCAATGTCTTCGACCGGAACATTTTGCACGTCCCAATAAACTCCGGCGTATAACGGCGTGTAAACGCTACGGCCATCGATTAACACCAGAACATCTCTGGAGAAGGCGCTGCCAAATCCGCGAATGCTCACGGACCACTGATTGGAGTTGACTCGCGCTACTTCTACACCCGGAACAAGCCGGAGCATCTCGGGAATGGAAGTGGCTCCAGAACGGCGTATGTCATCCTGTGTAAGAACGTAGGTCGCCGCCGGGGTCTTCCATATCTCCTCCGGTTCTTTCGAAGGAGTTGTTACTTCGATGTTGCCGAGTTCAGACAAACTCAATTGCTTCAGATTGTCGGCATCCGGCATCGCCTTCTGATCAGCCGCCAGTAACTCTGGAACAAGGCTGACGACTGCGAGCAATGCAACGAGGACACGTCGGAACACACGTTGACGCGCCCCGGCAGTCTTACCAAAAATCTTATTGCAGTTTGTGTTATTTGCCATTCGCACCCGCCGCCGTGCCCCGCGCCAGAAAATCTGCCGTTCCGCTCCTAATGAATCGCTCGAACTCGTCGAAAAGTTTCGGGTCCCACCAACCCTTGGCGACCTCGGTTTTCATGGTCTGAAGGGCATCGGTAATCGAAAACGCCGGCTTGTAGGGCCTAATCGTGGTAAGTGCGTCGTATACGTCGACGATCTGCAATACTCGTGCTGCGATTGGGATCTGATCTCCCTTAAGCCCGTCAGGGTATCCGGAGCCGTCGAGTTTCTCGTGGTGATGACGGATGATTGGCAGAACTGCGCGGAACGACTTCAAGGGAGCGCAGATACGCTCTCCGATAATCGGATGCTCCCGCATAAGCTTCCATTCGTCGGGAGATAACGAAGCTGGTTTTAGGATAATCGCGTCTGGAATCGCAATCTTTCCTACATCGTGGACCACCCCCGCCCGGCGTAGTGCGGTTACCTGATCTTCTGGTAAGCCGACATGTTGGGCCAATGCAGCGGAATATTCTGCCAACCGCTCACAATGGCCATGAGTATATGGGTCTTTACCTTCAATGCTCCGGGCCAGAGTGAAGAGAACAGATTCCGCACGCTCCAATTCGTCGGTGCGATATTTAAGCTTTAATAAAGAGGTCACCCGCGCAAGCAGTTCCGTTCTGTCAACGGGGCGAGTAAGGAAATCATCTGCCCCGACTCGAATACCCTCTATGCGATTTTCTTTGTCGGAAAGACCTGTAACGAGGATGACAGGTATCAAGTAGGTATCAGGATTACCCTTTATCTTTTCGCAGACCTCGAAGCCCGTCATTTTGGGCATCATTACGTCAAGTAGCACCAAATCCGTCGGCACGCGGCGTAGCTGGTCAAGCGCCTCCGGTCCATCTGCAGCAGTGATGGTCTTGAACCCTTGCGTGCCAAGAAGCTCGGTCAACAGTTCCCGATTTGCCGCTTGATCGTCGGCAACAAGAATGGTTCCAGTAATTGCGTACTTTGAGTGAGATAGCACACTTCACCAGTTATTTGTGTTGGTGATGAAGCGTGACACAACCAATACAGGATTTAATAGATTACTGAAGTTTAGATCGGGTATCGGTCGCGTCGAGTTACGGGCTTTCAACCTGACTGATGAATTGACGGATTGCCTCGTGGGCTGCATTGGACAATTTGCTAAATTGGATTCCTTGCCGTGCTTCCTTTACCCACACTACAGTTCCGGCGGCATCGATCGTAACTCCGGAGGTCGGTAATCGAAAGGATACGCGGACCTTGTCCCCCGCTTTCAGATGCCCGGCTTCGACTTGAAGGCCGCCTTGGCTAAGGTTCCAGGTTCTCCCTTTGACGACTTTGGATCCCACGGTGCAAGTTGCTTCTGTTTGTAATGGGACGCGAGCGTATCGGCGGCGATTCTCCACCATTGTTCCGCGGACAGCCCGAAACAAGACGGCGAGCTTACGTTTATCTATCGGCTTTTGCAGAAAAAACGTGGCCCCCGTCGCAAAGGCCTGATTCATGGTGTCTCGCTCATCCCGCCCAGTAACAATAACGATTGGCGTCGACCGGTTCCAAGACGACGTACGCACATCCTGAGCCAGCGCCAACCCATCTAGATTTGGCATCTCCAAGTCGAGAAATATCCCATCAAATTTCTCCTGATGTACCAGAACGGCTGCTTTCTGACTGTCACCAAACGGGCGAACCTCAGCCTCAAGCGACCGAAGAACTTCACTCATCAGTTCCAAACTCGCTGGATCGTCTTCGACGACGAGGAGCTTTAACGACAATATCTTTGTTCCTCCAATGCGGCCAGGAACTGGTGCGATTTCCAACGATGGTCGGTCCATGAGGCTGCTTAAATGTTCAGACTACTACCCCAAAGGCGGCAACACGTAGTAACAAACGTAATCAAGGCGACGTGTGGCAGGAAGGATCTGCACCCTCGCGCTTCGCGTGGGTATACGAGTGTGTTTAGAAACAGACGCTGCGTTGGTTGTGTTCTGTGGTGAGCGTCAAGTCATTCACACAATTCTTCAATCGGATGTCTAGGATTCTTTGCCCGACGCACTTGAGCGCTGGAATGTCAATATCGAACATATCCTGCATGTGATGCTTCTTTTGTGTCGTATTAGCTGACAGCCCCGGGTCACGTACCTAGGTACTGATTGCTATTGGCGTGTATGCGCGTAGACTACTGAAATCCTATGGCCGGAACCTTAGCAGACAGCAAGAGCAATTTATTTCGGGTTACCCACCAGCTCTCGAAGCTAGAGAAGCGTGATTGGGAGCTGTGGACAATAATAACGATTACCGGAATCTTAGTGAGTGCAACGCTCCTGGCTATTCTGTTCCGTGCTGCGTTTCTAACAAGCGAGGGAATTCACTTCGAACTTACCGTGTCACGTCCTCTGGCGATTGGACTCTTTGTCCTTCTCGGATTGCTAAATACTTATTTAGTAAGCAAACGCTTCGAGGTTCGGCGCTTGAGGGAGCAGGTGATATCAACCACGCTCCAAAATCAGGTGATTGAGCAGCAGTCGTTCATAGATCCCTTAACAGAGATATACAATCGCCAGTCTTTGGACCAGACGGCCGGACGATTTATAAGCCAAGCCATGCGACGACACATGCCTTTGGTGTTCCTGATGGTTGATGCGAACAATTTTAAGCAAGTGAACACTCGCTTTGGCCACCTGACGGGTGACTTTGTTCTAGCTGAGATTGCATCTGTTTTGAAATCGTGTATTCGGGCTTCTGATGCGGTAATCCGATACGGAGGCGACGAGTTTTTAATTATTCTTGCGGACACGACAGAAATCGGAGCTGGCAAGGTCACGGAACGCATTCATAGGAAGTTCGACGATTGGAACGAAGCAGGCCATCTTGAGGACTTCCGCGTAGAGGTTAGCGTAGGTGCGGTTGAATGGCACGAAGGAGACAGCTTAGACGAAATGCTCGACAAAGCGGACCGACGAATGTACGTACAAAAGCCGAGCCGCCCAACGGAACCAGTTTTTACAGCTCAAAAAAGGAACGACCTTTAGGCCCGCCACTTCGAAGGAATCTTGGAGGAATTGCTTGCGTCGAACGTAGTTGTTAATAACAGGCTGATTTCACTGACAACCCTAAAAGAATGAAAATGCGCCAACGGAGGTCCCGCACCAAATGCTTGGGCTCTGCTTCCTAATGTCCCTCCAAAACGGCATAGAGTTAATGTGGTCAGAATTCGTCGCATATACGCGGACGACTCAGGCAAAGGACCACCGGAGGTAATCGTGGTTCCCCCAGAAAGTTGGCTTCTGAGAAGTCAGATGCTGACAATCGCTGAGATTCCTTCCTAACGACGAGCAACTCGGAATTTAAGAACATGACTAGCGCACCTGATCGCTTGTCGTGAAACGGCCTCGGGCAGTGCTCGGCTAAAGGGACCATCTTTGGTCCTTCACCCCCTTGTGTTCGCCTCCTCCCTCCCATTTTCCAATTTCTTGGTACTCAGGATTTGTATGCCCGAACTTTTCACGATATACGACTACATGCGTACCCATGCTGTGCTTTTGGGACAGCGCATTCTTGAGGAATATCCGGCACTTCATCGATTCGACGATGCAGTTTCACCTCGGATTGAAGCACTGCTGCGAAAGCCTTTCCCGGCACAGAACATCGCCATTATGGGAGTTGCCAAACGCTGGCAGCGCGCGCGAACCGCGATGATGGTTGCCGAATGCGGCACCGGGAAGACACTGATCTCTCTGGGAGCAATCTATGTCCACAGTCGGGGGGAACCGTTCACCGCATTAGCCATGGTGCCTCCTCATTTGGTCGAAAAGTGGGCGCGGGAAGCATTTCTCACCTTGCCGGGAGTTCGCGTGTTCCTGATTGACGATCTGCGAAATGGCGGTGATGAGAAAAAGTTCCACGGAGTGAACGAGGTGCGGTTTAAACACGGTCGCATGGTGCGCGAAGGATTCGGCACGACCCTGACCGAACTGCGGCTGCGCAAGGACTCGCCGAATTCCCGGAGACGCTGGTTATCGCTCTGCGGAAGCCCATCCTTATTTATTGTCGGACGCGAGCGAGCGAAGCTCGGCTACTTCTGGC
>Ga0105238_10007859_pt1 | contig 10668 bp, 13 predicted proteins | sample KBSC34metaG_FD_81526 | JGI IMG/M metagenome (GOLD analysis project Ga0105238, IMG submission 81526) | Corn rhizosphere microbial communities from Kellogg Biological Station, Michigan, USA - KBS C3-4 metaG | ecosystem: Host-associated > Plants > Roots > Rhizosphere > Soil | place: Michigan, USA...
CGGGCGTTGTTAATCAAAATCCCAACTAATACCAGGAGCATGGTCGGCGCCGTGCTCATAGCGATTGTCAGGATCTGGGTATCGGTCATCTCAAACCCATCATAGCGGTTGCAGCTACTCTTCCTCGTACCAGGCACGCCACTGGCGGCGTTTGACCGGGAACGCGCGGATCAGCAGCATTCCAGTTACGAATCCGCCGACGTGAGCGAACCAGGCGATGCCACCGCCGGAGTAATTCGTCGTGGCCAGCGATCCTAGTCCGCTGAAAAGCTGGATGACGAACCACCACACCAGCATGATCCACGCCGGGATCTCGACCGTAGTCACAAAAACGATAATAAAAACCAGGGTCACGATGCGCGCGCGCGGGAATTTGATCAGATACGCGCCCATCACCCCGGCGATCGCGCCGCTGGCACCAATGGTGGGTACGCGCGAATAGGGGCTCGTGACCACCTGTAGAATTCCCGCTGCGAGTCCGCAGCACAAATAGAAAAGAAAAAAGCGTCCACCGCCGATCACGTCTTCCACGTTTCGTCCGAATACCCATAGGAACAGCATGTTCCCAAGCAAGTGCAACCAACCACCATGTAGAAACATGGAAGTCAGCAGGGTTTGGAGGTTGCCGGATATGGAATCCGGCACAATGCCCCAGTGCTGCACAAAGCGGTCCAGAGCGTAAGAATTGAGGGAAGCCTGATACAGAAAAATCATCACATTCAGCGCAATCAGAATTCCGACGACGAAAGTAGTGGACTGGACTCGCTCAGTAGATCGTAGGGGAATCATGCGCGCTCAGGCTAGTGAGTTTGGAATAGCGGCGCTAATTTTTGACTGGCGGCATCTCATAAACATAGATGAGATGCGCATGGCGGCTATCGGTTTTTTCAGTGTGCGAAGCCTTCCAGCCCGGGACAGCGTAGTCGTGCGAGATCACGCGCGCCCCCGCTTTCAGAAAACGCTCCAGGCGCGGCCTCAATCGTTCATTCAGTGGCGTGACGAGGTAAAGGAAAACTACATCCGCTCCGGTGAGGTCAGCGGTGAGAACATCACCCTGAATCACACGAGCCTGGTCGGACAAGCCTTCCTTTTGGATATTGGCGGTCGCCTTAGCTACCAAACTGGGGGAAATCTCAACTCCCACTGCCTTGGCTTTATATTTTTCCACCGCAGCGATGAGCACACGGCCATCGCCCGATCCGAGGTCGAAGACCGTCTCGCCAGGCTTGATATTGGCCAGCACCAGCATCCGGTCAACTACATGAGTGGGGGAGGCTACGTAGGGCGCCAGCTTATTGGCGTATCGCGAACTTTGTGCGTTCACCGGTCCGGCCGCAAGAGCAGCAAGTACGACGGCGATAGCGAACGGCCAACGCATAAAAGACCCTATTCTGTCGCCCGGATGGACAACCGCGAGTAATTTGATTTTACTATACGGGAAACCATGTCGGAGATCGAAAACCAGAGATCGCGCGGCCGCGTAATCGTGAATTCCGTGCCCCGAAACATGCGGATGGCACGCCCGATCGAATCACGCCAGGGAGTTTCCTGCGGGTTCAGCGTGTAATTCATATAGAAAATCGGGTAATCCACGTCCGTGAGCGGTTTTAGCGCCTCCGCTGGTAGAGACGCATCCAACATGACTTTGGGTCCAGCAAAAATCAAAGCGTCAGGATGGTCGTCGCCGGACATCTCCTTTTGAATCAGCTCGGTCAGAAACTCAGTGTCGCCATGCTTGTGCTGCAGCTTGGCGGCGTCGACGATCCCCAGCTTCACCGTGTTCAAAGCTTCGCCGAGGGCCGGGAAATCGATGCTATCTTCGCTATCCTGCCGGTAGATGACGCGCTGTTCCTGGATGTTGAAGGCAACAACCGAATATCTGCCAAACTGCGGCTCGCGATCGAGCTGCCGCAGGATCGATACCAGAGCCAGAGTATCCTGCGGGCGCATGGTTGAGGCTGCCGAATTCTGTGGCGCGAAATTGACCAGCAGCTTGATTTTGAGCGGGGTCTTATCGAGTACGCGCGCAACCGGAGGTTCTTGCGTGAACTGTTCGATGTGGGCGGCTTCGATGGCGCCGGGCGGCATCTCGAGCTTTATGTCGCGATCTTTCGAAGCCAGCGTGGCTTCCATATCCCAGTAAGAGGAGCACACCTGCTGGATGCGGTCGCGCATCATCCAATCCACGTGGTACTTGCCTTCACCGAGGTCGAGCGACCCTTGGAGCAGCGCGTCGCCGCCGGCGTCCTCAACAATGCTGGGGACGGTGTACCGCTGAATGAAGTAGGCCGGTTCCGCAGTCTTGCCTTCGGGAGTCACGCGGAACAAGATGGTGAGGGAGTTTTCCTCTCCTGCGAGTTCCTTGAGCGGCACGGTCACGTTAAAGCCTGCGTGATAGCGCAAGTCGAAACCCAGCGCTGGTTTTTGGGGGGTGACGGTGCAGTTAATTTCTTTGCGAACGTCCTGGGCTTCGAGCACTGCCAGATCGCTACCAACCAGGTGGACCTGGCCGCTACCGGACGAGAGCAGCGACTGCCCCGGCATCCTTATACACACAAAGAGCGCCAACGCCGGGCCAAGCACGAGCGGGAGACGCCCCGATACGCTCACGAATGAAATCATACATTGTTTCGCTGGCAATTGGGAGACCAAAATTTACGTAGTAGTACTTTCGCGGCGATTGCAGCGGGCGGCGCGCCAGATGTTCGTATGGTAAAGTTCAGAAATCATGGCTAGCCGTAGTGTAAATAAAGTGATTCTGATCGGGCATCTTGGGCGTGACGCCGAGACCGCCTATACCGCCTCGCAAACGGCGGTTACGAAGTTTTCGGTCGCGACCAACCGGCGCTGGAAGGATCAGGCAACCGGCGACTGGAAAGAAGAAACCGATTGGACGCGAGTGGTTTTGTGGCGCGGGGAAAATGTTGCACCTTACCTGGTGAAGGGCACGCAGATCTACGTCGAAGGGCGGCTGCAAACGCGCAGCTACGACGACAAGGACGGCAAAAAAGTTTGGGCTACCGAGGTTGTGGCTGAAGAAGTCATTCTGCTAGGCGGACGCGGCCAGGCGAGCGGAGGCGGGGCTGGCGGTGGGATGGATGAAGGGTTCTCGCAGGAGCCGCCACAGTCATCGGGAATGCGCAGCGCTCCGCGCGCTCGTCCAGCCGCAGCGCAGCCGGCTGCGTCAATGAACGAGGGGATTACGGATGATGATGTGCCGTTCTGAAAACTTCGAGATCGCTTGAGAGAGCAATTTGAAGTCTGGATCGGGCTGGTCGAGGTTGCGCCACTTCCAGGGAGCGCAACCCTAGACAAGAAAGCCTTCGGCGCTTATGCAAATCCTTGTGTGGGCGAATTGTCGCGAGGAGTTTTGTCGTGTCGTCGACCAATGTCTTACAACGCTGGAGTTGCGCTTCGTCGAAGCCGAAGATGTGGAACCCCTGCGTGGCAAGCCGAAATTCTTCGCCGCGCGCGCGAGATTGATGGGGGATCAGTCCAGATCATTCCCTGGAGCGAATTGCGATCCCAACTAACCCGCGAAACGGATGAACGATGAGAGCGTCCGTTTCTACCCAGATGCCGCACTAGAATTTTCGAGCGGCAGTCGGCCGGGATATTGGCGTTGGGAGTTGGTCGAAGCCTCCACGGATTTCTAGTAGTGATACCGCGCTTGCAGGAAATCTATCCGGGTGCCGCTTACTCGATAAACTAAGCGATGCTCCTGCGTGATTCGGCGGGACCAGGCGCCGGCGAGCAGATACTTTAACGGCTCCGGCTTGCCGATGCCAGTGAAGGGATCGCGCAGGACCGCCTCAATCAACTGGAAAGCCCGCAATGCAACTGCGCGATCGGTCTCTACCCAGTGGCGCAGGTCGGATCGGAACTCGGGATGGAAGATCTCTTCCCGCTCAATGCTGCGACTCAATCTTCATCTCGCGGCGTAGCTTGTCGAGCGTTTCCGGTTTCCCTGATCCATTTCCAGCGCGCCGGAAGGCGCGAAGAAGACGACTGGCGTTCTTGGGCGAACGGAGGAGATGGGCGGTTTCTATGATTGCCGATAGTTCATCTGCGGGAATCAGGGCCACGTCCCTGGAACCTTTACGGCGGACAATGACCACTTCCTGCTCCGCGGTGACGCGATCCAGCACCGACGCAAGCTTGGCACGAAGCTGTGTGTAGGTGGTTTCCATCCCCCTATTGTACAGGTTTCCTGTACGGTTAACTGCGAGACTCGCTACGGGAGCGCGATTGCGCCGGCGCCCCAAACCTTTTTCGTTTTGCGGCTCTGCAGAAAAACAACTAGTTTGAGATTCGCCGGCTTCCACGCGGGGTCCAAATGATAGTGGGTTTGCGCGATATAGCTGCCGTCTTTGGAAGCGTCGATCCGGCCGACGTTGGCGATGCTTCGCACGACCCCCGTATGGCGCAGCTTGCGTCCGCCATTTTCACCGTGCTGGACGTCGGTGTCCAGACGCGATTCCGTGATCGCGAGTACGACGTCCGCATCCTTGACTCCGGCAGGCAGGCCCGTTGCCTTGATGTTTAACATGTCACCCGTTATGGCCAAATCTATTTTGGCGGTTGGCGCTTGCACGGCTTTCAGGATTTCTCGTCGCGCGCGCTGCTCGTCGGAGCCAACAAATTCGGCCTGTCCATTTACGACCATCTGCGGCGTATAGGCGCTGTCGGTACGGAACTGCCAGGTGTAATCTTCTTGCCTCTTCGTGAAAACATCCGCCGAGAAGCGGTCTTTCCAGCCGAGGCGGTCCCAATAGGTGACGTGTTCGCCGAGCGCAATCACATAGGCGCCAGGGACTCCAATACCGGCCTCCAGACGCTGAAGCACGAGGTCAGCGGGAGGGCAACTGGAGCAACCTTCGGAAGTAAATAGTTCGACGACGACGGGCGTGGCCGGCAGCGCGGCGCCAATCGCGAGGGCCGTCGCAAAAACCAACCCGAATATGGATTTATTCCACATCTTCCTCCAGCATAATCCCGCCGAGCCGGATTTTATTCCAAGGCGAACCGCTGCGCGGTGAGCACCAGGCGGGGCGATCCAAGTTCGTAGCGCTCACCGGCGAAGCCCCCGGCCAGGGAGACTACTTCGAATCCAGCGCCGGCTAGCATTCTTGTCAGTTCGGCTACGGTGAACACGTAACTGGATGCGGGGCGGGTCTCGATCTTGCCGTTTTGGATAAACGTGTAGTCAATGTCCAGGCGGCTGGCGCTCGCGATGTAGTTGGTTTTGCTCATCACGATGATGTCGTCGAAGCGGTGCCAGCGCTGCGGAAGCAGTGTTGGCAGAATGGATTCCGCGGCACATCCGGTGTCGATCACAAGCCGGCCTCCGGGCCGGATTGCGCTGCTGAGTGCGGCAAGAAATGCGGTAACGCCAGGGCTGTCCAGATAGGGAAAGCTATTGCCGAAACAGAATGCTCCGTCGAAAGCATTGGGGGCGAGGCTCGGGCTGCGCATGTCGCCCTGGCGCAAGTCTAGTTGAACGCCAGCGCCGGCAGCGTGCGTTCGGGCAAAGCTCAAGAAATGGACCGAAAGATCGATGCCGGTCATGCGGTATCCGCGCCGCGCGAGTTCGACCGAATGCCGGGCGCTGCCGCATGGGATGTCAAGCAGGCTCGCTCCGGGAGGCACGGCTAGCGCCTTCTCCAAGAAATCCACTTCGATTAAAGTAAGGGCGGACGGGATGGCGCGATGCCAAAACTCCACGGCGACGCCCTGAAAGAAGGTCTCAAACCATTCAAGTTGCAATTGATTTCTCCTGTGACATAAAGGCGCCGGATGCAAGACACACTACGAGTGTGTTGTACCCGGCCAGCGAAAGGCCGCAAAAGAAATTTAGCGGACGGCGAAAATCGTCACAGGCTCAGAAGAAGTATATCAGTGCTGGCTCACGCTCAACAGGTTGCCGTCCGGGTCCTTGAACCAGGCTACTTTTGCGCCGCTGGGAGCGCTCCAAATACCGACTTCGTCCTGTTCCATCCAAGGGTAGCGTTCGAACTTCACTCCCTTAGCCGCAAGGCCGCGCACGGTCGCGTCGATGTCGTTGACCTGCCAACCCAAAACCGTGTAAGGAGCCAGCACGATTTCGCCCACAATCGCCACCCGCAGCATGGTGCCATGCGCATCGAATACCAGCGCGTACTCGTCTTCGGAAATCAGGAGCAAGCCCAGTATGTCACGATAGAAGGCCTTTGCGCGAGACGAATCGATGGTGGCCACGAAACCGACGAGTTTGGAGGACGCAAGCATTTACCGATGCGACCTAGGATAGCGCACGGCGTGCTAAGTTTTAGACTTGAAGAATTTCTTTGGCAACGCCCCGGCAGTCACTGCCCTCACGGAAATGGCCGTGAGCGGACGCATCGCGCAGACGCTATTGCTTTCCGGCCCGGAAGGCGTGGGCAAGGCGACTTTAGCCCGGCGCTTCGCGGCCATGTTGGTAGGTGCGGCGGCTCCGGCGGATATCGCCAGGATTGAGCAGGACGACCTTAGTCTTCCATCGAATATCGAGATCATCGCGGACCGGGAAAAGTGGCCGTCGGACAAGCGCAACGAAGACCCGCTGTTCTTCGCATCGCATTCGGACGTATTAACGTTCGCTCCCGATGGGCCCTTGCGGCAGATCACGATTCAGCAGATGCGCCTGCTGAAAGAACGCGCATCGCTCAAGCCGCTGAAAGGTGCGTGGCGCGTCTTCCTGATCGACGATATCGATCGCGCTAACGAGCAGGCCGCCAATTCTCTACTCAAGACCCTGGAGGAGCCGCCGTCACACTTGGTTCTGATCATGACCGCGCGCAATCCCTACGATCTTTTGCCGACGATTCGCTCCCGCGCAGTGCCGTTTGGATTGTCACGTCTGACTGACGAGGAAATGGGAGCCTTCGCCGCCGCCCGCCAGTTGGATCACGCGGAGAGGCGCTTGCGGCTGGCCGAAGGTTCGCCGGGCGTCGCGGTATCGCTGGATCTCGAGACCTACGATCGCCGGCGCGATGCCATGCTGGCGCTACTGCGGGTCGCGAGTGGGTTGGAGCCGTTTGGGACGTGGCTGAAACATTCCGATTCGATTGCGGCGCGCCGCACGGAGAAACTGGATTCGTATCTGGATGTGCTGTACGTATTGCTTGAGGACGTCCTGCGCGCAGCGAATGGCATTACTCCGCTGCGCAACGAAGATGTCCGCGGGCAACTGGAGCCGCTCGCCCGACGCGTATCGTTCGACTGGCTGCGTGCAGCCGTGGCCCGGGTAGACAAGATGGCGCTACTGGTGCGCCGCAATATACAGAAATCTATTGCGCTGGACGCTTTCGCCGCCGAACTCCGCGGCGCGTAATCTAGTTCACTACCGGACCCAGTCGGGCTTGACGTAGGCGTAGAACAATGTCAGCAGACCCATCAGACAAACCAGGAATACGCTATGCCGCAGCGTAAAACGCAGCAGCTTCGATTCTTCGCTGCGCGCCATACCAGTCGCGGCCGCGGCTACTGCAATACTCTGCAAGCTGATCATTTTACCCAGCACGCCGCCCGCGGAATTCGCCGAGGCCATCAGCGTTGGATTCAAGCCCAAGCTAGTGCCGGTAACGACCTGCAAAGTTCCAAACAACCCGTTAGCTGCGGTATCGCTGCCAGTAAGAAAAACCCCGAGCCATCCCAGCAGAGCGCTGAAGAACGGGAAGGCTACGCCGGTGGCCGACATCACCAAGCCCAAGGTTGCGGTCTGCCCCGAGTAGTTCATGATGTAAGCGAGCGCCAGTACGCTGGCGATGGTCAACAACGGCAAAGCGAGTTGACGGGCCGTGGCTCCCAATACCTTGAAGAATCTCGCCGCACTCACGCGTAGGACGATGCATGCCGCTATCGCCGCAAAGAAGCAAGACGTTCCAGCGGCGGATAAAAGGTTGAGTGTGTAAGTTGCCGCATAGGGCGCCGGCGCAGGTGTAATAGGCGGCATACGCTGAACCATGTTATGCAGCCCCGGCCACGGAATGATCACCGTCACCTTATCCAAAATCGCCTTGGTGCTCGCGTTACCCCATATCAGTACGAAGATCACGAGCATCAGGTATGGGCTCCACGCCAGGAATACCTCGCCCGGCGTGTGGCGCGAGGCAACGCGGGTATTACCGCGTTCGCCGGGCGGCGTCCAGAACTTCAGCAATAGCAGCATGGCGCACATCGCGCCAACGGCGCTGAGGATGCCGGTGAGCAAGGGGCCAATGTAAGTCGAAACGAGCAGTTGGATGCCTGAAAATGCCAAGCCGCAAACTAAAGCCGCGGGAAGCGCCGCACGCAAGGCCGGAAGCCCGCCCATCACCAGCATTAAATACGACGGCAGGATCAGAGAAAGAGGCGCGCAGAGGCGGCCGACATCCGCCGAAAGATTCTCCAGCGGCAGCTTGGTGACGCCGCCCAGCATGACGATGGGAATTCCGATGGAGCCGAATGCGACCGGCACGGTATTCGCCAGCAGGCAAATGCTGGCGGCGAAAAACGGCTCGAAGCCAAGACCGACCAACATTGCGGCGGAGATGGCTACCGGCGTTCCGAATCCTGCGGCGGCTTCGATGAATCCACTGAAGCAGAAAGCGATCAGTAGAGCCTGCACTGGGCGATCGGTCGTAATGTGCCCCAACGAGTCTTTAATGATTTCGAATTTGCCGGTCTCGACCGTGATCCGGTAAAGCAGGATCGCTGTAAATACGATCCAGCCAATGGGCAAAATGCCGTAAGCCGCGCCGTAGAGCGCCGCGCTCACAGCCAACGGAAGAGGCATATGATAGGCGGTCACCGAGACGATAGCGGACGTGACAAATCCGCTCATAGCCGCGACCCAGGCAGGTTTGCGGAAGACGCCCAGCACCACCAGCACTACAAATACAGGCAACACCGCAACCAGCGCGGAAAGTTGGAGACTACCGCCAACAGGATCGTAGGTTTGTGACCACATGGTCTTGTATTATACTCGACGAGTCCAGTTTCGGGTAACTAAATCGCTGAAAAAAACGCACTACACCGGGATTCCAGTTTTGGCCGGCGAATGGTACGGCTAGGCCTTGGCGGTAGCGGCTTTTTTGATCTCGACACCGGCCATGGTCTCGACGATAGTCACAATCGCGGAGTGATCCAGGCTGCCCTTGCCGTTATTCATGAGCGCCATCAACATGTTTTGCACGACGCTGGTGAGCGGTAAGGATACCTTCATGGACTCGGCCGCTAGGAGTGCGTTGCGTAGGTCTTTCTGATGTAGCGCGATACGGAAGCCCGGCTGGAAATTGCGCGAGATCACCATCGGGGCTTTGGCGTTGAGGACATTGCTGCCTGCGAGTCCGCCCTTGACGGCATTGAAAACGACTTCGGGATCGAGGCCGGCTTTGGTGGCCAAGGTCAGGGCCTCGCCCATAGCAGCGATGTTGCAGGCCACCATGATCTGATTGGCAAGCTTGGTCACGTTGCCAGCTCCGACCGGACCGGTCAGCGTCACGGACGCGCCCATGTTCTTCATGATGGGCTCGATCTTTTCGAATGCTTTGGTATCGCCGCCGACCATGATCGCGAGCGTGCCTTCGATGGCCTTGGGTTCGCCACCGCTAACCGGTGCGTCCAGGAACTCTACGCCTTTGGCCGCGCAGGCTGCGCCTACTTTCTGTGCCACCACTGGGCTGATGGAACTCATGTCCACCACGGTTGCGCCTTTAGCGGCGCCTTCCAGAATCCCGCCGGGACCCAGGACCGCGGCTTCGACTTCCGGCCCGTCGGGGAGCATGGTGATGATCACATCTGCCTGCGACGCGGCTTCCTTGGCGCTCTTGGCGGCGGTTGCGCCTGCTGACACGACATCCGCGACGGGAGCGGGCGCTACGTCGAACACCACCACTGAATGTCCCGCCTTGAGCAGGTTCTTCGACATGGGCTTTCCCATGATTCCGAGTCCGACAAATGCAATTTTAGCCATGGTAATTTTCCTTCTTTCTTTGCGTATGAGTTCGAAAGCGCACGGTCAGACACTCACTCTATTCGAGGGCTCTGGGCACTTTGATTATTGTAAGCCCGGATAAGAGCGGATGCCAAGGACGGTGCTAGTTGGCACTGGCAGGTGCGCTGGCGACTTGATGGGCTTTAATGATCTCGTCGATCAAGAACAGGTCCGTGAGCAGGGCGCGGACATGGATCGAAGCGTTCAGGTTATCGATCAACTGAGAACTGATGATGGTTTGTGCAAGCACGATCTCGACCGCCGCGAGTGAGTCCTGCGCATCCCGCTCCAGCATTTTTATGAAAGCCTGGTAACGTTCGGGGTGCTCCAGTCCTTCTTGCTTTACGGCGTCGGCGCAGACCTGGGAAAGACCGGTAAGCGCGGTAGTGGCTCGGCCCAAGAAATCGCGAATTACTGCGCCTTTGCCAGCCTCACCGGGCAAACCTTGCCCGGCGAAGGCCAGCATGTATTCGTAGCACTCTTCAATAACGTCGCAGCGATCCGCTAACTCTTTAAACATTGATGATCTAGCAGACTGCTACTTCGCGGCGGGAACCTTCCAGCGCTCTTGATCGTAGTGTTCCAGATAGAAGTCGCGGTCCAAATCGCCACCGATCATGGATTTGGTGATCACGAATTTCTCGGGCCGGAGTGCGAAGTAGACGTGCACCATA
>Ga0105238_10007864_pt1 | contig 10665 bp, 9 predicted proteins | sample KBSC34metaG_FD_81526 | JGI IMG/M metagenome (GOLD analysis project Ga0105238, IMG submission 81526) | Corn rhizosphere microbial communities from Kellogg Biological Station, Michigan, USA - KBS C3-4 metaG | ecosystem: Host-associated > Plants > Roots > Rhizosphere > Soil | place: Michigan, USA...
AGGAGTTCGCGCTCAAGGTCGCCAAGCCCGGCAAGTACCGCGTCGTCGCGAACTTCTTCGGCCACCGCCAGCAGGTGCTGACGACCGGAACCGGGCTGATGCTCTGGTTGTCGAGCGGCCACGGCACCGCAGCCCAGCAGGACAAGCGAACGACGGTGCGGGTGAAGAGCGCGAGCGGCGAGCGCGTCGCGGTCGGCGAGTTCGAGGTGGTCGCGAAGCCGTGACGCGCCGGAGCGCCGTCGTCAGCGCGTCTCGGCGGCGGCGCCCTTCGTGACCTGCGCGGCCTGGGCGGCGAGCTGGGGCGGCACCGGCTCGATCTTGTTCTCGCGCATGTAGTCGTTCATGTCGCGCCAGCCGGCGAAGACGGCGGCGCGGTCGGCCTTCTTGTAGATCGCGAAGCAGTCCTCGATCGCGCGGCCGGCGTGGCGGCACGCCGAGCCGATCGCCTTGCCGTCGGCCTCGCGCGCCGCGGCGACCTTCTCGGCCGACTCGATGCCGAGCATGTCGCAGCCGGCGGCGAGCGAGACGACGACGGCGCTGGCGAGGACGGCGGGGAGGCGCGGCATGGCGGGCGGTGGAAGTCCGCCCTTCTTTTCGGCCGGCCGGCCGCGAAGTTGAGCCCGCGTCAGCGCCCGGCCGCGCCCGCCATCGCGAGCAGCCGGGCGACGCGCTCCTCGGTCGACGGATGGGTCGAGAAGAGCGACGCGACGCCGCCACCGTGGAGCGGGTTGACGATCATCATCTGCGCCGTCTGCGGGTTGCGCTCGGCGGCGATCAGCGGCGTCCCGCGCGCGTAGGCCTGGATCTTCTCGAGCGCCGACGCCAGCGCGCGCGGATCGCCCGACAGCTCGGCGCCGCCGCGGTCGGCCTCGAACTCGCGCGCGCGGCTGATCGCGAGCTGGATCAGGCTCGCCGCGAGCGGCGCGAGCAGCATGACGGCGAGGCCGGCGATCGGGTTCGCCGGCCGGCCTTCGCTGTCGCGGCCGCCGAACAGCATCGCGAAGTTGGCGAGCATCGAGATCGCGCCGGCCATCGTCGCGCTGATCGTCGAGATCAGGATGTCGCGGTGCGCGACGTGGGTGAGCTCGTGGGCCATGACGGCGCGCAGCTCGTTCGCGCTCAGCACCTGCATGATCCCGGTCGTCGCCGCGACGGCGGCGTGCTCGGGGTTGCGGCCGGTCGCGAACGCGTTCGGCGCCGCCTCGTCGATGACGTAGACGCGCGGCATCGGCAGCCCGGCGCGCTGCACCAGCTCGGCGATCATCCGATGGAACTGCGGCGCCGAGGTCTCGTCGACCTCGCGCGCGTTGTACATCTTGAGCACGAGCTTGTCGGAGAACCAGTAGCTGAAGAAGTTGAGGCCGAGCGCGATGAGCAGCGCAACCACCATGCCCTGGCGGCCGCCGACGTAGCCGCCGATCAGCATGAAGAGGGCGGTGATCGCCGCCATCAGGACGGCGGTTTTCAGGAGGTTGAACATCGTCGTCGTTCCCTCGAGGCGACGCCTGGGCGGCGTCGGTCCGAAGATGGCGGCGCCGCCGCGGAGTTCAATCGGCGGCCGACGGCGGTTCCGCGAAGCAGGCACCCACTGGCGGTGTCCAGCCGCGCAGGAGCGCCGCGGCCGGCATGCGGCGGCCGCCGGCGCGCTGCAGCTCGGTCAGCGAAAGGAGGCCCTCGCTGCAGGCGACGACGAGCGAGTCGCGCTCGACGGCGACGATCGTGCCGGGAGTGCCGCTGCCGGCGCGGACCACGCCGCGCCAGCACGTGATCGCCTCGCCGGCGAGAACGCTGCGTGCGCCCGGCGCGGGGTCGAACGCGCGCAGCTTTCGCTCGATCGCCGCCGCCGGCGCGTGCCAGTCGATCGTCGCCTCGGCCTTGCCGATCTTTGCGGCGTAGCTGACGCCGTCTTCCGCTTGCGGTGTCGCGTCGAGCCTTCCATCGGCGATGTCGGCGAGCACGCGAACGATCAGCTCGCCGCCGAGCACGGCGAGCCTGGCCTGCAACGCACCGGCGCTCTCGGCGGCGCCGATCGCGACCTCCTCGGCGAGCAGCATCGGTCCGGTGTCGAGGCCGGCGTCCATCTGCATGATCGTGACGCCGGTGCTGCGATCGCCGGCCTCGATCGCGCGCTGGATCGGCGCTGCGCCGCGCCAGCGCGGCAGCAGCGATGCGTGGATGTTGACGCAGCCGTGCCGCGGCAGCGCGAGCAGCCACGGTGGGAGAAGGAGACCGTAGGCGGCGACGACGATGACGTCCGGCGCTGCGGCGGCGAGGGACCGCTCGCCGGCACGCGCATCCGCGACGTACCTGCCGTCGAGACGCAGCCCCTGCGGCTGCGCGACCGCGATGCCGCGCTCGAGCGCGAACGTCTTGACCGGCGACGCGACCGCCTTCATGCCACGGCCCGCCGGGCGATCCGGCTGGGTGAGGACCAGCGGAACGTCGAAGCCGGCGGCGACGATCCGCGCGAGCGCGACGCGGGCGAACTCCGGAGTGCCGGCGAAGGCGACCCGCATCGCCTTGCGAGCTACGAACTCGCCATCAGACGCGCGCCTCGTCGCGCGTCTTCTTCAGCATCCGCGTCTTGATGCGCGAGCGCTTGAGCGGGCTCAGGTATTCGACGAAGACCTTGCCGAGCAGGTGATCCATCTCGTGCTGCACGGCGACCGCGAGCAGCCCCTCGGCGTCGAACTCGCGCGACGCGCCGCTGCGGTCGAGCGCGCGCACGCGAACGCGCGCATGGCGCGAGACCTTGTCGTAGACCTCGGGGACGGAGAGGCAGCCTTCCTCCGCGACCGCCATCTCTTCGCTGACCGCGATCAGCTCGGGATTGATCAACACGATCGGCTCGTTGCGCGGCTCGGAGACGTCGATCACGATGACACGCTCGTGGACGTCGACCTGCGTCGCCGCGAGGCCGACGCCCTCGGCCGAGTACATCGTCTCGAGCAAGTCGTCGACGAGGCCGCGGATGCGCGCGTCGACTTCCGCCACCGGCCGCGCGACCTTGTGCAGGCGCGGGTCGGGGTAGCGAAGGATGTCGAGCTTGCTCATTTGTGACCAATCGATTCAGCGGCGGCGGTCTGTGGATGCACGACAACGAAAAGAGGTGAGAAAGGTCTCACGCGCAGGTCCGCACGGCGCCCAGTTTCGTTGCGATATCAATGCTTTATGGGCAGAATCTTCGAACTCAAGTGAGATTTTCGCCGAACCGCGACGTCGCCGGACAGGCAGCGCGGAAGCCCTTTCGGACCGCGCGCGCCGGCGCCGCGGCTCGCTCCACCGAGACCTGCTGCATGAGCCGACGAATTCTCCCTGCACCGTCTTCGCTTCGGCAACTCGCCGTCTTTGCTCTCGCCTCGATCTCGGTCGCCGCCCTCGCCGCCGAGCCCAACTTTCCGATCACGCAGCAACAGCGCGAGACTGCCAAGCGCACCGCCGAGTCCGGCGTTCCGCTCAGCGAGATCCTGCCCGACGCTCCCGACGTCTACACCGTCAAGACGCGCGACACGCTGTGGGACATCTCGAAGATGTACCTCAGGAGTCCGTGGCGTTGGCCCGAGCTCTGGGGCATGAACCTGGAGCAGGTCAGAAACCCCCACCTCATCTTCCCCGGCCAGCAGCTCTTCCTCGACAAGTCGAACGGCCGCGCCCGGCTGCGCATGGGCGCGCCGGTCGGCGGCGCCGGCGACGCCAGCCTGTCGCCGAAGGTCCGCTCGCGCGACCTCGCGCTCGACGGCATCGCGTCGATTCCGTTCAACCTGATCGAGCCGTTCCTCAACGAAGCGGTGATCTTCGAGGGCAACGAGCTCGCGAACGCGCCGCGCATCGTCGCGACGCAGGAAGGCCGCGTCCTGCTGTCGCGCGGCGACACCGCGTACGTGCGCGGCGACATCGGCGCCGAGCGCGAGTTCCGCATCTTCCGCGAGCCGCGGCCGCTGCGCGACCCGACGACCAACGCGATCCTCGGCTACGAGGCGACGTACGTTGGCGCGTCCGAGTACACGGTGCAGGGCGAGACGCGCACCGACGCCAACGGTCGCGTCGAGATCGTCCCGGCGACGTTCACGGTGACGAGCATCCGCCAGGAAGCCGGCGTCGGCGACCGGTTGTCGCCGGTTCCCGGCCGCGAGTACACCAACTACGCACCCCACCCGCCCGCGGCGCCGATCGCCGGCCAGATCGTCTCGATCTACGGCGACGGCCTCACGGCCGGGCAGAACCAGATCGTCGCCCTCAACAAGGGCGCCGTCGACGGCATCGAGCGCGGCCACGTGCTCGCGCTGTATCGCGACGGCAAGGTCCAGCTCGACCCGACCGAGCGCGGCAAGGTGCAGATCAAGCTGCCCGACGAGCGGCATGGCCTGCTGTTCGTCTTCCGCGTCTTCGAGCACATGTCGTACGCGCTGATCCTCTCGGTGAAGGATCCCGTCGCGCGCGGCGACCGCTTCACGCAGCCGTAGACTCGCGAGCCGCGGCGCCGCTTGGCGCCGCGTTCCAACGGAAGTTCCCCGCGGCAGCGCCCGCCCACGCGGCCGCGCGCTTGGCATGATCGATCGCGACGAGTTCTCCGCGTGGCTGCGCCTGCTCGAGACGCCGGGCGTCGGCCGCGACGCCGCGCGCGCGCTGCTCGCGCGCTTCGGCTCGCCCGAGGCGGTTCTCGGCGCGTCGACCGAGGCGCGCAGCGCGGTCGTCCAACCGGCGCTCGCGCGCGCTCTCGCGCTCGTTCCCGACGCGTTCGAAGCGCGTCTCGCGGCCGGCTGGCAGTGGCTGCAAGGCGGCGACGAGCCGCGCGACGCGATCGCGATCGGCGATGCGCGCTATCCCCAGGCGCTGCTCGAGAGCCCCGACCCGCCGCTGCTGCTGTACGTGCGCGGCGCCGCGGAGCTGCTGCAGGCACCCGCGATCGCGATCGTCGGCAGCCGCAATCCGACGCCGCAAGGCGCCGAGAACGCGCGCGCGTTCGCGGCACACCTCGCCGCCACCGGCTGGACGATCGTCTCCGGGCTCGCGCTCGGCATCGACGGCGCGGCACACGAAGGCGCGCTCGGCACCGGCGGCAAGACCGTCGCCGTCGTCGGCACCGGGCTCGACATCGACTACCCTGCGCGGCACCGCGCGCTCGCTCAGCGCATCGCGCGCGACGGCCTCGTCGTCAGCGAGTTCTCGATCGGAACGCCGTCGATCGCGGCCAACTTCCCGATCCGCAACCGCATCATCGCCGGCCTCGCGCGCGGCACCCTCGTCGTCGAGGCGGCGGTGCAGTCGGGCTCGCTGATCACGGCGCGGCTCGCCGCCGACGCCGGCCGCGAGGTATTCGCGATCCCCGGATCGATCCACTCGCCGCAGTCGCGCGGTTGCCACGCGCTGATCAAGCAGGGTGCCAAGCTCGTCGACAGCGCCGCCGACATCGTCGAGGAACTCGGAGCGCTGCGGCCGACTCCAACGCCGGTCTCCCGCTCGAACGCCATGACCGCAGATCCTTTGCTCGAAGCCCTCGGCTACGACCCGATCGGTCTCGACGAGCTCGTAGCGCGCACCGGAACGAGCGCCGCCGAGCTGTCGGCGCGGCTGCTCGAGCTCGAGCTCCAGGGCCGCGTCGCGCGGCTTCCTGGCCAGCAGTTTCAGCGGCTCGAGCGGGCCTGAGGATTGCTGGTCGCGGGCCGTCGAGCCGTTCGTCCCCGCCGGTCGGTTGCAACAAAACGCTGCGGTATCATCGATTCATGTTCGACGTCCTCGTCTATCTGTACGAGAACTACTGGCGTCCGGACGCCTGCCCCGGGCACGAACAGCTCACCCGAAAACTGACCTCGGTCGGCTTCGAATCCGACGAGATCGCCGACGCGCTGAACTGGCTCGACGGCGTCGCCGCTGCGGCGCAGGCGAGGGTCGGCGAGCAGCAGGCGGAGAGCATCCGTGTCTACGCGCCCAGCGAGCAGGAGCACCTGGGCGAGCAGTCGATCGCGTTCATCGCCTTCCTCGAGTCGGCCGGCGTGCTGCCGCCGGCGATGCGCGAGATGGTCATCGACCGCGCGAGCGCGATTCCGGGCGGGCCGCTCGATCTCGAGGATCTGAAGATCATCGTGCTGATGGTCTTCTGGAGCCTCGGCGAGGAGCCCGATGCGCTGATCCTCGACGAGCTCTTCGTCGCCGAGGAAGATCGCGTCACCCATTAACGCGAAACGGGACGCTGGGGCGTCCGGTTTCTTGACGCGGCGTTCGCGGGACCTGCGGTCCCCCAGCTCGTTGTCCTAGTTGAGGAGACGGCCAGGATCGCCGTCGAGCTTGGCCATCGCGCTGCGCGTCGCCTTGACGGTGAGCGCCTCCTCCTGCGCCGGAACGAGCAGCCCGGCCTGGAGGAACGCCGCCAGGCGGTGCTGCTGGAACAGCACGCCGCGCCCCTGCGGCGAAACGAACAGCGTCAGCTGGCGTCGCATGCCCTGCCACGCGAGCTGGACCTGCTCGTTGCGGCCGCGATAGTCGAGCATGTACCAGCTGCCGACCTGGAGCTCGCGCGCCCACGCGAGCATCGCCGGCGTCGGCATCGAGCCGCCCTCGCCGACGACTTCGAGCTCCGAGCTCTCGTGACCGGAGAGGTCCATGACGAGCGACTCGTCGATGTCGACGTCCTCGGCTTCGGGCAGCAGCTCCTCGAGCGTCTCGAGCCGGCCCATCAGCTCCTCGAGCCGCTCGTGCGAGATCGCCGCCGCCTTCGCGGTGAACGCGGCGGCGAGCGCATTGTTGAGGCGCTGGATGTGCTCGTCCTGCTTCGGCAGCGGGATCCCGGCTTCCTCCATGCCGTCGCGCAGCGTCTTCAGGAGCGGCGGCAGCTTGCGGATGACCTCGGCGCGCTCGGCGCGCGAGACCTTGGCGCTCGCCGACCAGATGAGGTCGGCGGCGGCGCGCTTCATCTCCTTGGTGGCGTCGCCAGCGCCCGATTTCACCGCCGTCGTCGCGAGGACGTCGGCCCAGACCTGGAACAGGAACTCACGCACGCCTTCCTGCACCGGGACGTCGTTGAGCATCTTGCGCAGCTCGATCGTGTACTGGATGGCGAGCGTCTCGCGCTGCTCGACCTGCGCGGCGAGCGAGACGCCCTTCTTCGACGCCTCGTTCTCGTTCCTGAAGTAGTGCTCGAGAAACTTCTCGAACTCGGTGAGCACGGTCTGGAAGACGCGTCTGCCGGTGTCGGGGTACGCCTCGACAACCTGGACGACGCGCTTGATCTCCTTCTCGAGCAGGTCGCCGACGACGCGGCTCGTCGAGTCGAAGCCCATCACGCACGCGCCCATGCGGTCGATCAGGCGGCGCGCCGGGTGCTCGACGGTCGCGAAGAAGTCGGGCTCGGAGACGGCGACGCGCAGCACCGGCATCTGCAGGCGCGCGAACCAGACGCGCACCGTCGCCGGGATCGCGTCCTCCATCAGGATGCTCTGGAAGAGCAGCGCGACGATCTCGATCGTCGCGCGCTCGACCGGCGAGGCCGCCGCTTGCTTGAGCGCGAGCTTGCGTTGCTGCAACTCCTCGAGGAGCGCCGGAGTCGCGGCGCGCGCTGCACCGTCGCCGGGCGCCGGCCCGGTGGCGAGCCGGCGCGCGACGCTCTGCTGCGCCTCGGCGATCGCTGCGCTCAACCGCGGCGATGGCGGCGCCGGCGCGTGCGAGGTCGCAGCGAAATCGGGCAGCTGGCGGCCGACGAGCCGGTTGAGGCGGTTGAGCACCTGATCGGCGGGCTCGGCGCCGCGCGCGAGGCTGCCGGCGCGCGTCATCAGCCGCGTCTCTTCGGCGACCTCGGTGGCGGTGTGCTGCGCGCGCGTCGCCGACGGCTGGAAGTCGGTCTTCAGGCCGGTCGCGACGCCGAAACCGCCGCTCGCCGCGACGACCGGGCGCGCGCCGCCGGTGTTCGAGCGGCGGATGAACGGCCGCAGGTCGACTTCGGGCAGGACGTGGCGCTGCAGCAGGAAGCGGTTGATCTCGTGGTACGCCTCTTCGGCGAAGAGCGAGAGCTCCTCGTGGAGCACCGACTGCAGCATCCGCCAGGCGTCGAAGCTGAGCGGCGCGGACAGCCACGACTGGGTGACGATGCGCGCGAAGACGTGCGGGCGCAGGATGTCGTTGGTGTCGAGCTCGTCGCGCTTCTCGAGCATGTTCATTCGCGAGCGCAGGTCCGTGAACTCCCACGACGCGCGGTCCATCATCGCGAGCGCGAGGCGCGAGCTCAGGATCTCGTGCTCGATCGTGTCGTCGTCGACGAGGCTGAGCTTGTTGTGGCCGCCGCGACCCGCCGCGGCGGCGACCGGCAGCTCGCCGAGGCGCGTCTGCGTCACCGTGCCGCTCGCGAGCGCCCTCTTCAGCAGCGTCATCATGCCGTGCTGCCAGTGCGGCAGCGCCGCCTGCAGCGTCGGCAGCAACTCGCGACGCTTCAGCGCGACCGCGGGCTCGGCGACGCTCGCTGCGAGCAACTTCGCGCCCTGCTCGACTGCCTGAACGACCGTCGGGACGCCGCCGAGGAGCCGCTCCACGTACGACCGCCTCGCCTGCTGAGCCAATGCCGTCGGGTTGGCGGGGGTGGGCATGGGCGCGGGTCGGCTCCGGTTCCCGAGGAAGTCGTCTCCGACTCTACACCACGGCTCCGGCGTTGGGATCGTTCGGATCGTGATCCTTGGCCGCGGATTTGACGAGATCTTCGCGCTTGACGCCCAGCCACATGGCGATCGCGGCGGCGACGAAGACCGACGAGTAGATGCCGAACAGGATGCCGATCGTCAGCGCGATCGCGAAGTAGTGGAGTGTCTGGCCGCCGAAGATCAGCATCGAGAGCACCATCATCTGCGTCGAGCCGTGGGTGATGATCGTCCGGCTGATCGTGCTCGTGATCGCGTGGTCGATCACCTCCGGCGTCGTCATCTTGCGGTAACGGCGGAACGACTCGCGGATCCGGTCGAAGATGACGACCGACTCGTTCACCGAGTAGCCGAGCACGGCGAGCACCGCGGCGAGCACAGAGAGCGAGAACTCCCACTGGAAGAACGCGAAGAAGCCGAGGATGATGACGACGTCGTGCAGGTTGGCGACGATCGCGGCGACCGAGAACTTCCATTCGAAGCGCAGCGCCAGGTAGATCATGATGCCGATGACGACGAAGGCGAGCGCCTTCGCGCCGTCCTGCGCGAGCTCCTTGCCGACCTGCGGGCCGACGACCTCGCTGCGCGAGAGGACAACCGGCTCGGCGTCGCCGGCGGCGCAGACCTTGCGCGTGCCCGACGAGCCCGAGCTCGACGGCGCCGCGCGTTCCTCGACCTTGCCCTTCTCGGCGCCGCACAGCGCCGCGAACACGCGATCGGCGAGTTCGCCCTGCTTGAGGTCGGCCCGCACCGGGACGCGGATCATCACGTCGCGCGAGCTGCCGAAGTTCTGTACCAGCACGTCGCCGAGGTTGAGCGACTCGACGGTGCTGCGGATCTTGGCGATGTCGGCCGGCTGCGCGTAGGCGGCCTCGATCACGTTGCCGCCGGTGAACTCGATCGAGTAGTGCAGGCCGCGCGTGAACAGGAAGAAGACGGCGGCGAGGAACGTCACCGCCGAGATGACGTTGAACACCAGCGCATGCCGCATGAACGGGATGTCGCGGTGGATGCGGAAGAACTCCATCGTCGTTGCGGCCTGGCAGGAACGTGGTGAGAGGGGTGGTCAGGTCTTGGCGGGAACGCTCGCGCCTGGCTTCCAGACCTGGCCGATCGAGACCGACTTGAGCCGCTTCTGGCGCCCGTACCAGAGGTTGACGAGGCCGCGCGAGAACAGCACCGCCGAGAACATCGAGGTGATGATGCCGAGGCAGTGGACGATCGCGAAGGCGCGGATCGGGCCCGAGCCGAACGCGAGCAACGCGAGGCCGGCGATCAGCGTCGTCACGTTCGAGTCGAGGATCGTCGCCCAGGCGCGCTCGTAGCCGGTGTTGATCGCCGACTGCGGGTTGGCGCCGCCGCGCAGCTCTTCGCGGACGCGCTCGTTGATCAGCACGTTGGCGTCGATCGCCATGCCGAGTGTCAGCGCGATCGCCGCGATGCCGGGCAGCGTCAGCGTCGCCTGCAGCATCGACAGCACCGCGACCAGGAGCAGCAGGTTGAGCGCGAGCGCGAGCGTCGAGATGACGCCGAACAGCAGGTAGTACGCGCACATGAAGAGCGCGATCGCGCAGAAGCCGCCGACGACGCTGTGGAAGCCCTTGTCGATGTTCTCGGCGCCGAGGCTCGGGCCGATCGTGCGCTCCTCGATGATCTCCATCGGCGCGGCGAGCGAGCCGGCGCGCAACAGGAGCGCGACGTCGTTGGCTTCCGCGGTCGTCATCCGCCCCGAGATCTGGAAGCGGTTGCCGAGCTCGCCGCGGATCACCGGCGCAGTCACGACCTCGCCCTTGCCCTTCTCGAAGAGCAGGATCGCCATCCGCTTGCCGATGTTCTCCCGCGAGACGTCGCGCATGATCCGCGCGCCGCGCGCATCCACGGTGAGGTGGACGGCGGGCTCCTGCGTCTGGCCGTCGAAGCCCGGTTGCGCGTCGGTCAGGTTCTCGCCGGTGAGCAGCACCTGGCGCTTGACGATCAGCGGCTGGCCGCCGCGCTCGGTATAGCGCTCCGAGCCGAATGGCACCGGGCCGGCGCCGGTCATCGC
>Ga0105238_10007867_pt1 | contig 10664 bp, 7 predicted proteins | sample KBSC34metaG_FD_81526 | JGI IMG/M metagenome (GOLD analysis project Ga0105238, IMG submission 81526) | Corn rhizosphere microbial communities from Kellogg Biological Station, Michigan, USA - KBS C3-4 metaG | ecosystem: Host-associated > Plants > Roots > Rhizosphere > Soil | place: Michigan, USA...
GGCGCGGACGATCTCGCCTCCGCAAACCGGGCAATGCTTGGGCATGCGGAATGGCATACGATGCTCGCCCTCCCGCACCAAACGCACCACCTTGGGGATCACATCGCCGGCGCGTTCGACCAGAACCCGATCGCCGCCCTGGACGCCCAAGCGCTCGATTTCGTCCTCATTGTGCAGGGTGGCTTTGGAAACGGTCACGCCACCGATATTCACCGGCTTCAGCCGGGCCCAGGGCGTCACGGCGCCGGTGCGGCCCACATTGATCTCGATACTCTCGAGCAGTGTCTCTTCCTGCCGGGCGGGGAACTTATAAGCGATCGCCCATCGGGGCGCCTTGGCCGTCCACCCTAGGCGGTTCTGCTGCTCGACCGAATCGACCTTGACGACGACACCGTCGATCTCAAACGGCAGCGAATCGCGTTTCGCTTCCCATTCCTTGCAGAACGCGACGAGAGCGTCGATATCCTCGAAGCGCCGATTGTGCGGGTTCACCTTGAAGCCGAGTTTCTTGAGAGCCTCGAGCGCTTCCCACTGCGTCTTGTGCGCCGGTGCGCCGTCGGCCAATAGAAAATACGTAAAGTAATCGAGTTGCCGCGATGCAGTGATAGCAGGATCCAGCACTCGCAGCGCCCCGGCAGCGGCATTTCGTGGGTTCGCAAACAGCCGTGCGCCGTGCGCCTCTTGCTCGACATTGAGCTTCTCGAACGCCTTGCGATTCAGCACCACTTCGCCGCGAGCTTCCCGATTGCCGTGCTCCCCCTTTAATTGCAAGGGAATGCTTCGGATTGTACGCGCGTTTTCCGTGACATCCTCGCCGATCGAGCCGTCGCCGCGGGTCAGCGCCAGACCCAGCTTCCCGTCGCGATAGTGAACGGCCATGGACACGCCGTCCATTTTCAGCTCGGCCACGTAGGCGTAGGCTTCATCTGCCTTCAGCAGGCCGCGCACCCGCTGATCAAAGGCCCGCAGCTCCTCTTCGCCCACCGCATTGTCCAGGCTGAGCATGGGACTCGAATGCGCAACCTTGACGAATCCCTCGCGTGGCTTCCCGCCGACACGCTGGGTGGGAGAATCCGGCGTCAGGAACTCCGGATGCGCCTCCTCCAGCGCCTTCAGCTCCCGCATCATCGCGTCGTATTCGGCGTCGGTGATCTCAGGCGCGTCTAGGACGTGATAAAGATGCTCGTGATGGCGCAGTTTCTCGCGCAGAGCCTCTATTTTTTGAGCGATGCTCATCGGGTATCACGTATAATGATCGAATTGCATTGTTTCGCCAGCCGGTCCTGATCTATAACCCCGCCGCTGGCGCATTGCGGCGCAATCCCGACCGCATTCTACAACGTACCATTGCCGCGCTCGCCCACGGCGCTATCGCTCCGCGCCCCTTGCCCACATCCGCACCCGGACACGCCGATTCGCTCGCGCGGGAAGCCGTTCGCCAGGGAGCCGATCTGGTGCTGGTGCTGGGAGGCGACGGCACGGTCAACGAAGTCGTCCAAGGCTTGATCGGTTCGAATGTCCCGCTAGGCGTTTTGCCGGGCGGAACCGCGAATGTCCTGGCGATGGAGCTCGGGCTCGGCTCGCGCCTGGAGGCCGCTGCCAAGAGGCTGGCCGCGTTCGAGCCCCGTCCCGTGGCCCTGGGCCGGATCACCGGCAGCTTCGGCTCGCGATATTTTCTGCTCATGGCGGGCGCCGGCCTGGATGCCAACATCGTGTACGAGGTCAGCGCCGGACTCAAGAACGCCGCTGGGAAGCTAGCCTACTGGGTCGCCGGGTTCTCGCGGTTTTTCAAGCGCGTGGACCAGCTTGAAGTTAGTGTCGACAACGTGGCATGCACCTGCGGTTTCGCGCTGATCAGCCGGGTGCGGAACTATGGCGGCGACCTGGAGATCGCCAGCGGCGCCTCGCTTCACGACGACCACTTCGAGGTAGTTCTTTTCGAAGGATCGAACCCGTTGCGATACGCTTGGTACATGCTAAACGTGGCGGCCAAGCGTGTGCAGCGCATCCGTGGCGTGCGCGTCCTGCGTGCGCATCGCGTGGACATCCTCACCGCGGCGCCGGTCCAGATCGACGGCGAATACTTAGGGCGCCAGACCGTGTCCATCGAAATCGTACCGGGCGCGCTTCAGCTACTCTTGCCGGCTAAGCATGGATAACATCACCCATACGCTGGTCGGCCTGATGCTGTCGCGCGCGGGCGGATTTAATTCCAACAACGCGCGGGGCGAGAAAGGTGCGTCGGTCGCGATTATGCTCGCGGCTAACGCGCCCGACATGGACACTTACAATTTCTTCAATGACAACCTCGCCTATTTGCAGGTCCACCGGGGCTATACTCATGCCCTGGTGTTCGCACCGCTGGTGGCGCTGGTCCCGCTGCTGCTGGTCAAAGCCTTCACGCGAACGCGGATCACCTTGCTTACGCTGGCGACCTATGCCGGCTGTCTGATTGCCGTACTCAGTCACCTGCTGCTGGATTGGACCAACGTTTATGGCGTCCGGCTCATGCTGCCCTTTAACGCCAAGTGGTACCGCCTCGACAGCACCGACATAATTGACCCGGTGATCCTCGGACTCCTCATTCTGGCCCTGGCCGCCCCGGCTCTGAGCGGGCTGGTCACTTCAGAAATGGGAGGCCGCAAGCGCAAGGCACCGGGACGTGGCTGGGCCTGCTTCGCGCTCGTGGCCGTGTTGTTATACGACACAGGGCGCTGGGTGGCTCATGACCGGGCAATCTCCATTGTGGATGCCTATACTTACCGCGGCGCTCCAGCGGAACATGTCAACGTATTTCCCGTGCGGTTTACCGTAATGCGCTGGCGAGCCGTCGTGGAAGGCAACGGCTTCATCTATGAAGCGCCTGTCGACCTCAGCGCCGATTTCGATGCCGCGGGTGGGCACACCGAGTATCCCGCCATCTCTTCCCCAGCCATCGACGCGGCCCGGACAACCCGCACGTTTCAGGTGTTCGAGAGCTTCAACCAGCTTCCCTTCTGGACCCTCCTGCCGGTGGACGATACGGTGCGGGTTGAGTTACTGGATCTCCGCTTCGGAACGGTACAACGTCCAGGTTTCGAGGCCGTTGCGTTTGTGGAACCGGATCACCGCATCGCCCGAGCCTTTTTCAGCTTCGGCGTGCGCTAACCGCTTGTTATTCTCGCGGTGATCTTAAAAATTCAACCGCAAGGACAATTGTATTTGCCGCTGCGCGCCGAGCCCGACTGTATTCGCCACAGTAGAGTTGAATCGCCCGAATGCTCCGCCCGCGGCGGAGGAGGTGAACGACTGGCCGGGCTGGACGCCTGAGGGAGTCGGCTCCGAACCCGAGCTCGCCGTGTAGCCGCTGGGGAGGCCGAGACCTAACGTAGCCGGCGGGTTGGTGAAATTCGCCCGATTCAGCAGATTGTAGACCTCCGCCCGGAACTCCAGGTTGACACGCTCCGTGATCGGAAGCCGCTTGTGAAGGGTCAGATCCATTTGCGCCAGGTCAGGTCCCGCCAAGGCGTTGCGCCCTAGGTTGCCGTAGGTTCCAGGTGCCGGAACCGCGAACGCAGCAGGATTGAGGTAGGCCAGCCGATCGCCGCCCACGATAAACGGATTCACTCCCGCGATCACATCTGGACGCCGGAACTGGCGCGATGCACCGCCGCCTGGTGAGTTGACAAGTGCGTCGGTCTGGACAATGCCGTCCACGACTACTGGACTCAAATAAACCTTGCCATTCCGGCGGTCGCGATAGACGATATCGTTCCGCGTGATCAGGAGTTGGATGGGCACGCCCGTTCGGTAGTTGTAGACACCACCGAGTTCCCAGCCGCCGGCGATGTAACCCAGCGGACCGCTCAGTCTCAAGCTCTTACCCTTACCCACCGGGATTTCCCACAGAGCGGTGAAATTGAGGGAGTGCCGTACGTCGTAGGCGTTGTTGCCGTAATCGTAGTCGAAATTCTGGAGATTACCTGCCGTAACTGCTTCATTGGACCCATTGCTGGTGCCGATGCTGCGCCCCCAGGTGTGCTGGACTCCAAAAGTCAGCCCCCTGGAAAAGCGCCGGGTGATGGTCGTCTGCAACGAATTGTAGTGATCTCGTCCACCGCTGGTCTTGTAGTCGATCTCCGCGAAGCGGCCTCCGAATTGCCGCACTGCGGTGCCGATGCCGGTGGTCGGATTCTGAGTAACTCCGATGACTTGGTTGGCCAGACCGCGGAGGAACAAATTCCGGCCTTGGCTGCCGACGAATGCAGTGGTCAGCACGGTATCTCCCGGAAGTTTCTGCTGTAAGGATGCCGTGTAGGAGAGAATCTGTTCCGGAACCTTGTAACCGGGAGCGTAGGCGCGCGGCTGGAAGCCGAGGCTCGTCGAGTTGATATCGTAACCTGCAATTGTCGCGGGGATATCCAGTGGATACTGGATGTTGCTGCTCAGCGTTCGCGAGATGCGATCGGATTCGGCAGGTTGGATCGTATCCTCAGGTTGGCCCGGGCCGTAGAAATAGCCTGCACCAATGCGCAGGACCGTATTGCCCTTGAGGCTGGATGGCGCGTACGCAATGCCGAGACGAGGACCGAAATTCAGTTTCGAAGCCTCGTACCAGGGCTGCGTGACCGGATCGATCGTCCCCGTGACAATGTTGAAATGGACGCCGCGATTGTCGCGTTCGTGCATGACGCCGAAGTATTCGTAACGCAAGCCGTAGTTGAAGGTCAGTTCCGGCGTCACCTTCCATTCGTCCTGAAAATAGGTGATGAAGTATTGCTGCTGCAGATGCCGCGGTCCCGTCTGGCCGTTGTTCCACGGGCTGGGAAGACTCGCCGGAGCGTTGTATTGGATCGATGTGGGACTGTTCGTGAGCAGGGTTTCCATGCTGGGGAACGTATAGGTGGTCCCGCCAAAGCGGTCGGTTTTGATGCGAATCGGACGAAACTCTACGCCAAACTTGAGGTTGTGGCCGCCCTTAATCCACGAAAGAGTGTCGAGTACGGGCATCTCCCAGTTCGTGTAGGGCTGCGCCGAGGTGTTGTAGGCGCTGTTGGCGCGGATCAATCCGCCCAGCTGGGCGGCGCCGGCGGATGCTCCTTGTCCTCCGATTCCGGGGATCGCAACCCCTCCCGTAAAACTCACCGTGATCGCCGCCAGGTCCAGCCCGGGAACGGGGTTGGTCACGACCCCTGTAGATCGGCTTTTGGAGGCGTTCAAACCGAGCTTGAACTCGTTCACCACGGTCGGCGTAACGACTCGCGTCCATGACAGCATGGCGTTTTGCGGCACCAAGGTAAAGTTCTGACCGCGGCTGGTCACATCTAGCGGCTCGAACGAGTCGCCCTGATCGCGGAAATAGCGGAAGCTGATCGTATCATTGTCCGAGACGTGGTAGTCCAGACGAAGGGAGCCGTAAAATTCGTTTACACGGCTGGCCGAGTTGAGTGAGGCAATGTCCAAAAGCGGATTGGAGGAGCGCAATTGCCCCACCGGGTAGGCTGCCAGCAGCGGAAGAATTGCTGCGATCTTGGGATTAGTGGCAGCGTTAAGCTGGGCCTGCGCTTTGGCGGCAGCGCTAGGGACCGTGTTATTGAAATTGATGCCGGCCCGTTGGAAGAAGTTTTCCTGGGAGACGAAGAAGAATAATCTGTCTCTTTTGATCGGGCCGCCGATCGATCCCCCGAATTGGTTCAGCTTCAGCACAGAGTTGCCGGTAATTCGGGGGTCGGCAAAACCATCGAAGAAGTTGCGAGCGTCCATACTGTTGTTGCGGACATACTCGAATAACCCGCCGTGGAAGGCGTTCGACCCCGACTTGGTCACCACTGAGACTTGCCCGCCGGTTCCTGTTCCGTATTCCGCCGGGTAATTGCTGCTCTCGACCCGGAACTCTTGAACATTCTCTAAGCTCGATTGCAGCCGGAAGAGCGACGAGCTCTCGCCATTCAGGTTCCCGGGCGACTGATCGATCACGCCGCCGCCGGCCACGCCGTCATACTTAATGACGTTCTGCTGGTTCGAGCGCCCGCTGAAGCGGATGTTGTCGAAGGATCCGCCGCCAGCTGTTTGCGCCCCGGGTGCCAGAAGATAAAGTTGCGATATCTGGCGGCCGTTCAAAGGAAGGCTGGCTACCTCGCGCGCGTCCACCTCGGCTCCAATGCGCGCCGAGCTCGTGTCGATCGTCGAAAGCTCGCCTCCGGAAACCGTTACTTCGGTCGCCACTGTAGCTGGCTGCAGAACGATGTTAAGGGTGCGCTCCTGGCCCACGGTCACTCGCACTTCGGTGTATGGCGCGGGACCCAGGCCGTTTCCAGTCGCCGTGAGATCGTAGCTCGACGGAGTGAGATTGTTCAGGATGTACAGCCCCTTGTTGTCCGAGGTCGCTTGGCGCTGTTCGCCCGTTCTGGAGTCTTTCGCCACAATTTTGGCGCCTTGGATCACGGCTCCCGTTGGGTCCACCACCGAACCCACGATCCGCGCTTTTTCGGATTGCCCCCATGCTGCGAGAGCAAGCCAAATGAATAGTGTAGTTTTTTTCATTCGGCCAAATGTAGCAAGGAGGCAACTACAGAATGATGAACAATAGGACACAGATCGGAGAAATTTATGCCGTTTGGCATATTAAGAACATGACCAGATGGCAGTCATCGAATCGTAACGATTCAGTCATTACAGCGCCACGGGGCCGACGTACCCTTATGGCGGAGTACTTGCTACAACATCTTGAGTACGCAGGGCACCAGGCCAGCGTTATCCGGCTTCACACACGGTGAAATGGTCCTAAGATGCAGTTTCTAAAGGGCTTTCTGATAGTGCAGGACTCCCCAGGATCGTAATTTGTTTGTAACAGAAGACTGAGATGATAGGAGGCTGGAAAATGACTAGACGAGTTTTCATCGTGAATGCCGCCCTGGTAGCCACGCTTACAGTGGGTGCGGCATCCGCGCAGCAAGTTCTGATCAATGCGGGAGGGGCGACGTTCCCCTATCCGATCTACTCTAAGTGGTTCGATGAATACCACAAGAAATTCTCCAATATTGCGATCAACTACGCATCGATTGGCTCGGGTGGCGGCATTGCGCAAGTGACGGCGGGCACGGTCGACTTCGGCGCTAGTGACGGGCCGATGACCGACGCCGCGATAAAGGAGTTCCAGGACAAGCGAGGATCGGCGATTCTCCACTTTCCGACTGTTCTAGGGGCGGATGTGCCCACCTACAACATTCCGGGCGTCACTGCGTCGCTCAACTTTACGGGGGAAGCACTGGCGGGAATCTTCCTGGGCAAGATCACCAAGTGGAACGACCCGGAAATCGCCAATGCCAACCCGGGCGTGAAGCTTCCCTCCAACAACATCGTAGTGGTCCACCGTTCGGATAACAGCGGCACCACCTACATTTGGACCGACTATCTTTCTAAAGCCAGCAAGGACTGGGAGATGAAGGTCGGCCGCGGAACCGGAGTCAATTGGCCAGTCGGGCTCGGCGGCAAGGGCAACGAGGGTGTTTCTGGATCGATCCAGCAAACCGCGAACTCGGTCGGGTACGTGGAGTTGGCTTACGCCATTCAGAACAAGATGACGTACGGAAAAGTGAAAAACGCCGCCGGTGAATTCGTCCAGGCTAGTTTGGCAAGCGTCACGGCAGCGGCAGCCGGAATGAAGGAGATGCCGGAGGACTTCCGCGTCTCGATCACCAATCCGCCCGGCAAGGGTGTCTATCCGATCGCCAGCTTCACTTGGCTGTTGATTCCGTCCAAGATTTCCGATCCCGCGAAAAAGAAGGCCATCAAGGACTTCCTAGGATGGATGCTCGCGGACGGTCAGAAGATGACGGAAGCGCTGTTATATGCCCCACTGCCGAAAGCGGTTGTCACTAAGGAACTCAAGGCCATCGATAAGATCCAATAGCTACTTTTGCTAACCACAGATGTCAGTCACCGCACCCACGGCATTGCCAGCCCGCCCTTCGGGGCGGGCCTCCGCATTCTGGCACCGCCTGCGGAGCGGTGACGATATCGCGTATGTCATCACGCTAACCTGCGCGCTGACCATCCTGGCTCTCGCGGTGCTGTTGGTCTTCGAGCTGTTCCGGAACTCGGCGTTGCCGCGGGAGAAGTTCGGGTGGTCGTTTCTCAGCGGTACCACCTGGGATCCAGTCGTTGGGCAGTACGGGGCGCTACCTTTCATCTATGGCACGGTGGTCACCTCCGCGCTGGCCTTGCTCATGGGAATCCCGCTCGGCGTGGGTGCGGCGATCTTTCTGGCAGAGCTCGCCCCCACCAAGATTTCGAACGGGCTCACGTTCCTGATCGAGCTACTGGCGGCCGTCCCTAGCGTGATTTTCGGCTTGCTCGGAATCTTCGTTCTGGTGCCCGCTCTAGTCGCCATCGAACCGGCCATCCGGGCCGTCCTGGGGTGGACGCCACTGTTTTCAGGACCGTTTTATGGAGTCAGCCTGTTTTCGGCGGGAGTGGTGCTAACGGTGATGATCATCCCGTTCATCATTTCTATTTCGCGGGAAGTAATTCTGGCAGTCCCCACGGAGCAGCGCGAGGGAGCACTGGCCCTGGGAGCGACGAAGTGGGAAACCACTTGGAATGTAGTCCTCCCGTTCGCCAAGAAGGGGATCATGGGCTCGATCTTCCTGGCACTAGCGCGATCCTTGGGAGAAACCATGGCCGTGACCATGGTGATCGGCAATGAACCGAAAATTCACGAGTCATTGTTTGCCCCCGGCTACTCGATCGCCGCCGTAATCGCCAATAACTTTGCCGAGGCCAGCGACTCACTAGAGAAGGGAGCACTGATCGAGCTTGGATTGGTGCTGTTCGGCCTGACCATTATCATTAACGGACTCGCTCGGGTCTTAGTCCTCAGCACGACCCGGAAGGGGGCCAGTTAGCCATGAGGGGAGCAAGTCAGGGATGTTGAGCTTGCGCCGGAAAACGGTGAATGTAGTCATGCTCAGCCTAACGGGCGTTTGCACGTTCTTGGCGGTAGGAACGCTGCTGTTTGTGCTCGGGTATCTGTTCTTCCACGGCGGCACCAGCCTGACTTGGGATTTCTTTACCAAGCTGCCGACGCCGGTCGGTGAATCAGGCGGGGGAATGGCCAATGCGCTCCTCGGTAGCGCTAAGCTGCTGCTGTTAGCTAGCTGTATTGGCATACCGATCGGATTCCTGGGCGGGGTTTACCTCGCGGAATTCGGCGGGTCGTCCTTTTCCTTTGTGGTCCGCTACACCACGGACCTCCTCAACGGTGTGCCCTCCATCGTGATCGGAATATTCGCCTACACGCTGATCGTGCTTCCGCAAGGTCATTTTTCGACATTGTCGGGTGGGCTTGCCCTAGGAGTCATGATGATCCCAATTGCCATCCGCAGTTCGGAGGACTTCCTGAAAGCGGTGCCGGTTTCTCTGCGCGAGGGCGCGATGGCGCTGGGAGCTTCCAAGGCCAAGACGATTTTCACGGTGGTGATTCCGGCCGCTAAAGCCGGGCTCATTACGGGCATCATGCTGAATGTGGCTCGCGTGGCTGGAGAGACTGCGCCCCTGATTTTCACGGCCTTCGGCAACCGCTATTGGAGTCCGGGTTGGGATCAGCCAACGGCCGCACTTCCGGTGATGATCTATACCTACGCCATTTCGCCGTATCCTGACTGGAAGCAGCAGGCTTGGTCCGCGGGCTTCGTGCTCTTGATGTTGGTGCTGGCGATTAACGTATTCGCACGGATGATTCTATCGAAGAGAGGACACGTAGCAAGATGAGTCCCATGCAAGCTCCTAGCCCCCAACACAGTTCCGATGTGACAATGAGAAGCCACACCTTCCCTATGCAGATGGCCCAGGAAAAGCAGCCAGCGGGCGAACTCGCGAAGCTCAGCGCTACCAATCTGGTATTTCACTACGGATCGTTCAAAGCGCTGCATGGAATCTCGATGCAGGTATACGCTAACCGCGTAACGGCGTTTATTGGACCCTCCGGATGCGGCAAGTCGACCTTCCTGCGAACGCTGAACCGGATGTACGAAACCATTCGGACCGCTCGCGTGGAAGGCGAAATTTTGCTGGATGGCGAGGATATCTTCAAACTGGAAGTGTCGGAACTGCGCCGCCGCGTCGGAATGGTGTTCCAGAGGCCCAATCCGTTTCCCAAATCGATCTTCGATAACATCGCTTACGGCCCCCGGATTAACGGTTCGGTCAGCCGTTCCGGCATCAAGGACCATGTAGAACAGAGCCTGCGCCGCGCGGCCCTGTGGGACGAGGTCAAGGACAAGCTGCATCACTCGGCCTACGGGCTGTCTGGCGGCCAGCAGCAGCGGCTGTGTATCGCCCGCGCCTTGGCTGTGAACCCGGAAGTTCTGCTGCTGGATGAACCCTGCTCCGCGCTGGATCCGATCGCAACCGCGAAAATCGAGGACCTGATTTTCCAGCTCAAGGACAGCTGCACGATCGTAATTGTCACCCACAACATGCAGCAGGCGGCGCGCGTGGCCGATTACACCGGCTTCTTCCTGATGGGAAAACTGATCGAGTTCGACAACACGACGGTGATCTTCAAGAACCCGGCCAAGAAAGAAACCGAAGACTACATCACCGGGCGCTTCGGCTGAGGTTTTACCCATGCAATCCGGAGCCAAAATCATGCGCCACTTCGAACAAGAATTGGAAGAGCTGAA
>Ga0105238_10007868_pt1 | contig 10663 bp, 10 predicted proteins | sample KBSC34metaG_FD_81526 | JGI IMG/M metagenome (GOLD analysis project Ga0105238, IMG submission 81526) | Corn rhizosphere microbial communities from Kellogg Biological Station, Michigan, USA - KBS C3-4 metaG | ecosystem: Host-associated > Plants > Roots > Rhizosphere > Soil | place: Michigan, USA...
CGACGTCGAAACGACCGGAGTTCAGAAAGTCTGCTGCACGAACATAGTCCTCGATCGCGTCATCCCTGACCTGGAACGCGACAGAAGCGGGATAGCGATAGGTCTGACCGTGGTCGGTCATCGCCACGATGCAAGTCTCGAGATTTGACCGTGAAGTCGAGATCGCGCGTTGCAGGTCGGTCGTGAATGTCGCGATTCCGCAGCGGCGCGGCAGCGAGTTGCCGATCACCGCGATCCTCCGGAGCGGCGTCACGTCCGCGCCCCGGTGAGGCCTGCCAATTGCGATACCGCCATAGCGGTTTGCGGCGCGGGATCGGTCGATGGTTCACCGAGCCGCTGCAACAACGAAGCGATTGGAGCGGTTGCCGGGTAGGCGACCAGGGCGGTCATGCCGTTGGCACCGACTTCGATGCTGCTACGACCGCCGCCGGCGAAGATCGCCTGTCCGGGAGATACCGCGGTCAGTCCAAGCGCGGCATGGCCGTCGATAACGAGAATCCATGTCTCCGGTTCTGCCAGCAGCGCCCAGCTCGAACCCTCCGGCAGGTCGAGTCGCTCGAGAACGAAATGTCGGCTGGCGACCAGAAGCGTCCGCTCACCCGAAAGGCGGGCCGGATCGGCTGAAGGCCGAAGCGGCCAGGCATTGGCGACTGCCACGCCGCTGTCTTCGTGCAATTCGCGCTGTCTGCCGTAGTCGAACAACCGGAATGTCGTGTCACTACGCTGCTGAATTTCGGCAAGCACGATGCCCGCGCCGATGGCGTGGATGGTACCAGCCGGGATGTAGATGACGTCGCCCTTCGCGACTGGACGCCATTGGACCAGTTCGACGATCGAACCGTTCCTGATCGATGTCCGTAGTTCTTGCGGCGTTATCCGGTGCTTTAGCCCGACGCCGATCTGTGCGCCCGGTTCCGCCGAGATGATGTACCACGCCTCGCTCTTGCCATTCGGCATTCCCATCGCGCGCGCGAAAGTATCATCCGGATGGACCTGGATGGACAATGGTTCGCCGGTGAACAGCAGTTTGAGCAGCAGGGCAGGGATCGGGGCGTTCCTGTCGGCCCGCTCGAACCATAACTCGCCCACGGCCTCGCCGCTGCCATCGATGCTGCTCCATGGCCGGAGATCGCTGACCCCCCACGGTTTGTGAATGACCAGCACTGAGGCTTGTTCGATGGGCATAGGTGTCCTGACCCGAACAGGCGCACGCCGAAGCGGCGTGCCGTTTGGTCGATATCACTCGTAGGATTTAGCGATCTAAGGCGCCGCGTTCCGGGACAGCCTTATGCAAAGGAGCAATTATGCTCTTGCAGCATATGGATACTCCACCGCCCGATATCAACCTTCGCGCGCTGCTCGTGTCGATATTCCCGCGCAGCCGTGTCATGAAGGGTGACCTACCGTGTTCCGGACCGGCGTTGACGCAGATTTTGGGCTTGCGGGCGATTTCTTCGAGATTTCCCTCGACATCGTGACGGAAAGAGCCTCTGCTGGGTTCATCACCGTCCATATTTGGCTGCTATCGGTGACAGAGAGCCTTGAGCTCCCGCCACAAAACAGGGCGGTCGCTATGTCCGGCATCCAGAAATTCGATCTTCGTGAGTGGCTCGTACCTCCAATATTGGTGCCGCTCTTCCTGGGCCTGATCGTTGCCGGCTCGGTGATTGTGCGCTGGTAAACGCTGCGTTCGACTCTATCTTGATCAAGCATCGAGATGGGTCGGACGCGCCGGTGCGACAATCGAGGCGCTCTTCGCGAGGGATTGCCGCCGCGATCAGTGCAGACGCGAGTCCTTGCCGGCGGCGTTTGATCAGGTGACTTGAGTCTGATTGGCCATCGCGGCGATCTTGGAAGGATCAAAAAATGAAAAAACCTATTCTCTCAATCGACGAGCCGGAGCCGAAGAAAATGCCGCGAGCCGACCGGCCGCCTGCCGAAGGGTTCGCGATTGTTGTTGACGGGCATTTCAAGACGGAATTTGACACGGTCGATGCTGCTGAAGCGTCGGGTCGAAAGCTCAAAGCGGCCTATCCGATGCTTCAGATCGAGATCTATGACGCCGTCAAGAAGACCCGTGCCTTGCTGAGCTGACCGAACCCGGCGAATCGCGCGGTCGGTGCGCCGGGCGGTGGTATTTTTAGGGGGCGTGGCAGGCCCCGTTTCTGTTGCTTTCGGTGAAAAATCTGTGCTGTAACGGTTTCACGAACCAGAAAGCGGCTCTCAACAGGGAGGCAGAAATGCGTGAGGCTGTTATCGTGTCCTATGCGCGCACCGGGCTGGCGAAATCCGGCCGCGGCGGATTCAACATCACCCCGCCAATGACCATGGCGGCGCACGCCATCAAGCATGCGGTCGAGCGCGCCGGTGTCGACAAGGAATATGTCGAGGATTGTTATCTCGGCAACTGCGCTCATGGCGCCCGCAACATCGGCCGCGAGGCGGCGCTGCTTGCCGGCATGCCGAAGACCACGGCCGGCGTCTCGGTCAATCGCTTCTGTTCCTCGGGCCTGCAGACCATCGCGATGGCCGCCAACTCGATCCGCGCCGACGGCGCCGATTGCATCGTGGCCGGCGGCGTCGAAAGCATTTCCGCGCCGGTGGGCGGCATCCCGAAGGAAGCCCAGGATGCGGAGCTCCTGAAATACGCGCCCGACATCTACATGGCGATGATCGACACTGCCGACATCGTCGCCGAGCGCTACAAGCTCAGCCGCGAATACCAGGACGAGTTCTCGCTGGAGTCGCAGCGCCGCATGGCCGCCGCCCAGCAGGCCAACAAGTTCAAGGACGAAATCGTCCCGATGAAGACCAAGATGAAAGTGGTCGACAAGGCGACCAAGGCCGAGAGCATCGTCGATTACGTGGTGAACCGCGACGAGTGCAACCGTCCCGACACGACCATGGAGGGGCTTGCGAAGCTCGAGCCGGTCAAGGGTCCGGGCAAGTACATCACCGCCGGCAACGCCAGCCAGTTGTCCGACGGCGCCGCCGCGGTCGTGCTGATGGAAGCCAAGGACGCCGAGAAGCGCGGCCTCACTCCGATGGGCCGCTTCGTCGCCTGGGCGACCGCCGGCTGCGAGCCGGACGAAATGGGAATCGGGCCGGTGTTCGCCGTGCCGAAGCTGTTGAAGCGTCATGGTCTGAAGATCGACGACATCGACATCTGGGAGCTGAACGAAGCCTTCGCCAGCCAGTGCCTGTACTGCCGCGACCGCCTCGGCATCGACCCTGAAAAGTACAACGTCAATGGCGGCTCGATCGCGATCGGCCATCCCTTCGGCATGACCGGCGCGCGGCTCACCGGCCACATCCTGCAGGAAGGCCACCGGCGCAAGGCCAAATGGGGCGTGGTGACCATGTGCATCGGCGGCGGCCAGGGCGGCGCCGGCCTGTTCGAGATCTACTGAGCCTCACTCGAAGTCAATTGGCAGCGCGGTGATCCGATCGCCGCGCTGTTTTTTTGAGGTTTCCGGTCGTCTACACTGAAGCCGGACTCTCCGGAAATTCCAGTGACGCGATCAGGTTCAGCGTCCTCCGCATATCCGCAGCCTGCCGCGCTCCGAATGCGGACTCGAACTTATCTTGCGCCTGTTTCCATGCCAGTTGGGACTCGGCCAGCTTGGCCTCGCCCCGCCTGGTCAACTGCACCAGCCTGCTGCGTCGATCGTTACGGTCGGCGACGATCGTGACCAGGCCGTCGCGCTGGAGCGGCTTCAGATTGTGATTGAGCGCCGTGCGATCGAGCACCAGGGCCTCCGCCAGTTTTCCCATCGTCGGTGCGCCGTTCAGTGAGATGTAGGCCAAAACGGCGCGTTGGGTCGCGCGCAGGCCGCAGCGGGCGAGCAGGGCATCATAAAGTTGCGAGACGTGCCGCGTCGCCTTGCGCAGCGCGGTGACGTTGCATCGGTTTTCCGTCTCCGGTTTCGCCATCGGCCAGCCTCCCTGATCGGCTTGACATTTACATGTATATGCACCTATACGCAATAGATGCATATACACCTACTTCGAGGGAGCCGGCCATGTCGGAGTTGAAGATTGGGACTGCCGCCGTGCTCGGCGTGTCGCCGGAGGAGACCGGGCGGCGCAAATTCGCCACGCCCAATCAGGTGCTCGCGATCGTCTGCGTCGGCATTTGCCTCGCCAATCTCGACCTGTTCATCGTCAATGTCGCCTTGCCCAATATCGCTGCGGATTTCCGCGGCGCCTCGCTCGAAGACCTGTCGTGGGTTCTGAACGGCTATGCGATCGTCTATGCGGCGCTTTTGGTATTCTTCGGGAGACTTGCGGAGCGGCACAGCCGCAATTCGAGCTTCCTGCTCGGCGTTGGACTGTTCACGGTCGCTTCGGCGGCCTGCGCATTCGCTGGTAACGTCGCGGCGCTTGTCGCATTTCGCATGGTCCAGGCGGCCGGTGCAGCGCTGATGACGCCGACGTCGCTCGGGCTGTTGCTGGCTTCCTTTCCGCCTGATCGGCGCGCTCACGCAGTCCGGACCTGGACGGCCATCGGCGGTCTGGCAGCGGCGTTTGGACCCCTGGCCGGCGGTCTGCTCGTGACCGTCGACTGGCGCTGGATCTTCCTTGTCAACGTCCCGATCGGCTTGGTCGCGATCCTGATCGGCTGGCGGAAGCTGCCGGAAGTCCCGGGCCATGACGCGCCGCGACCGAGCTTTTGGGCGGCATTTCTCGTGACCTGCGGCATCGGCGTGCTCACGCTTGCCATCGTCAAGGCCAATGATTGGGGGTGGGGCTCGGCCTGGACAATGTTCGCGTTTGCCGCAGCCGCTGTTTTCCTGGCCCTCTTTACGCACCATTGCCTGCGCTCGGCCAATCCGTTCGTCGATCCCGCCCTTTTCAAGGTGCGACCGTTCACCGGGGCGTCGCTGGTGATGGCGCCTTATTCGGCGGCTTTCGGCGCGATGATCCTGTCCATCGCGTTGTGGCAGCAAAACGTCTGGGGTTGGTCGGCCCTGAAGGCTGGCCTCGCCATCGCACCGGGACCCGTGATGGTACCGGTCACTTCGCTGTTGTTCGCCGGGCGGCTGATCGCGCGATTCGGCGCCGGCGTTGTGACGACGGCGGGCATTTTCTTCTTCGTGGCGGGACTACTGGTGTGGCTCACGACGGCCGGTGCCGAGCCGAGCATGACTGCCGCGATCGGCGGAATCGCACTGACCGGGATCGGCGTTGGATTGACGTTTCCGACGCTGATGGGTGTCAGCGCGGCGTCACTCCCTCCGTCCTCCTTTGCGACCGGCTCGGGCGTGATCAACATGATCCGCCAGGCGGCGATGGCTGTGGGCGTCGCGATCCTCGTCGCCGTCGTCGGAACGCCATCCTCGCTGAACGAGCGGATCGCCGCATTCCATCGCGGCTGGTGGATCATTGCCGGGATAACCCTGCTCGGCCTGATTCCGACCTATCTGTTTATTCGTCGCACATCGAAATGAATGGCGCCAGGACAGCGCGGCGAATCCATCGCCGCGCTGCTTTTTTTTTAGGCTGGCGGCGGGGGATTTGCCGTCTCTCGAATACCGGAATTGCACCGCCACAGTATTACTACGGAGTTCCAATTTAACCGAACGTTGCAGGCGGCAGACTAACGATCTCCCAAAATAACATCCGACTTTTTCGATCTCGGAGATCGCAATGCGCGGCCTTTCCCTTCGCTTGACTCACAAGATCCTCGCCATCGGCGTCGTCGGCCTGCTGGGCGTCGTCCTCGTCGGCGGCATCCACTTCTACGGCGAGAGCGTCGTTGCGACTTACCGGCTTGCGGCCGACAAGGCGCGGGCGATTTCCGAATTGAACGGCAGGGTCGAAATCAAGCTGCTGGAGGGACGACGCGCGGAGAAGGACTTCCTGCTTCGCAATGATCCGAAGAAAGCCGAGAGCCAGATTGAAATCGGCAGAGCCGTCGGCGCCGACATCGCAGGCCTGCACGGCCTGGTCGCCGCCATCGGAGAGGCCGATCTCGCCGCACGGATCGACGCCATGCGCGCCTCGCTGAAGCAATATCAGCAGCATTTCGAGGCCGTTGTCGAGCTGAAGCAGACGCTCGGCCTCAACGAGGATGCCGGCCTCGAAGGTCGCCTGCGCGGCTCGGTCCACGCCATCGAGGCGAAGGTCGATCAATTGCATGAGCCGGCCCTGCTGGTGACCATGCTGATGATGCGCCGGCATGAGAAGGATTTCATGCTGCGGCGCGACGCCAAGTATGGCGGCGAAATGAAGAAGCGCGCCGCCGAATTCGCCGCAGGGGTCGAAAGCGCCGATACTCCGGCGGCCGCGAAGGCGGAGCTCAACAAGCTGCTTGCGGATTATCAGCGCGATTTCCAGGCGTGGATGGACACGGCCTTGAAGCTCGCAGGCGAGCTGAAGGCGACGTCGGAAGCCTTCGCCGCCGTCGAGCCGGTGATCGAAACGGTGTCGAAGTCGGTGGTCGAACTCCGCGCCGCAGCCGAGCGGCAGAACGCCGTCGAGCGCGATCGCATCCAGCTGCAGATGGAAATCGCGATTCTGCTGATCGCCTCCCTCGTGCTGGGAGCCGGGCTGTTCATCGGAAGGTCGGTATCGAAGCCGCTGACCGCGATGACGGCGGCCATGATCGAGCTTGCCAACGGCAATTTTGCCGTCGTGCTGCCGGGCCTGGGCCGCCGCGACGAGGTCGGGGAAATTGCCCAAGCCGTCGAAACCTTCAAGGTCAATGCCGAGTGGAAGGCGCGCGAGGAGGCTGAGGCCAAGGCGGAGCAGGACCGGCTCGCCGCCGCGCAGCGCAAGGCCGACATGATGAAGATGGCCGATAGCTTTGAAGGCGCCGTCGGCGAGATCGTCGACACCGTCTCTTCGGCGTCGACGGAGCTCGAGGCTTCGGCCAAGGTGCTGACCTCCACCGCCTCGCGTTCGCAGGAGCTCAGCACCATGGTTGCCGCCGCGGCCGAAGAGGCCTCCACCAATGTGCAATCGGTGGCCTCGGCGACCGAGGAATTGTCATCCTCGGTCAATGAGATCAGCCGCCAGGTGCAGGCTTCCGCGCGCATGGCCAATGAGGCGGTCGAACAGGCCCGTCAGACCAATGATCGCGTCAGCGAATTGTCGAAAGCCGCCTCCCGCATCGGCGACGTGGTCGAGTTGATCAACGCCATTGCGGGCCAGACCAATCTTCTCGCCCTGAACGCAACCATCGAGGCCGCACGCGCGGGCGAGGCCGGCCGCGGCTTTGCGGTGGTGGCTTCCGAGGTCAAGGCGCTGGCCGAGCAGACGTCGAAAGCGACCGGCGAGATTGGCCAGCAGATCACGGGCATCCAGTCGGCGACGCAGGAATCGGTGAACGCGATCATGCAAATCAGCGGCACGATCCGGCAGTTGTCCGAAGTCGCCGCGACCATCGCGGCGGCCGTGGAAGAGCAGGGCGCGGCAACGCAGGAGATTTCCCGCAACGTGCAGCAGGCTGCCGAGGGCACCACCCAGGTCTCCTCGCACGTCGCCGATGTGCGCCAGGGCGCGGCCGAGACAGGCTCGGCCTCTACACAGGTCCTGTCGGCAGCCCAGTTGCTGTCCGGCGACAGCAATCGTCTCAAGCTCGAGGTCGGCAGGTTCCTCGATTCCGTGCGCGCCGCCTGACGATCGGCCTTGCCGGCTCACCAGCGTCCGACCGCCGCCAGCACGCGTTCGCGCGGGTCGTTCCGCCACTCGGAGATGCTGCAGCCGAAGCGGCCGCGAAACCAGCGCGACATCGCGCTTTGTGCGGAGAATCCGATCATCACGGAAATCTCGGCAAGCGATCGCGAGGGGTCCTTGATCAGGTGCATGAATAGGTCGGCGCGCTGTGCGTCGAGAACTTCCGAAAATGTCGTTCCACAGTCGGCAAGGCGCCGGTGGACGGTGCGTCGGTTGCAGGCGAGATGCCGCGCGACGCGGTCGATCGAGCAATCTCCGCCCGGCAGCAACATGCGGACGAGCTGGGCCACCTTGCCGTCCCAGCTGTTGTGTTGTGCGTCGAACTCGTCGACGCGGCTCTCCACATAACGGGCGATCAGGGGATGGGCGGTCGGAATCGTCCTCTCCAGGTCGCGCGCCGGCAGCAGGATCGCGTCGATCTCGGAGTTGAAGGCGACGTCGCAGTTGAAGAACTTGCGGTAGTAGGCGCGATTGCGCGGCGGCGGATTCATCAGGTGTACCTCGAGCGGCCGCCATCCACCGCCGAACAGTGAGTTGATCACGCTGTAGACGGTGCCGATCGCCATCTCGATCGATTGGCGCGGCGCGCGGGGACGCCCGCCACGCAGGAACAGCGTGACAATGACGGTATCGCCATGCGGCTCGATCGCCAGCCGCATGCCCTCGTGGTGAATGTGGATATAGCGCGACAGCGCATCCAGCGCCGAACCGACCGTCGGCTGGTCGCGAATGATCAGCGCCACCGGCCCCAGATTGGACAGGCCGCCGCGCTCGGCCATGCGCAGCCCGAACTCGTCGACGCCGGCGGCAAGGGCGGAAGCCTCGAGCAGGCGGCGCACGCCGGTCACGGCGATGCGCATGTTCTGGTGCGAGAGACAGGCGATCGGCAGCCGCGCCTTGCGCAGCATCGCCTGCGGGTCGAGCCCGACCGACCGCGCGACCTCGGGGTAGTGCGTCAGGCAGGCGCTGCGAATCAGGTCCGTCATGCCACCTCTGTTGGCCCGGTTGGCCCGGGGCGTCTTCACCTCGGCGGATGTCCCGAAATGTAAAATAGCTGTCCCGATCGGTCAAATGCCCGCCCTGCGTTCGGGATAGGTAGGCCCCGAACTGCCCGCCAAAGGGCGCCAGGTTCGCGCAACAGCGCACTGATATCGGCGGATTCATTTTCATCAACTGCGGCGTTCGCCGAATTCCATCGGCGGCGGCTTTTTATTGGCTTTGTTTCGGGGGTTGATATGCAGGCCCGGCCTGATTCCAGAGGCGAGATCTTCGTCATCGACGACAATGCGGCCGCGCGCGCGACGCTGGCGGGCGCGCTGACGCTGGCGGGTTACGAGGTGATCTGTTTTGCGGACAATGCGGCGCTGCTGGCGCGCGCCAAAATCCGCATTCCGCTCTGCGTGTTCCTGGACGTCGGCATTCGTGACAAGTGCCGGTTCGAGCTGCTCGACCGGATTTGCGCGGAGAACTGGCGCAGCCCGGTCTTTGCGAGTTCGGCGGTGGCCAGCATCCCGCTCGCCGTCGACGCCGTTCGCCGCGGCGCTTTCGACTTCCTGGCAAAGCCGTTCGACGGCAGCAATATCGTCGCGCGGGTCCACGCCGCGCTCGGCGAAATGTCACGCTCCCGCTGCGGCATCCCTACCGACATCTGGGAGCAATTCCATCTCAGCGGACGCGAATGGGAGGTGCTGGAACTGATCGCAGTCGGCACCAGCAACAAGGAGATCGCCCAGCAGCTCGGATTGAGCTCGCGCACGGTCGAAGGCTATCGCGCCAACATCCTGCGCAAGGCCGGCGTCAGGTCCACCACCGAGCTGGTGCGCCGCGTATTCAGCCAGGGCGGCCGGTCCTGAAGAGCGCCTGTCCGGCTTGCCCGGCAGCGCCCGCACCCATGACATCGTCGACGATCTCCGGCCTGAACGAGCCAAAGCGCGATGCGCTTTGGCTCCATTGACCCACCTTCGGCGATTACCGCACGAAGAAGCCGTGAGCGGCGTCAAAAGTCCTCAATTCCCTGCTTTTGCGAGAAGGAATCAGGCCGCACAACCTCAATGACCCCCAAACCGGCGGTCCACCGCTGGCGGGGATCGGACCACGAGTGTGATATGGTTCACGCTATTCCTGCGCGGACGGCGCTAACGGTTCACACGCGAGACAGCCAGCGCTATCTACTGGCGGGACGAATGCTTCATCGAGGTCCACCAATGAGACGCCTGTTAGCCGCAACAGTCTGCCTTCTGGCCTTGACCGGCATCGCCCGTGCCGAGCCGGTCGCCGTGGTCGAGGACGTGCAGGGCAAGGTCACCGGCGCCGAGTTCATGGACTACGTGGTGCCCGGTCAGGTCATCAAGCTCGGACCGGGCGGCAAGATCGTGCTCGGCTACATGAAGACGTGCTGGCACGAGGTCATATCCGGCATCGGCACGGTCATCATCGGCCGCGAGCAGAGTTCGGTTCATCTCGCCGACTTCAAGGCCGACAAGGTCGCCTGCGACCCGAGCCAGACGCAGCGAATCGGCAAGGAATTGGGCGAGAGCGCCGCCACCGTCGTGCGCAGCCTGAATGACGATCAAAAGAAGAAGGGGCCGCCGCCGCTGGTGCTGTATGGTCAGACGCCGATCGTGTCGACCGCGGAGCGCGGCAAGCTGGTGGTGGAGCGGCTCGACGTGAAGGGCGAGCGCTACGAGATCGACCTGACCAAGGCGCAGCTGACGCAGGGCCGGTTCTACGATCTGGCGAAGAGCAACATCGCCCTCGCACCCGGCGGCGCCTATTCGATCGCGATGAAATCGAAATTCGTGGCCTTTGTGGTCGATCCCGACGCCACGCCCGGCGCGGGTCCGGTGATCGGCCGTCTGGTGACGCTGCAGTAACTGACAGGGTGCGGCCGGGGTGGGGGCGATGAGCGTGAGCAGGCGGGACGCCGTCGCGGTTCTCGTGATCGCCGTGGCCAGCGGATTCCTGTCGGTGCTGCCGCCATTCA
>Ga0105238_10007869_pt1 | contig 10663 bp, 9 predicted proteins | sample KBSC34metaG_FD_81526 | JGI IMG/M metagenome (GOLD analysis project Ga0105238, IMG submission 81526) | Corn rhizosphere microbial communities from Kellogg Biological Station, Michigan, USA - KBS C3-4 metaG | ecosystem: Host-associated > Plants > Roots > Rhizosphere > Soil | place: Michigan, USA...
CCTGCTGGTGCGGCAGCTCTGGACCCAGGGGAGCCCGGTGGTCGAGGACGTACCTGATGCGTACAAGCTGTCGGTGCACTTCGGTTCACCCGAGGCCGACTGGGAGACCGAGCCCAACGACACGCCCGCCACGGCGACGCCGTTTCAATCTCCGGCCCGGCGCCAGCGCGGGTATCTGGGCAGCCCGGAGGATCGCGACTGGTATTCCTTCGCGTCGCTCGCGCCAGGGACGTACGTGGCCTCGGTGACGGCGCCGATGGGAGTCGAGGTCGTCATCCTTTCGGCCGAAGGGCCGGCGGAAGGGCGAGCGCAACAAGGACGGGGCGGCCGAGAGGAAGCCCGGAGCTCATCGGGCGCCGGCCCGGCCAAGGTGGCAAAGCAGGTTCCGGCCGGCGAGCGCGAGCAGACGAAGTTCCAGGTTCGCCTGGGCAAGCCCACGTACATCGGCGTGGCCCGCAAGCTGGAAGGCGCGCGCGACCCGAAGGAGAGAGACCGGGACGCGAAGGAGGCGCGCGATCCCAAGGAGCAGAGCCCCGAGGGACTCGACGAGGCCTACGAGATCTCGATCGAAGCCGTTCGTGACTGACCGTCCGGCGGGGCCTTCGCCCTCTTCGCCCTCGCCCGTCAGCGCCTGCGCAACAGCTTCGCCGCCTCCTTGGCGTGATAGGTCAGGATCATGTCGGCGCCCGCGCGCCGAATGGAGAGCAGCGTCTCGAGCATGAGGCGATCGTGATCGACCCAGCCCTTCTCGGCAGCGGCCTTGATCATCGCGTATTCCCCGGAGACGTTGTACGCCGCCACCGGCACGTCGAACTCGCGCCGGACCTCGCCGATGACGTCGAGGTAAGCCAGCGCCGGCTTCACCATCACGATGTCGGCCCCCTCCTCCACATCCAGCGCGACCTCGCGAATCGCCTCGCGTACGTTGGCGGGATCCATCTGGTAGCCGCTGCGATCCCCGAACGCGGGGGCCGAATCGACCGCCGTACGGAACGGTCCGTAATAGGCGGACGCGAACTTGGCGGCGTAGGCCAAGATGGGAAGCTCCTCGAACCCTTCCTCGTCGAGCGATTCGCGGATGAACCCGACGGCACCATCCATCATGCCCGAGGGGGCGATGACGTCGACGCCCGCCCGCGCGTACGACAGGGCCAGCCGCCCCAGGTTCTCGCAGGTCGCGTCGTTGTCGACGGCGCCGTTGGTGACGACCCCGCAATGTCCGTGGCTGGTGTATTCGCAGAAACAGGCGTCGACCATCACGGTCAGCTCCGGGACCGCCTTCTTCAGCGCCCGCACGGCTTGCTGGACGATCCCCTCCGGGTGCCAGGCCTCGCTGCCGACCTCGTCCTTCTGCTTGGGGAGGCCGAACAGGATCACGGCAGGGACGCCCAGCTTCGCGACCTCCTCCGCCTCGCGCACCACCGTGTCGACGGAGAAATGATACTGGCCGGGCAGCGACGAGATTTCGCGACGGACGCCCGTGCCGGGTCCAACGAACAGAGGGAAGATGAAGTGCTCGGGACCAAGGGTGGTCTCGCGCACCAGGCGGCGCAGGTTGGCGGAGCGGCGCAGGCGCCGGGGTCGGGTCTCAGGAAAGGACATCCGCGCATCATAGCCTCGAGTGAACGTCACTTCTCGTTCCACCGACGGCCGACGAGCCGGCCGACTTCTAACCTTCACTTTTGGTGAGGTCTGAACGGCGGTGCGCGACCAGGGCGGCGACGAGGGCGGAGACCGACGGCACCGGTGGGATCACGTCGACGGCGATGCCGGACGCGCGCGCGGCCGCCTCGGTCGTGGGACCGATGACGGCCACCACTTTCCCGCTCAGAGCCGCCGGCCCGGCCGCCGCGCCAGCGAGGAACGCCTTCAGCGCCGAGGGGCTCGCGAAGATGGCGACGTCGAAGGGAGGCGGTGCGATTGCAAGCGGCAAGGGCCGGGTCTGCGACACGGGGACGACCTGCACCTGCACCCCGCGCGAGGAGAGCGCCTCGGGCAACAGCTCGCGTCCGCCGAGCGCCTGCGGGAAAAGGATGCGCGCGCCGGCCGGCACGGACGCGAGCGCGGCCACCAGGCCCTCCTGCCTCTGGTCCTCGGGCACGAGGGCGACGTCGATCCCGACGGCGCCGAGCGCGCGCGCTGTCTCGGCGCCGACGGCCGCGACGCGCGGCCGCTGCGGCGCAGGGGCTCCCGGTGCGGCCGGCCCGGCCCCCGCCCTTGCGGCCAGGTCGCGCGCAAGCTCGGCCCGCCGGCCCACCGCGAAGCGAACGGCCGATGGGCTCGTGAAGACGATCCAGTCGTACGCCGTCAGGTCCGCCACCGCCGCGTCGAAGGCATCCCACGACGGTGGCGGGGCCAGCGCGATCGTCGGATAGACGATCGCCACGGCCCCCTCGGCTGCCAGTGCGTCGGCGAGCGCGCCGGCCTGCTCCTCGGGGCGAGTGACGAGCACCCGCCAGCCTGCGAGCGGCCCGCCGCCTCCTTCCGGGAATGTGGATGTCGGGCCCACCGCCGCATGATAGCCTGCCGACATGCTGTCGCAGTCCGCGCCGACGGGTGCGCCTTCGGCGCCGCGGGCGCACGTGCGGAGGGCCCTTCTGCTGGCGGCGGTGTTCATCGCCGGCGGCGGGGCCGCGCCGTCTTGCCGCAATGGCCGGTCCGACGGCGTCCCGGCGCCCGCTCCGGCGGCGGCCGCGGTCGCGAGCTCGCCGACCGTCGTGCTCCACGGGAAGGACGGCCGCACCATCACCGTCCGCGTCGAGGTGGCACGCACCGAGGCGGAGCGCACGCGCGGGCTCATGTACCGCAACCACCTCGAGCCTGACGCGGGGATGCTGTTTCTCTTCCCGCAGCCGGCGACGCTGGTTTTCTGGATGAAGAACACGTTGATTCCGCTCGACATGCTCTTCCTGGATCGCGAGCGGCGCGTGGTCGGTATCGTCGAGAACGCCACGCCCGAGACCGAGACGCCCCGGCGGGTCAACGGGGATTCACAGTTCGTGCTGGAGGTGGGCGGGGGGCTCACCCGCCAGTGGGGCGTCACGGCGGGCAGCATGGTCGAATTTCGCGGGCTCCCCGCCGACGCCGGACCGAGCTGAGCCGGTCCGGCAACGTTCATGTGTCGGCCGCCGTGTGCGGGCCGCCACCTCGCCCACCCGCGCGCCGCAGGCCAAGCTCCGCCCGACTCGTCGCGACCCGATTTGGCCTGGGAGCGCCCGGCAAAATGGCTTTCGACCGCCCGGCCCGGTGCTATGGTTGCGGCCCCCTGCGCCCTCACCTAGCAGGGGCGACACAAGCTGCCAGCAAGGTCGGACAATCGGCATCAGGCAACGAAACGACGAGGCTATCGCTCTCAAGGAGGCTCCCCGGTCATGCGCTCACGCTCTCATCTCTTGTTCTCGTTTTCGTCCGCGGTCGTCTCGTGCGCGGCGGTGGTCGCGGCGACGGCGACCCCCGCGCACGCCGAGGAAGGCGATCCGAACCACGGCTCGTTCACTTTGGCCGAGGCGACCAAGGGACTGCCGGGACCGGCCAGCGCCCCCTTGCAGGCGGTCATCGAGACGAGCAAGGGCAAGTTCACCTGCGAGCTGTTCGACAAGCAAGCTCCTCTCACGGTGGCGAACTTCATCGGCCTGGCGACGGGCAAGCGCGCGTGGCTCGACCCGAAGACGGGCAAGTGGGTGCAGAAGAAGCCGCTCTACGACGGGCTGATCTTCCACCGAGTGATCCCGGGCTTCATGATCCAGGGCGGCGATCCCCAGGGTACGGGCATGGGCAATCCCGGTTACCGCTTCCAGGACGAGATCTCGCCCGACCTCAAGTTCGACAAGCCGGGACAGCTGGCCATGGCCAACGCCGGCCCGGCCACCAATGGCTCGCAGTTCTTCATCACTGACAGCGCGCCCGCCCACCTGACGGGCCGCCACACCATCTTCGGCCAGTGCGAGCCGGCCTCGCTGGTCACGGAGATCGCGTCGGTGCCGCGAGGCCCGGGCGATCGTCCCAACGACAACGTCGTGATCAAGAAGGTCACGATCTCGCACGGCAAGGGGGCCCGAGCGGCCGCCAAGGCCAAACCCGCCGCCGAGAAGGCAGCGGCCGCGCCTGACAAGAAGGCGGACAAGGCCGACAAGGCGCCGGCGGCAGAGAAGCCCGCCGCTCCCGCCGCTCCTCCGGCTGGCGGCGCTCAATAAGACGGCTTCACGGTCCACCAACACGTCCGGTGCACGGCCGGGGCTGCCGCCAACCGAGCTTCGGACTTCTTACTCCCACCTTCACCCTTCACTGGACGGCACGCGGCGCAATCGCGCACGCGTGCCGCCGCGCGAGCGTCTCGTGAAACACTTCGTCCTGGACACCAACGTCCTCATCCACGATCCGCGGGCCATCTTCCAGTTCGGCGACAACGAGGTCATCCTGCCGATCTTCGTCCTGGAAGAGATCGATCAATTCAAGAAGGAGTCCTCGGAGCGTGGTCGAAACGCGCGCGAGCTGGCGCGCCTGCTCGATCGGTTCAGGGGCGGGGGGAGCCGGCTCTCGGAGGGGGCGCGACTGGAGAACGGCGGGCGCCTGCGGGTCGCGACCGCGGAGCGGACCGTGCCGCACACACTGCGCGACAGTCAGATCGCCGACTACCTGATCCTCATGGTGGCGGTCGACATCCGGGCCGCGCACCCGGGTGACGCGACGATCTTCGTCACCAAGGACGTGAACCTTCGCATCCGGGCCGACTCGCTCGGGCTGACCGCCGTGGACTTCGAGGCCGAGCGGGTCAGCATGGAGGAGCTGTACTCGGGGATGACGGAGGTGCCCGTGACGGGCGCCGACGTCGACGCGTTCTTCAGCGGCGGCACGCTGGAGCTGCCGAACGCCAAATTCCGCGCCAACGAGTACGTCCTGCTCCGCGACACCGAGAGCCCCTCGCACAGCGCGCTGGGGCGCTTCGACAAGGCCCAGGGCAAGCTGGTGCAGCTGAAGAAAATTCGTGACGGCGTCTGGGGCATTCGCCCGCGCAACAAGGAGCAGCACTGCGCGCTGGACCTGCTCCTCAGCGACGACATCAAGCTGATCACGCTGGTCGGGAAGGCCGGCACCGGCAAGACCATGCTGGCGCTGGCGGCCGGCCTGCAGAAGGTCGTCGAGGAGAACACGTACTCCAAGCTGCTGGTGAGCCGCCCCATCTTCCCTCTGGGGCGTGACGTCGGGTACCTGCCGGGCGATCTCGAGGAGAAGCTGAACCCCTGGATGCAACCCATCTACGACAACGTCGAGTACCTGATGGGCCTGTCCAAGCCAGACCGCAAGAGCGGGCGCAGCTATCACGAGCTGATCGACATGGGCTACATCGAGATCGAGCCTTTGACGTACATCCGCGGGCGGTCGATCCCGAATCAATTCATCATCGTCGACGAGGCCCAGAACCTGACCCCGCACGAGGTGAAGACGATCATCACGAGGGCCGGCGAAGCGACGAAGATCGTGCTCACCGGCGACCCGTACCAGATCGACAACCCCTACGTCGACGCGACGTCGAACGGTCTGACCACGATCGTCGAGAAGTTCAAGGAAGAGGGTGTGGCCGGGCACGTGACCCTGAGCAAGGGCGAGCGGTCCCCCCTGGCCGAGCTCGCCTCGAACATCCTGTGAGCAGCCAGCACGACGGGGGCCCCGACCAGGGCGAGACGCGATCCTGAGCCGGTGGACGGGATTGAACCGTCGACCTACGGTTTACGAAACCGTTGCTCTACCACTGAGCTACACCGGCGAGAGGAGGCGCATGTATGCCGCTGCCGGGAGACACAGTCAAGCCTGAGGCGCACCTTCCCCGCCGGGAACCCGGAGCGCAGCTGTCCTACCGGCGGGCCCGGACGTCCCTGGCCATGCGGGCCCACCAGACGAGCTCGTTCGCCATGGCGTCGCCGCGCTTGGTGTAGAAGTCTTCGGTGGGCCAGCCGCGTTCGTCGGCGGCCAGACCGGCCAGCCTGATGCCGACGTCGTCGCGCACGGGGATCATGCGCAGCTCGATGACGACCTGCCGCAGCTGCTGCGTCGCGCGCGTTCCGGAGGCGCCTCCGCCGTACGCGACGAACGCCACCGGCTTGTAGTTCCAGGGCGCGTTGATCTGATCGAGGGCGTTCTTGAGCTGTCCAGGGTAGCCCTGGTTGTACTCGGGTGTGACGATCACGAAGCCGTCGAGCGCCGCGATCTTCTGGGCCCATCGGGCCGCGATGCTGGCGGGCGCGTAGCTCTTCTCGGCGACCACCGCCGGGGCCGGGTGGTCGAACGGCGGGATGGGCCAGTCGCGCAGATCGAGGAGCTCGACCGTCACGCCGGGGCGGCCCGGGCTGGGGCCGACCACCTTGTCGAGGGCCCAGCGCGCGAGCGCCTCGCCGCGCCGTTGCGCGCGCACGCTGGCCAGGATCACGCCAATCGAGACAGGTTCGTGTTCCATATGGTGAGCCGTCCGGGCGCAAGAGTAGCAGGACGCGGAGAACGTCCTGGGGACTTCCGGGCTCGGGGCGAACCCTCCCCACTGAAGAGATCGTCCGATTCCGAAGCCCGAGGCCCGAGGCCTATGCTGATCGCCCGCCCTCACCGCGGACCCACGCGCAGCTGGCAGACCTCCAGGTAGCGCGCGGCCGGCCAGTGAGCGGGCGTCGGGAAGTCGGGCGGCAAACCGCCGAGCTCCAGCACGGCGCCCGCGCGCTGCGCGGCTTCGAGGCCCGCGGTGACGTGCTTCATGAGCCCCGGCCCGCGGTGGGTGTTGGACGAGATCCAGAGGTGGCCGCCCTCGTCGGGCAACAGCGCGCATGCCGCCGCGATCAGCTCCGGGTAATCGCGCTTCTGCGCCCACGAGGTCGCGCGAGCCCCCGAAACGGTCGGAGGGTCCAGGATGATCACGTCGTGCCGTCCGCCGCGCGCCCGCTCCTCCTCGAGGAACCGGAAGACGTCGGAGGTCTCCCAGCGAAAGCGCGGCGCCGCCGGATCGAGCCCCGACAGCCGGAAGTTTTCGCGCGCCCACGCCAGGGGGCCGGCCGCCAGATCGACGCTGGTCACCGCGGACGCGCCGGCCCGCGCCGCCGCGACCGAGAGCGCGCCCGTGTATGCGAACGTGTTCAGCACGCGCCGCTCGCGCACGAACCGCGCCAGCCCGGCGCGGTGCTCACGCATGTCGGAGAACAGCCCCACGTTGATGGCGCCGCGCAGGTGCACCTCGTAGGGCACGCCGAGCTCGTGGGCGATCAGCTTCGCCGGCGGCTCCTCTCCGATGACCTGATCCTTCGACTTGTCGGCCCCCGCGCGCGCCTCCGCGGCCGTTCCGGCGCCCGAGCCCGCGGTCTTGAGGCGCACCTTCAACACCGCTCCACGCAGCGCCAGGCCGGCCTCGGCGAACACCGCCATCGCCGCCTCCGCCAGAGCGCGCGCGTGGCCGAGCAGGCCGCGCCCGAGCGTGGTCACGACCGCGTACACGCCGTACACGTCGACGGCCATCCCCGACAGTCCGTCCCCTTCGCCGTTCAGCAGGCGATACGCCGACACCCCGTCCGCGAGCCCCAGCGTGCGCCGCAGGCCCAGCGCGCGCCGGATCTCGCCTCGGAAGAACCCCGCGTCGAGCGCGCGCACCCCTTCGGTGGCGGCCTCACCGGCGCGCCAAACCCGCACGACCTCGTTCTCGGGATCGGACACGCCCACCCCCAGCGTCTCGCCGCGTGGCCCGAGCAGGCGCAACGGCCGCCCCGGCTCGACCGCGGCCGCTCCGACCAGATCGGCGATCGGCAGCTGCGGGTGCGCGGCCCGCAGCCGTTCGGCTCCCGCCGTGGTGACGGCCGTTCCGTGAAGCGACATGCGCTGATCTACCCAATCACCGCCGGGGCCAACCGTCGTCGAGAGATCTCGGCGACGCCGCGCCGGCGGGCAGCCGCAGAATAGGGGCCCGCCTCGCCGGCCGTCAACGGACCGTTTGACCGTCAGGGGAGGCCGGGCGCGCCGTGCCCAGGCCGGCCCGCAGCTTCTCGACGTCGAGCTCACCCTCCCAGCGAGCGATCGCCAGCGTGGCCACACCGTTGCCGATCAAGTTCGTGATGGCGCGCGCCTCCGACATGAAGCGATCGATCCCCAGCAACAGCGCCAGGCCTGCCACGGGGAGCTTGCCCGTCGCCGAGAGGGTCGCCGCCAGGGTGACGAAGCCGCCGCCCGTCACGGCCGCCGCGCCTTTCGAGGTGAGGAGCAGGATCGCCAGCAGGCCGAGCTCGTCGGCGAGGGGCAGGTCGATGCCCAGCGCCTGCCCGATGAACAGCGTGGCCAGCGTCAGATAGATCGAGGTCCCGTCGAGGTTGAACGAGTAGCCGGTGGGCACCACCAGCGCCACGGTGGCGCGCGGACATCCCAGCGCCTCCAGCTTCGCCATCAACAGGGGCAGCGCTGACTCCGACGAGGACGTCCCGAGGACCACGAAGATCTCCTCGCGGATGTGGCGCACGAACGCCACGATGCTGAACCCCACCACGCGGGCGATCACCCCCAGCACGATCAGCACGAAGAGCGCGCTCGTCAGGTAGAACGCCGCGACCATCTTCCCCAGCGCCGCCAGCGAGGCCAGGCCGAACTTGCCGACGGTGAACGCCATGGCGCCCATGGCCCCGAGCGGCGCGAGGCGCATGACCATGCCGACGATCTTGAAGAAGAGCTGCCCCACCTCCTCGATCACCGCGGTCACGGTGGCCACGCGCTGGCGCAGCCCAGAGGCGGCCAGCCCCACCAGGATCGACACCACCAGGATCTGCAGAATATCGCCGCTCGTGAAGGCCTCGCCGATCGTGGAGGGGATGACGCCAAGGAGGAAGTCCACGAAGCCGAGCTTCTTGCCGGCCGTCGCGTACGACTCGACGGCCTTGGCGTCGAGCAGGCGCGGATCGGCATGGACGCCGGCCCCTGGGGCCACCAGGTGCCCCACCCCCAGGCCAATGGACAGCGCCAGGGTGGTCAGGACCTCGAAGTAGAGGAGGGCCTTCACCCCGACGCGCCCGACCTTGCGCAGGTCGGCCATGTGCGCGATGCCGCCCACCACCGTCGAGAAGACGATGGGCGCGATCATCAGCTTGATGAGCCGCACGAACCCGTCGCCGAGCGGCTTGAGCGCCACGCCCCACGACGGCCGCGCCAGCCCGACCGCCGCACCGATGGCGACGCCCACCAGGACCTGCGCGTACAACCCCCGCATCGCCCGCGGCAATTTCACCGCGCGAAGATACACCAGGGTGCGGGGCCACCGAATACGCCTAACGTCGACTCGACGCGAGCGAGAGGCCCTCCCGCCGCCGCTTAAGCGACGCGGGCGCGGCCGCTGCCGGGACCGTCGGTGATCTCGCGGGCCAGCGCGACGATCTCCTCGTCGAGGATGCCCTTCTTGCGATCGGCCAGCGCCGAAAATCGAAGATAGAGCGTGTCGAGCTGGGCGCGATCGAGAGTCAGGCCCAGCTCCTCGCACCGCGCGTGCAGCGCGTGCCGGCCGCTGTGCTTGCCGAGGACCAGCCGGCTCTCCGGCACGCCGACCGACTTCGGCTCGATGATCTCGTAGGTCGTCCGCTCCTTGAGGAAGCCGTCCTGGTGGATGCCCGCCTCGTGCGCGAAGGCGTTGCGCCCGACGATGGCCTTGTTCGGCTGCGGGCCGAAGCTGATGATCGACGACAGCAGCTGGCTCGCCGGGTACAGGTGCTCGGTGCGGATGCCGGTCTCGTAGGGCAGGCGATCGCGGCGGGTCTTCATCGCCATCACCACCTCCTCGAGCGAGCAGTTGCCGGCGCGCTCGCCGATGCCGTTGACCGTGCACTCGATCTGACGGGCCCCCGCCCTCACTGCGGCCAGTGAGTTGGCGACCGACAGGCCCAGGTCGTCGTGACAGTGCACGCTGACGATCCCGCGGCCGTCCAGCGCCGTGACCACACGCCCGATCAGCTCGGCGAACTCGTCGGGGACCGAGTAGCCGACGGTGTCCGGGATGTTGACGGTGCTGGCGCCAGCGTCCACCACGGCCCGCGCCACCTGGACCAGATAGTCCGGGTCGGTGCGCGCCCCGTCCTCGGCCGAGAACTCGACGTCCTCGACGTAGCGCCGCGCGAGCTTCACGCCGGCCACCGCGGCGTCCAGCACCTCGGCGCGGCTCTTCTTCAGCTTGTGCTTCAGGTGGATGTCGCTCGTGGCCAGGAAGGTGTGGATGCGGGGCGGGGTCTTGGCCTGGTCCAGCGCGGCGGCGGCCTTCTCGATGTCGAGCGGCATCGACCGCGCGAGCGCTGCCACGCGCACCTGCACCTCGCGGCTGACCGCCTTCACCGCCTCGAAGTCTCCCTCGGACGCGATGGGGAAACCGGCCTCCAGGATGTCCACCCCTAGGTCCTCGAGCTTGTGGGCCAGGTGGATCTTTTCGGTCACGGTCATGCTGCAGCCCGGGGCCTGCTCGCCGTCGCGCAGGGTGGTGTCGAAAATCGTGAGTCGGTTGCCGGACATTCGAGGTCTCTCCTGTTACCTTTGTAGCCCCCCGGCGTCCACCACCGCGCGCGCCACCTGGACCAGGTAGTCGGGATCGGTGCGCGCGCCGTCCTCGGCCGAGAACTCGACGTCCTCGACGTAGCGACGAGCCAGCTTCACACCGGCCACCGCGGCGTCC
>Ga0105238_10007870_pt1 | contig 10662 bp, 7 predicted proteins | sample KBSC34metaG_FD_81526 | JGI IMG/M metagenome (GOLD analysis project Ga0105238, IMG submission 81526) | Corn rhizosphere microbial communities from Kellogg Biological Station, Michigan, USA - KBS C3-4 metaG | ecosystem: Host-associated > Plants > Roots > Rhizosphere > Soil | place: Michigan, USA...
CGCTGGCGGCTCGATCAGGCGGAGGAGGCCTACCGTGTGTTCGACACCCAGACCACCGGTAAGGGCGTGATCCTGCCGTCTTGAAGAGAGTTGCGGGCGGAGCTGCAGCAAAATCCGCGTTCGCAAAACAGATGTTATGACATAGTCCGGCCAATGGCCCAGAGGTCGTTTCCCCCTGCGCCGGAGCTTGCAATACTGCGCAATCCAATCTTCGGGAGATCGACGCTGGCAGCGAATGTCCGCTGACCCCTCAAAAGCGGACATCGCAAGCCATGCCAGGCATGTCGGCTAAGTGCCAACAGCTGACCTGTCGGGCACGATCACTTCGACCGCTTCCAAGTCACATCGACCACGTCTCCCCCGGAAGGACGAACAGTCAGCGTGAGCTGGTCTCCCGTTATCGTGACAAGACGCTTCTGAACTGTGCCATTCCAATTTGGGAAGGAGCTGCCTTCGACGAAAACTGCTACAATGCTGTCTGTCTCGCTTATCGAATAAGTTCCGAAGTAAGTTATCGTGCCGTCGGCCGTTTCCTTGTTTTCCTCAGGACTACCCTGCCACAGGGCATTGCTTGTGTATTTGGCGCGATCTGATCGCATCACGGTGATGATGTATCGTCCACCCGCATCGAAGAAGGCAATTCCCTTCGGGTCTGCCCCATAACGCTCGACCTTGGTGCCATCACCTTTCTTCTGCTCCCATGAGAGCAGCGTCCAAGTACCCACCAGTTGCTCTTTCAACGATTGTTTCTGGCCGAGCGCATCAAACGTCATCATGGATGATCCAAAAGCCGCGATAGTGCATGCGGCAAAAATCACTCGCACATTCATTGGTCACTCCCGAAGAGAAGACTGACTGCGTCAATCGGGTTTCGGCGCTACCGTAGAAGGACCCGTAGATTTCGATCGTTTCGCTGGAAAAACATCCGTATTTTCAACTAAGTTGACAGGACACCCCTTCCGCCAGAAAAGAGAGCCGCCACCATGCTCCGTTTTCTGATCTTCACGGCTTGTACTAAGTCTGTCGGTCGGGAAGCCTTAGCGTCAAACCATTCAGGTGTGGCGTAATCCTGATTTGGCAGCACAAGCGGCTGTTTGGCAACCGCCTGGCAGCAGCTTCATCCAGAGAAAGGTCCTCGTCCTCCCCGACTGGCCCGAGTTTCGCCAGCCAGTTCTCGTCCACATAGACGTGACAGGTGGCGCAAATCGCGTTTCCTCCGCACTCGGCGACAATCCCACGCACACCGTGTCGCAATGCCTCATGCATCACGCTTATGTCGTCGTTAGCCTCAATGCTCTCGATGCGATTCTTGGGATGAATGAACGTTATTCTGGTCATCTGTCGTTCTCCTCCCACCCGACCACGCCAATTCACGCGACCTGCCGGCTCTTCCGAGCGCTATCGAACCACCGTCCGGCGAGGTGCGAAGTAACGCCCGGATTTGCTCCGGGCTTGATGTTCGGCACGAAGGGATCGGTGTAGCAGGTGGCGCCGGCCGCCACCGCTATGCGTGCCACGCTTTCCGTCATGGCCGGCGCACCGCACGCATAGACGATGTCGCGTCGCGATAATTTCGGTAGACAATCAATCGGTCGGCCGCAACGAATGGCCGGCGTCACGCCCTGCGATTCCGACACCACCGGAATGATCTTGACGTTTGGAAACAAGGCCAACCGGCACAGCGCCGGATGCATGTAGAACGACTGCAGGCTTCGGGCCGCCACCACGAAAATCAGCTCGCGCTTGGGCTGCTCCGTGATCGCCGCGGCTGCGATCGCCCACATTGGCGCAAATCCGGTGCCGCTTGCGACAAGGACAATGCGGCCGGTGTGATCCGCTCTCAGAAAGGCACCGCCAAACGGTCCCGATAGCCTGACGCGGTGGTCAACCCGGATTTGACTGCCGAGCGCCGACGACACCGCGCCATCCGGAAACCGCCTGATGTGGAAATACAGCAGGTTCTTCTGTGGGGCTCGTTCGAGCGGATAGGTCGGGCTGTACGAACGCTCGGGAAAGCCGCGAAACTGCAGCTTGCAATATTGGCCGGGAAGATGCTCCAGCGGCTTCTGAAGCTTCAGCGTCACCCCGATCACGTCAGGTGCAAGACGATCTATTTTGGCGACGCGCGCCGATACCGAAACTGGCTCCGGGACCGGCTCGGCCACCAGCGAAATGTCGGAGACGACCCGCGCCTGGCAGGCATAGATGGTGTCGCCACCCTCCTCAATGCCGCCAAAGACCTCGCCGTCGACAAGGCGCACGCGGCAACTTCCGCAAATGCCGCTGCGGCAGTCGTGGTGTATCTCGACGCCGTTCATGAGGGCGCCGTCGAGGACGAGATCGCCATAGTTCGCATAAAAGGTGTCTCCGTTGAGAGTCACCTTGCAGAGCTTCGGCATCATTCCACCTCGAGACGAATGGGCCGGACGTGCCGGGTGTGGCGAATCTGGCTGTGGTCGAACGCGGCCACCCGCATGAAAATTCCGCTCTTCAGCGGCACGTCATGGTCGCTGTGCGTGTCGAGACGGCGCGCCACTTCGAGCGCCCAGTGACCGGACGCCCAGCGAGCGGCGCAACGCACGTCGGCGCGATCGCCGGAAAAATCGCCCGAAATGATGACGCCCGGCACGACCGTGCCGATCGGAATGAGGCGGTCCAGCTCCAGCGCATACGGTACGGACTCCGCCTGCGTCATGAACCAGCGTGCGCCGTCGCTCTCGCCAACATCGGGGTCGCGCGTGATCTGTCCCATCGTCGCCTCCGTCGCCGCGAGATTGCGAGGCAGCCGGCGCGGAATAAACACAGTCCCCTCGCCGGTCGGATCGGGCTGCGTGACGAAATTGTCGCTGTAGTTGACGGCGCCTGGGTCGGGTGCGAACCCACCACGGTATGGCGCAGCGTTTTTCGCCTGCATCGGCGTCGGCTCGAGCGGCGGTCCGAAATGGTCGTCGTCCATCCATCCCGTAGGACCGCCGCTTGTCGCCTTCCATTGCCAGACATCAGCCAGGCTTCCGGCTGCGGTGAAATGCAGGCCGCGACCGGTCATGGTGGATGGAGCGCCGGGAATCGGATGAGGACTTGCGTGAAACGTTCGGTCGCCTGCCAGATCGACATCGAGCGTGGTCAGCAGCACCGAGAACTTGTCTTCATTATAGGCGTGCTCATCGCCTTGTTCATAGCCGTCGTGCAGCAGGTGCCACCCGTCGAGTTCCTTGACTAGCGGCAGTTGCTTCAATGAGCGCGTCGGGTCTTCCCAGATGAACAGGAAATAGGCCCAAACCCCGTCGTGCGCCGCGCGGATATCGACCCTGGACTCGCCCCGGCCGTCGAAATTTCCGCCCTGGTTCGTCATCACCGAAAATGGCTGGATATTTCGCCAGACAGGATCGGACGTATCGCCGTCCAGGATCGGGGCTTCGGCACTGGCGATGCGATGAACCCGCAGATTGTCGACGGTAAACCAGTCCGTCGCAACGACGGTGGACACGCCAGCGATCGCAACCACGGCGGCCACGATGAATGGATTCGCCTGGAAGGTTACACCTGTCCGTTTTGAGGCGCTGCGCGATTCCGCGCTTGTCGCGGCCTTGGTGGGCTCACGTCGATCGCGTGCCTCGTCGTGAGGCGGCCGCGCCGGCTGCAATGGGGCTCCGGGAGCCTCATACGATTCCTCCGGTGGCGATGATTTCTCGACCAGAAGCGCCAGAAGCTCAACCGGATCGAGCCGAGCCGGCGGCGGCGGCAGACGCTCCGGCCGGAAGATGCGAAACAGCTGCAACGCGCCACCGATCCGAAAGTGAATCAAAATATGCAAGACTGCAAACGAGGGAACCACCCAGGTTGCGTACCAGTGCACCGTCGTCGCGTGGTAGCCGGCGAATATACCGAAATAGAGCAGCGCGCCGCTGACGATCAACGCCAGTACTGCGACAAAGAAAGCCCAAGTCAGCAGCACGCTGATCGCACCCAGCCGCGCCTGTTTCGGGCCGAACACTCCACGCAAGCGAGCTTCGTCCAACCGAACGCGGCGGCTCAGCCCGGATCGCACCAGGTAAATGGCATGTGCGATAGATACAGCGACCAGCAACATGGCGGCCTCGATATGTGAGGTCCAGACGTTGGCGCGCGGCAAAATGGCATCGAATGCGTTGAGCCAGGTGCGGTCCGGCGCTTCCGTCGCGATGCGCAGCCCGCTGAGAAACGCAACGCCGATGGCGCCGACAAGCAGCCAATGCAGGACGATCGTTCCGTAGTCGGTTTTGCGTTTCACCGGCGCCTCTCCGATTGAGAAGGGCTGCCGGCAAAGCTCGCGATACTCTGCGAGCTGCCAGTACTCTTACACAACTATCTGCTCCCCAAATATTGGCGGCCAGAGACAACGAACGAAAGTCTTCACCATTGCGCAATAACAGCGACAATGGTTCAAAGCAGCCCCCCGGCTGGTTTGAACGATCCGCCGATCTGTTCGCGTGATTGAGAGGTTTACTGGCCGACCGTAAGATCGAGCTGGTGGTGCGCGTCGTGTGCGAGGTTATTCATTTTTTTCTCCTGCCGCTGTCAGAGAACTCATCGGAGCAGTCGACTAGGCAGACCAAAGTTCATTTAGCTTCGTGGCGTCACCGCGACCAATGCACGCCCAAGCAAGGTCATAGCCGGACGTTTCTATGACGCGCCGTTCCGCCTGCATCTGGCGACATGCCACGAAGAGAGAGCGACATCGGCCCATTCTCGCCGAAAAATGGTCGGCATCGACCGCCACTTTGCGCCTCGACCAGCGACATCATCTCTTCGAAAGAGACACAGAATGAGTGTCGCCCAGGGGCGTGTGCAGACATCTTCGCCGGTTGCCACGCCGAATTCGCCAGCGCCTGCAGGCGACGATGCCGTAACACGCGGCTTGCGCGATAGCGCGCGTCGAATGGTCGGCATCGCGCTCTTCAGCGGCATCATCAATCTGCTGATGCTCTCCGGCTCTCTTTATATGCTGCAAGTCTACGATCGGGTTATTCCGAGCCGCAACCTTGCGACCCTGCTCGGCCTGTCGTTGATGGTGCTGTTTGCCTATCTAATGCAAGGATATCTGGATGCATTGCGGGCGCGGATGTTGTGCCGGGTCGCGACCCTGTTCGACGCCGGCTTGCAGGATTCGATCCAAACCGCGCTCGCGACCTTGCCGTTACGCGGCGTCAAGCCGATGCTGATGCAACAGCCGCTGCGGGACCTCGACCAGGTGCGCGCCTTCATGGCCAGCATGGGTCCGACCGCCTTTCTGGACATGCCCTGGATTCCGATCTTCCTGATCGCGCTGTTTCTGTTTCACCCGGCGATCGGTATGACCGCGCTGCTCGGAACTTTCGCGATCGTGGCCATGACGATGATCACCGAGCGGATGTCGCGCGGCGCTGCCCGCGCTGCGATGGACGGCAGCGCACAGCGGCAGGTGCTCGCGGATGCGATGCAGCGCAATGCCGAGGTCATTCGCGCGTTGGGCATGATGGATCGCTTTCGCGCGCGTTGGGCGCAGGTCAACGAACGTTACCTGCGCGAAAATATCCGCACGACTGACGTTCACGCAAATCTGGGCTCGGGCGCGAAGGTTCTGCGCTATGTCCTGCAGTCGAGCATGCTCGGGATCGGTGCCTATCTTGTCGTCGCCGATAAGGCTTCGGGCGGGGTCATGATTGCTTCCTCGATCATGATGGGTCGCGCGCTCGCGCCGGTCGAAGTCGCGCTCGGGAGTTGGAAGCAGCTTGTCGCCGCGCGGCAGGGAATCACGAGGTTGCGCGATGTCTGCAAGATGACAGCCAGGCCGCCAGCGCCTCCGGTCAGTCTGCCGCGGCCCTGTCGCGAACTAGTCGTTCAGGACCTTTCCGTCGCTGCCCCCGGCACCGAAAGACCGATTGTTTCCAACGTCTCCTTCTCGCTGAAGGCCGGCATGGGACTGGCGCTGCTCGGGGCCAGCGCCTCCGGAAAGACCTCGCTCTCCAAGGCGCTGGTTGGAATCTGGCCGCTGCAGCGCGGCGTCGTGCGCTTCGACGGCGCCGCGATCGATCAATGGCGAAACGAGGACCTGGGGTGCCATATCGGCTATCTGCCCCAGGACGTGGCGCTGTTCGACGGGACCGTTGCCGAAAATATCTGCCGCTTCGATGAGACTGCAACGTCCGATGCAATTCTCAAGGCCGCACGGATCGCGGGCGTCCATGACATCATACTGGGACTGCCGGAAGGATATTCGACGCGGATCGGCCAGGCTGGCGCCTCGCTTTCTGCTGGCCAGCGGCAGCGTATCGGACTTGCGCGTGCCGTCTATGGCGATCCCTTCCTCGTCGTCCTCGACGAGCCGAACGCAAATCTCGATGCGGAAGGCGAGAATGCACTCGGTCGAGCGATCCAGGTTTTGCGCCACAACAACAGTATTGTAATCGTCGTGTCGCATCGCCCGAGCGCGCTTGCCGTACTCAACATGGCGATGGTGCTCTATGACGGCAGAGCCATCGCGTTTGGCCCGAGCAAGGAGATTTTTGCGCGTGTTGGCGGCTCAAAAACACCGCCGGTGGCGGCGCGGACCGCCAAGGCGGCGCGTCGCGTTTCGGTTGCAGAGAGCTCTTGTCCATGAGGCCTTCAGAAAACACCGAACAGTTCGACAACCCTTCGCGCTGGCGTGGCGGCGCGTCGGCCGAGGAATGGGGACCGCAGGGCGCGGCCTTGATCCTCGAACTGCAGCGGCTCAGGCGCGCGCTTGATGCCGAGCAACCCGGCAACCGTCAACGCCGACGCGCCGAACCGCAGCGCCTCCGGCGAAAAGCTCCGTCAAACCATGCGCGAAGGAGCTGGATGGGACAGGCGATTGAGGTCTGCCTTCAGCAGTTCGGGCTCAAGCCGGCCGCGAGAATCGAGCAGCCACGGCAAGCGCCTCGCGACTTTGACACCGCGCCGCCGCGTGGTCCCAGCCCAAAGCTTGCGTCACGCGATCCCCTGACAATTGACTCGACGCCGCCCGCGCCCGGAATGCCGGCGCCCGCGGAGCTGCGGATCAACTTGGCCGCCCCCGGTCTCGCGCCGTCGTGCGCGGCTGAATCGGAGACACGCGTCGGCAAGCTCGTCGAAGCCTGCCGATCTCGTGTGACGGCGGGCGTCGCCTTTATCCTCCGGGGCAATGATACGGGCCCACCAATTGGCGTCAGCCTGGCGTTGCGGACACGCTGGGCCTTCGATCAGGAACTTCGCACTGGGCTTCGTGTGCTCATCATCGCCGGCGTGCTCGGAGGCGGCTGGTTCTTCTTCATGCCGCTCGCTGGCGCCGTCGTGGTGCCCGGCAATCTTGTCGTGCAGTCCAACGTCAAGACAATTCAGCATCCGACGGGCGGCGTTGTCGCAGAAATCAAGGTTGCGAACGGCACGCGGGTCAATGCCGGCGACCTGCTTGTAAGGCTCGACGCAACGCAGGTACAGGCCAACCTGCAGATGGTCAGCAAGCAGCTCGATGAGATGCGGGCGCGGATCGCGCGCCTCACCGCCGAGCGCGACGGCCGCGCAAAATTCGCGATTCCGGGCGAACTTGCGGCGCGCGCAGGCGACGAGGCCGTGCGAACGCTGCTGGCGTCGGAAGATGCCCTGTTTACGGCGCGTGCGAGTGCGCGGCAAAGCCAGCGCGAGCTTCTGCAAAGCAGGATCGCGCAGCTTACCGAAGAGATATCCGGCCTTGAAACGCAGGTGGCTTCCAGGGCGAAGCAACTGGAACTGATCCAGGGCGAGCTCGGCGGTGTCCAGGACCTCTACGACAAGCGGCTGGTGCCGCTGGCACGGCTGACCACGCTGCAACGTGAAGCTGCGCGGATCGATGGAGAACGCGGTCAACTTGCCTCCTCGATCGCCGAGACCAAATCCAAGATCGGCGAGGCCGAACTTCAGATCGTTCGGCTTGACCAGGACTTTCGCACCGACGTCGTCAAGGAGCTCAACGAAGCGCAGGGCAAGGAGGCCGAGCTTGTCGAGCGTGCCGTCGCGGCACGCGACCTCCTCGACCGCATCGAGATCCACGCCCCGACTTCGGGCGTAATCCATCAACTGGCCGCGCACACGATTGGCGGTGTAATCCGCCCGGGCGATGCGATCATGGAAATCGTGCCGGATACCGAAGATTTGCAGATCGAGGCACGATTGCAGCCGCAGGACATCGACCAGGTTCGCACTGGCCAGAAGGCCTTTGTCCGCTTCTCCGCTTTCAATCAGCGTACGACGCCACAACTCACCGGCTCAGTGTCCTATGTGTCGGCCGACACCAGCCACGATCAGCAGACAAATGCGCCCTACTTCACCGTTCGCATCGTTTTGCCCGACGAGGAGCGCCACAGGCTTGCCGGTCAACAACTCGTTCCGGGCATGCCCGCTGAAGTATTCATGCAGACCGGCAGCAGAACGATGATGAGCTATTTGTTCAAGCCGATCGCCGACCAGATGCGGCGCGCTTTCGTCGAACAGTAGGACTTCAGTCTCGCATCCAGAGAGTCGCCGCATTGATATAATGGCCGGGCCAAACTGCAGACATAGTTGGGACACCCTTGCTAGCGAAGGTTCACTCAATGCGCGGTACGTTCTCGACTGGAGGGTATGCAGATGGCCACCTTGCCAACAACAGTACGCGACGACGCGCTCGCGCTTTCGACCGACCTCGCGCAAGCGGGCGCTGCATTTAACGACGCGACGCGTCTGCTTGACGGCGGATTGTGGAACAATCCTGCGGACAGCAACAACCAGATCGCCTATCTCGGCATGTACACGACCGACATCCAGGCCGTGCTTAACGACATCAACGGCGTGCTTGCCAATCCGGGCGGCGCCACCGTCGGCGGCACAGCCTTTGCATTGAACGATACCGACACAAGTGTGCTCAAGCAGGTGCAGGGCCAGTTACAGACGCTGATCACGGAAGCCAATCATTCGGTCGGCACCGGCGCCAATGCGGCGACGAATCAGGAGTTGCTCCATTCGACACAGACGTCGATCCTGAACGAGATCAACGGCGACGCCGCACTCTCGAACGCACTTGCAGCAGCGGCCTTTCCGGGCGGCACAGGCGCCGACAATGTCGGCTTCCAGGCGCTTCCCACCGGCTCCGACAATGCAGCGGCGCTTGCCGCAGCCTCCGGCGCCAACGCAACGCTCGCCGATATCGGTTCGGTGTTCAACGCCGCGACCGACCTCGCCGTTGGCGGCCTCAATCACACCAACCTCGGCCAGTTCGACACGGACATGAAAGCGATCGCGGCAGGCCTGACGAATCTCGTCAACAACCCGACTGCGCTTGCCGCTATCGAAAAGGGTGAGGCCGGCGTCGATGCTGCGCTCACGACCATTCACCTCGACACCGTGCTCGAGCAGGTCAACTCGCAGATCAACAACTTCGACAAGGAATACGCGACCAATCCCAACGTCGCCGCCAGATCGACCAATGACAACCTGCTCGACATGATCGATATCATACAGGGCGACGCGGCGCTGAACGTGGCCGCGGGCGGCGGCGGCGATCCCGGGAATGCCGGTGGCTTTTCCGAGATGCCGGCCTATCTGGCAGGAACGATCACGCGCTTCCAGGACAACCAGGCGCAGACCGACTTCTGGGCCAAATTCCTTTCCGAAGGCAATGTCATCAACAACCAGCTCGACAATGTAGCCGCCGGCAACAACGCCACGCCCGGAGAGCTACAGGCTCTCATCACCGAGATCCAGAACTATCAAAAGTTCAGCGCGGCGTTCGATCACAGCCAGGGTGGGATTTTTGGTGCGCGCTTTGACAATGAGCTGCTCGGCGGTACGCTCAATGCCGATACTGCGAACGCCGTCCACGGCTTGCAAGGCATTCTGAACGGCGACATCGGCGACGCGCTTGCAGCGGATCAGGCGCAAATCCAGGCCGCAGGCCAGGGCTTTGTCGCCGACGCTGGCGACGTGTCCGGCAACAATATTCCGCTGGGCGGCGGCACCTATGTTGGCGACGCGACGACCGTCGCGGGCGCGACATCGGTTGCCGGCGTCGCGCATGGCACGATTCCGGTCGGTCCCACCGCGTCGGGTGCTCCGGCCGGCGGACAAGGCGGCGGCAACGGCGGACAAGGTAACCAGGGTGGTCAGGCCGGACAAGGCGGCGGCGGACCTGTCGCTGGCAATGGCGACGCCAATGGCGGCGGTCACTCCAGTCCCTCCGCCCATGAACACGCTGGACGCGACAGTGCCTGGAGCTTTGCCGCGAGCGAGAATGGCCACGACATCGTCATCGAACGCGGCCACAACCATTTTGAGCTGATGTGGCATCACGCCTGAGCACCAGCGGTCTCGCCGGCGCAGAGTGCGACGCCGAGACCGCGCCCTAACTTCCTTGACCTTCGCCCATCGAGATCGGCGGCGTTGATCGCGTCACGATCGATGTCGTCAATCGTTCGAACGGTGGAGGTCGGTCCGCGGGAAACTAACGCCTGACGTCATGCGTGACGTCGAGAATTTTTAACAGCTAGGAGGATAACAGCACAATGGACACCGACCGCTTCGTCGTGCCCGCGCCAGCGGGCTATCTCCTCGTAACTGTGATTGGGAAAAAGCTGGATGTCGCCTTGGAGGGGCCAATCGTTGCCTTTAGCTATGCAGTCGAGAGGCGCTCGGGTC
>Ga0105238_10007874_pt1 | contig 10660 bp, 9 predicted proteins | sample KBSC34metaG_FD_81526 | JGI IMG/M metagenome (GOLD analysis project Ga0105238, IMG submission 81526) | Corn rhizosphere microbial communities from Kellogg Biological Station, Michigan, USA - KBS C3-4 metaG | ecosystem: Host-associated > Plants > Roots > Rhizosphere > Soil | place: Michigan, USA...
CAAACGCATTGTGTGGAGCGTGGCTGGGCGGTGTGTCGCTCGGTTCCGTAGGCATGGCGCTGCACCACAAGCTGTGCCATACCCTGGGTGGAACTTTCAATCTGCCACACGCCGAAACCCACACGGTGGTACTGCCGCATGCCGTGGCCTACAACGCCTCGGCCGCTCCTGGGGCCATGGAACGCATTGCTCGGGCGCTAGGCGCCCGTTCTGCCGCGGAAGGGCTCTATGACCTGGCGAAGTCGTTGGGCGCGCCGGTATCGCTGCAGGCGCTCGGCATGAAGCGGGATCAACTGGATCGCGCTGCGGATCTCGCGGTTCAAAACGCCTACTACAATCCGCGCCCCGTCACTCGCGATGGAATTCGAAATCTGCTGGAAGATGCGTTCGACGGTCGCCGCCCGCAGTAGTTACTTCTTAACGATCTGAGCCAGACTCAGGAGCTTCGAGCTGACGCTCAACTCGGCCTGCTCGGCAGCGTCCACGTTGATCTCGAAACGGATTTTGCCGTCTTCCAGTTTTAAGTTGATGATTCCGCCGTCGTCGACAAATCCAGGTGTCTCGCCGACGGTTAGAATTCCGCTGCCCTTCAGGCTCGCGGCTAAGGATCGAAAACGTTGCCGCTCGGATGAGTTGACGAAAAGAATCTGGCATCGCGATTTCGGCGGAAGATTGACGACTAGCTGAACGGCGAAGGCCCGTCCTTCCCATACCTTCCCCTGGATCGCCGCGCTTAGGTGGTGGTCAAAAGGATTCTGGCCCAGGATGCAGATGACGATGGGATCGCTGGGCTTGGAAAACGACTTCGCCGGCCACTCGACGAATTTTGCGAAGTTGAAGAGAAACGCCGCCTTGACCTGATACTCATCGATTTGCCCTGCGATGTTGTCTCCGAAGGTCACGCACAGGAGCGCAACCAAGCTGAGTCGACGTAGCGATTTCCATTCGCAGCCGCTCAGAATCGCCACGTGATTTTTCCGTAAACGCTGCGCACGGCTTGGGTTCCGACTAAGGCATTCGAATCGCCATACTCGACTGTACGGGGCCGCAGCAGATTCTGCCCCACGATGCTGATTTCAGTGGATTCACCAAACCGCTTCGATAGTCTCAAATCCAGGCGGGCGTGTCCGGGAATCGTTCCGCCAGGCAAGCGGGCTGTGTAATACAGGGACTGATCGAACTCCATCGTCTGCGACAGATTCAGAAGCGAGCGGAGTTGGAACGTATTCTGTGGAAAGTCCGTGGCGATCTTCGCTGTTAGCGCACCTTGACCCGACGGATCATCCAGGTGCAAAGTGGCGTGCAGATACGAATACCCCGGACTGATTCGCCACCGCGGGTTCGCATTCCAGTTCAGAGATATGTCTCCGCCGTAATTTGTGGCACGAGCGTTGTTTCCGAAGGTCCGCGGGAGAAAAATCTGCACGGGCGAACCCGGGATGACCGTCATGGGCAGCGGTTCGCTGGTTTGAAGATGGCTGTAGAAGCTTAAGAACGTGGCCACGTCCACGGAAAGTTTCTGAGTGAGCTCGGATCGATACCCCAGCTCGTAATCCCGGATCGTTTCGGCCGCAATGTTTGGATTGCCGAATAAGCGGAGCACTTGGACCGTACCGGGGCCGAAAGGAAGGGTTGCCAGGGGTGCGTGGATGTCGGTATCGCCACGGGAAGGCTGGCGTATCGCCTTGGATACCGACGCCCAAACCGTCCGCGGGCTACCCGGAGGATTCCAGGCGACGCGGGCACTGGGTTCATTCTCCAAGCCGGTGTACGCGTTGTGCTCTACTTTCAGGCCCACTGTGAGGAAGAGCGCATCGGATAGCCTGATTTCATCTTGCAAAAACGCGCTGAACAGGTTGTCGGTGCGCGATGGCGGCGTTAACGTTATGGAATATCCCGCGGACAAGCTGGAGGTGTTTAGGCGATACGCCAGCCCCCAGACTAGATCGTTGCGATTTCCCGCGGGCAGGTGATGCTGAAAATCGAAATCGAGCGTCCGCAGTACTTCTGGAACTCCGTATTCGGTCCGCCGGTAGGTGTTGTAGTAAGCCTGAACCGTGGTCTGAGATCCGCCCCGAAGGGTATGATTCCAGCGCGCCAAGACATCGCCACCGGCGGCGTCGACCGTCATATTAGTAAAGGTGTCAAATGGCGTCGCGGTAAAACCAGGACGGACCGTCTCGTTTTCCCGGTTCGAGAACAGGTTGCCTTGCACCATGACCGCATCGCGATTCGTAAGGTCCCAATCGGATCGAAATCCTCCGTGGATTCTTCGCCAGCGGTCGTTGGCAGGAGCGTTGGCCGCCCCTGAGTTGCCGATATCGAAGGACTTGGCAAACACACGATAACTCCCGTTTTTGCCGATCCCGCCGCCGTACTGCAATTCACCGAGCCCGTGAAGCTGCGAGCCACCTGCTGCCGTGACCAGTCCGCCTTTGGTTTCCTTGGACGACTTCGTGATGATGCTTATGACTCCGTTGACCGCATTTGCGCCCCATACCGTGGCTCCAGGGCCGCGGACTACTTCGATACGCTCGATGTCCTCCAGAGGCATATTCAGGTGATCCCAGAACACGCCCGAAAAGGAGGGCGTGTAAACCGCCCGGCCGTCGATCAGCACCAGGACCTTATTGGAATAGCGGCCGTTGAAGCCCCGGATACTGATGGCCCATGCGCTGGCGTCGATCTGCTCGACATTCACGCCCGGAGCCATCCGTAAAAGATCCGGGATGCTGGTGGCGCCGCTTCTGCGAATGTCCTCTTGATTGACCACGAATACCGCTGCCGCAGTCTTCGAAAGAGTCTGCTCTCTCTTAGATACGGAAGTGACCGTGACGTTCATTAGATCTCCCATGTCCATCTGAGTCAGATCCACGCGAGATGCAGTTTGAGGACGAGCGGGGAGGCACAGGATCAGAGCTAGAGCTAAGCCGCCGACTGTGATGCGCACGAGACCACATATCGGACAAGTGCGTGTTTGTATGGACAAATCGCGGCGGGAGTAGCCCTACTCTCAGGGCTCACTGGGGTAATACTGTCGGGCGATGATAAACTGGTGTTCACCGGAGAGGTGGCAGAGTGGTCGAATGCGGCGGTCTCGAAAACCGTTGAGGCTTCACGGCCTCCCAGGGTTCGAATCCCTGCCTCTCCGCCACACTTAGAATTCTGCTCCGGAAGATCATGCTCTAGGAATCTGCCTGGATCTCCAGCTTGTGGATGCAATCCAGCAATTGGGAAGCGGTCATGGGCTTGCTGAGCGTCGAATTTGCACCGAGGAGTCGAGCAGCTTTCAAGAGATCTGGTCCAAAGGTTCCAGACATCGCAATGATTCGCAGCCCTGGGCGCTCCGACTTCAATCGGCGGACAAGTTCAATCCCATCCTCTTCCGGCATCCCCAGGTCCGTGATTAACAAGTCTATTTGATGTTCTGAAGCCTTTGCGCGTGCTTCTTTCCCATTTTTGGCGGTAAATACTTGGAATCCCGTCCCCTCAAGTATTGTTACAACCGCCTGCAATAGGGCGGGCTCATCGTCCACTACCAGAACGCGTTGAATCTGCTGCGGAGAATCCATGGATTAGTATTAGCACCCGTGAATGGATATTTGCGAGAAAGTTAACCGGGATTGGGCGGTCCTGAAACGAAACCGCCGCTCTTCCCGGTTGGCCGAAGATCCTCGGAGGAAGAAATCCTCAGCCCTTGCGGAGATTCTATCGCACCACCCTGAAGGAATCCTGAATATCCCAGTTCTGCAGATGCCACACGTGATCTGTGAGTTTGGGCTCCACCGCAGGCGTGCTCATTAAAGCGTTCTACACTTGAGAGATGGCATTTTGCACCAGTTGCGGCGCTGAAGGGCAAGGAAAATTTTGCGCTAAGTGCGGAGCGCCTATGGGTTCGGCGACGACTGCTACCGCGAGCGAGCCGCCGCCGCGTCCTGCTCCTAACGTCACGCAAGCCGCTGGTCTGGAGGAAAACGTCGTCGCGGCGGTATGTTACCTGGGCTTTGTGCTCACGGGTATCTTGTTCCTGGTAATCGAGCCGTACAATCACAATTCCACCGTCCGTTTTCACGCGTTCCAGTCGATTTTCTTTTGGCTCGCGGTCATCATCGGCGGCATGGTGCTGTCCATGGTTTCCTTCGTTATCCTGGCGTTGCCGTTCGTCGGATGGATTATTTCCTTCCTACTGTCCCTGGCCTACTGGCTGGGAGCTCTCGTGCTGTGGTTGTACTTGATGTACAAGGCCTACAATAGGGAACGAGTGGTTCTTCCTGTGATCGGCCCCTGGGCTGAGAAACAGGCGCAGTCGGTCTAGAAGCAGTTCACTTAAATGCCGCAGCTCCGCCGTACGATCCCGCTTCTCCTTCTTGTAGCTACTGCCATCTCAGCGCAGGATCTGCGCGTCGGCGTTATTGACTTCTACGGACTCAGAAAGATTTCCGAATCTCAGGTCCGCAAAATCCTGGGTGTGCGGGAGGGCGACCTCCTGCCGGCTTCCAAAGGCGATGCTGAAGGCAAGCTGGACCAGATTCCAGGCGTGGTCGAGTCGCATCTGGAAGCGGTCTGCTGCGATGCCGGCCGCACAATTCTCTACGTAGGCATCGAAGAGCGCGGCGCAACCCATTTCGATTTGCGCGAGCCTCCCGAAGGCGCAGTAGTTCTGCCCGAGGAGATCGTGGCGGCCTACGGCCGGTTTCTGGAGGCCGCGCATGATGCCTCCCGCCGCGGCTCCACGGATGAGGATCTGACCCATGGTCATCCATTGATGGCCGACGGCGCTGCGCGCGCGGTGCAGGAGATGTTCCCGGCGCTGGCCGACGCCCATCTGGCCGAGATCCGCGAGGTCCTCCGGAGTTCTGAGGACGAATCCCAGCGCGCCATGGCCGCCTACGTTCTGGTTTACGCCACCCGGAAAAGCGGCATCGTCAACGATCTGCAGTATGCTCTCAAGGATGCCGATTCCGGAGTCCGGAATAACGCCGCCCGCAGCCTGGTGGCGCTGAGCGTGCTTGCCAAGTTGGATCCGTCTTCGGAGGTCCGCATCTCGGCCACCTGGTTTATCGAGATGCTGAACTCCCTTTCCTGGTCGGATCGCAATCGTGCGCTATGGGCCCTTCAAACGCTGACCGACAGCCGCGACCCCATGGTGCTGGATCAGCTACGGACGCGCGCGATGGATGCGCTCATCGACATGGCGCGCTGGAAAACGCTCAGCCACGCCTTGCCGGCGTTTATCTTGCTGGGACGCGTCGCGGGGATGCCCGAGCCGGAAATTCAAGCGGCCTGGACGCGCGGCGATCGCGATTCCGTAATCTCCGCCGCTAAGAAGAAGTCCCGATAGTCTCAGCCTGCTCCATTTCAATCCTGGGTCCGGCGCTGCTCGCACTGGCAGCAATCGCTGCACCGCTGGCACTTCGCGCAGCGATGATTCTCGCAAACATCCTTGGTGCAATACACGCAGATCTCGGTAGAAGGTTCCTCGCAGATGCTGCACGCAAAGGTTGTGGTCTCGCTCACGATTCCTAGCTCCTACTTCGCCTTAGTATTTCTCTTCGCGGGCGCCGCCGGTGGACGAGCAGCCGTCCGATTCTGGTCATCCCTGCACCGCTGCGCCTCCCGATCCACCACGGCGAACTCCTGCTCGTTCTGCGCGGCCAGGTCGGTGATGTACTGCCGCAATTGATCGCGCTTGGTTGCGTTCTCGCCCAGGGCCTGCGCCAGTTGGTCCCCTGCCGCGGGACTCTGATATTTGCGAGCGGCCTCCACCAGCGATTGCAGGCGCCATTCCACGCTCTGCAGCCGGAAGTAAACATCCAACGCCGCCGTCAGCTTCTCGGGCTGTTTCTCCAAAGTCTTGGTCGTCTGGTCCAGGTATCCGAGCTCCTGCTGGGCTCCCTGCCACTGCGCGACATAAGCGTCGGGAGCGCCCTTCTGGACCCAGGTCTGAGGAGTCAGCCGACCGACTAGGGGCTTCAGCTGCGCGATCTGCGCCGCCAGTTCGCCAACGCTCCTGGAGACGTCCCAGGATGCCGCGACGCTGGGGGGCGCTTGCCCCCACAAAGTGATCGAAAGCAGCGGGGAGAACAGAAGTAGTTGCTTCATAAGCGCCTACCCGCTAGTGTCGCACGCGGCGACCGGTTTTCCGGTCCTCCGGATTTCCGAGCCTACGGAAGCGCGGGAGGAGGCGGTGGTGGCGGCGGAGGTGCAGACGGCGGCGCCGACGGACCTGTGTCACCCACAGGACCTGAACCGCCACCCGGCAATTTGATCGATCCTGGCCCGCTCGAGCGGCCTACGATCGCGATCACGTTTACAACAATCCGCAAAGCCTGACGGGCAGCATTGCCCTTATCCATCCGCTGCGCGATCGGCTCATTCCGATATACCCGGAACGTTCCGCCCGCATTGACGATGGCTGAATTCCCGCCCAGGAGCGCATGCTGCACTTCGACTGTTCCCTCTTCGACCTCGACCGTGGTGGTCTCGTCACCGTCATCTACGGTAACATCGAAGGTGGTGCCACGTACCGAGATCACGGCCGTCGGCGTCACTACGCGGTTCGGATTTGGAACCGTGCCAAGATGCTCAATGTGCACCCGTACTTTCCCGAGGAATACATCGATCAAGTCTCTCCAGTTGCCGGGATTCTTACGGAAAACAAATCTCGAGTTGGGATAAACCTCGATTGTGCTTCCATCTGAGACTTGCAGTACCGCATGCCCATCCGCACCAGTCACAATCACTTGAGTGACTTGGACGCTGTCGCCCGCCGAAATCGCCCATGGCTGTAAATCCTTTAGAACCGAAACCTGCCCCGTCAACGTCACTACCTTTGCTGCATAATTGGACGCATCGGAGGGAAGGAACTGGCCGAGACACGCTACAGCTGTCATCGCTGTCAGAAGCGAAAACCTCACCGCCGCGGATTGGAACATCCTTACCAACATTGCTCTATCGGCCAAAAAACGGAGACACCCCACCTGCAGCCTGGCTGTCCAGACCCAGACATGGAGCTAGTCTAGCATTAAAAGTGCACTTGCAAGCCCAGATCCGAACCGATTTTTGGGTTCCTCAGGCTACTGGAATCATCAGGATCGAGCCTTTTCCGCCGATAGGTAAGGATACAATGGACTCGTTCCATGGGTAACAAAGCCACACTTGGGCCGATGCTGCGGGTCGGCCTCACCGGACTGGTACTGGCCGCTGTTGCGGTCGCCCAGGCTCCGGACTGGAGGCGTGTGGGCAATTCCGCCTTAGATCTGGAGCTGGCCGGATTGGCTACGGGTCCCGTGGATCGCGTATGGTACTCCGCCACCGGGGATCAGATCTGGGCTCGCTCATTATCGGGAAAGACATTTGTAACCAACGATTTAGACCATTGGGTCGCCGCTGCGCCGGGATCTCTCGCCCCCCCGGTCCCTGAGGGCAGAACGATCACAATCCCCGAAAATGGCGCGCAAGTTCGCAATCCTGCTTCAGCTTCTCCGCGGGTTTACGCTTTTAGGCAGTTCGTCCACCGCTCCGATAACAGCGGCAAGAATTGGGAGAATCTGACCGCTTTCCGTGGCCTGTCGATCATCGGAGAGGGCCTGCGCGACCTGGCAGTATCCCCGACGAATGAAGATGAAATTGTAGTCGCCGGATCGGCCGGGGTGTTTCGCTCCGTGGACGGCGGGCGATCCTGGAGCAGCCTCAATGAGACCTTGCCGAACCTGCCTTCGGCCCGCATCCGCAGCCTTCCGGAAGGACCTCAGGGATCTCAGATCGAGCTGGTTGGTGCGATGGTGGTGGAATGGCAGCCTGGCGAACGTCAAGCTTGGCGTCCGACGTTTAACGCCAAGGCTGAGGACGAACGCGCGCTGCGCCAGGTTTGGAGCGGTGACCGCGGTGTTGCCGTCACGGCGCTCATCAGAGCCGACCGTTACATCTATACCGGCATGGCCGATGGCGGCATCATGGTTTCGGCGGATGGCGGCAGCAACTGGCAGCCCGAGTATCGCAGCAATCAGGGGAGTGGAGCTGTCGCTGCCTTCTGGGTGGATCCCGCCGATCCGCGAGTCGCGCTGGCAGTGCTCAGCGTGCGGCGTGTTTTGCACACCATCGACGGCGGACTCTCCTGGGTGGATATCTCGGCGAACCTTCCCGACGTCAGCGTGCGCGGCGTGACCGCGGATTCCGCAGGCAATGCGATCTACGTCGCCACCAATCAAGGCGTCTTCTTGGCGCGCACGAATCTTAACGCCCTGAGCGTTGTGCCCGTATCCTGGTCCGCCCTGACCGGCTTACCCACAGTTCCCGCTGCGGATGTGATGCTGGACTCGAACGCGATCCAGCTATGGGTTGCTCTCGAAGGCTACGGACTGTATCAGACCATGGCCCCGCATCGCGCCGGCGATCCTCGCGTGATTACTTCGGCTGGACTGATCGCGCGTGCCGCGGCTCCAGGCACGCTCTTCAGTATTGAAGGGGCTCGCGTTAATTCCGCGAATGCCGGCGGACTTTCGGTGCCGGTGTTGGCTGCTAGCGATACCGAATCCCAGATTCAGATTCCATTCGAGATGCGCGGCGATGCTTTGGCGCTCTCCATCGACGGTCCCGCCGGATCGCGGCTGCTCCCGTCGGTGCCCATGGTGACGGCGTCACCCGCTATTCAACTGGACCCGCGCGATGGTAATCCGCTGCTCATCGATGCGGACAATGGCGTGCTCCTCGATGCGATGCATCCAGCGCATTCCAATACCCGCATCCAGATTCTAGCCACCGGGCTGGGCCGCGTAGTTCCCACCTGGCCCACCGGTCTTCCGGCTCCAGCCGACACTCCTCACGCCGTGGCCGCGCCGGTCCGGGCGTTTCTCGATCGCGCTCCCGTGCAGGTTACGCGCGCCATTCTCGCTCCCGGCTACATCGGCATGTATTTGGTCGAAATTGAAGTCCCCAACATCGTCAATTACGGTCCCGCCGAGCTGTATATCGAAACGGATGGCCAGCCGAGTAATCGCGTCCGGGTATATATTGAACCTTAATGCGCATTGCTGTTGTAGTCCTCGCTCTTTCTTTCTCCTGCTTGATTCTGTTGACGGCGCAAGCACCTAAGGACGACCAACTCGCGCCGTATTATCCAACCCCGCAAGCGGTCGTAGATAAGATGCTCCAGTTAGGCGGATTGAAAGCGGGCGAGAAAATGTTCGACCTGGGTTCGGGCGATGGCCGCCTGGTGATCATGGCGGCTCAGAAATACAAAGCTGATGCCACTGGAGTCGAGCTAAGTGATTCGCTGTACCGCCAGAGCATGGATCGTATTAAGACCTTGGGACTCGTATCCAGCGCGCGCATTATCCATGGCGATTTGCTGAAGCAGGATTACTCTTCCGCCGATCTTCTCACCGTGTACTTGTTGCCGGTGGGAAACAATCTGGTGACGCCGATCCTGGAAAAACAGCTAAAGACCGGCGCGCGGATCGTGGCGCACGATTTTGAGTTCTCCGCCTGGAAGCCGGTTCAGAGCCTCACCATCGAAGACGACGGCGAAGGCCGCAGCCATCGTTTGTATCTGTACCGCCGTTAGTAGCCAAAATGGTTCCTTATCGTGGACGGCTGGCCCTCCGCATCGCGCGTCTGGTGCTGGCGGTAGTTTGCGCCACGGCTTACGTTCGAACAGCCGGATTCGAGCAAAACTGGGTAACTGCGCTCATTGCCGCGTACACGGTGTATTCGTTGGGTGCCGTGTTCGCCGTGGGCCAGACCAATCCGTTACGAGCGGCCACCGCGATTGTGGCCGACGCCACCAACTTCGCCATCTGGACATGGCAGGCCCCGGGTGACTGGGAGCCTGCGTTGGCATGCAGCTATTTGCTGGCGTCCACGGTGTTGCTGCACGATCTGACGCGCGCCGCGATCACCTTTGTGGCAGCGCTTTTCCTTGCGCTGATCTTACCGGCCGGCAGAAACGGCAATCTCGTCTGGACTGTGGTCGCTTCAGGCGGTGCGGCTGCCGCGGTGGGTCTCTACAAGCGTCATCTGGAAGATCGCATGTCCGCCACGCTGCGCCACAACGTAATGATCCGGTCGCAGGCGCAGCTCGCGCGGGAAGCCGAGCGCCAGCGTATCGCTGCCGACTTTCACGATGGTCCGCTGCAGAGTTTCATCAGTTTCCAGATGCGTCTGGAGATCATCCGCAAACTGATGGCGCGCGATGTGGAAGCCGCCGCTCGCGAATTGCATCAGCTGCAGGAGTTATGCCAGGGGCAGCTGGCCGACCTGCGCAGCTTCGTGCGCAGCATGCGTCCTGCGGATGAGGGAATGGGCCTGACAGCATCGCTTAGCCGCATGGCTGAGCTGTTCCAGCGCGACACCGGTATCGCCACTTCATTTTCCGGCGGCGAAGTGCACGATCCAGCCGACACCGAATTGTCGCTCGAGGTTCTGCAAATCGTCCGCGAAGCGCTCAACAATATCCAAAAACATTCCGGGGCGTCGCGCGTGGCGATTTCGGCGGCTCGCGCCGATCATCAGCTGCAGGTCTCGGTGGAAGACAACGGCGAAGGATTTCCGTTCACTGGCGCGTTTTCCCTCGAAGAACTCGAGTTGTTGCGGCTGGGTCCGGTCAGCATCAAGCGCCGCGTAAAAGCGCTGGAGGGCGAACTGGCGCTCGAATCGGGGC
>Ga0105238_10007875_pt1 | contig 10660 bp, 10 predicted proteins | sample KBSC34metaG_FD_81526 | JGI IMG/M metagenome (GOLD analysis project Ga0105238, IMG submission 81526) | Corn rhizosphere microbial communities from Kellogg Biological Station, Michigan, USA - KBS C3-4 metaG | ecosystem: Host-associated > Plants > Roots > Rhizosphere > Soil | place: Michigan, USA...
GATGAGTTTTTCGACCGGCACGATTTCCAGATAGCCGCCGGTGGGATTCGGCGTGGTCGGCACGTACACCGCGGCTACTTCGCGGCCGGCGCTGTCGACGAATACGCGCGTGACGAAACCGACGGATTTGAGTTCCGGCGAAGGAAAATCGATCAGCACCACGCGCTGCGTTCCGCCCGGCTTGGTCGACAGCATGGTCATCAACTTTTTTGTTCCGCCGTAGATGGTCTGCACCAGCGGAATGCGCGTGATCAGGCCTTCGAACGCTTCAAGCAGGCGCTGCCCGAACACGCGGTTCGATGCGACGCCGAGCAGGTACAAGGCGGCGATCGTGCAGACGAAGGCAATGATCAGCTGGAACCATTCCTGGCTGAGCCATTCCGCCGTACCGGGAAACACGGCGCTCAGTGCACTGAACAAGCCCGCGACGATCGGCGCGCCGATGTGCGAGATGAAGGTGAAGATGAACTTGAACACCACCCAGGTCAGCCACAGCGGCAGGAAGGTCAGCAGTCCGGTGATCAGGTAGCGTTGCAGATGCAGGGGGCGCATGGAATCCTGGGTGCTGTGAGGAGGATGTACGGTTCGTGTTCAGAACGTCGTTAGTCATGCCATGATAGCTTGCAGGGGAGGCGGCGGTCAGCCGTCGTATGATTTGATGCAAATGCATATCGAAACACCAGCGCCGCTTCCGCTTCCCGCGACCATGCCAGCGGAACCGGTGGCGGCTGCGCTCAAGCCCGTCGTGGTCGCGCTGATTGGCCTGCCCGGTGCCGGCAAAAGCGTGGTGGCGCGCGCGCTCGAGGATCAACTCGGTCTGCGCCGGGTCGATCGTGACGCGATCCGCCAGGCGATGTTCCCGAAATGCTCGTACAGCTTCGCCGAGAAGCGTGCCGCGTTCCGCAGCATGCTGCTCGCGCTGGAGATCAACTGCATGCTCGGCGAATCGAGCGTGCTCGACGGCGTCACCTTTTCGCGGCGCCGCGACCTGGCGCGCGTCGACAGCGTCATCGGCCGTTACGCGTTCACGCCGATTTCGATTTATCTGGATTGTCCGCCGGAAATCGCCCGCGCGCGCATCGCCAGCGATGTCGAGAACAACCGGCATCTGGCCCGCGACCGCACGCCGGAGCTGGTCAACGATGTGCTGGCGCGTTTCGATGCGCCGCCGCCGAGCGCGCTGGTGCTCGATGCCCGGCAGCCGGCCACCGAGATGTGCCGGATCGCGATTGCCGCCGTGGCCGCGCTGCGCGGCGAGGCTGCCGCGAATCCCTGAGACGGCTGGCGCCGCGGTGCGCCTAGGCAGGCCAGAGTTCGGTTTGTGCTCGCTGATGCATTCCACTGTAGGGGCGCGATTGTAGGGGCGCGATGTCGATTCGTTGTCAGCTTCGAGAAACGATGTCGCGATTTGCAGTGCATGACGGTGCGTCCGAGACGCACCCTACGGAGACACTCATGAAAACCACACGCTACGTTTTCGGCATGGTCGCGCTGTGCGCCTGCGTCGCGGCGCATGCCGCCGGTTCCGGTGAGTTCACACGCAAGGGCCAGAGCACCAAGCTGCCCAATGCCTTCGCCGTGCGCCAACCGGACCACTTCGACAAAAGCAAGATGCTGACCAGCGTGCTGTTCAGCAGCAAGCCGCTGGACGCCGCCAAGGTGAACGCCGCGGCCAAGCCGATCGACGAGGCCGAGTCGCAATTGCGTCAGTCGGAAGCTTCCTGGGCTGAACTCGATATCGCCGCGGATGGCAGCATCGAGTCGATCGGCTTCCACGCGCCGGGCGTCAGCGTTTCCGGCGGCACGTCGGACAAGCCGGTGCTGGTGAAAAACGACGACAAGCGCATCGAAGGTTCGTTCAAGACCAAGGACGAAAGCGAGAAGGCCGGCGATTTCGGCGGCTATTACGATTTGAAATTCGCGCTCGACATCGCACCTAGCCACTAACGCGCCGGGCAAGCGCGCTATCCGGCCGGCAGCACGGCCTTGTACTGACTGACCGCGCTGCCGTCGTCGCCGCGCAGCTTGCCGAACACCGCCACCGACACGATCGTCATCGCGCCAAGCACGACGAAGGCGAGGTGGATGCCGTGGATCAGTTGCGCCGGCGCCGTGCTGAAGCGGTCCGGGATGAACAGCGCCGTGACCAGCGACGCCGAGGCGACGCCGAAGCTGATCGACAGCTGTTGCGCAGTGCTGGCGATCGTGCTGGCACTGCTGCTCTGCGCCGCGCTGACGTCGGCGTAGACGAGCGTATTCATGCTGGTGTACTGCATCGAGGTGAACAGGCCGAAACAAAATGCCTGCGCGACGATCAGCCAGGCCGGCGTGGACGCCCCGATCGTGGCGAACAGCAGGATCATCGCGCCGAGCAGCAAGGTGTTGGCGATCAGCACGTTGCGATAGCCGAAACGCGTCAGGATGCGCGGCGTGAGCGGCTTGAGGCTGATGGCCGCGATCGCCTGAGGCATCATCAGCAGGCCCGATTGCACCGGCGTGAAGCCGAGACCGACCTGATACAAGAGCGGAAACAGGAACGGAATGCCGCCGACGCCCAGGCGCGTGACGAAGCTGCCGATGACGGCGCTGGCAAACGTGCGCGTGCGAAACAGGGAAAGGCGCAGCAGCGGATTGCGCGTGCGCAGCGAGTTGAATCCGTAGGCGGCCAGCAGGAGCAGCGAGATCGCCAGCAGCGCGCCGATTTCGCGCGCGCTGAGGAAGTGCTCGCCGAACACCTCGAGCACGTACGACAACAGTGCAATGCCGGCGCCGAACAGCACCAGGCCGACGAAGTCGAGGCGTTGCCTGGTCGATTCGCGGAAGTCGGGCAAATGCCGATACACCAGGTACAGCCCGATCAGGCCGACCGGAATGTTCAGCAGGAAAATCATGCTCCAGTGGAAGTACTTGATGATCAGCCCGCCGGCGACAGGACCGAGCATCGGGCCGATCAGTCCGGGAATCGCCACGAAACTCATCGCGCGCACCAGTTCGGACTTGGCAAACGTGCGCACCATGGTCAGGCGCCCGACCGGCAGCATCATCGCGCCGCCGAAACCCTGCACCACGCGGAACGCCACCAGCCAATGGATGTTCGTGGCCAGCGCGCACAGCAGCGAGCCGAGCGTGAAAAAGCCTATCGCCGCCGCGAACACGTTGCGCGTGCCGAAGCGATCGGCCATCCAGCCGCTGATCGGAATGAATACGGCCAGCGCCAGCGTGTAGCTCGACGCCACCGCCTTCATGCTCAGTGGCGCCACCTCGAGCGCATGCGCGATCGCCGGCACCGCCGTGTTCAGGATGGTGGTGTCGAGCGCCTGCATGAAGAACGCGACCGCCACCAGCCAGGGCAGCAGGCGTTTTCCGTAGGCGCCGGCAATGTCATCCGTCATGGTCGATCCTCGAGCGAGGCTAGGTTACGCTGCACCGCGTAAGCAAGTCCTGTTGCACAAGCCCTGACGCCGGAAAGACCGAATCCATGAAACCACGTAGTCTGCGCCGCACCTTCAATTGGTGGCCACCGTTCCTGTTTTCCGGCATCCGCGTACTGCAGCTTGACGACGATTGGCGCTATGCGCGCGTGCGCCTGAAGCTCGGCTGGCTCAATCGCAATTATGTCGGTACGCATTTCGGCGGCAGCCTGTTTTCGATGACCGATCCGTTCTGGATGATCCTGATCATGGAAGGCCTCGGTCGCGACTACATCGTCTGGGACAAGGCCGGCGAGATCAGTTTCGTGCGGCCCGGGCGCGAGGACGTATTCGCGGAATTCCGCGTCGAGCAAACCGTGCTCGACGAACTGCGCGCGGCAACCGCCAATGGCGAGAAGCATCTGCGCTGGTTCGCGACAGACGTAAAGACGGCCAAAGGCGAAATCGTCGCACAGGTGCGCAAGCAGCTCTATGTCCGGCGCAAGCCGCGCGGGGCGGCGGCGCCCTGAGTGGCGGCGCGGCTCAGGTTTTCTTCAGGCGCGCGCCGCGGAAATAGCGCAGGCGCAAATCCAGATTGCGGCCGCTCTTGCCGGCGTAGATGAAGCCCGTGCTCGGCCAGGTGGGCGAGCGCAGCGTTTCGCCAAAACGGTTGTTTTCGAGTTCGAGCACCATGCCGATGCACGGAAAGTCGTTTTCGCGCGCGTATTCCTGCAGCACTTCGAAGGTGCGCACCAGCAGGCGGAACACCAGGCGGCTGCTGCGCCACTGTTTGCCGACGTAGCAGCGGTAGTAATACATCGGCTGTGCCAGTCGCGGCAGCGTAATCGGCACGACCGTGCAGACGCCGGCCAGGCGGCCATCGGCGTCGCGCGCGTCGAGCACGACTTCCTTCAGGCGCTCGTGCGCCTTGATGTCGTTCGCCAGCGCACCCTCGCGTTCCCAGAATTGCAGCACGGCATCGTCGTTGTCGCGCGACTCGATCTTCCAGTGCGTGACAAAACGAAAGGATGAAGAGGAACTTGCAGACCCTTCGCTCATGGTGCCTCTGCGCTGTCTGGTTGGGGCGGAGTACCGGGCGAATAGCCGGTCGGCGTGGTGTCCGGCGGTTCCGGCGGCGGCGGCGAAAAACCGACTTCCTTGAGTGCCTTGTCGGGCAACGCGTAGGAATTGCCGAGCAGTTCGCCTTCGTGCACGATTTCCGGGAACAGCACGCCGTGCACGGCCTGCACGGCGAAGATTTCCTGCACGCCACCGGTGAATTTCAGGAAGGCGAGCGTCTTGCCGGTGCCGATATGCACCGCCCACACGCCGCTGAGCCGATCGGAGTTGTCATCGGTGATCGGAATGTCGGTAAATGGCGTGGTGCCGCGCAGCTGCGACAGGCCGATGAAGGCGACCGGCCCGATGAAATCGATGCCGCGGCAGAAGCCGGGCACGCGCGCCACGTCGGTGCGCGCGCCGGTCTTCAAGTCCACCGTGCACAGCGCGCCGCGGCCGGACTCGAGCACCCACAGGCGGTTGTCGTACCAGCGCGGCGAGTGCGGCATCGACAGGCCACGCGTGACGACGCGGTTGGTGGTGACGTCGACGATCAGGCCGCCGTCGCGCTTGTTCTTGCGCCAGCCTTCGCGGTCGTTGGTCTCGCCGAGCGCGGTGACGTAGCGCGGGATGCCGTTGCGCATCGCCAAGCCATTGAGGTGGCAGCGATCCTCCGGTGCATAGTGGCTGACGAACTTCGGCCGCCAGCGCGGCACGAAGCTGGATTTCGTGTCGAGCGTGCACAGGCAGGAAAACAGCGTGTTGACGAACCAGATCGCGCCGTCGGCATCCCAGGCCATTTCATGGATGTCGATGTGGCCGGTGATGTGGCCACGGCGCGCCATGTACACCGCATCGTGCACCGGCGGATCGTGCAGGCGCTTGGCGACGTCCGGCATGTTGCGGAATTCGGCGATTTCCATCATCGCGCCGAGCATCAGCCGCTGGCGGTCGGCGGCCATGCCCATGGGGCGGTTGAACGTGCGGAAGTGCGTGTTGATGGAATTGCCGTCGGGCCGCAGGATGACGAGCTTGCCGGCCTGGTAGGTGCTGACGAGCAGGCAGCCGCCGAGTTCGCGCAGCAGGTCCGGAAAATTCGAGGTGTGTACGCTGCCGAGCACCTGCTCGACGGTCTGTTCCAGCGCGGGTGCCTCCGCCGCGGCTTCGCCGGCCGGCGGAACGACGGCTTCGGCCGGCTTGCTTTCGATGTCTTCGCTCATGCCATCATCTTGCCATGCCGGCGCGGTCCAGTGGAATTCGCCGGCAACATCGCCAAGCATCCGAGCGGGAGAATCCGATGACACCCAGGCAGTTGGACATGATCCTCAAGCGCTTCGAGGCGCCCGACGAAACACGCGTGATGACCAAGGGCCGCTTCGACATCGTGCACGTCGGCGGCATGACGATCGGACGCGCCAGCTATGAACCCGGCTGGAAGTGGAGCCAGCATGTGGGGCCCGGTGTCGGTGCGACGCGTTGCCATGTCGAGCACATCGGCATGGTCGTCGCCGGCTGCGCTACGGCCGCGTTCGAGGATGGCCGCGTGATCGAGATGCGTGAAGGAGACCTGTTTTATATTCCGCCGCTGCCGCATGACAGCTGGGTGGTCGGCGATGCAGCGTATGTGTCGCTGCATTTTCTCGGTGCGGATCACTACGCGAAGAAGTAGTCCGGGGTTGCGCTGCGACCGCGTGGCGCGGTCGCTTGCCTCGTCATCAAACCGCTGCGCGACAATCGTCACGCAGCGGCGTTCGCTGTGCTAGCCGACTTGCTATGGACAGCCCTCAAACGCCGAATCAAAGATTTCTTCGGTCTGATTGAGTTCAAACGCGCCTATGTCCGCGACCGCCGTCGAGCCTGGAGGTCCCGACAATCGCGGATAGCTTACGGTGTCGCCGTTGTTTGGCGGATGGCCGCGTTGGTCGGAGGTCGAGCCGAACGCGTTGTTGCCGGCGTCGATCGCCGGGCTGTGACCGTAGAACGAATGTGTTCGCGTGGGTCCGCCATTGTCAGCCAGAGCTTTGAGCAGAGGACATTTGCCGACAATGGTATCTCCCGGCACGCTGCCGCTTGGAGTGCGCACCAGATTGTTGGCGCCCGTCGTGGTAGGGGAGCCGACGATGGAGATGTCGTTTTGTGTCGCCGACGCACCGTAGCTGTTGTTCGCGATCAGATTGCTCTCCAGCCTCAACGTGCGAGTTGCGCCAGCCGAGGATATGGTCAGGCCCGGGCTCAACGAAACCGCAGCAAGCTTCGCTGTATTGTTGGCGATGGTCGTGTTGTACAGGGCGATGTCATCCCCGCTCAGGTACGCACCGCCGGCCAATGCGTTCGGCGCAGTGTTCCCGGAAATCGTACTGTTGATCAGCGTGATCGAGGCGCCGGGATTGGTAACGGTCAGGCCGCCGATGTTGCCATCGGACTGGTTGTTGGCAATCGTCACATTGTGGATCAGTGCCAGCGTACCTCTTGCGTCCACGCCGCCGGTAATGCCGTTGGTGTGCGCAGTGTTGGTGGCCCGATTGATCTCGAATGCGCTGTACTTGGCGATGAGACTGCCTGGTGTGAAAAGAGCCCCGCCATAACTGCCGGTACCGGTGCCGCTGTTGGTGACATTGAACGTGAAATTGGTGAGGGCGAGGTACGCGGACGTTTTCGCATAGACGCCTCCGCCTCTTGCCAACGTCGACACGGCTTTCGCCGTACAACCGGTGACGTTGACATTCACCAGCTTGACGGCTGCCTTGGAATATATGCAGCCGCCAAGGGCATCTCCCGACGCCGGCTTCAGATAGCCCTTGGTCACGCTCATGTCATCCACTTCAAACGTGCCCGTACCGGTGTGATTGAAGATGCGGCTGAAGTATTGGTTGGTGGTGCCCGCGTTGTTGTTGTACTTGGCCGTCACAGCCATTACCGAGGGACCGGGTCCCTTGATCGTCAGGGAGTTCTTGGTGACGTTGATTGCGCCGGTGCTAAGCGTGATCCTGCTGAATCCGCACCCCGGACTGGCCGATGTCAATCCACTGGCGTCGACCGTGTCGCCCTCGACCGCGGAGCTGACTCCAGCCCGCAGGCTGCCGGCACCGGAATCGTTGCAGTTGGTGACGAAGGTGGTTGCGTACGCTGCGGGTGCAGAAAGCGCGAACAGCGCAGCTACGGCGGAAGCAAGCGGCGTTCGCCGCGAACGAGCTAGTGCGAGTGACGTAGTCGACATCAGAATCCCCTCCGATGAGTGAAGTATTCCCCCTGCATCAGCCATGGCAGCCTGACAGCCAACAAGCCTAGCAAGGCCGCCTCAAGGAAATGTGAAGAAAGCAGCAGGAGATACAAACGCCGAAGGGCGCGAAATCGAACAATCGCCTGGGACCCGTGGGCGGCGCGGCAGCCGCGCCGGCGGCGTTTTAGAAGAGCAGCGAGGCCATGCGGCGGCGATAGGTGCCGACCAGGTCTTCGTCGTCGAGGATGTTGAATGCGGCAATCAGCCGCTTCTTGGCCTGCCCTTCATTCCAATCGCGCTGCTGCTGCAGGATGTGCAGGAACTCGTCAAGTGCCGGTGCCGATTCGCCGTCGATGAGCAGGCGCACGCCAAGCAGGTCGCGCGCGGCGTGATCGGCGGAATCCTGCGCGAGGCGCGCACGCAGTGTCGCCACGTCCGGCGCATCCTTCAGCGCGCGGGCAAACTCCAGCTGGCTGCGCAGCCGCTTGGCTTTTGCGTCGGCGGCAAGATTGGCGGGCAACGAATCGAGTTCGGCGGCGGCTTCGTCGACGCGCCCGGCCTGCACGTAGGCATGCGCCAGATCCAGTTTCAATTCCGCCTTGTCCGGCGCGGCGGCAATTTCCTGTTGCAGGCGCGCGATGGATTGTTCGGCGGTCTCCACGATGGCAGGCGGGGCGGCCTGCTCCTGCGCTTGCGGAACACTCGCATTCGCCGCGATGTGCCGGCCGAGAAATTCGCGGATCGCCGACTCGGGCAGCGCGCCCATGAAACCATCCAGTACCTGCCCATCCTTGACCAGCGCCACGGTCGGCAGGCTGCGGATGCCGAACGCGGCAGCAAGCTGCATTTGCGTATCAGTGTCGACTTTTGCCAGCTTCAGCGCCCCGTTGTAGCTGGCCACCACGTTTTCCAGGATGGGTCCCAGGGTCTTGCATGGCGCGCACCACGCGGCCCAGAAGTCGACCAGCACGGGCGTGGTCAGCGATGCCTGCAGCACATCGGCTTCGAAATTGGCTTCGGTGGCGTCGAAAACGTGCGTGGCGTCGGTCATGGTCTGGTTCGTGAACTGCGGGAAGGATCGCTAGATTGCGTTTGCGCGCGCCAATTGCAAGGCCGCGCAAGCACGTGCAGTGTGGTTAGAAGCCGAGCAACTCGTCGCCCTGCGCGGCGGATACGTCAGGCATGCGCAGCGCGAGCGGCGTCTGTTCATTGCCGTCCTGCTTGTAGACCTTGCCGTCCTTCATGACAAAGTCCACTTTTTGCAGGATCGCCACGTCATCGAGCGGATTGCCGCTGACCGCGATCACGTCGGCGAACTTGCCCGGGGCAATGCTGCCGAGCTCCTTGTCGCGCTTGAGCAATTGCGCCGCGTGTGTGGTGGCCGCCTGGATCGCGAACATCGCCGGCATGCCGGCCTCGACCATGTAGACGAATTCCCTGGCGTTGCCGCCGTGCGGATAGACCGATGCATCGGTGCCGAACGCGATCTTCACGCCCGCCTTGTAGGCCTTGCCGGCGGTGGCCTGGATGATCGGACCGACGATCTTCGCCTTCTCGGCGATGCGCGCCGGGTAGTAGCCCGGGATATTGGCTTTCTCCTGCACGAATTTGCCGGCGATGATGGTCGGCACCAGCCAGGTGCCGTGCTCCTTGGCCAGCTTCATGTCGTCGTCGTTCATGAACGTGCCGTGCTCGATCGAATCGACGCCGCCGAGGATGGCGCGCCGGATCGCTTCGGCGCCGTGCGCATGTGCGGCAACGGTGAAGCCGTAGTCGTGCGCGGCCGTCACGATCGCCTGGATTTCCGGGATCGTCAGCTGCGCATTGTCGACGCTGCTGCTTTCGTCGAGCACGCCGCCGGACGGCATGATCTTGATCAGGTCGGCGCCGTTCTTGTAGTGCAGGCGCACGGTCTTCCAGGCATCTTCAGGTGAATTGATGATGCCTTCCTTCGGCCCCGGATCGCCGGCCAGGTCGTGTCGATAGCCGTTGGTGGGATCGCCATGTCCGCCGGTGGAGCCGACCGCGGGGCCGGCCGTGAACACGCGCGGTCCCGGCACGATGCCGGCATTGATCGCGTTGCGCAGGGTTACCGAAGCATAGGCGTCGTCGCCGACGTTGCGCACCGTGGTGAAGCCGGCCAGCAACGTGCGCCGCGCGTACACCGTGCTGCGGATCGCGTAGTCGGCGGCATTCCAGCGGAACTGGTCGTTGTAGGCGGTCGGGCTGGTCTGGCTGGTCAGGTGCGTGTGGCTGTCGATCAGGCCGGGCAGGCAGGTGTGATCGGCCAGTTCGATGACGCTGGCGCCGGCGACTTCGATGCGGCCGGCCTTGACCTCCCGGATGCGCTGGCCATCGATGACGATCGTCGATGCGCCCAGCAGCTTGCCGGCGTCGGCGTCGATCATATGGCCGCAGTGCAGGGCGACGGGGGCGGGTTTCGCTTCCTCGGCGCACAACGGATTCGCCATGGTCGACAAGAGCGGGGCGGCAACGACGGCCGCGGCGAGCAGGGTGAGGCGCATGCGGGAAGCTCCGGCTGGTGGACGCCGCATGGTAGCGACTGCCTCTCGCGGTGCCTATGCCGAAAGTCGCCTCGATCGCGTCAATCCGACTTTTTTCCCGGCGGCTTTTTTCTTGTGCTGCGCTGCGGTAGTCTGCACGGTCACTTGATCCGGCACAGCGGGGACGGCGTCGCGCCGAACGAAAACAAGAAAATGCAAGAAACTTACGATTTCGCCGCAGTCGAGGCCGCGGCGCAAAAATTCTGGGACGAATCGCGCGCCTTCGAGGCAAAGGAAGACACCTCGAAGCCGAAATACTATTGCCTGTCGATGTTGCCGTACCCGAGTGGCGCGCTGCACATGGGGCACGTGCGCAACTACACGATCGGCGACGTGATCAGCCGCTACCAGCGCATGCTCGGCAAGAACGTGCTGCAGCCGATGGCCTGGGACGCGTTCGGCCTGCC
>Ga0105238_10007876_pt1 | contig 10659 bp, 11 predicted proteins | sample KBSC34metaG_FD_81526 | JGI IMG/M metagenome (GOLD analysis project Ga0105238, IMG submission 81526) | Corn rhizosphere microbial communities from Kellogg Biological Station, Michigan, USA - KBS C3-4 metaG | ecosystem: Host-associated > Plants > Roots > Rhizosphere > Soil | place: Michigan, USA...
CGTCCTTGCGCGGGATCAAGGCCGCAGCGCGGCGCGGTCTGACCTCACGCAGGCGCCCGCGCCTGGCCGGCCACACGCAGCTGGGCCACCTGTTCGCGGTAGGCGTCGCGGGCCACACGGAAGACCTCGAACGGGAACTTGGTGGGAACGCCGATCAGCGCGGTCTGCAGCATTTCCAGGTGCGCCGCGGCCGGCGTCCTCGTCGGCCGGGACCGTGAGGCTGAGCGTCAGCTGGGTGGTGGGCCCGATGGGCTCCAGCCACCAGCGCAGCGGACGCTCCGGTTCGCCGGACGTGCTCCAGGAGTATTCCAACAGGCGCTGCGGCTCGAAGGCGGTGACCCGGCTTTCGATGGTCCCGCCGCTCTCGCCAAAGTCCACCCGGGCCGCGCCGCCGGGGCGCAGTTCGATCTCGCCCGGCGCGAGCCACTGGGCCAGCCAGCCGGGTTCTGTGAGCGCGGCCCAGACCTCGTGCAGGGGATTGTCGAGGGTCAGCCGGAACTCGGCGGTGACCGTGCCGGTCCCCAGGGTGAAGCGGGCGGTGAGATAGGCGGGGTCGGTCATGAGGCGCTCCGGGCGGCGGGTTTCCCAAACCTGTCCGCGCCGCGCCGGGGGCCGCCTTGATCTGCCGCAAAGCGTGGCGGCGCGCGGCCGGTCACGGTCGGGGCCTTGTGGCAACGGGATGCGCCGAGATGGTCAAAACGCCGGTGGAGGTTCGCGCCCTGGCCCAGCGCTGTGGCGCGTCGCAGGCGCGGCCGGAGCACCGCGTGACCCTGCGCCAGGCGGGCGAGATGCGCGACGGGCCGGACGGCCGCTGGACGCCCTTCCGCGCCGAGCAGAGCATTTCCCTCTCGCGGCCGGCGTTCCGCTGGACCGCCCGGACCGGGCCGCTCGGGCTGGTCACGGTGGTCGACGCCCTGCGGGGCGGCGAGCCGCACCTCGAGGCCCGGGCGTTCGGCGTCGTGACCCTCGTCCGCCCGCCGGTCACCGCAGCGCTCACCAAGGGCGAGCTGATGCGCTACCTCGCCGAACTTCCCTGGGCGCCCGACGCGATGCTGCACAACCGCGCGCTCGCCTGGCAGGTCCTTAATCCCGGGCGGCTTCGGGTGTCTGCGGCCTGCGGCGAAGGCCTGGCCGCCGTGGACCTGCATCTGGGGGACGATGGCCTGGTGGCCGCGGTCTCGGCCGCCGACCGGCCTCGGATGGAGGGGCGCCGCACGGTTGAGCGCCCCTGGTGGGGAAGCTTCTGCGACTACCGCAGCCATGCGGGCCGCCGGCTGCCCTTCCGGGCCGAGGTGGGGTGGCGGCTGCAGGACCGCGAGGTCGCTGTCTGGCGCGGTCTCGTCACTGCCTGGTCGATGGGCTGAGCGCGGGGCGGAGGCCGCGCGACGGCGCAGTCCTCAGCGCGCCCGCACGAACTCGACCGGCGCGCCCCAGTGCGCCAGCGCCAGGGCGGCGAGCCCCGCCGCCAGCAGCAGGCCGCTCGCCGAACAGGCCGCGCAATGCAGGACCGCGCCGTGGGAGAGTCCACAGATCGCCCCGTAGGCGCGGGCGAGTCCGGCCATGTGCCAGGCGCCCGCCGCCGCGCTGACGGGGGCGGCGGCCAGCAGGACGATCCCGGTCTCGGCCAGGCCCTGGCGGGCAATGGGGGCGAACATGCGGCGGCTCCTTGGCGGCGTGTCCGACAGCCAAACACCCGCGTCCGGCCAAGGGCGTTGACCCAGATCAAGGTCGAGCTTCGCGCCGCGCGGCAATCCCTCGCCAGTACTTGTCGCAGGAAGCCTGGGGGCCATGACAGCCATCACCGCACACGAGGACGAGACGCCGTTCGGCGCGGTCCTGCTCTACGCCTTTTGCGGCGTCGCCGCCCTGGTCAGCCTGATGGCGACCGCCTTTTCACACGACCCGCTCTTCCAGCTGCAAGGCTGGATCTACACCGGCGCCTTCGTGCTCGCCTGCGCGGCCATGACGCTCGGCATGCCCAAAGGCTGGTTCAAGGCGACGCCCGGGCGTTACGAGGATGGCGTCATCCGCGCCGGGGTCATCGCCACCATGTTCTGGGGCGTCGTCGGCATGTCGGTGGGCGTCATCGTCGCCTGCCAGCTGACCTGGCCCAGCCTCTTCTACGTGCCCTCTGACGGCTGGCTGAACTTCGGCCGCATCCGGCCGCTGCACACCTCCGCGGTGATCTTCGCCTTCGGCGGCAATGCGCTGATCGCGACCTCCTTCTGGGTCGTGCAGCGCACCTGCAAGGCGCGCCTGGCCGGGGGCCTCGCACCCTGGTTCGTGTTCTGGGGCTACCAGCTGTTCATCGTCTCCGCGGCGGTGGGCTACCTCTCCGGCGTCACCCAGAGCCGCGAATACGCCGAGCCAGAGTGGTTCACCGACATCTGGCTCACCGTGGTCTGGGTCGCCTACCTGCTGGTCTTCCTGGGCACGCTCTGGAAGCGCAAGGAACCCCACATCTACGTGGCCAACTGGTTCTACCTGGCCTTCATCGTGACCATCGCGATGCTGCACATCGTCAACAACCTGGCGATGCCGGTCAGCCTGCTGAACCACCGGAGCTACTCGGCCTTCTCCGGCGTGCAGGATGCCCTGGTCCAGTGGTGGTACGGCCACAACGCCGTGGGCTTCTTCCTGACCGCCGGCTTCCTGGCGATGATGTACTATTTCGTGCCCAAGCGGATCGAGCGGCCGATCTATTCCTACCGGCTCTCCATCGTCCACTTCTGGGCGCTGATCTTCATCTACATCTGGGCCGGCCCGCACCACCTCCACTACACGGCCCTGCCGCAGTGGACCCAGACGCTGGGCATGACGTTTTCAATCATGCTGTGGATGCCGTCCTGGGGCGGGATGATCAACGGCCTGATGACGCTCTCGGGCGCCTGGGACAAGCTCAGGACCGACCCGGTGGTGCGCATGATGGTCACCAGCCTCGCCTTCTACGGCATGGCGACCTTCGAGGGCCCGGTGATGTCGGTGCGCGAGGTCAATGCGCTCTCCCACTACACCGACTGGGGCATCGGCCACGTCCATTCCGGCGCGCTCGGCTGGGTCGGCTTCATCACCTTCGGCGCGGTCTACTGCCTGGTGCCGTGGCTCTGGAAGAAGAAGGAGATGTGGTCGACACGCCTGATCGAGTGGCACTTCTGGATCGCGACCACCGGCATCCTTCTCTACATCACCGCGATGTGGGTCTCCGGGATCATGGAGGGCCTGATGTGGCGCGAGTACACGCCACAGGGCTTCCTCGCCAATTCCTTCATCGAGACCGTCTCGGCCAAGCATGTCGAGAACATCGTCCGGATGGTCGGCGGCCTGATGTACCTCTCCGGCGCGCTGATCATGGCCGTCAACATCTGGCGGACGATCCGCATGCCCAGCGCGACGAGCGTCGAAGCTGAGGCCGCGGCCCCCGCCCTCCTCGCCCTCGCGGCGGAATAGGCGCCAGCATCATGTGGAAGCATCACGCCAAGTTCGAGCGCAATTCGCTCATCCTCCTGATCGGCATCCTGGTGGTCGTCGCCATCGGCGGGCTCATCGAGATCAGCCCGCTCTTCTACCTGGAGAGCACTATCGAGAAGGTGCAGGGCATGCGGCCCTACACCCCGCTCGAGCTTGCCGGCCGCGACGTCTATGTCCGCGAGGGCTGCTACCTCTGCCACTCGCAGATGATCCGTCCCTTGCGGGACGAGACGGAACGCTACGGCCACTACAGCCTGGCCGCCGAGAGCATGTACGACCATCCCTTCCAGTGGGGCTCCAAGCGCAACGGGCCGGACCTTGCCCGCGTCGGCGGCAAGTATTCCGACGAGTGGCACCGCCAGCACCTGACCGATCCGCGCGCGATGGTCTCGGAATCCACCATGCCGCCCTACGCCTTCCTGGCGAACAAGGACCTCGACTACCACGACATGGTCGAGCGCCTGGCCGCGCAGCAGAAGGTGGGCGTCCCCTACACCAAGGACCAGGTGGCCCACGCCGTCGACGATCTGGAGGCCCAGGCCGATCCCTTCGACGCGCGCGGCTCAGGCCTGAAGAAGCGCTACGGGGCCAAGGTCGTCCAGCGGACGGGCGCCGAGCCCGGCCGGATCACCGACCTGGATGCGCTGATCGCCTACCTGCAGATGACCGGCACCCTGGTCGACTTCCGCACCTACCACGCCGAAGCGCCGGAGAACCAAAGATGAGCGGCGTCGAGCGCTACGAGGCGGTCGCCCGCTTCGCCCAGCAGGGCGGCACGGTCTACTTCGCCATCCTGTTCCTGGCCGGGGTGATCTACGCGCTTTGGCCGCGCCACAAGGCGGCGTTCGAGCGCCTCGCCCGCCTTCCCCTCGAAGACGACGAGAGCGACCATGTCTGAGCGCAGAATCGACGAACCGACCGGCGTCGAGACCACCGAACACGAGTGGGACGGCATCCGCGAGCTGGACAATCCGCTGCCGCGCTGGTGGCTGTGGACCTGGTACGTCACCATCGCCGTGGCCATCGTCTACTGGGTGCTGATGCCGGCCTGGCCGGGCCTGCACGGCTACACCAAGGGCATCCTGCACCAGTCCGACCGGGTGAAACTGGTCCGTGAGCTGGCGGACCTGAAGGCGCTGCGCGGCGCCGAAGGCGCCCAGCTGCAGACCGCGAGCCTTGAGGAGATCGAGCGCGACCCGAAGCTGCAGGCCTACGCCATGGCCGCCGGCCAGGCGCTGTTCGGCGACAATTGCGCCACCTGCCACGGCCAGGGCGGCACGGGCGGCAAGGGCTATCCCAACCTGCGCGACGACGTCTGGCTGTGGGGCGGCAGCCTCGAGCAGATCCAGCACACCATCACCTACGGCGTGCGCACCGGCGAGCCCGGCGCGGCCACCACCCAGATGCCCGCCTTCGGCCGCGATCAGATGCTGAAGGACGCCCAGATCGATGACCTCACCGAATACGTCGTGGCGCTCTCGCGCCGCCCGGCCAATCCCGCCGCGGTCGCCCGCGCGACCCAGCTCTACGCCGACCAGTGCGCCGCCTGCCACGGTCCGCAGGGCCTGGGCGACCAGACCCGAGGCGTGCCCAACCTGACCGACAGCGAGTGGCTCTACGGATCGACGCGCGAGGCCATCCGCGACCAGATCGTCAACGGCCGTGGCGGGGTGATGCCCACCTGGGGCAAGCGCTTCGATCCGCAGACCATCAAGGCGCTCACCGTCTACATCCACGCGAACGCCGGGGGTCAGTAGAGCCGATGACGGTGATCATCGACCGCACCAAGGCGCAGCCCCAGCCGTCCGGTCATGAGCCGGTCTCCGCCGCGGCGCGGGTGCGGGCCAAGGCGACCCAGGGCGGTGGGCTCTACCAGGCGCGCGTGCCGATCTATCCGAAGCTGGTCCACGGCCGCTGGCGGGCGATCAAGTGGGCGCTCCTGGTCGTCACGCTCACCATCTACTGGGTCACGCCCTGGATCCGCTGGCATCGCCCGGGCGGCCTGCCGCAGCAGGCAGTGTTGGTCGACTTCGCCGGCGGGCGGTTCTATTTCTTCGGCATCCAGCTCTGGCCGCAGGAGGTCTATTTCATCACCGGCCTCCTGGTGATGGCCGCCATGGCGCTCTTCCTGGTGAGCGCGCTTTTCGGCCGGCTCTGGTGCGGCTACGCCTGCCCGCAGACCGTCTGGACCGACCTCTACATCTACGTCGAGCGCGCCTTCGAGGGCGACCGCAATGCGCGGATGCGCCTGGACGCCGCGCCCTGGTCCTTCGACAAGGCTTGGCGCAAGGCCGGCAAGCACGCGGTCTGGCTGGGGATCGCTTTCGGCACCGGCGGCGCCTGGATCTTCTACTTCCACGACGCGCCGACCGTGATCCGCGGCTTCTGGGTCGGCCAGGCAGCGCTCACCGCCTACGTCTTCTGCGCCCTCTTGACCGCCACGACCTACATCTTCGCAGGCTTCATGCGCGAGCAGGTCTGCATCTACATGTGCCCCTGGCCGCGCATCCAGGGGGCGATGCTCGACCAGCACTCGCTGCAGATCACCTATCGGCGCGACCGGGGCGAGGCCCGCGGCCCGCACAAGAAGGGCGAGACCTGGGAAGGGCGCGGCGACTGCATCGACTGCAACGCCTGCGTGGTCGCCTGCCCCATGGGCATCGACATCCGTGACGGCGCCCAGCTCGAATGCATCAACTGCGGCCTCTGCGCCGACGCCTGCGACGAGATCATGGACAAGGTCGGCCGGCCTCGCGGCCTGATCGCCTACGACACCGACGCCGCGGTCGCCGCGCGGGCCTGCGGCAAGCCCGCTGTCTACAAGCCGGTGCGGCCGCGCACCCTCTACTACGCCGGCGCGCTGGCCCTGGTCAGCGGCCTGATGCTCTGGGGCCTGACGCACCGCAGCGTCATCGACCTGCATGTCCTGCGCGACCGCAATCCGATGTTCGTGCGCATGCAGGACGGCTCGGTGCGCGACGGCTACACGCTGAAGATCGCCAACCGCACCTTCTATGCAAAGACGCTGACCGTTCGCTTCGACGGCGTCGCAGGGGCCCGGCTGAAGACCCCGGGCGCCCCGCCGCAGGCGGGCGACCTCACGGTCAGCGTCGAGCCCAACGCGATCCGCGCGGTGCGCATCTTCGTGACCGTCCCGCCCGGAGCGAGCGCCGGCGCGACGCCGGCCATCTTCACCGTCAGCGACGGCCACGCCCAGGCCCGCGCCAAAACCGTCTTCGACTCCGGAGCGCAGCCATGACCACCGTCGGACCCGCCCGCCCTGGCTTCCGCCTCAACGGCTGGCACGTGCTGGCCATCGTCACCGGTTTTTTCGCCGTGGTGATCGCGGTCGATGTCGGCTTTGTCGTGATGGCGGTGAAGACCTTCCCCGGGGAAGTCTCGGCGACGCCCTACGAGGACGGCCTGGCCTTCAACCGCGCCTACCAGCAGCAGCGCGACCAGGCGCGCCTGGGCTGGCGCGCCACCGCCGCCGCTGAGCCGGGCGGGGTCGCGGTCGAGATGCATGACCGCAGCGGCCAGCCGCTCGGCGGCCTGAAGGTGACCGGCGAACTGCAGCGTCCGGCGACCGAGGCGGGACGCCGGACGCTGGCCTTCCACGAGACCCGGGCCGGCCGCTACGTCGCCCACCCCGGCGAGATCACCGGCGCCTGGGACCTGACGGCGCATGCGGTGAGCCCGCAGGGCGAGCGCTTCCAGGCCGAGCGGAGGCTGACGTGGCCCTGACCTATGACCTGTCGCCCGCGCCAGACCTCTCGGCCTTCCTGAAACAGCGGCCGGGCGGCCAGCCCAGCCTCGACCTGCTGGTCACCGGCGCGCGGTGCGCAGCGTGCCTGGGCAAGATCGAACGGGAGACCGCCGCCGTGAAGGGCGTCACGGGCGCGCGCCTGAACCTCACCACCGGCAAGCTCAGCGTGACCTTCGACGACCTGCCCAGCGCCGATCCGGGCGCGGTGATCGCGACGCTCGATCGGCTGGGCTACCCGGCTTCGCCGTTCGACCCGGACCAGGCCGCCGAGGCCCGCGACCGAGAGGGCCGCCAACTCATCCTTTGCCTGGCGGTCGCCGCCTTCGGCGCGATGAACACCATGATGTTTTCCGTGCCGCTCTGGGCGGGGCTGTTCGGCCAGGAGCTGGGCCCGGCGACGCGAGTGGTTATGCAGTGGTGGTGCGCGCTGGTCGCGACCCCGTGCGTGCTCTACGCGGGCCGCCCGTTCTTCGCCTCGGCATGGCGGTCTTTGAAAGCGCGCCGCGCTAACATGGACGTGCCGATCTCCATCGGCGTGCTGCTGACGCTCGGCATCAGTTTCTCCGAGACCATCCTGCGCGGCCGCGACGCCTATTTCGACGCGGCGATCTCGCTGCTCTTCCTGCTCTTGATCGGCCGCTGGCTGGACCACCAGCTGAAGGCCCGCGCCCGCAGCGCCGCGGCCGACCTCCTGGCCCTGCAGGCGCCCGCCGCGGTCGTCGTCTCCGTCGACGGGACCGAGCACCGCCGCCCGATCGGCGAAGTCCGGGTGGGCGACATGCTCATCGTGCGGCCCGGCGAGCGGGTGCCGGTCGACAGTCTCGTGGAGTCCGGCTCCGCCGAGCTCGACACCTCGCTGCTGACCGGTGAAACGACCGTCCGGCAAGCCCGCCCCGGCCAGGTCTGCCGCGCCGGTGTGCTCAACCTCACCGGCGTCCTCAGGCTTCAGGCGCTCGCGCGTTCGGAAGACTCCGCCGTCGCGGCCATCGCCCGGATGGTCGAGGCCGGCGCGCAGTCGAAGTCGAAATATGTGCAGCTCGCCGACCGCGCCGCCCAGGTTTACGTGCCCGTGGTCCATACCGCCGCGGCGCTGACCTTCGCGGCCGGTTGGGCCTTGGGCCTCGGACCCCGCGAAGCCCTGCTGCGCGCGGTGGCCGTCTTGATCATCACCTGCCCCTGCGCCCTGGGCCTGGCCGTGCCCGCCGTACAGGTCGCCGCCTCGGCGCGGCTCTTCCGGCGCGGTGTCCTGGTGAAGTCAGGCGCCGCCCTGGAGCGCCTCGCCGAGATCAACCACGTGGTCTTCGACAAGACCGGCGTGCTCACCGAAGGCCGCCCGCAGCTGCTGGACGCGCCGGCCCCGGTCGTGGCGCTCGCCGCGCCGCTCGCCCGCGCCTCGATTCATCCGCTGGCCAAGGCGCTCGCAGAAGAGGCCGGCGCCGGGCCGATGGCCGACGAGGTCGTCGAGCATCCCGGCCTCGGCGTCGAGGGCGTGATTGCAGGGCGCCGCGCGCGCCTCGGCCGCGCGGAGTTCGTCGGCGCGCCGGCCCCGGAATCGCTCGAGACCGAGCTGTGGTTCGGGTTCGAGGGCGAGACCAAGATCCGCTTCCGGTTCTCCGACCGCCTGCGGTCCGACGCCGCTGAAACGGTCGCCGCCCTGAAGGCGATGGGGCTCACGGTCGAGGTGCTCTCGGGCGACACCCAGATGGCGGTGGCGGCCGCCGCCGACGCGGCCGGGATCGGCCAGAGGCGCGGCGGCCTGACCCCGATCGGCAAGGCCGACGCCATCGACGTCCTGCAGTCGGGCGGCCACAAGGTGCTGATGGTCGGCGACGGCCTCAACGATACCGCCGCGCTCGCCCGCGCGCACGCGGCCATGGCGCCGGGCTCGGCGCTCGACGCCAGCCAGAACGCCGCCGACCTGGTGTTCTCCGGCGAGCGCCTGGGCGCCGTGGTCGAGGCCATCACGGCGGCGCGCCAAGCGCGCCGCCTCGCCCTGCAGAACTTCGGCTTCGCGGCCGCCTATAACGCCGTCGCCGCGCCGGCGGCCATGCTGGGCCTGGTCAATCCGTTCCTGGCGGCGCTCGCCATGTCCGGAAGCTCGCTGGTGGTGACGCTCAATGCCCTGCGCTTGAGGTCGGCCAAATGAACATCTTCATGATGCTGGCGCCGATGTCGGTGTTCCTGGGCCTGATCGGGATCGGCGCCTTCTGGTGGACCCTCAGCCACGGCCAGTACGACGACCCGGCCGGCGACGCCGCGCGGATCCTGCTGGACGACACCGACGGGCCACTGCCTTGAGGCTTTGATCTGTGTCAGCGCGACCGGCCGGCGGCGGCGCCATCCCTAAGGGATGACCGCCCAGATCCTCGCCCAACCCAACCCCACCCAGCTGATCGCCAAGTACGATGGCCGGACCCCGCGCTACACCAGCTACCCGACCGCGGTGCAGTTCACGCCGGCGGTGACCGCGGCGACCTACCGCCAGTGGCTGGCCGCCCTCCCGACAGGTGACGCGGTGTCGCTCTACTTGCACATCCCCTTCTGCGCGCGGCTCTGCTGGTATTGCGGTTGCAACACCCGCGCGGTGAACAGCCGCCAGCCGATCGGCGACTATGTGGCGCTGCTGCTGGCCGAGCTCGACATGCTGGCCGACGCCCTGCCGGGCCGCCTGATGGCCGGCGCCATCCACCTGGGCGGCGGCACGCCGAACATGCTCAGCCCCGACGAGCTCACCGTCATCTTCAGCGCGCTCAAACACGCCTTCCGCTTCGCCGGCGAGGTGGAGATCGCCGCCGAGCTCGACCCGGCGGTCCTGACCCGCGACTGGGTCCGCGCGGCGGCATCCCATGGCCTCAACCGCGCCAGCCTGGGGGTGCAGAACCTCGACCGCCAGGTGCAGGACGCGGTCAACCGCAAGGACACAGTCGAAGAGATCGAAGCCGGCGTGGGCTGGCTGCGCGACGCCGGCGTGCGCTCGATCAACCTCGACCTGATGTACGGCCTGCCGCACCAGACGGTCGAGAACACGCTTCGGACCCTCGACGCCATCCTGCCGCTGCAGCCCGAACGCATCGCGCTGTTCGGCTACGCCCACGTGCCCTGGATGAAGGCCCACCAGAAGCTGATCCACGAGGCCGCGCTGCCCGACGCGGCCCAGCGGCTGGACCAGAGCGAGGCGGCCGCCGAGCGGCTGCTCTGCGAGGGTTACGTACGGATCGGTCTCGACCACTTCGCCTTGCCGACCGACAGCCTGGCGCTGGCCGCCTTCGAAGGGACCCTGCACCGCAACTTCCAAGGCTACACCACCGACGCGGCCGGGACCCTGCTAGGCTTGGGCGCCTCGGCGATCGGCTCGCTGCCGCAGGGGTTCGTGCAGAACATCGCCCAGGAGATGCCCTGGCGGATCGCGGTGCAGGCCGGCGACC
>Ga0105238_10007877_pt1 | contig 10658 bp, 4 predicted proteins | sample KBSC34metaG_FD_81526 | JGI IMG/M metagenome (GOLD analysis project Ga0105238, IMG submission 81526) | Corn rhizosphere microbial communities from Kellogg Biological Station, Michigan, USA - KBS C3-4 metaG | ecosystem: Host-associated > Plants > Roots > Rhizosphere > Soil | place: Michigan, USA...
AACTGGATGTGGCCGGCCTGGAACGGCTCGTTGAGCATATTTTATCCGGTGGCGTCAGCGGGCTGTTCATTCTCGGAACGACCGGCGAAGGTCCGGGCCTGAGCTACCGCCTGCGCCGTGAACTGATTGAACGCGTCTGCAAACAGGTGAACCGGCGTGTGCAGGTACTGGTCGGCATCACGGACACGGCGTTTGTCGAGTCGGTGAACGTGGCTCGCTGTGCGGCGGACTTTGGCGCTGATGCGCTGGTCGTGGCCCCGCCTTATTATCTGCCCGAGGCCCAGCCCGAGCTTCAGGAATATCTCGACCATCTCGTTCCCGAGCTGGCGCTGCCGCTGTTCATCTACAACATGCCCGCGCTGACCAAGGTGCACTTTGAACTGAACACCGTCCGTCGGGCGATGGATAATCCGCGGATCATCGGCCTCAAGGACAGTTCAGGAGACCTGAATTATTTCAAACAAGCGGCGGAACTCATCCGCCAGCGTCCCGACTGGCCGCTATTGATCGGCCCGGAAGAAAAATTGTTCGACGCGCTGCAACTGGGCGGCCACGGCGGAGTGAGCGGCGGTGCGAATTTGTTCCCGAAACTCTACGTCAAACTGTGCGAGGCCCATCGCGCCGGCAATCTTGCCCGTGCGCAGGTGTTGCAAGACCAGATCCAGCGCGTCAGCGATTCCTTTTATCGCATCGGCAAATACTCGTCCTCCATCATCAAGGGCATAAAGTGCGCGCTGGCATGCATGGATGTCTGTGATGATTTCATGGCCGAACCGTTCCACCGCTTCCGCACCGGGGAACGCGAACTGGTCAAGGCGCGCTTGAAGGAAATTCAGGAAGAGCTGGCAAAATTGAACCTGTAAGCCCGGCATGAACCGACTCTGTATAAAATGGAAAAGCCCCGCGCGCTGGCTGGCTTTTGTTGGAGCGGCACTCTTGGGAATTTCAAATGGCCCCGCCGCTGATTTGGCCATGTTGAAGCCCGCCGGCTTCGCTCATTACATCGAACATTTCAATTCGATGCAGGATGAGAATATTACCAATGCCATTCCCAATGCGGATTCATGGGCCTGGTTGCAAAAGGAGATTCCATTCTTCGAATGCCCCGATCGTGAAACCGATGAGATGTATTATTTCCGCTGGTGGTTGTTTCGGAAACATCTGGTGCGGGGCACGAACGGCTGGGTCATCACCGAATTTCTGACTCCAGTTCGCCATGCCGGACCGCTCAACACCATCAGTTGCGCCGCGGGCTTTCACATTGCCGAAGGCCGCTGGCTACACGACCAGAATTATGTGGATGACTACATTTCCTTCTGGCTGCGCGGCGCCGGCGGCAAGCCGCAGCCGCATTTTCACAAATACAGCAGTTGGTTTGCGGCGGCGGTGTATGACCGCTATCTTACGACCGGCGACAAGCGCTCCACCACGAAATTGCTGGGTGATTTGACCGCTGATTATCAGGCTTGGGAGCAGGAGCATCAGGCCTCCAGCGGCCTGTTCTGGCAGTACGACGTGCGCGATGGCATGGAGGAATCCATCAGCGGTTCGCGCACGAATAAAAATCTCCGCCCGACGATCAATACCTATATGTTCGCCAATGCCCGGGCCATCGCCGCCATCGCCCGGCTGGCCGGGGATAAAAAGACGGCGAACAAATTTGACGACAAGGCGGAGGTGTTGAAGAAGCTTGTTGAACAAAAGCTTTGGAACAAGGACGCGGAGTTTTTTGAAGTGCTTCGCGAGAATGGGACTCTTTCCGGAGCGCGGGAGGAACTTGGCTTTATCCCATGGATGTTCAATTTGCCGGACACCGGAAAGAACTACGAGACGGCCTGGCGGCAACTGGCCGATCCGCAAGGTTTCAATGCGCCCGCGGGCCTGACCACCGCCGAACGGCGTCACCCGCAATTTCGTTCGCATGGTGTTGGCACCTGCGAGTGGGACGGCGCGGTCTGGCCTTTCGGCACGTGCCAGACGCTTTATGCGCTCGCAAACGTTTTGCGCGGTGACAAACAAAGCGTTGTCAGCTCGCGCAATTACTTTGATGATTTTATCACTTATGTCCACAGCCAGCACTCAGGCGGGAAGCCCTACATCGGCGAATATCTGGATGAAGTCACCGGCGATTGGATCAACGGCAAAGGCGGGCGCAGCCGTGACTATAATCATTCCACGTTTGCTGACCTGCTCATCACCGGTGTCATCGGCCTCCAGCCGCGCGCGGACGGGATCGTGGAAATCACGCCGCTCCTGCCGGATGGCACCTGGGATTGGTTCTGCCTTGATGGCGTGAAATATCATGGCCACTTGCTCACGATTTTCTGGGACAAGGATGGTTCCCACTACAGTCGTGGCCAGGGATTGGCCGTGCTGGTCGATGGAAAAGAAATTGCACGTGGCCAAAATCTTGCAAAGCTGACAGGAAAGCTGCCATGAAGAAAACTCTCGCCATCATCCTTTGTGGCCTCACGTGGGCGGCATTCGCTGCGCCCAAAAAATTGTCCCCTGTCATTTCCACGGGTGCCGGGGGGCGGCTGGTGTATGACATGGACGAGCACGGCAATCGCGTCCCTGATTTTTCAAGCTGCGGTTATGGCGGTGGTGATTGGGAGATTCCCGTCGCACCGGTTCGTGTGGTGGTTGTGCCTGTGGCCGGTGATGAAACCGCGCGCATCCAGAAGGCGATTGATTACGTCGCCACCTTGCCGTCCGATGCGGATGGCATTCGCGGCGCCGTCCTGCTGCTGAAAGGGCGGCACGAAGTTTACGGTGGATTGCAAATCACCAACTCCGGCGTGGTGCTGCGCGGGCAGGGCATGAGTGAGAATGGAACGGTGCTGGTTGCTGCGGGGATTGACCGGCGGACATTGATCCGCATCTGCGGCAGACAGGATTCAGCGAGCCGCTCCAATGCCGGATGGCAGATTGCGGATGATTATGTGCCTGTCGGTGCGACCAGTTTTCATGTGCAGGACACGGGCGATCTGAAAACTGGTGACACCATCCGGATCATCCGCCCGAGCAGCAAGGAATGGATCGATGCGCTCGGCATGGCGGAATTCGGTGGTGGCATCGGTGACTGGCGGCTGGTCTGGCACGCGGGCAGCTATGATCTCACGTGGGACCGTGTGGTGCAAAAAATCGACGGCAACCTTGTCACCATGGATGGGCCCATCACAACGGCGGTGGAAAAGGGTATGGGCGGCGGATGGGTCGAAGCATATTCATGGCCGGGCAGGGTCGGCAATGTCGGCGTGGAAAATCTGCGGCTGGAATCTGCTTATGACGTTGAAAATCCCAAGGATGAAAATCATTCGTGGTGCGCCATCACCATGGAAAATGCCGGTGACGCCTGGGTACGGCAGGTCGCGTTCGCGCATTTTGCCGCTTCGGCTGTCGCGGTTTATGAAAGCTGCAAGTGGGTCACGGTTGAAGATTGTTCATCGCTTGCGCCGGTGTCCGAGGATGCTGGATATCGTCGCAATACGTTTTTTACGCTAGGCCAGCAGACGCTATTTCTCCGCTGCTTTGCGGAGAACGGACGGCACGATTTTGCCACCGGCCACTGCGCGGCGGGACCGAACGCCTTTGTGCAATGCGAGGCCAGCCTGCCTCAGGGCGACAGCGGCGCAGTCGAAAGCTGGGCGTCCGGTACGCTGTATGACAATGTGCGGATTGATGGCGGCGGCCTGAATCTGATGAACCGCGGCGCAGCAGGCGAGGGCGCTGGTTGGTCGGCGGCGAATTCTGTTTTATGGCAGTGCAGTGCGTCAAAGATCGCCTGTGACAATCCGCCTGGCGCGCAGAACTGGGCGTTCGGTTGTTGGGGCGAATTTTCCGGCAACGGTGTCTGGCGCAACGCCAATTCATCGGTGAAGCCAGCCAGCCTGTTCATCGCCCAGGTCGCCGACCGGTTGGGGGCGGGTGCTGCAGCAAAAATCAAATTGATGGCGCGTTCGCAGGAGGAATACAGCAACCCGACCGCCGAGCAGGCGGCCAAGCTTATCGAAAATTCCCGTCGGCCTGCGCCGTTGCTGGTGGATTACATCGCAGCGGCAGCCACACGCGATCCTATCCTCGCCGATCCTGCCGGCGCAAAAAAGGTCGACAAGATTGCTTCACTAACCCCGGCATCGCCCATCACGCATCATGCCATTGCCGTCACGAATGGTTGGCTGGTGTGTGACGGCAAATTGTTGATTGGCGGAGTGGAGGACATCAATTGGTGGCGCGGCAACATGCGTCCGAGCGAGGCGGACAATTATGGTGTCAACCTGACTCGTTTTGCGCCCGGTCGTATCGGCGCGGGCTTCACTGATGATTTGGACGCGGTCGCGGACGGCATGGCCGCGGCAAACCAGGTCGCACTCGACCATCACTATGGCCTCTGGTATGACCGCCGCCGCGAGGATCACGAGCGCGTGCGCCGGGTGGATGGCGATGTCTGGGCGCCCTTTTATGAACAGCCCTTTGCTCGCAGCGGCACTGGCATGGCATGGGATGGTTTGAGCAAATACGATCTGACAAAATTCAATCCGTGGTATTGGGCGCGACTTAAGGATTTTGCCGACATCTGTGGTGGGCGCGGTCTGGTGTTGTTCAACGAGAACTATTTTCAGCACAACATCCTTGAGGCCGGCGCCCATTGGGTGGATTGCCCGTGGCGTTCGGCGAATAACATCAACGCCACCGGTTTCCCGGAGCCGCCGCCGTTCGCCGGGGACAAACGCATTTTCATGGCGGAACAATTTTATGACGTGTCCAATCCCGTCCGCCGCAAACTGCACGAAAATTTCATCCGCCAGAATCTGACCAATTTCACGAACGAGCCAAACGTGATCCAGTTCACCAGCGCAGAATTCACCGGCCCGCTGGCGTTTGAGCAATTCTGGCTGGATACCATCGTTGGCTGGGAGCAAGCGAACAAAAAGCATCCGCTTGTGGCATTGAGCTGCACGAAGGATGTGCAGGACGCGGTCCTCGCCGATGTCAAGCGTCGCGCCGTGGTGGATGTCATTGATTTTCAATACTGGTGGCGGACGGAGAAGGGCGAGTTCGCGCCGGCCGGCGGGCAAAACCTTTCACCGCGCCAGTTCGAGCGCCAGACAAAGGTTGGCCGTCCGAATGATGCGAGCCTTGCGGGAATGGCGGCGGAGTATCGCGCGAAATTTCCCGCCCCGGCCATCATCTGTCATTTTGAGCCGGCAGGCTGGGCGTGGGTTTGCGCCGGCGGCTCGATGCCGCGTCTGCCACAGGCGACGGATGAAAAATTGCTCGCTGCCATTCCGCGCATGCAGGTGTGGAGCGAAGCCTCCAAGAACAGCAGCCGGGTTTTGCGTGAAGCAGGCAAGCAGATGCTGGTCGCTTCCGAGGGCAGCTCAACATTGGACTTGTCCTGTCAGCCTGGAGTGTTTCGCGTCAATACCGTGAACACCCAGACCGGCGAAGTGACACGCGGTGAAACAGTGGAAGGCGGCAAGCCGGTGAAGCTGCCAGATGCTTCCGTCATCTGGTTGGTGAAGGAATAAAGTTATGATCTCCAAAAATCTTTTAGCCTGCAGCCTGGCCAGCCTCCTGATTGTAACGGTGAAGGCCGAAAATGTTGTTGAGCAATGGGGCATGTTCGAGCTCGCCCTCCCCGGGCCGACAAACGGCAACCCGTTTTTGGATGTGAAGTTTTCCGCAAATTTCAAACAAGGAGATGCGACCATCAATGCCAATGGTTTTTATGACGGTGACGGGATCTATCGTGTGCGGTTCATGCCGGACAAGCCGGGTGAATGGCGGTATGAAACCGCCAGCAGTGAGCACAAACTCGACGGCCAGACCGGCAGCTTCACGGTGAAGAAAGCATCGCCGGAGAATCACGGCCCGGTGCACGTCGCCAACACCTATCACTTCGCTTACGCCGATGGCACGCCTTACAAGCAGCTTGGCACCACCTGCTATGTCTGGAGTTTGCAGGGCGATGCACTGGAGGAGCAGACGTTGAAAACGCTGGCGACCGCGCCGTTCAACAAGCTGCGGATGTGCGTCTTTCCGAAGCGTTACACGTGGAACACCAATGAGCCGGCGATGTATCCCTTCGTCGGAAATCCGGCGGCAACGAATTGGGATTTCACGCAGTTCAATCCGAAATATTTCCAACACCTGGAAAAGCGTATCGCCGACCTGGAGAAATTGGGCATCGAGGCGGACGTGATCCTGTTTCATCCGTATGACGAGGGGCATTGGGGCTTTGACCGGATGCCAGCGGATGCGGACGACCGCTATCTTCATTATGTCATCGCGCGGCTCGCGGCCTATCACAATGTCTGGTGGTCGCTGGCCAACGAGTGGGATTTCATGAAGGAGAAGAAGGAATCGGACTTCGTGCGCTTCGGCGAAATCGTCTCGCATGACGACCCGTATCATCACCTGCTTTCCATCCACAATGGCAGCAAGATTTTCAACCACACGCTCCCCTGGATCACCCACGCCAGCATCCAGAACGGCGCGGCGGTCGAGGAACCCGGTCGCGCGGAGATGTATCGCGACGTGTATCGCAAGCCGGTCGTTTACGACGAGGTGAAATACGAGGGCAACATATCCAGCCGCTGGGGCCAGTTGTCCGCGGAGGAACTGGTGTTCCGCTTTTGGAACGGCACCGTGGCCGGCACATACGTCGGCCATGGCGAAACCTACAAGAGCGATGACCAGATCCTCTGGTGGTCCAAGGGCGGCGTGCTGAAGGGCCAGAGTCCCGCGCGCCTCGCCTTTCTGAAAAAGGTCCTGGACGATTCGCCCGCCGAGGGCATCGAGCCGATCGACAAATGGCAGAACCCGGAATACGGCGGCAAGGCGCCTGAATATTACCTCGTCTATCTCGGCAAGCAGACGCCGTCGAGCTGGGAGTTCAAGGTGCCGCGTCCGCCGCAGGGCAAGGGCCAGCCGCCGGCCGACGGCATGAAATTCACCGCCGAAGTGCTTGATACCTGGAACATGACCATCACACCGGTGGACGGCGTATTCACGCTCAAGAAACAGGACGGATACTTTTATCCGGACAAGGATGGGCGGTCGATTGAATTGCCGGGACGGCCATATATGGCGATACGGATCAAGCGGGTGAAGTGACGAAAGCCAGATGAAGTGTCAGGCTTTTCGCCGCGCCAATCTCCGCTTCTTTGGCAATCGTGCGCCTGGGTAGTGTGCCTCAAGAAATGCTGGGATATCTTTGACTCGCTTCGGTGGTATGTAACCGCCGGCATCGCAGCCACAACCACGGAATGCGAAGCCTCGTTCATACAGAAACGCCAGCACCTCCCACTTCTCCGTCTCTGTTTTCTTTGGGGCCCGAAAATCCAAGCCCATATTTGCCATTGGCTCTGCACATTGCGGGCACAAGACGTCCCGTTCGTCAGCCTCATATCGACGGACAGGTTGCCATGAATTTTCTTTGCGCGGCTTCAACAGCCACTGCTTAAAAGTCTTTCGACAATGGAAGCAGGCCATGTGGTCTTTGTATTTATGGACGGCGTAGCGGCACATTAGGTTTGTTATGGGGATAACTGCTTTGCTTATTTCGGCCATTCGCCGTTGATGATGGGCCGCAGAGAAAGTTGGCTCGGATCAATCACGACATGCTTGATGCGTTTGCGTTCCCAGGTGTAGGTGATGTGAACGAGGCCATCGCTCGTTTGCATCACGGCGGGATACGCGAATCCATTGGGCGCGTCCGGCGCATCTTCCAGCACCAGCGCCGCGGACCATTTTTCGCCGTCATCTGAAACCGCCACGTTCAACGGACTGCGGCCCTTGTTGTTCGAGCCGGTGCGGATGTTATGGTTGTACACCAGCAGTTGGCGGCCGTCGCGAAGCGTCACGGCATCCGTGCCGGAATCCGGATTGGGCAGGTCGGTCAGCGTCATTGCGCCCCACGTTTTTCCGTCGTCACTGGATTTGATTTGAAAAAGTTTTTCGTTGTGCGTGCGTCCGACAGCTTTCAGCGAGCCGTCCTTCAAAAACAAAATGCTCGGCTGGATCGCGCCAATCGTTTTGCTGTCATTTACCGGTGCGGTGGCGGTCCAGGTTTTTCCAAAATCAGATGTGCGCTCGAAATGCACGCGCCAGCCGCCATCGCCCTCGGTGCTGCTGCCACATAGAATATCGCCATTGGCAAGCTGCACCGGTTTGTTTTTGATCGGACCAAGGATTCCCTCCGGCAGTCGCTGAGGCGTGGACCAGGTCTTTCCATCATCAGTCGAAGTCGTCAGCATGCCCCACCACTTGGAAGGTTGTGGTCCGACCTTGTAGAACAACATCAATGGGCCGTTCTTCGGTTGAAACAGAACCGGGTTCCACGTGGGGAGACGATTGGTGGTGAAACCGACGCCATCCGCGACGGCGACCGGCGCCGTCCAATTCCCATTTTCATTGCGCGCGACGTAGATGCACACATCCGGATTCCGTTCGGCAGTGCCACCGAACCAGGCGGCGACGAGACCGGACTTGGTTTCGACGATCGTCGAGGCGTGGCACGACGGGAACGGTGCGGTCTCGAAGATGAATTCAGATTTAACGACGGGCGAATGGTGAGAGAAAGTAACGCAACCAGTGAAGAAGATGGAAGCCGCCGCTAATATTAATGTCGCCTTTCCCCTCACCCCGGCCCTCTCCCCAAGGGAGAGAGAGAACGTGGTGGACCGTTTTATAAAATTCGCGATTCGTTGTGAAATCTCCAATCGTGGACTCGCAATGGGAAAGCGGTCCCGATGTGTCGGGACCGCACTCCATGTCGCTGGCGCGAATTTTTTGGCGTTCATTGTATTTCGCTGGTGAAATGATATCTGCCGCTGCTGGCGCGGAAAATCACATAACCTGTCCCGGTGAGCACGAAATCAACAGCGTTCATCCTGCCGGTGGCCTGGCCATTCACGGTGATACTCTTTGGCCTGTTTGACGGAACGAGGACCATCGCCGTCGTATTCGGCGGTACTTCAATCTTCCAGTCAAACTTGCCCCCATCGCGATGCCATTCGCTGGAGATCAAACCATAGGGCGAGTTATGCGTGGCCTTCACGAATTTCAAATCCCCGACCGGGTGCGGCTTCATCACGATGTGCTTGAATCCAGGTTGCGCATCATCCGGTGCGATACCGGCCAGGTATTCGTTGAACCACACCACGAGATCGCCGATGAGCATGACGTGGTTGCCGGAATTCATTGTCGGGTCGGCGGTGTTGCCGTTCCAGAGTTCCCAGATCGTCGTCGCGCCTTGTTCCACCATGTAGCCCCAGCTCGGATAATCCTTTTGCGCGGCGATGGTGTAGCACAGGTCCGCGCGTCCATTGTCGGACAGGACCCGGTTGAGATATTGCCCGCCGATCAGGCCGGTGCCGATGTGACCGTGCGTCTCATTCTGAATCTTGTCCACCAGATGCGCGAAGATCTTTGCCTTCATGTCATCCGGCGCGAGGCCGAACGCCAGTGGCAGCACGCATGAAGTCTGCGTGCCGTTGGAATACTGGCCCTTTTCACGGTCGAGAAATTTTTCATTGAACGCCGCTTTGAAATCCGCCGCGAGTTTTGCCCAGCGCGCCGCGTCATCGGTTTTGCCGAGCACCTTCGCATATTGTTCCATCAGGCACAGGTCATAATAAAAATACGAGGTCGCGAGCAGCGCCTTGTCCGTCTGCCGGGCCGGGTCTTTGGAATGGATCAACGTCGCTTCCTCCGGCGGCACGCACCAGTCGCCGTAGCTGTCGCGGGAGATGACATTGTTCTCCGCCAGCGTGAGCATGTGCTCCATCCACAACTTCGCGCCATCATAATTTTTCCCGATGCTCGCGTTGTCACCGAACTGCCGCCGCAACGCGCTCGGCACGATGATCGCGCTGCTGGGCCACGTCACGTTGTCGGAATAGATCGGCCAGTAGGCGGGCGCGACGTCGGGGATGACGCCATTCGCGCGCTGCGCGTCCCCCATGTCCTGCCGCCACTTGGCATAAAGCGCCGATATGTCGAAGAGATACGACTCGCCCTTGCATTCCTCCGAGCGATCACCGAGCCAGCCCTGGCGTTCATCACGCTGGGGGCAATCTGTCGGGAGACTGCGATAATTCCCGCGCGTGCCCCAGATGATGTTTGTATAGATGCGGTTGATGAGGTCGTTCGAGCAGAGAAAACTGCCGGCGGACGGCAGATCATCATTCACCACGCGGCCTTCAATGGCATTCAAATCTGGCCGCCCGGGGAAGCCTGTGACTTCTACGAAACGGAAACCGTGCGTGACAAAGCGCGGCTCCCACGTTTCCTTGCTGCCGCCCTTGAGCGTATAGATATCCGTGACCTCCGCACCGCGCAGATTCGCCATGTACAGCGAACCGTCCGGCTTCAATGTCTCTGCGTGACGCAACACAACCTGCGTTCCCGCCGGGCCGCTGACATGCAGCCGGCACCAGCCGACCATGTTCTGGCCCAAGTCATAGATGAAAATGCCTGGCTTGATCTCCTTCACCGAAACCGGCTTGAGGGTTCCGGTCACGCGGATGGGTTCCTGCATCTGCGCGGAGAGCACTCCGCCCGGGGCCGAAACGATTTGTACCGCCGACCACGCCGTGTCGTTGAAACCAGCCTGGTCCCAGCCATTCAGTTCCTTGCGCGCATCATATTCC
>Ga0105238_10007880_pt1 | contig 10656 bp, 14 predicted proteins | sample KBSC34metaG_FD_81526 | JGI IMG/M metagenome (GOLD analysis project Ga0105238, IMG submission 81526) | Corn rhizosphere microbial communities from Kellogg Biological Station, Michigan, USA - KBS C3-4 metaG | ecosystem: Host-associated > Plants > Roots > Rhizosphere > Soil | place: Michigan, USA...
CATGTTGCGCAGCCTCGGCATCCCGCAGGAGCGCGGTGAGATGCTGCAGGCCCGAGTTCGAACCGTCGATGGCAACGGGCAGATGCGAAACGAACGCCTGGCCTTGTTCGACATATCCCGCCCATTCGAAACAGGCCGCAAGCGCCGTCCACGGCTTGTCCGCCGTCGTCCAGAAACGTTGACCATCAAGGGGGTCGCGGGCACTGTCCAGGATCGCTAACCGATTGCTCTCGACCCATGCGACCCGCTCATCGAAGCTAATCTTGTCGACGCCGAACACATTGGCGACGTGGATCGCCAGCCACCGGGCACCCGACACTCCTAGGGGCTTCCCAGCGGAAAACTCAAGGAGTGCCCGGCCGATATCTCCCGCCTGCGGGTGCGGGCCACCCTGGGGAACGGGATAGACCCGCCCTCGGAAGTCCAACTCATGCGGGAAATAGATCGCCGGAAAGTCGGCCAGCTTCCGCGCAACCCAGAGCTGCTGCGCTATCATCAGTCGCTTGCTACGGGCGGCAGCGTTCCGCTCATGAACTTTCGTGCTCTCCAGCTTCCACCGCGCCAGCTCCTCTGGATTTTCGGCAGCATCCACAGGACGGTTTGGCACGGCTTCCGCGTCGCGGGATGGCAGTCCGGCCAAGCTCCCGCCATCGGCGTCCAGTTGCGTCAGCACTTCGAGCACGCGACGATTAACCCGCCATCGTGTCTCTTGGATCGCGTTCACGGCCCGATAGACCGTCGTCATGTCGATGTTGGCGAGTTCTTCCCGATATGGGCGCGACCGCGAACGAACGAGGCGCGTCCCAATCGGTGGTTGCAGATATCGCTGGCCCGCGCAGCCATCTGAGCGGCGAGGAGGTCTTCGGTGTCGATCTCGCCACCGTCCTGCAACTCGGCAATCTCTTCCGGCGACAGCACCTCCTTGAGCTTGGCTGCCGCCTCGCCGGTTTGGGAGCTGTGCGCCTCGTCCGCGATGACGGCGAAGCGCTTGCCCTCGGTCGCCGCAAGGTCTCGCACGGCCTGCAGGGCATAGGGGAAGGTCTGGATGGTGCAGACGATGATCTTCTTGCCAGCCTTCAATGCCTCGGCAAGCTGGCCGCTCTTGCTGCCGCTGTCGCTCTTGATCGTTTCGACGACGCCCATGGTGCGCTGGAAGTCGAACAACGCGTCCTGGAGCTGTCCATCAATCACCCGCCGGTCGGACACGACGATGATGGTGGAGAAGAGCTTCTGGTCGTTCGCATCGTGCAGTTCGGACAGGAAGTGCGCCGTCCAGGCGATGGAGTTCGTCTTGCCCGACCCGGCCGAGTGCTGGACAAGATACTTCTCGCCCACGCCCTCCTCCAAAATCTTCGCCTGCAGCTTTCGCGTGACGTCGAGCTGGTGATAGCGCGGAAAAATGATCGAACGGATGTTCTTCTTCTCGTCGCGTTGGGTGACGAGATAGCGGCCAAGCAGTTCCAGCCAGCTGTCGCGCTGCCACACCTGTTCCCACAGGTATGCCGTGGGATGACCGGAAGCTGGCGTCGGGTTGCCCTTGCCGCCATGGTCGCCCTGATTGAACGGCAGGAAGAAGGTCTGCGGCCCGGCCAGCTTCGTGGTCATCATCACTTCACGGTTAGGCGCAGAGCCATGGCACCCACCGACGGGCTGCCGCGTGGGGCGTCGAAAGCCTGCCCGAAGGCGGCTCCAAGGTTGCCCGAAGGATCGTCAGGGCTTCCTCATTGGTGAAGCCGGGATCACGAAGACGCTGGCGCTTGCTGCCACGAACGGTGATCCCAGGAGTGGGATCGACATCGACCTTTCGGTTCTCCTTCGCCCAGCCAAACACAGCCTTCGCTGCCGCAAGGTACGTCTCTCGAACCGTCTTGGCGGAACGCTGCTTGCCAGCCTTGGTAGGCTCGCTCAGCAACCGATCCTTCCAGCGAATGATGTCATCCGCCGTGACAAGGACGGCATCATCGTGCCCGAGGAAGGCAACCAGGTGCTGAATCATACGCTTCCAGGCCTTAACGGTCGCCTCGGCAGGCCCCCGCTCGGCAACGTAGCCGTCGAAGAGGCTCATAATCTTTGGCCCTGACGTGACAGACACCCCGCGCGCGGGTGTCGCTGCTTCCCACTCTGGCAGGGTATCAACCAAGCTATCGGCACCATAATCACCGCGACAGCGCCTGATCATCAGATGGCTGAAGGCAATGTAGAGGTCCGCCATGTCCTGCAGGAGACGGTCCGAGGCCGAGGGAGTGATCCGCATGTCCTCCATGTCCAGCAGCCACTGCATCTCACGCGCCAACATCGGCGTTATGCGCCACGGCCCTTCGTAGGGCTCGCTGTTGCCCCTCTGGGTCGCGCGGTAGGATTCCTCGGTTTCCTGGGGATAGAGGTCCTCCAGGCCGATCTCCCAGCCGAGCTCATCACCGGGATTGTCGCCGAACCGCTGCTCCATGGTGCGATACCATTTGCCAGCCAAGGCCCGCGACTGGCGCTGCGTCAGCTCGACAGCTGGACCAGCTCCGCTTGATCGCAGCGCGGCGATCCGCTCCTCCACGCCAGCGAGCCAGACGCCGAACTCAGCTCGCGCCTGTCCTGGGCTGAGAGAGGCTGGCCAGGTAGGCTTCTCTTCCCGCTTCCCATAGGCTGCTCGCACATCCGTCGGGATCACTTTGCGGGTCGTCCAGAGTCCTGTCTTTGTCCTGGTTAGCCTTGCCATCCTGAGCGCCATTTGTACGTGCCTTTTGTACCTGAGGCAGCAACAAAAGCCACGGAAATCAGCCGATCCTAGAGAATCTTGAGTTTCTGGAAGAAATGGCGGAGAGGGAGGCCGCCATTTCGTTGATGCAACCTGACGCAATCCATCGCGATAACCCACGAAAAACCAACGTGTTGCGGAAATCGCAACATTCAATTTGTTTTGGTCTGTTGCATCCTGTCGTGCTATGTAACCCCTGTTTTGGCGGGTAGGATGAAGGGTTCGGGGGATGCCGAAGGTTGCAAAGGAATTAGGGCCGCTCGACGTGAAGCGGCTGGCGCATCCGGGCGGCGAAGGCAACGCGACCTTTGCGGTCGGCGGCGTGGCGGGGCTGATGCTCCAGATCACTCCTGCCGGGGGAAAATCTTGGCTGCTCCGAACGACGGTCGGCGATAAGCGCCGCGAGATCGGCCTCGGCCCATATCCTGAGAACGGCGTCGCCGCCGCGCGCGATCGAGCGCGAGAGGCGAAAGAGAAAATCCGTGCAGGCGTCGATCCCGTTGAGGAGCGCAAGGCGGCGCGTGCGGCGCTGGCGGCGGCCCAGCAGCGGGGCATGACGTTCGCGAGCGCGGTCGATCGGTATCTCACCGCCAAGCTCAGCGAGTTCAAAAATCCGAAGCATCGGCAGCAATGGAAGAACACGCTCGGCACATATGCCACCCCTCACCTTGGCGCGATGCTCGTCTCGGAGATCACGGTGCAGGACGTGCTTCGCGTCCTTGAGCCGATATGGCTCAGCAAGACGGAAACGGCAACGCGCGTGCGCGGGAGGATCGAGGCGGTCCTCGCATGGGCGACGGTCGCCGGTCATCGCATTGGCGACAATCCGGCGCGATGGGGCGGCAATCTCAAAGAGATGCTTCCCGCCGCGCCCAAGGTCGCCAAGACGAGCAATCAGCCTGCGCTCCAACTGGATGACGTTGCTCGCTGGATGAAGGCGCTGCGCGACCGCGACGGCACAGGCAGTCGGGCGCTGGAGTTTGCGACGTTGACCGCCGCCCGATCCGGTGAGGTGCGCGGCGCGACGTGGGACGAGATCGACGTTGACGGCGCGCTGTGGATCATTCCAGGCAATCGGATGAAGGCCGGACGCGAGCATCGCATCCCGCTCTGCCGGGAGGCTGTGACGCTGCTCAAGGCGCTTCCCCGTCATGCTGGCAATGCTCTCGTTTTCCCGGCAGCGAAGGGCGGTGAACTCAGCGACATGACGCTCTCTGCGACCATGAAGCGGCTGCATGAAGCGGATGCCGATGATGGCGGGCCGGGCTTCCTCGATCGCGTGTCGAAGCGTCCGGCCGTGCCGCATGGGCTCCGGTCGGCGTTCCGCGATTGGGCGGCGGAGCGCACCTCCTACCCGTCTGAGATGGCGGAATTGGCGCTCGCCCACACCATCGGCAACAAGGTCGAGGCCGCATATCGGCGCGGCGACATGATGCAGAAGCGGCGCGAGATGATGGACGCATGGGCCGATTTCGTCGGCGGGCGCACGGTCACAGGGAAGGTTCTGCCGCTCTCCGCGTCACGCGCTCGCGCCTGAGCGTCCAGACTTTTCTCAGAAAATAGATCGGCCATTTTAGCAGGCAACCATTTGCGACGCAGATTGCGGCTATTCCAAACGAAAGGCCGCAACATGCACACCAGCAATGTTTTCCTTCAAGACAAGTCCGTCGCCGAGCGATACGGCGTCACGCGCACCACGCCCTGGCGCTGGCTGAAATCTGATCCCTCATTCCCGAAGCCCGTCACGCTCTCGCCCGGCTGCTCGCGTTGGAAGCTGGCCGATCTGGAGGCGTGGGAAGCATCTCGCGCAACGGCATGACCGCCTGCCGGGCAAAAGAAACGCCCGGCGATCCGAAGAACACCGGGCGGTCTGACGCGCTGAAAACGCTTCGTGGTTGTTGCGTTTCTTACAACGTCAATGCCGCTCGATCAATCCCGAAAGGGCTTGTCATGAGTGACAACGATAATACCGGGCGCATCCTGCGACCGCGCCAATTTGTGCCGCTGCCGTCGTTCATTGTTGACGGCGACGATTGGCTGAGCCTTCCCGACGGGGATCGTCGCTGGGTCGGAAGATGGGGCCACCCTGAGATTGCCGATCTTGTTCGGCGCGCCATCGTCATTGCCGGGAGCAACAAGCTAAACGACCGCGACTGGAAAAGCCTCGCCCGCGTCGAGGCGGTCATCCTCTATGCCGAACGAAGCTGGGGCTGGTGGATGGATCAGATGGACCATGAGCGCCTGCTGCCTGATGCGCCATGCCGTCCCGCGCCGGAGGATGTTCTCGGCGTGATGCCGACATGGGACAGCTTCGTCGAATTGCTCGGCGCGCTTCAACGCTGCCGGTCGTGGATCGAGCGCGTCGAGGTGCGGATCGGGATCGCGAAATATCCCTTCATCGCCGACGTGATCGCCGCTGCGTTCGACGGCCAGCCGGAGCCGATCTAATGAACAAACATCTCCCAATTCGATCCATCATCGATCCACGGCAGCGAGCGATCTTTGCGAACATCTGCGTCCGCGACATCAATCCGCTGCTGACCGACCGGGAGGCAATGCTTTCCGCAATTGTCATCGCGGCGGCAAACGCGCCGATATTCGCCATCACTGAGGACGAGGAGCCGATCTCGATCGCCGTCTGTTCGATCGACATGCCGGGCTATGCGCGCCGCGTGCGCTACCTTTGGACCGATCCCGACAGGCGCGGCAACGCCACTTTCGCCATCACGAAGCATCTCGCCGCGAGCGCGCGGCACGTCGGCATTGCGGTTCGCAGCGAGCGCGAGAGGCGTGCGGCTCGTCGATGCGGGTTCAGATATTCGCGAAGTGTGGGCGGCGGCGAATGGGCATGTGCCACGACGCGGCGAGCGTTCAATATGAAGTTCGCGCATCCGACCGTGACGCGCGACACGATCGAGCAGGCCATGCGTCACCTGGGGATGCTGGCGGGGGTGCAGGGCGCATGAGCAACCTGACGCCGCTCCACCGGCTCGACGCGCCTGCGATCTCGGCCAGCCCGTTCACATGGACGGACCCGGCTTTGCTGCCGCCGCGCGAATGGCTCTATGGGCATCATCTCTGCCGGAAATATGTCTCGTCCACCATCGCGCCCGGTGGCGTGGGCAAGTCCACGCTCACCGTCGTTGACGCCCTGGCGATGGTAACAGGGACCGACCTGATCGGCGCTCGATCCTACCGCCCCTTGCGCGTGTGGCTCTGGAACGGGGAAGACCCGGCAGAGGAGATGCAGCGTCGCGTGACTGCCGCCATGCTCTGCCATGACATCGATCCGCGCGACGTGGAGGGCAGGCTGTTTCTGGACAGCGGGCGCGAAACGCCTATTCGGATCGGCGCGACGAGCCCCAACGGCCCACAGATTGCTGAGCCCGTGGTCGAGGCGTTGATCGCCGCCATCCGCGAGCGGTCGATCGACGTGGTGATCGTGGACCCGTTCGTTTCTGTTCATGCGATGCCGGAGAACGATAACGGCGCGATGGATGCCGCCGTGAAGGCATTTGCGCGCGTGGCCGATCGGACCGGCTGCGCCATCGATCTCGTCCATCATTCCCGCAAGCTGAACGGTGCCGATGCCGACATCGACGCAGCGCGCGGGGGATCGGCCATTGCGGGTGCCGTCCGCGCCGCCCGCGTGCTGAACGCCATGAGCAAGGACACGGCGGAAGGGTTCGGGATCGAGGAGCGGGATCGCCGGTCCTATGTCCGTATCGATGACGCCAAGGCCAACCTCGCCCCAGCCTCAAGCGCGCGGTGGTTTCATCTCGCCAGTCAGCCGCTCGGCAATGCCACGGCTGAACGGCCGGAGGATTTCGTCGCGGTGGCTGAGCCGTGGTCGGCTCCAGATGCGTTCGACGGGATCAGCCTTACCGATCTCTACAACGTGCAGAACGCGGTTCACCAGAAGGCGCTCAGGGAAAGCCATCAGGCGACGAATTGGGTCGGCCATGAAGTGGGCCGCGTCCTGGGGCTCAACTCGCACTGTGATCCCGACAAGAAGAAGATCAAGCATCTCCTGCGGACGTGGATCGCGAACGGCGCGCTAACGATCGATGTGGTGCCGGACAGCCGCGCGGGCCGGGAGGTGAAGGTCGTCAACGCCGGGCATTGGGTTTCCACCACACCTTGAAAATAGCGGTGTGGAGAGGTGTGGAAGTGTGGACGATAATCGCTCTCACACCCCTTCCACACCTCCACACCCCCTATATAGGGGGTGAGGTGTGGTGGTGTGGTGCGGATCGTCGGGACGAGATGCTGAGGTGTGGATGCCTGCACGCCTGCCGGGTTCGATGCCTACCGGATCAGCAGCCCTTGCGATAAGGTTCCGCGCATGATCGAAGATTTGACCGCAATCGCTGACAAGATGGACGCCTTGCTCCCGCTGTTTGTGGACAGCACCATAGAGGGGCTGATCCTGCCGACCGAACATGCCGCGACGTTCAAGGCGTTGGCGATCGAGGCGAAGTCAATCATCGATGGCGAACTCCTCCATGCCAACGGGTTCTCAATGAGCCTCCTGCCCGCCGTGAACTCAGGAAGCATGAGCGGCGGGCCGTCCTATGTCGAGGTGGAGGAAGCGTCGGCGATCATCCGTGCCGCCGTCCGGGCCATCCAGCGCAAGCGAGCAAGCCCGCCAGCATCGCCGCCCGGTGCAAAGCCCTATGTCGATCCGGCCCGGATCACGGCGCTCCAGCAGATTGCGAACGGCAAGTGGGATTTCACGCGGCTGGTCGAACTCTGCCGGGAAATCAATGTCGCCGCCGCCAATCGCTGCCATATGTCCACGGCGATGCTCCTGCGGACGATCCTGAACCATGTGCCTCCCACACTCGGCTTCGGCACGTTCGCCCAGGTCGCGGCAAGCTATGGAGGCGGGAAGTCGCTCAAGGCGACATTGCAACGGCTGGAGGGCTCGCTGCGCCACATCGCCGATTTCCATCTCCACAGTCCGATCCGGCCGCGAGAGGACGTGCCAACGGCCACACAGGTCGATTTTGCGGCTGAGCTTGATGTCTTGCTCGGCGAAGTGATCCGCGTGTCACAGCAGCCCTAAGCGGCGGGCTGCGCACTCTCATGCTCCATCAACGCTTGTGCCGCCCTGCCTGCAATCGTTCCGTTCGATGATCGGGTGAGGTGACGGAGGACGCGGACGGCCTGCGCATGATCCCTGCCGTGGGCTTGCCGGAGGAAATAGACGGCGCTCCAGAATTGGCGTGCCTCATCGGTCATGCTCATGGTCGCGGTGCATCCCTCCTGATTTTCTGAAAAATGTATCAACCTGATGGTGGCGGCAACCATCTTGAACCTACCGTTTCCGCATGAGCAATCTCGGCGGAAAAAGACCCGGCGCGGGCCGGAAACCCGGAGGCAAGAACCTCCGAACGATCGCGGCAACTGAGCTTGTCCGCGCGGCCCAGGAGCAGTTTCCCGATTACAATCCGATCACAGCGTTGATCGCGCTCGCAAAGGACGCTGAGCAGTCCGGCGACGTGGAGACGGCGCGGCAATGCCATGCGTCCGTGCTTCCCTATACCGCGCCGCGTTTTCGTCCGGTGGAGTGCGATCCAGAGGCGGCGCTCGAATATGAGGAGCGGGTCGCTGAAATCCGCGCTCGACACAATGCTCGCGCGCTCAAGGACACGCTCGGTCTGACGGGCCTTGCGGACAGACTGGAGCGCGCTCGGATGGCGAAATCAGGCAGCGATCTGGAGGCGGCCGTCATTGCCGTCATGGGCGACGCCGCCGACGTTGTTCCGCTGGTGATCGAGAACGCGGCCGATGATGCCACTCCTTCTGCCGGGCCTGAGCCAGCGCCAGCCGCGAACGCTGAGCCTGCATCAAAGGGCGCGGACGAACTGATCGCCGCCCAGCCTCCGGCTTATCGCCCATTTCTACCGCCGCAACAGAGCTTCGCGGACACGGAATATGACGTGAACTCTGCTTACGGCCTCGACTGACGAAAGGACTGAAATTGCCGACTGTATCCGACCACGCCGCGAGCATTGTTGCTCTCGCCAATGAGATCGATCCGCTCGTCGCCCAGCTTCGCGACCTGATGCGCAACATCACCGTAGCAGAGCAGGCGCTCTACCATGAGGCCGACGACAACGGGCCTTATGTCGCTGACACGATCGCTGGCCGTCGCCGCCTTGCAGGCCATGCCGCGAGCCTCGTGGCCGACGCCATGATGCCCGATCCGGCGACGCCCAGGCCGACCACAAGCGAACTTGCGCAGGCCGCATGGCAGGAGTTCCTCGCATGACCGCCACGTCATACAGCATCTCCACCGATCTCGCGGCGCTCGACGGCCATCTCGCCTCGTTGCAGGAGCAGGCCGACAGCCTCGCACTGGCGGCGGTGGATGGGGATCAGCAGGCAGGCGGCGAGATCGCTCGCCTCCTCGCTGAGATCGATCGCGTTAAGGCCGAACGGCCGATCCTCGAACGGGCACAGGCGATGGCGCTCCGTCGTGAAGCCCATGCCGGACATGAGGCGGATGCCGTCGCTCGTGCCGGTCACATGGCCGATGCCAGCCGCAACGCTGCCCGGCTCCTCGAACTTGCGCGCGGGATCGACGCGGCCCAGGCGGCCATGCTGCCGATGCTGAGCGAACTGGCCGCAACCGAACGAGCGATCTGGACATCCCTCCGCATGGCAGGCGCGTCGCCCACGGGCATGATTGTCGGCCAACGCGATCTTGCCGGGCTCGCGATGCAGCGGCTCACCTTGGCCGCGCAGGGCCGCACGATGTTCGCCTCCGATCAGCGCGGCGTCGAGGAAATCGCAAAGGTCGCCTGGAGCGATCTCATCATGGAGAACGATAATGATTGATCCGGCGCACCTATTGTTTCCGTCCGACGCTCCCACTGTTCCCGCTGACGTGCCACCGGCCCGCCCTGCCGCGCCCGCTGCACCGGCTCAGGCCGCGACACAGCCTCCTGCCGGTGACGACACGAACCCGGCAGAGCAGATATTCAAAACCGAACTTCCCTCCGACGGCGCGGACCTCGGCGAAGCGGTTGGCCGGTTGGATGACCTCGCATCGTCGCTCCGCGTCAGTGAGCCTGAACGCGCGGCTGCGCTGACCGATGCGACCGATGAACTGGTCAACTATGCGATCGACCATGACATGCCTGCTGGCGACCTCCGCGAGATCGTTGAGGCGGTCCATGTAGCGGCTGACACGCTGAGCCCGATGACGCCTGAGCAACTCGCTGACGGTCACGCGAAGGCAATGCGCGAACTGAGCGACGTTCCGGCCGCCGATCTGGACCTTGCACGCGGGCTGATCCGCGAGATCGAGAAGAAAATTCCCGGCACGATGAGCCAGCTTGAATATTCCGGCCTGGGCAACCGGCCTGAGTTCATTCGGGCCGTCGTGAAGGAAGCGCGCCGCCGCGCCGGTCGATAACAGTTCCCTCTCCGGGGAAGCTCGTCGGGCGGCTTTGTCGTCGCCGCCCGGCGAGCAAATCATGGATGGATGCAGATGTTCGATGCCTGCCCTTGTTGCGCCCAGGCCGTCACCGTCGATGCGGACGCATTGGGCGATGCTCTCGTTTCCCTCAGCGACAACGCCCGCGACACGCTCGATGCGATCCTGTTCGGTGCGCCCCGGATCGTCTCAGCCTATGACATCTTCAACTATGTCTATGACGACGTAGAGGGCGGGCCATCGGACGCATCCATGCGGAAAGCTCTGAACGTCGCGCTAGCCGAACTGAATGAGAAGCTGCTCGGCTCACCCCTTCGCATCGTGAGGAAAGCCCGGCCGCGCGGGTGGACAATCGAGCTTCGGACCGTGCAGCGGGCGGAAGTCGCATGATTGTCGAGGCCGTTGATTTCCTCGATCGCGTCAGGGCTGTTGAGTTTGCGATGTCCATTGTCCGGCCGGA
>Ga0105238_10007882_pt1 | contig 10654 bp, 8 predicted proteins | sample KBSC34metaG_FD_81526 | JGI IMG/M metagenome (GOLD analysis project Ga0105238, IMG submission 81526) | Corn rhizosphere microbial communities from Kellogg Biological Station, Michigan, USA - KBS C3-4 metaG | ecosystem: Host-associated > Plants > Roots > Rhizosphere > Soil | place: Michigan, USA...
ACCTCGGCGCCGTCCTTGCCGGGTTGGGCCCAGACCGGGCGGCCGGACGGCAGCGCGATCGGCCGCGGGTCGCCGAAGCCGCGCACCCCGCGCATCGTGCCGAAGTAGTGGTCGAAGCTGCGGTTCTCCTGCATCAGGATCACCACGTGCTCGACGTCGCGGATCGTGCCGGTGGCGCGGTTGGCCGGCAGCTCCAGCGCGCGCGCCACGCCGGGGGGCAGCGCCGCGGCGCCCAGGCCCGCCGCCGCCATCTGCAGGAACGCCCTGCGGTCGCGCTGATCCATCGTCGATGCTCCCCCGGCTTGGCCGCAGGATAGAGCAAGTCGCGGCGGAGAGCCCCTCCCTCGGCGCATCCTTGATCCGCGGCGCGCCTTTTCGTTATGAAGTCGTGCTACACAACGGACGTCCAGCCCAGGTCGTGCGCCCCGTACAGACGTCTCGGAGACATGCGATGATCACCCGACGTCTCGGGATCGCCAGCCTGGCGCTGTCCCTGGCGCTGGGCGCGGCCCGCCCGGCGCTCGCCGACGAGACCCAGGTGGCGGTGGCGGCCAACTTCACCGAGCCCGCCAAGGCGATCGCTGCGGCGTTCAAGGCCGCGACCGGGCACACCGCGACGCTCAGCTTCGGCTCGTCGGGCCAGTTCTACGCCCAGATCTCCCACGGGGCGCCGTTCCAGGTCTTCCTGTCGGCCGACGCCGAGCGGCCGCAGCAGGCCGAGCGCGAAGGCTTCGGCGTGGCCGGCAGCCGCTTCACCTATGCCCTCGGCGTTCTGGTGCTCTTCTCGAAGACCCCCGGCCTGGTGGACGGCAAGGGCGCGGTGCTGGGCAAGAACAACTTCGACAAGCTCGCGATCGCCGACCCGAAGGCGGCGCCCTACGGCGCGGCGGCGGTGGAGACGATGGAAAAGCTGAAGGTCTATGATGCGATCCGGCCGAAGATCGTCACGGGGAGCAACATCGCCCAGGCTTACCAGTTCGTGGACACCGGCGCGGCCGAACTCGGGTTCGTGGCCGGGTCCCAGGTGATCAACGCGCCGGGCGGGTCGCGCTGGATCGTGCCGAAGGCCGATCACACACCGATCGACCAGCAGGCGATCCTGCTCAGCACGGGCAAGGACAGCGCCGCGGCGAAGGCGTTCCTGGCGTTCCTGAAGGGCCCGCAGGCGGCGGCCATCATCAGGAAGTACGGCTACGGGGTCAGGTAGTTGGGAGAGGTCGTCGCCACGACGCTCAGGCTCGCAGGCCTGACGACCGTCCTCCTGCTGGTGCTGGCGACGCCCATCGCCTGGTGGCTGGCGCGCCGGCCGGTCTGGTGGAAGGAGATCGTGGGCGCGGTCACGACGCTGCCGATCATCCTGCCACCCTCGGTTCTGGGCTTCTACCTGCTGGTCGCACTGGCGCCGCAGAGCCCGCTGATGGCGCTGCTGCACCCGTTCGGGATCCGCACCCTGGCCTTCACCTTCGAGGGCCTGGTGGTGGGCTCGATGGTCTACTCGCTGCCGTTCGCCGTGCAGCCGATCCGCAACGCCTTCGAGGCGATGGGGCCCAGGCCGCTGGAGGCGGCGGCGACCTTGCGAGCGAGCCCGCTGGACGCCTTCCTCACCGTGGCGCTGCCGCAGGCGCGGCGGGGCTTCCTGACCGCGGCGATCCTGGTCTTCGCCCACACGATCGGCGAGTTCGGCGTGGTGCTGATGATCGGCGGCGCCATTCCGGGCAAGACCGAGGTGATCTCGGTCAGGATCTTCCAGCTGGTGGAGAACCTGCAGTACGGCGAGGCGCACCGGCTGGCGGCCGGCGTGGTCGCCTTCTCGTTCGCGGCCCTGCTGGCGATGCTGCTGATCGACCGCGGCTGGGAGCGAGCGCTGAAATGACCGCCGGCGTCGAGGGGAGGTTCGAAGGCCCGCTGGGCGCCTTCCGGCTCGCTGCGGACTTCCGCTTGGCGCCGGAGGGGATCACGGCGCTCTCGGGACCGTCGGGGGCCGGCAAGACGACGCTGCTGCGCTGCATCGCGGGTCTGATCCGCCTGCCGGGGCGGCTCTACGTCGACGGCGAAGTCTGGCAGGACGAGCGGCGGTTCCTCCCGACGCACAGGCGCCCCGTGGGCGTGGTGTTCCAGGAGGCGGCGCTGCTCGCCCACCTCAGCGTGAAGGGCAACCTGCTCTACGGCGCGCGGCGCGCGGGCGGTCAGGGCGGCTTCGACGACGTGGTCGAGCTGCTGGGGCTTTCGGCGCTGCTGCCGCGGGGCACGCAGAGCCTGTCCGGCGGCGAGCGGCAGCGGGTCGCGCTGGGCCGCGCCCTGCTGACCCGGCCCAAGCTGGTGCTGCTGGACGAGCCGCTGTCGAGCCTGGACGCGGGCGCAAAGGCCGAGATCCTGCCCTACCTGGAGCGGCTGCATCGCAGCCTGAAGGTCCCGGCGCTCTACATCAGCCATGACATGGGCGAGATCGCGCGGCTGGCGGATCACCTGCTCCTGATGAAGGACGGCCAGGTGACGCCAGGCGGGCCGGTGCGGCGCATCGCCGACCAGTTGGCGGGGCTGTCGCCAGAGGAGCGCGACGGCCTGGCGCTGGCGGCGCTCAGGGCCGGGCTGTCTCCCGAGGGGTGATCCCGTAGGCGGGCCCGAAGCGCCAGCCGATCAGCAGGAAGAGCACGCCGCCCAGGGCGGCGATGGCGGCGTGCAGCGCCCAGAACTGCGGCGGCGAGAGGGTCTCGTAGAGGCTGCCCAGGCGGCCGGACGCGAAGCTGCCCAGCGTGGTCGAGAACATGTTCAAGCCCACCAGCGTGGCCACCACCGACGCGGGCGCGGCGCGGGTGAAGAGCGAGACCATCGTGGGCGTGAAGTAGAGCCAGCCCAGGTTCGACACGAGGTGGAACATCACCGGCCAGAGGATCGGCGCGCGTCCGTCGGGGCCGGCCATGAGGCCCGCGCCCGCCAGCCACAGCGTGCCCGCGCCGAAGATGAAACAGCCGATGGCGGCCTTGGCGAACTGGCTGGGCTCGCGCCCACGCGCCGCCTGCCAGCGCCAGAACATCAGCATCGGCGGCAGGCAGATGAAGGGCGACAGGCCGTCGATGGCCTGGAACCACGGCACCGGCACGGTGAAGGATCCGATGTGCAGCTGGACGTGGTCGCGGACCCACAGGTTGTAGGTGTTCCAGACCTGGCTCTGGGCGATCCAGAACATCGCCGCGACCGGCACGAGCGCGAGCAGCGCGGCGACGCGTCGCCAGTCCGCGGCGGAGAGCGGCGCGCGGGGCGCGCCGGCGACGCGCGCCGGCTTCGGCGCGACGGCGATCACCTGCCGCTGGCCGACGAGATAGAGCACGAGCCCCGCCAGCATGCCGAAGCCGGCGAACGCGAAGCCCACGTGCCAGCTGTAGGTCTGGGCCAGGGCGCCGGTGACCACCGGGGCCACGAAGGCCCCGAAGTTGACCATCGCGTAGTAGAGCTGGAAGGCGGTGTCGCGCCGCGCGTCCTCGGGCCGGTAGAGCTCGCCCACCTGCGGCAGCAGGTTGCCGCGCAGGGCGCCGGTGCCGAGGATCAGGAGCAGCATGGCCAGCAGGAACGACTGGTCGAAGGCCATGCAGAAATGGCCGGCCGTCATCATCAGCGCGCCCACGACGACCATGCGCTTGCGGCCCAGCCACAGGTCGCCGATCAGCCCGCCGAACACCGGCGTGAACATCGCCAGCCCGATGTAGAGGCCGAAGATCTGGGTCGCGAGGCCGAGCGTGGTCATGTGGCCGAAGATCGCCTCGACCGCGGCGCGGAAGCCGGCGAAGCCTACGATCTTCTCGATGTGGCCGGGCGTGAACAGCTGGCCCACGAGATAGAGCGTCAGCAGCGCCTGCATGCCCTGGAACGAGACCCGGTCCCAGAATTCGGTCCCGGCCAGCACCGCCAGGCCGCGGGGATGGCCGAAGAGGGTCGGGGCCGCGGGCGCGTCGCCGACGTCGGTCTCGCCCGTGATCGTGGTCATGCGGCCCCCGGTCGCTGCGCGGGGACGCTAGGCGGCGGCGGGGCCGGCGGCAACCGCTGTTCGCCGGCTCAGACCTCCAGCCGGTCGTTCGGCCGCGCGACCATCGCGTAAAGGATCGGCATCAGGAAGACGCTGATCGCCAGGCGCGTGACGAGGCCAGCCACGATCACCAGGGCGAAGGGCCGCTGCGAGTCGGTGCCGACGCCGGTCGCGAAGGCGGCGGGCAGCAGGCCGACCGCCGCCACGAGCGCCGTCATCATGATCGGCCGCAGCCGCAGGATCGCGCCCTCCCGCACCGCCTGGTCCAGCGGCACGCCGTCGCGGCGCAGCTCGTTCACGTAGGAGATGTAGACGACGGCCGTCTGCACCGAGACGCCGAACAGCGCGAGGAATCCGATGCCCGAGGAGACCGAGAACGGCGTGCCGGTGAGCCAGAGCGCCACGATGCCGCCCACCGGCGCCGAGAGGACCACGCCGGCGATGGTGATGAACGGGAACTTGAAGTTGCCGTAGAGGGTGAAGAGCAGCAGGAAGATCAGGAACAGGGTCAGCGGCAGGATCAGCTTCAGCTGGTCACGCGAGGCGGTGTACTCGGTGTAATCGCCGCCCCAGTCGGCGCGGTAGCCACGCGGCAGCGCCACCTTCTGGTCGACCTGATGAATGGCGTCCTCGACCGCGCCAGCCAGCCCCCGGCCCTCGACCGAGAACTGCACGCCGATGTAGCGCGAGTTGTTCTCGCGGTAGATGAAGGCCGCGCCGCTGGTCACGCCGATGTCGGCGAGCTCCTTCAGCGGGATCTGTGCGCCGCCCGGCGTGGCGACGAGGATCTGGCCGATCTTCTCGGGGCTGTCGCGGAAAGGCTCGTCCAGGCGCACCACCAGGTCGAACTGCTTCTCGCCCTGCACCACCTGGGTGGCGACGCCGCCGCCGATAGCAGTCTGGATCAGGGTGTTGATGTCGGCGACGTTGATCCCGTAGCGGGCGATCTTGGCGCGATCGACCCTGATGGTCAGGCTGGGCTGGCCGAGCTCCTGCACCAGGGTGACGTCCTTGACGCCGCGCACCTGGCTCAGCACCTGCTTGATCGCCTTGCCCTTGGTCTCCAGCGTCTTCAGGTCGGGGCCGAAGACCTTCACCGCCAGCGCGCTCTTCAGGCCCGTTTCGGCCTCGTCGACGGCGTCCTGCGCCGGCTGGGTGTAGTTGAAGGTGATGCCCGGGAAGGCCTCCAGCTTCTTGTTGATGTCGGCGATCAGCGCGGCCTTGTCGTGGTGGCTGCCATGCCACTGCGAATAGGGCTTCAGGCCGACGAAGAATTCGACGTTGAAGAAACCGGTCGGGTCGGTGCCGTCGTCGGGCCGGCCGAGTTCGGAGGAGACGGTCGTCACTTCGGGGAAGGTCTTCAGGATGGCGCGGACCTTCGGCGCGACCTTGGCCGCCTCGTCGAACGAGATGGTGTAGGGCATGGTGGCCCGCACCCACAGCGCGCCCTCGTCCAGCTGCGGCATGAACTCCGCGCCGACGAACGGGACGAGCAGCAGGCTCGCGGCCAGCAGGGCGCCGCTCACCCAGAGCGTCGCGCGCCGCCGCGCGAGACAGAAATCGAGGCCGCGCACATAGCGGTCCTTCAGCCACTCGAACGGGCGGTTGACGCGCTCGCGAACGTTGTTGCGCATCAGCCACGCGCAGAGCACCGGCAGCAGCAGCAGCGTGACCAGCAGCGAGCCGATCATGCCGAAGATCATGGTGTCGGCCATCGGCCGGAACAGCACGCCCGACGGGCCGCTGAGGACATAGATCGGCAGGAAGCCGACCACGATCACCGCCACGGCGTAGACCAGCGGCCGGTCCACCTCCGCGGCGGCGTCGCGGATGATCTCGTAGATCGTCGCGGGTGAGCCGCGTCTCAGCGCGATCTGGCGGAAGATGTTCTCGACCATGAAGATGGCGCCGTCGACCAGGATGCCGAAGTCGATCGCCCCGATGGATAGCAGGTTGGCCGAGGCCTTCTGGACGTTGAGGCAGGTGAAGGCGAAGAGCAGCGACAGCGGGATCGTCACCGCCACGATCAGCCCGGCGCGGAAGTCGTAGAGGAAGAAGATCAGCATCACGACCACCAGCAGCATGCCGCGCAGCAGGTTCTGCTCGACGACGCCGGTGGTGAGCTTGATGAGGTCGGTGCGGTCGTAGAACGGCACGACCTTCACGTCCTTGGGCAGGACGTGGGCGTTGAGGTCGGCGGCCTTGGCCTCGACGCGCTTCAGCACGTCCTGGGTCTTCTCGCCGGTGCGCAGCATGATGACGCCTTCGACGGCGTCGTCCTGGCTCTCGAAGCCGAACTCGCCCAGCCGCGGCGCGATGCCGACGCCGACGCGGCCGATGTCCTTGACCAGCACGGGCACGCCGCCGTGCACGGCCAGCACCACATTGCCGATGTCCTCGAGCGTGGTCAGCCGCCCGTCGCCGCGGATGTAGTAGAACTGCCCGCCCTGCGAATAGAAGCCGCCGCCGGCGTTGGCGTTGTTGGCGGCCAGCCCATCGGTGACCTGATTGGCCGCGAGGCCGACGCCGGCCAGCTTCTCCGGGTCGAACAGCACCTGGTACTGCATCTCGCCGCCGCCGAAGCCGGAGTCGTCGGCGACGCCCTGGATCGACTTGAACGCCGGCTCGACGACCCAGTCCTCGAAGGTCTTCAGCTCCATCGGCGAGCGGTCGGAGCTCTGCAGGACGTAGCGGTAGATCAGCCCCGAGGGCGAAGTGAGCGGCGTCACCGAGGGCTTGACGCCGTCGGGCAGCGAGAGGTCGCCCAGGCGGTTGAACACCTCCTGGCGGGCGGCCATGCGGTCGGTCCCGTCCTGGTAGGTGATCACCAGGTCGGAGAGGCCGTAGAGCGAGATCGACCGGGTTACGGTCGCGTTCGGCAGGCCATTCATCTCCACTTCGGAGGGCACGGTGATCAGCCGCTCGACCTCTTCGGCGGTGTGGCCGGGCCACTGGGTGATGAGCTCGACCATCGGCGGCGACAGGTCGGGATAGGCGTCCACCGGCAGCCGCTGCAGCGACCAGACGCCGGCCACGACGAGGATCGCGGTCAGGAGCGCCACCAGCCATGGCTGGCGCAGGCCGAACGTCACCACCCGGTTGATCACCGAGCGCGGCGCCGGCGGTGAGATGGGCGCGGTCTCGCTCACTGGCTCTGCATGAACTGCAGGAAGAGGCCGCCGTCGGCGACGATCCGCTCGCCGCCGCTCAGGCCTCCGGCGATCCGCACCTGGTCGCCGGAGCGATCGCCCAGCGTCACGCGGCGCCGTGCGAAACCGCCGTTGGGCTGGGCGACGTAGACGAACGGCAGGTTCTCGTCGTCGCGCAGGATCGAGGACACCGGCGCGGTGATGCCGCGGCTGGCCTCACGCGAACGAAGCCGCACGCGCACGTACATCTGCTTCTTGAGCACGCCGCCGGCGTTGGGCACGACGACGCGGGCGCTGACGGCGCGGGTGTCGGGGTTCACGACGCCGGCGACGTTGTCGACGACGCCGGTGAGCGGGGCGGCGCCGGCGGCGGTCTCGATCTCGGCGGTGTCGCCGACGTGGACGGCCGCGAGGTCGGGGCCCAGCACCTGGGCCATCACCCAGACCTTCGACAAGTTGGCGACGGTGAAGGCCGGCGTGGTCCCGGCCTGCAGGAACTGGCCGGGGCTGATGAGCTTCTCGACCAGCGTGCCGGCGATCGGCGCGCGGATCGCGCCTTCGATGTGGCTGATCGGGCGGCCGGCCTGGATCTGGCGGATCGCGGCGGGGTCGACCTTCAGCGCCTGCAGCGCCTGCAGCGCCGCGTCGCGGTCGGCCTCGGCGTTCACGGCATCGGTCTGAGCCTGCTGCGCCTCCTTGGCCGAGACGCCGTTGTGGGCGGCCAGCTCCTTGTCGGTGTCTGCGATCTGGCGGGCGTTCCTCGCGGTGGCGAGCGCCTTGGCGTAGGCGCCGGTGGCGGCGCCGAAGTCGGAGGAGTCGACCATCGCCAGAGCCTGGCCGGCGGCGACCGGCTGTCCCGGCTGGACCAGGAGCCGCGTGACGAGCCCGGTCATCGGCGCGGTCACCGACGTGGACTGGTCGTTGTCGAAATCGACGACGCCGGGGACCTCGACGGTCCTGTGCACGTCGCTCTCGCTCACCTGGACGAGGCGGATGTGCTGCAGCTGGGCCGACGTGAGGGTGACGTTCTGCGGCGTCACCGCCGCCGGCGACGGCGCGTCGGGCTTGCCGCCGCACGCGCTCAGGGCCGCGAGCGCCGCCGCCAGGCCGGCCGCCGTCAGGGCGCGGAGAGGCGGTCTAGTGCGCATGGTCGTCCTTGGCGAGCGTGGTTCCGGAGAGATCGGGCCGGCGCCACCAGCCGCCGCCCAGGGCCTGGTAGAGCGCGACGCTGTCGGCGAACCGCGCGGCCTGCGCCTGCACCAATGCGATGCGCGCCTGCTGGTAGGCCTGCTCGGCGTTCAGCAGCGTCAGGTAGGGCGCGTAGCCGGCGCGGTACTGGCGCTCCGACAGGTCCAGCGTCGTCTTGGCCGCATCGGCAGCGGCGGCCGCGGCCTTCAGGCCCTCGGCGTCCTGGTCGATGGCGGCCAGGGTGTCGGCGACGTTCTGCACCGCGCCCAGCACGGCGCTGCGGTACTGCTCGGCCGACTGCGTGTAGGCCGCCTTGGCGGCGCGCTCCTGATGCAGCAGCGTCCCGCCCTGGAAGATCGGTGCGGTCACCGCCGCGCCCAGGTCCCAGAAGCCGGTTCCGGAGTGGAAGACACGCTGGATTGCGGTGGCCGACGAGCCGCCGTCGCCGGTCAGCGTGAAGTTCGGCAACCGGTTGGCCTCGGCGACGCCGATCGCGGCGCTGGCGGCGTGCAGGTTCGCCTGCGCCTGACGCACATCCGGTCTTTGCGCGACCAGGCTGGACGGCAGGCTGAGCGGAAGGTCGGCCGGCAGCGTCAGGCTCTCCAGCGAAAAGCGCGTCCGCGGCGTCTCGGTCGGGAACCGGCCGGTCAGCGTGGCGATCAGGTCGTGCTGCTGGGCGGCCTGCTTCAGCAGCGGCGGCAGCGTCGCCTTGGCCTGGGCGAGCTGGCTCTCCTGGGCCGCCACGTCGAGGCCGTTCGCATAGCCCTTGGAGTTCTGGAGCCGCAGGATGTCGACGATCTTGGCGTCGGCGTCGATCAGTTCGCGGGTGGCGTCGATCTGGGCGTTGATCGAGGCGTCCTGGATGGCGGCGTTGGCGACGTTGGTGGTCAGCGTCAGATCGGCCGCCAGCATCTGGAAGCGGGTCGCCTCCTCCTGCGCCCGGGCGTTCTCGACGGTGCGCCGGACCAGGCCGAACACGTCGGGCGCGTAGGAGATGGACAGCTGCGGCGTGAAGAGGCTGAACAGGGTGGCGTTGCTGGCCGGGGTCGGCGCCAGGTCCTGCGACTGCTGGGTGCGGTTGGCCGAGAAGCTGCCGGAGATCTGCGGGAAGAAGGCGCCGCGCTGGGCCAGCGTGGTCTCGTGCGCCGCTCGCAGCGCCGCCTGCGCCGCCTTCAGGTCCGGATTGGCCTTCAGCGCCTGGACGATCAGGTCGTTGAGCGGCGGGGAATGGAACAGCGTCCACCAGTCGCCGGGCAGGTCGGCGCCGCTCGCCAGCGTCTGGGCTGCGCCGCCGGCCACGCCGGGCGTCGCGACCGTCGCCGCCGGCTGGTCGGGCGCGTAGGCTTTGATTGTCGGCGGGGCGGGCGTCTTGAAGTTCGGACCGACCGCGCAACCGCAGAGCAGCAGCGCGGCGGCTGCGGCGCACGGGCCGGCGGCGAATCTGGTCATGGTCCCAAGCCGCCGCGGCGGCCCTGTTATGTTATATCAGCCGGCGTTGTTATAATATATCACCCGCCAGTTCAAACGCCTTTCGCGCGGCCCTGTGGCTACAAAGAGGTGGGAGAATTGCAGCCTGCAACAGTGACGCTGTACGGCGGACGCGGGCGGTTTGACTCAGGCGCTGCGTCCCCCGATCTAAGGGGCATGATCGACGACCTCTACTCGGCGAGACTGCTGGCGCTGGCGGCCAACCTGCCGCGGCTGGGGCGCCTGGCGCAGCCCGACGCGAGCGTCGAGAAGATCTCCAAGCTGTGCGGCAGCCGGGTGCTGGTGGACGTGAAGGTGCAGGACGGCCGGGTCGCCGATTTCGCCCAGGAGGTGAAGGCCTGCGCGCTGGGCCAGGCTTCGGCGGCGGTGCTGGGCGCGCATGTGATCGGCGCCAGCCTGCCGGAGCTGGAGGCCGCGCGCAGCGGCCTTCGGGCCATGCTGAAGGAAGGCCGGCCGGCGCCCGAAGGCCGCTTCGCCGACCTCTCGATCCTGGCGCCGGTGAAAGACTATCCCGCGCGCCACGCCTCGACGATGCTGGCGTTCGAGGCGGTGACCCAGGCGGTGCAGGACGCCGTCGGCAAGGCGCCCTGAGGGCGCGATGGCCGAGTTCCTGCTCTTGATGCACGCCGACGCGACCCGCGAGACGACACTGGCCGACTGGGGGCCGTACATCGCTGGCCTGCAGTCCAGCGGCGCGATGCTGGGCGGTAGCGCGATGGGCGGCGGGACCACGGCGCGCAAGACGGGCACGCCGGGGCCGCTCTCGGCGGGGATCGTGGGCTACCTGAAGGTCGCTGCGGCCGACCTG
>Ga0105238_10007883_pt1 | contig 10653 bp, 9 predicted proteins | sample KBSC34metaG_FD_81526 | JGI IMG/M metagenome (GOLD analysis project Ga0105238, IMG submission 81526) | Corn rhizosphere microbial communities from Kellogg Biological Station, Michigan, USA - KBS C3-4 metaG | ecosystem: Host-associated > Plants > Roots > Rhizosphere > Soil | place: Michigan, USA...
ACCGTGGTGCTGCACGTGACGCCGGAAGCCGCCGCCGGCGGACCGCTGGCGCTGGTGCAGGACGGCGACATGGTCGAGCTCGATGTTGACGCGCGCAAGCTGCACCTGCATGTCAGCGACGAAGAACTGGCACGCCGCCGCGCCGCATGGCAAGCGCCGAAAGCGCCGGCCGACCGCGGCTGGGTCAAGCTGTACGTGGATCATGTCCAGCAGGCCAACCTCGGCGCCGACCTCGACTTCCTGGTCGGCAAGAGCGGCTCCGGCATTCCCAAGGATAACCACTGACGGCGCGGGCAAGAAACCGAATTAATTTTTCAACACACAAGCGGCGGAAGAATCAGGCGCACTCCTTCAAGGGAATGACGACCCAAAAAATGAACTTCCGCCTGTTTTGACTGCGACATATGGAGACATGAAGCAATGAAAGTATTGATTACCGATTACGATTTTCCCGATGTCGATCTTGAGCTGGCGCTGTACCGCGACGCCGGCGTGGAAGTGGTGACGGCGCAATGCCGCACTGAAGACGACGTCATCAAGGCCGCCGAAGGCTGCGAAGGTTTGCTGGTGCAATATGCGCCGGTCAACGCCAAGGTGTTCGCCGCACGTCCGGAAATCCGCATCGCCAGCCGCTACGGCGCCGGCTTCGACACCATCAACACCGACGACGCCGCCAAACACGGCGTCTGGGTCGGCAACTCGCCCGACTACGGCGTCGGTGAAGTTTCCACCCACGCCCTGGCGATGGCGCTCGACCTGATCCGCAACATCACCGGCTACGACCGCGACGTCAAGTCGGGCCAATGGCACTACACCACCGCCGGCAAGATCCAGCGCTGTTCCGAAATGACCATCGGCCTCTTCGGCCTCGGCCGCATCGGCAAGCGCATGGCGCACATCAGCCGCAACCTGTTCAAGCGCGTGATCGCTTACGATCCGCACATCATTGATGGCGACTTCCCGGCCTATGTGGAACGCGTCGGCAAGGAAGAATTGTTCAAGCAGGCGCACGTGGTGTCGCTGCATACACCGCTCAACGACGAGACGCGCGGCATGATCAATGCCTCGGTGTTGAAATTGATGCAACCGGACAGCTTCCTGGTCAATTCAGCGCGTGGCGGCCTGGTCAATATCGACGATCTGCTGAAGGCGCTCGACGTCAATCTGAAGGGCGCCGCACTGGACGTCCTGCCGGTCGAACCACCGGAGACAAGTTCCGCTATTGTCCAGCACAAACGTGTGCTATTGTCGCCGCACGCCGCCTTCTATTCCGAAGTCGCCGCCAAGGAACTGCGTCGCAAAGCGGCGCAAAACCTGATCGACTGGGACCGCAATGGACGCCCATCGTATGTGGTGGTGGAAGGCCGGAAGAAGTAAAACAAAAAGCAGAGACAAGAATACCAACGAGCACCGGCTGCGTCCGCAACCGTAACGGCAACACCAGCAGACGCAGCACGGTATCTCACAGCAATCCGTAGCAGAGCAGCAGCCCCGAGCAAAACAGAGAGGTACGGAAACAGACGATGTAATTATGTCCACTGTCATGACGTTACCGACGCAGCGATAGTGGCTGTCATTTTGTATCTCTCAGTACCGCCGAAATCAATAAAAAGCAAACGGCGAAAGTATCAGAATTAAATGTGCGAAGCCCTCCAAGAAGGGGTTTATCGCAGACACAAAAACGAGGATATAGACGAGGAGCAAAGGCATGGCATCAGTACAGATTCGCGGCATCAAAAAGCAATTCGGTAGCACCCAGGTTATTCGCGGTGTCGACATCGACATCGCCGACGGCGAGTTCGCAGTGCTCGTGGGCCCGTCCGGCTGCGGCAAGTCGACGCTGTTGCGCATGCTTGCGGGCCTCGAAGAAATCACCGAAGGCGAAATCTCCATCGGCGGCACCGTCGTCAACAACGTCCAGCCCAAGGACCGCGACATTGCCATGGTGTTCCAGAACTACGCCTTGTATCCGCACATGACGGTCAACGACAACATGGCGTTCTCGCTGATGCTGGCAAAGAAGGACAAGTCATTCATCCAGCAGCAGGTCAAGAAGGCCGCCGAAATCCTCGGCCTGACCGCGCTGCTGGAACGTTACCCGCGCCAACTGTCCGGCGGCCAGCGCCAGCGCGTGGCGATGGGCCGCGCGATCGTGCGCGACCCGCAGGTGTTCCTGTTCGATGAACCGCTGTCCAACCTCGACGCCAAGCTGCGCGTGCAGATGCGCACCGAGATCAAGGAACTGCATCAGCGCCTGAAGACCACCTCGGTCTACGTCACCCACGATCAGATCGAGGCGATGACCATGGCCGACCAGATCGTCGTCATGCGCGACGGCCTGGTGGAACAGCGCGGCCGTCCGCTCGAATTGTATGACCGCCCTGCCAACATCTTCGTGGCCGGCTTCATCGGTTCGCCGGCGATGAACTTCATCCCCGCCACCTTGCGTCGCAACGCCGACAAGGCTGAAGTCGAATTCGCCGACGGCACGCGCCTGCCTGCACCGTATGCGCATCGTGGCCTGGACGGCGTCGACGGCCAGCGCGTGGTCTACGGCGTGCGACCGGAGCATCTGAGTATCGGTCCTGCCGGCAGTGGCATGAACACCAAGGTCGTCGTGGTCGAACCGACCGGCGCCGATACCGAAGTGTATGCACGCTTCAGCGACACCAGCCTGACGTCGATCTTCCGCGAACGTCACGATTTCTCGGCCGGCGACACCATCACGCTGGTGCCGGAACACGGCAGCACGCATTTGTTCGACGCCGACAGCGGCAAGACATTGGCGCGCGACTGAGAATCAGGCCGTCTGTACTCGATAGAAAATTTAGCAAGCAGTCCCTGTAACACAGCAAGTAAAAGTAAAAAATAAAAAGCCTTAAAACCTGGGCCCATTCACTTTCATCAGAAGAGAAGGAGTAGGAGACATGACTAAGCTGACCAGACGTAATTTCCTGGCCGCCAGCGCATCCGTCGCTGCGGCATCGACAGTAGCCACCACCAACGCATTCGCCGCACCGGCGGCGCCCGCCGCCACCAGCGCCGGCCTGAAGTTCGACATCGAAAAAGGCGCAACGCTGCGCGTGCTGCGCTGGAAGCGTTTCGTCCAGGGCGATGAAGACCTGTGGAATGCAAACGTGAAGAAATTCACCGAGAAGACCGGCGTCGCCGTGCGCACCGACAGCGAAGGCTGGGAAGACCTGCGTCCGAAGGCTGCGGTTGCCGCCAACGTTGGTTCCGGCCCGGACATCGTCATGAGCTGGTTCGACGACCCGCAACAATACCCAACCAAGCTGATCGACCTGACCGACCTGGCGACATCGCTGGGCAGCCGCCTGGGCGGCTGGTACGACGTCTGCCGCAAATACGGCACCAAGGACGGCAAGTGGATCGCGTTGCCGGTCGGCGTGGTCGGCAATGCGCTGGTCTATCGCGAAAGCCAATTGAAGGCAGCCGGCTTCGACGCCGTGCCTAAAGACACTGCCGGTTTCCTGAAGATGTGCCAGGCCCTCAAAGCCAAGAACACACCGGTCGGCTTCGCACTCGGCAAGGCCGTCGGCGACGCCAACAACTGGGCACACTGGCTGCTGTGGTCGCACGGTGGCAAGCTGGTCGACAAGAAAGGCGCGGTCGCCATCAACTCGCCCGAAACCCGCGCTGCGCTGGAATACGCCAAGCAACTGTATGCGACCTTCATTCCCGGCACACTGTCCTGGCAAGATCCCTCGAACAACAAGGCTTACCTGGACGGCCAGATCAGCATGACCGCCAACGGCATCTCGGTGTACTACGCAGCCAAGAATTCGACTGATCCGAAAATGCAGGAAATGGCGAAGGACACACAGCACGCCCACTTCCCGATCGGCCCTGCCGGCAAGCCGACCGAGCTGATGCAAATCACGCAGATGATGATCTTCAAGCACACCAAGTTCCCGAATGCGGCCAAGGCTTTCGTCCAGTTCATGTTTGAACCGGAGCAATACAACCCATGGATGGAAGCATCCATCGGCTACGTCAGCCAATCGCTCAAGGCCTATGAAAAGAACGCCATCTGGACTTCGGATCCGAAGGCCACCGTGTATCGCGATTCGGCTGCGCTGATGATCGACCACGGCCACGAAGGTCCGCTGGGCCAGGCGTCTGCCGCCTGCATGGCCGACTACGTGGTGGTCGACATGGTGGCGGAAGCGGCGAGCGGCTCCAAGACCGTGCAGCAAGCAATTGACCGTGCTGCCGATCGGGCCAAACGCTTCTACAAAGCGTAAAAACCTGCTCTCGTCCGCTGCGGTTTCCTGACATTCAGGATGCCGCAGCGGACGAAGCAAGGAGCAAAACATGCGTTCGCACCGGCAGTTGCCGTGCGGACGCAGTCATCACGCTTACCGAGGTCTGCTTATGTTATCCCGACTGCTGAACAACCGTAATGTGCTGGGCATGCTGTTCATGGCGCCCGCCGTATTACTGCTTGTCGTGTTTCTTACTTACCCGCTCGGACTGGGAGTCTGGCTTGGCTTTACCGATACCAAGATCGGTGGCGAAGGCAGCTTCATCGGGCTGGACAACTATTCCTACCTGCTGGGCGATTCGCTGGCACAGCTGTCGCTGTTCAACACGCTGTTCTACACCATCACCGCGAGCATCCTGAAGTTCGTGCTCGGCTTGTGGCTGGCGATCCTGCTCAACAAGAACCTGCCGCTCAAATCATTCTTCCGCGCCATCGTGCTGCTGCCATGGATCGTCCCCACCGCCTTGTCGGCGCTGGCGTTCTGGTGGATGTATGACTCGCAGTTCTCGGTGATCAGCTGGGCACTCATGAAGATGGGCCTGATTGATCACTACATCGATTTCCTCGGCGAACCATGGCTGGCGCGGATTTCCACCGTAGTCGCCAACGTCTGGCGCGGCATCCCGTTTGTCGCCATCTCGCTGCTGGCCGGCCTGCAGACCATCTCGCCGTCGCTGTATGAAGCGGCCGCAATTGACGGCGCCAAGCCGTGGCAGCAGTTCCGCTACGTCACGCTGCCGTTGCTGACGCCGATCATTGCTGTGGTGATGACGTTCTCGGTGCTATTCACCTTCACCGACTTCCAGCTGATCTACGTGCTCACACGCGGCGGTCCGTTGAACGCCACCCACCTGATGGCGACGCTGTCGTTCCAACGCGCAATCCCAGGCGGCTCCCTCGGCGAAGGCGCAGCACTGGCAACCTACATGATTCCTTTCCTGCTCGCAGCCATCATGTTTTCGTACTTCGGCCTGCAACGTCGCGGCTGGCAACAAGGAGGTGACAAATGAGCAAGAAGTCAAAAGACCTGCAGCAGGAAACGCAAGGCATGGATTTCCTGCAATCGGTGCCGCGCCGTTGGATCACGACGTATATACCACTGGGCATCTTCGTGTTCGTGCTGCTGTTCCCGTTCTACTGGATGGTGATCACGGCGTTCAAGCCGGACAACGAATTGCTGCGCCAGACCGGAAATCCGTTCTGGGTGGTGGCGCCGACGCTGGCCCACTTCAAGAAGCTGTTGTTTGAAACCCAGTATCCGGCGTGGCTGCTCAACACGGTGATCGTCTCGGTGGTGTCGACGTTCGCCTCGCTGGCGGCCAGCGTGTTCGCGGCTTACGCCATCGAACGACTGCGTTTCCAGGGTTCCAAGCAAGTCGGCCTGGGCATCTTCCTGGCGTACCTGATCCCGCCGTCGATCCTGTTCATTCCGCTGGCGGCGATCGTGTTCAAGCTGGGCCTGTTCGATACGCGCTGGGCGCTGATCCTGACGTATCCGACCTTCCTGATTCCATTCTGCACCTGGCTGCTGATGGGATACTTCCGCTCGATTCCGTATGAACTGGAAGAATGCGCGCTGATCGACGGCGCCACACGTTGGGAAATCCTGGTCAAGATCATCCTGCCGCTGGCAGTGCCTGGCCTGATTTCGGCTGGCATCTTCGCCTTCACGCTGTCTTGGAACGAGTTCATCTACGCGCTGACCTTCATCTCTTCGTCGGAAGTGAAGACGGTACCGGTGGGGATCGTGACCGAGCTGGTCGACGGCGACGTCTACCACTGGGGCGCCCTGATGGCGGGTGCGCTGCTGGGGTCGTTGCCGGTGGCGGTGGTGTATTCCTTCTTCGTGGAATATTACGTGTCGGGCATGACCGGAGCGGTCAAGGAGTAATTCCGCCCCGCCCAAAATGAAAGGCTGACATCGCAAGATGTCAGCCTTTTTTGCTTTTTACAATCAATAGATGCGACTAAATATAAGCATTTATTCGATTTGAAATTAATAAAATATATCTATTTAATCGAATTTTTACTATATGAACGTGCCGCCCAGCCGACTATTCTGAATCCAACCAACCCGGCACACGTCATTCGCGCTCCCTGAATGACCTGATACAGGAGGATCTGAATGTCAAATTCTTACGCCCCGGTTAACCTCGATTACCTCCGGTCCGCATTTGTCGATTTCCCTGCGGCCTTGCCATTTCCTCACACGGTGATTGATCAATTCGTCAAGCCTGAAGTCTTGCAACAGCTGGCGCAAGAATTTCTCGACTACGATTCTCCCAAGTGGTTTTGCTACAAGAACGCGATCGAGAACAAAAAAGCATTGAACGACTGGAATGCTTTTCCTCCTGAAACATATCGATTCTTTTGCTACCTCAATTCACCTGAATTTCTTGACGAACTATCCTCCTTGGTCGGCGAAACGTTATATTCGGACAGCGGCCTTCATGGTGGCGGTTGGCATTGCCACGGCACCGGCGGGATTTTGAATCCACATCTTGATTATTCCCTCCATCCAAAAATCAATCTGCAACGCAAGATCAACCTGATCATTTATGTTTCCCAGGAAATGCTAAGCGTCTACGGTGGCCATCTTGGGCTATGGGAGCACGACAGCACCACCAATAGACCGGGGAAGTTGATTAAAGAAATAGCGCCCTTACTTAATCGGGCCGTCATCTTCGATACAACGAAGAACTCGTGGCATGGCTTGAGCAAGCCGCTGACACAACCAACCCATATATTCCGCAAGTCCCTTGCCGTCTACTATCTGAGCGAACCACTCGAGGGGATAAGTCAGCGCGGACGGGCGTTGTTTGCCCCTCGCGAAGATCAGGCCGGCGATGCCGAAGTTGAGGAGTTGATCCGCATGCGCATGGATGTGAAAGCCTCCGTGTCGGTGTACAAGAAGGACTGAACAGCATCGCAGAGATTCGGGAAATGATGTCAGGAAAGACCGCAGTACAGACTGACTCCTGCCCGACTGTATTACCCATGCCGGGATGAACTGCGAATGCTCAACGCTCAACGCGTTGAAAATCGCCTATATGACGTCGCAGAGAGCGCTACCTTCGCGATTACGTTTACCGCGTGAGGACGTGCTGAGTCGCTGCAATCCTGATTTTAGAAACGAACAGCGCATCGACCTAATTTCAAGCGGCAGCTGATCCTCAATATCGAGTCTTCCGAACCAGCCGAAAAAATCACGACAATCGTATGGACTGGCGACCATGCCGGCTCTCAGGGCAGGCATGATCGTATGGCATTCCATTTTTGCAACATTTCGACGCAAAAAAAATCGATAGTTCTTTCTAGGATCTAGGCGAGCTTTTCAGCGAAAAAGTTCTTCAATGCCACCGATGCGCGCTCAGCCGTTTTCTGATGATAGAAGAAGCCCGGATTCTTGGCATCCGGATCGGTGAACGAATGGCCGGCCTGGCCATAGTTCACCAGTTGCCAGTCCAGGTTGGCGGCGCTGACTTCGTCGATGAAAGCGTTGACCTGGTCGCGCGGCACCGACGGATCCTGCACCCCGTGCAGGACCAGGATGGCGCCCTTGATGTTTTCCGCATCTTTCGGATTCGGCGTGTCGAGCGCGCCGTGCAGCGATGCAAAGGCATCCAGTGCTGCACCCGAGCGCGCCAGTTCCAGCGTCGCCGTACCGCCGAAGCAGAAACCGACGGCGCCAAGCTTGCCGCTCAGCTTGACCTTGTCCTGACCCTTGAGCGCGTCCAGCGCTGCATTCATGCGCTTGCGCAACTCGGCGCGCTCCTTCTTCAATGGCACGATCGCAGCCAAGGCTTCGTCGGGATTGGCGGGACGCAGGCTCTTGCCGTATACGTCGCCGACCAGGATCGCCTGGTTCAGTCCGACGGTGGTGGCGGTGACTTCCAGCGCCTTCTGGCTGATGCCGAAGTAATTGGGTATCGACAACACGCCGGCCACCGGCGCCGTGTTCTTCTTGTTGAACAGCAGCACGCTTTCGTACTCGATGCCGTTGGCCGTGTGGGTGATCAGTTCGATACCGAGGTCGGCCGCGGCAATGCCGGATTTTGCGGCGATGGGGGCGGGGTCAAAATGGTGGCTCATTGCTTCTCCTGTAACGAATGGGAAAGCCGCAGGCGGCTGCCCGATGAGGAAGGACATCCGGCTGATCGAGATCCAGTCGCCTACGGCTTTGCGAAAGCCGCTATCTTTGCACAGCCGCGAAAACTTTGCTGGAGCGAGGCCTCGAAAAGCTGGCGCCGGGTCACGAATCGGCATGATGACGAGATACCAATCGTGCTATTTTTCAAGCCATTTCAAATAACAACAAGTGCTATCCATGCATAAATTTGAGTTGTATGATTCATCACATCCGGTCGGCCGGGAACGCATGGAATATTCAATCTTTAAGGGGACAACGATGTCAGAAACGAAAAGATACCGTCTGGTGACGCGGAGTGATTTTGATGGTTTGGTATGCGCCGTCCTGCTAAAGCATCTGGACATGATCGACGAAATCCTGTTCGTGCATCCGAAAGACATGCAGGATGGAAAAATCGCCATCAGCGACAACGACATCACCACCAACCTGCCCTTCGTGCCCGGCGTGCATATTGCGTTCGATCACCATCTGTCCGAAACCATCCGCCATACGGGTGAGCGCAAGAACCACGTGATCCACCCCGAGGCGCCGTCTGCCGCCCGCGTGGTGTATGACTATTACGGTGGTGAAAAGGCCTTCCCTGCTTCGTGGGGCGACATGATGGCTGCGGTCGACAAGGGCGATGCCGCGCGCTTCAACGAGCAGGAAGTGCTCAATCCGGAAGGCTGGGACCTGCTCAACTTCCTGATGGACGCGCGCACCGGCCTGGGCCGTTTCCGCGATTTCCGCATCTCCAATTACAACCTGATGATGGACCTGATCGAGCTGTGCAAAACGCATACGATCGAAGAAATCATGGCGACGCCGGATGTCAAGGAACGCCGCGAACTGTATTTCGAACACGCTGACAAGTGCAAGGAGCAGATCCGCCGCTGCGCCACCGTGCATAAAAACCTGGTGGTGCTGGACTTGCGCAACGAAGAGGTAATTTTCGCAGGCAATCGCTTCATTATCTACGCACTGTTTCCACAGACAAACATCTCCATTCACGTGTTGTGGGGACTGAAGAACCAGAACACCGTGTTCGCCACCGGCAAATCCATCCTCAATCGCACTTCCAAGACCAATATCGGCGCACTGATGCTGGAATACGGCGGTGGCGGACATGAAAACGCGGGTACTTGCCAGATTGAAAACGATCGCGCCGAAGAAGTCCTCAAGACGTTGATTTCCCGTATCAACGCCGACGGCTAAATCTTCCTGCAGGAAAGACGGGGCGCTTGCCGTATCGCGAGCGCCCCTCAGCAAATTCCCCCGATGGTCTTGAAATAAGTCAAAATCACCTCTTGACTTAGAGTGCGCTCCAACTTCTAGACTGCCTCACATGACCACTTCCCTGACCATACAACAAGCTGCCGCAAAGACCGGTCTGTCGGTGCATACCTTGCGTTATTACGAAAAGATCGGCCTGCTCGATCCGATCGCGCGCCAGGACAATACGCACCGCCTGTTCCGTGAAGAAGATCTGCTCTGGATCGGATTCCTGCTGAAGCTGCGTTCGACCGGTCTGCCGATCCGCGACATGCTGCGCTATGCAGAGCTGCGTCGCGCCGGCAATACGGCGGAAAGTGTGTCTGCACGGAAGGCATTGCTGCAACAGCATGCACGCACCGTGGAAGAGACGATCGCCGAACTGCAAAGCAATCTTGCCGTGCTTCATATGAAGGTAAACATGTATGAAGACTTGGAAAGAGGATTGCCGGCTGTCGTCGTCACTCACCAGCAATCTATCGAGGACGCTTCCAATGACCACAGCAACAAAAGCAAGCAACGCAACGACCGCAACAACTCCACACGCAAAGCCGGCGACCCAGGTCGGCACCCGCAAGCTCGGCGCTGACGGCCCGACCGTCTCATCCATCGGCCTCGGCTGCATGGGCATGAGCGATTTCTATTCGAACCGCGACGACAATGAATCCATCGCCACCATCCATCGTGCGCTGGAACTCGGCATCTGCTTCCTCGATACGGCCGACATGTACGGTCCGCACATCAATGAAGAGCTGATCGCCAAGGCCATCAAGGGCAAGCGCGACCAGGTGTTCATTGCGACCAAGTTCGGCATCGTGCGCGATCCGGCCAATCCGGCGGCGCGCGGCGTCAACGGCAAGCCCGACTACGTCCGCAGCTCGGTCGAAGGCAGCCTGAAACGCCTGGGCGTCGAGACCATCGACTTGTATTACCAGCACCGCATCGATCAGAACACGCCGATCGAAGA
>Ga0105238_10007885_pt1 | contig 10653 bp, 7 predicted proteins | sample KBSC34metaG_FD_81526 | JGI IMG/M metagenome (GOLD analysis project Ga0105238, IMG submission 81526) | Corn rhizosphere microbial communities from Kellogg Biological Station, Michigan, USA - KBS C3-4 metaG | ecosystem: Host-associated > Plants > Roots > Rhizosphere > Soil | place: Michigan, USA...
ACTGTGAGCAGCGGCGCCGACGGGGGCTACGTGTTAGCCAATCTGCCCATCGGTCCTTACCGCTTAGAGATCAGCAAGCAAGGTTTCACCACCTATGTGCAGACGGGAATCACGCTGCAGGTGAATACCAATCCGACTGTCGATATCTCACTCAAGGTGGGCAATGTCAGTGAACAAGTGCAGGTGGAAGCGAACGCCGCACTGGTTGAGACGCAGGCCACCGGCGTTGGCAACGTCATTGAAAACCGGCGTATTCTGGAACTGCCTCTCAACGGCCGCGTGGCGACTGATCTGATTGCGCTTACCCCGGCGGTCATCGTGCAGGGCGTCGCCGGCAACGGCGGTTACCCCAATACCCAACAGTATGTGATCAACGGCGGGCAGTCTTTCGGCGACGCCTTTTGGCTGGATGGCAGCGTGTTCAATAATCCGTGGGACAACGCGAACATGCCCTTCCCCTTCCCGGATGCACTGCAGGAGTTTAAAGTTGAAACCAGTTCTCTGACGGCGCAGAACGGGGTGCACGCGGGCGGGTCCATCACGGGCGTGACGAAATCGGGCACGAACGCCTTCCATGGCGACGCCTTCGAGTTTCTCCGCAATGGCGATCTGAACGGGACCAACTGGTCAACCCACACCAACGATGGCCTGAAACGCAATCAGTTTGGCGGGACGGTGGGCGGTCCGGTGAAGAAGGACAAGATCTTCTTCTTCTTCGGTTACCAGGGCACTATCACGCACCAGACATCCTTTATCAACGATGTGATTCCGACGGCTGCGATGATTCAGGGCGATTTCACTGCCTGCCCTTCGCTGGTCGCGGGTAATACCAGTTTTACGAACTCCAAACTGAATTCCAACCTGCATTTCGACCCGGCTTCGCTAAATCTGGCAAACCGGCTGCCGGCGGCCAGCAACGGTTGCGGTCTCTCGCCTTTGGGTCTGGTGACCCTGGTGAACGAGAAACAATATGTAGGCCGCGGGGACATCCAAACCACCGCGAAGAACACCGTCTTCGGGCGCTACCTGCGCAGTCAATACTTCCGGCCGCCGTCGTTGACCGTAACGCCTACCAATCTGCTGACCTCGTCGCAGGGTGGTTTGGATGACGCGGACCAGACCTGGACGGCGGGCGATACCTATTTGATGAGCTCCAGCATGGTGAACCAGTTCCGCGCGTCGGTGAGCCGCACGGGTATTCGCCGCTTCGATTCCGATTTTGTGGATTCCTGTGATTTGGGAGTGCAAAAGATTTATTGCGGATATGTGCCGCATCAGAGCACCTTCGCGATCGGCACCGCGGGCGTCAACGGCTTCACGGTCGGGCCGGGCACCGGTGGCAAGGCGGACGCTCACAGCACTACGTATCAACTCAACGACGACATCAGTTATGTTCGCGGCTCGCACCAGTTCAATTTCGGCATGGGCGGCGCGATGTACAAGATGATCTTCGTGGGGAACGTCTACTCGCAGAACTCATGGAACTTTGCCAACATTCCGTCGTTCCTGTTGGGGCAATTTACTTCGTTGGCCATGTCCGCGCCCAATCCGCTGTCGCAGCAGAAATATTTCATCAATGCCTACGCGCAGGACACCTGGAAGTTGACTCCGCGCTTGACCGTGAACATCGGCCTGCGCTGGGAGCCGTCTCTGCCGCCTGGAATGCTGAACAACGCGGCGTATAACTTCAGCTTCCAAAACATGCTCGCCGGAATCACCAGCAAGGCGTATGTAAACGGGCCTCCGGGAATGAGTTTCCCAGGAGATGCCGGGTTTGAGGGTTTGGCTGGCGTCAAGCGGCAATGGAATCTGTGGGCGCCGCGCCTCGCGATCGGCTACGATCCGACGGGTACCGGCAAGATGACCATTCGCGCGTCTTATGGAATCTCCTATGACTACGTCAACGGTTCCATGTACGTGAATTCGGCCGACTCCCCGCCGTTTGGCAACACCACCATCTTCGGGGGAAATCAATTCAGCAATCCGTACCTGTCCAATCCGGGTGGAAACATCTTCCCGTTCGTGCTGAACAGCCAAGCGCCGTTCGCTCCGGGTGGGACCTATATCGCCGAGGATCCCAACCTGAAGACTACTGAAGTGCATCAATGGAATTTAGTGGTGCAACGCCAGTTCGGCAACGACTGGGTGGCATCGGCCACTTACACCGGCAGCGAAACCGAACACCTGTTGTCTTCCTACCAGGTGAATCCGGGAGTTTTCATTCCCGGAACGGTGGGTAACGGTTGTACGGCGGGACAGTTTGCACCGGTGGTCACCGGCCCGTGTTCCACTACTGGGAACACCAACTCGCGCCGGTTGTTCACGATCAATAAATACCCGGGCAACGGTCAGTACGCCGATATTGATGTACTCGATAGCGGCGGTACTTCCAGCTACAACGGAATGATTCTGGCGATTCAGAAGCGCCTGAGCAAAGGCCTGAGCACCAGCGCGAACTATACCTGGTCTCACTGTATCGGTGATCTGACCATCGGCAACAGCACGGGCAACGCAGGCGGCGGGTTCCAGAAGCCCAATGATCGGCGTTACGATCGCGCGAATTGCCAGTCGGTCGAGATCGGTGGTGTCTTCTCCTCCGACCGCCGTCAGATTTTCAACTGGACGACGGTGTATGAGACGCCTAAATTCGGCAACCGCACTGCGCGTCTTCTGGCTTCAGGCTGGAAGATGTCCGGCATCTACCGCGCGAATTCGGCTCCCTGGGTCACGGTGTTCCTGAGCAGTGACAACGCTTTTACGGGCGGTGCTGCTAACGGACAACGGCCGGTACAGATTAACGGAAACTCGCTGTGCGCCAACCCGGGTCCGACATGTTGGATCAATCCGCTGGCGTTTACAGCGCCCGCTCCGGGAACCCTGAGCCCGATGGGCCGCGACAACGTGCAAGCTCCCGCGTTTTGGCAGCTGGATATGGCGCTCTCTAGGGAGTTCCAATTCAAGGAAAAATACTCGCTGCAATTGCGCGCTGAGGCGTTCAATGTGACCAACACCCGTCGTGCGGGAGTTGCGCCACCCAGTCTACAGGCGGGTGCTTCGGGCCTCAACCTGACGTTCGGACCTCCGGGAGCAACGGGCTCGATCGGCGGTTTCGGCACGATCACCAGCTCGCTCGATCCGCGCATTATGCAGATGGCTCTTAAGTTCGTGTTCTAAGCGAAACCTGAGTCAGTACAGTTAAACGACGGGGTTGCCCTAGCGGGCAGCCCCGTTTTTCATTGGCGCGCCGATACGACGATAGGGGGTCATCTAGCCACTCTTGAGGGCTTGATCGACACCGGGGAAGAGCTCTTTATAGTTGTTTGATTCTGTTTGTTTTCTGCTGGTTGCGCAGGATACAGGAATTTAGGTAGGCATGGCACGACAACTGCGCCAAGAACCGGCATGAAAATACTGTCCGCTTTACTAAGCGCAGCGCTGATCATTCCGGTCGTGCTGGCGCCCACCGCCTTGCGCGCGCAGACCGCAAGAAGCTACCACGACAAAGAGCACAATGACGATCATCAATGGAACAACCATGAAGATCAGGCGTATCGCATGTACGCCAAGGAGAATCATCGCAAGTACAGCAATTTCTCCAAGCTTAAAGAGAACGATCAGCAAGCCTACTGGGGCTGGCGTCACGATCATTCGGACGCGATTCTGAAGATCAATATTCGCTAAGACAGTTTCAGGACGTGCTCCATGGCGAGCCGGGCCGGGTGGTCGGGATCTGCGACCACGCGGCTCTGGTTGTTGAAGATCATGGTGTCGCGAGCCTTTGCCGAATAGGCGGGCCACTTGGGGAGCTTGGGCGTGTTGGGGTCGCCGGTGCGCGCGAATGCGACCCAGGCCGCGCTCACTTTTTCGGCGAGCGTGTAGGCTTCCGGCATTTTCGAGATCAGCGGGCCGGCGATTTTGATGTTGTTAAAGACGAACGGATCTCGATGGTGTGCGGGGAGCGCATGTGGCCGCCACCCTCGGGCGTTTCCCAATCGAAGCGGTAGAGGTAGACTGGCGCGGCTCCTGGTTGCACGGCCTTGCGGCGGGCGAGTTCTCGGGAGTAGGCTCCGCGGGGATGGTCGGTGGCTATCAATATGTACAGATCCCAGGGCGAGGCGTCCGGGTAAGCTTGGCGGAAGGCGGCGATGACGGTGTCGGGATCGCCTTCTAAGCGTTTGGCTGCGCGCTGCTTCAGGCCGGCCTCGTCTAGGGCTAGCTTTTCCGGAGTGGGGCGGTCGTAGAGAGTTTCTTCGGTGTGGGCCCATCCCATCAGCAGCGGGACGTTGGCGGAGAGCGCGGGGGCGGCTGGGTCCCAGGGATGGGTGGGCAGGGCTTTACCATCGACCATGGGCGAATTCGCCGTCATGCCGGGTTCGCGCATTGGCATTTTCTTGAGTACGGCTTCGTTGGCGGCTAGCAACTGGGCCACGGGAACCTGCTGCAGGTCGCGGGCTTGATTGGGTTTCAAGGCCAATTCGTGGAGGAGAAGCTCGGTGGCTTTGATCGCGTCCTCTTGAGTGGTGAGGCGCAGGACCGCACCGCTTTCGATGATGGCGCGCTGGAATTTTCCTTTGGCTCCCGGCATCGACATGAGCGTTGCGACTTTGCGGCCGCCGCCGGACTGGCCGAAGATGGTGACCATGTTTGGGTCGCCGCCAAAGCGGCTGATGTTGTCGCGGACCCAGTCGAGTGCAGCCACGATGTCGAGCATGCCTACGCCGCCGGAGAGCGAGAACTCGGAACCGGCCAACTCGCCTAGATAGGTGAAGCCGAATACATTCAGACGATGGTTGATGCTGACAACCACTACGTCGTAGGTGTGCGCGAGGCTGGTGCCGTCGAGAATGGGCGTGGAGCCGGAGCCGGACGAGAATCCGCCGCCATGCAGCCACACCATTACGGGGCGCTTGCTGGCACCGCTTACCGCGGGCGTGAAGACGTTGAGCACCAGGCAGTCTTCGCTTTGCGCGGGCAGGCCGGGGCGATTCGAGGCGTCCTGCGGGGCGGTGGGGCCGTAGGCGAGGGCGTCACGGACGCCGGTCCAGGCTATGGGTTTGGCGGGCGGCATGAAGCGGTTCTTGCCAGCGGTGCTCGCGCCATAGGGGATGCCTTTGAAAATCTTGATGTCCTGAAGGACGGTGCCGCGGACTTTGCCAGCTGATGTTTCAGCGACAACGGTGTCGGCGTCGGCGGCGTGAGCGGTGCGGAGGAACGGGGCCGCTTGGGTTCCGGCTAGCAACAGGGAGGCTTGTTTGAAGAATGTTCGGCGGTTGGTGGGGTTGAACACTGATTTTTTATCCCTTCGGCAATCGGATCAATTCTATCCGATTGGAATGGGGTGCGGGGCCGGCTCGGAGCTTGCTTCCGTTTCCAGAATGTATTATTATTCATTCAGTTGAATAAAAATTCACTCCGGAGTTCGCCCATGGCCGCGCCTGTCCGCAAATTCGCTCAGCCGATCGCGAAGCACTTGCTCTCCGACCTCGATCTCACGGTGGAAGCGCTGCGTGAGTTGCTGGATCTCGCGGCGCAAATGAAGCGCGCGCCTACGCGCTTTGCGAAGGCGCTATCCGGACGCTACCTCAGTTTGTTGTTTGAAAAGCCATCGCTGCGGACGCGGCTGACTTTTGAGCTCGCGATCAAGCAACTGGGCGGCGATGCCGTGAATTACGCGGGGCCGATCGGCGAACGCGAGCCGGTGAAGGACGTCGCACGGAATCTGGAGCGCTGGACGCAGGGGATCGTGGCGCGGGTGTTTGCGCAATCGACGATTGAGGAGCTGGCGATGTGGTCGCACGTGCCGGTGATTAACGCGCTCAGCGATCGCTATCATCCGTGCCAGATCCTGGCTGACATGCTTACGCTGCAGGAGCGCTTCGGACGCCTGGATGGGCTGAAGCTGGCGTTTGTCGGCGATGGGAATAATGTTGCGCATTCTTTGATGTTGACCGCTGGAAGGCTGGGGGTTCAGGTGGCTGTTGCTACGCCGCCGGGCTATCGGCCGGATGCCGCGATTGTCGCGGAGGCGAGTGAATTGGGTTCGATCACGGTGACGCAGGACGTGTCCGAAGCTTTAGACGGGGCCGATGCGGTGTATACAGATGTCTGGACCAGCATGGGGCAGGAAGCGGAGTCGGCTGAGCGGCGGAGGGCTTTCGTGCCCTATCAGGTGAACTCCGATCTGTTCGCGCAGGCTAAGCCCGAGGCTATTTTTCTGCACTGCCTTCCCGCTAAGCGCGGCGAAGAGGTCACCGATCAGGTTATGGAATCGCCGCGTTCCGCGGTGTTCGATCAGGCGGAAAATCGCTTGCACGCGCAGAAGGCGCTGCTGGTGATGTTGCTGGGATGAAAAATAGGGACGGAGCCTCTTTTTGGGGGCGGTTTCAATTCGGTATTGGGACTGCGGGCAAAAAGAGGCTCCGTCCCTATTTTTGAGATTATGAACACACCTAAGAAGGTTGCACTCGCCTATTCGGGCGGGCTTGATACGTCCATCATTATTCCGTGGCTGAAGGAAAACTACGGCTGCGAGGTGGTGGCTGTTTGTGGAGACATCGGGCAGGGGGGCGGGGAGCTGAAGGGGCTGGAGGCCAAGGCTCGTAAGACGGGGGCGTCGGAAGTCTTCGTCGCCGACATGCGGGAGGAGTTTCTCACGGATTACGTTTGGCCCATGGTGCGTGCGGGGGCTGAGTATGAGCACAAGTATCTGCTCGGGACGTCCATCGCGCGTCCGCTGTTGGCTAAGAAGCAAGTCGAGGTCGCGCTCAAGACTGGGTGCGATGCGCTGGCGCATGGCTGCACCGGTAAGGGTAATGACCAAGTTCGGTTTGAGCTGACTTATAAGGCGCTGGCTCCGCAGTTGCCGGTAATTGCTCCGTGGCGCGAGTGGGATATTGTTTCGCGCGAGGACGCTATCGAGTATGCGGCGAAGCATAAGGTGCCGATTTCGCAGACTACAAAAAAGATATACAGCCGGGATCGCAACATCTGGCATATCTCGCATGAGGGCGGGGCGCTGGAGGATCCTAAGAACGCGGCGCCTGAGGAAATCTGGATGCTGACGCGGAGCCCGCAGGACGCTCCGGCTAAGCCGGAGGACGTGACGATCGGATTTAAAGCGGGGACGCCGGTGTCGGTCAACGGCAAGAGGATGCCGGCTGTCGCGCTGCTGGAGGAACTGAACCGGATTGGCGGGAAGCATGGCGTGGGGCGCGTGGATCTGGTGGAGAATCGTTACGTCGGGATGAAGTCGCGGGGTTGTTATGAAACGCCCGGGGGCACGCTTATTATGGCGGCGCATCGCGAGATTGAATCGCTGACGCTTGATCGGGGTCTGTCGCATTACAAGCAGGCGCTGGCGCTCGATTACGCTGATTTGGTTTACGCGGGGTTGTGGTTTACGCCGTTGCGCGAGTCGCTGGATGCGTTCTTTACGAAGGCCACTGAGGACAACACTGGCGAGGTCACGCTGCGCTTGTACAAGGGTGGGTTTCAGCCGGTTAGCCGTAAGTCTCCGAATTCTTTGTACTCGCTGGATATCGCTAGTTTCACCATGGGCGCGGAGTACGATCAGAAGGACGCGCGCGGGTTCATCAACCTTATTGGACTGCCGATGCAGGTGCGGGCGTCCCTTAAGAACGCGAAAAAAGCGAAGAAGAAATGAAACTCTGGGGCGGGCGATTCGAGGAAGGGCCCTCGGAAGTTTTCGAGCGCTTTTCGGGATCGCTGCATTTCGACCGACGCCTGATCTTTGCGGATATTCAGGGCTCGCAGGCGTTTGCGCGGGCTCTGGAGAGCGTGGGAATTTTGACGGCTGCGGAGCGGGAGCAACTGGTTGCGGCGTTCGATCAACTGGCTGCGGACGCGGAGAAATCCGAGTTCTACGAGGGTGCTAACGACGAAGACGTGCACACGTTGGTGATCCGCAAGTTGGGTGAGAAAGTTGGAGCGCTGTCCGGGAAAATTCATACGGGGCGCAGCCGCAATGAACAGGTCTCGCTGGATGTACGGTTGTGGCTGCGGGGGGAGATCGATCGCGCGCTGGGAGTGCTCAGCGGACTGATGCGGGCGCTGCTCGATTGCGCTGTGCGCGATCCGGCAGCCGTTGTTCCGGGCTACACGCATTTGCGGCGCGCGCAGCCGGTTTTGTGGGCGCATTATTTGCTCGCCTACTTTGAGATGTTCGCGCGTGATTTCGAGCGGCTTCAACAAGCCCGGGTGCGGGTGAACGTGTTGCCGCTGGGAAGCGGGGCGCTGGCGGGGAGCGGGTTTCCTTTCGATCGGGAAGCGATTGCGCGGGATTTGGGTTTCGCTGCGATTACGAATAACAGCATGGATGTTTCTGGGGACCGTGATTTCGCACTCGATTTTTTGTACGCGGCTTCTACCACGATGTTGCATCTTAGCCGGCTCTCTGAAGATTGGATCCTCTATTCGAGCGAAGAGTTTGGGTGGCTGGAGTTGGGGGATGGGGTCACTAGTGGGTCGAGTTTGATGCCGCAGAAGAAGAATCCGGATTCTTTGGAACTCATTCGCGGGAAGTTTGGGCGGGTCTTTGGGGACTTGAATTCGTTGTTCGTGATTATGAAGGGTCTGCCGATGACTTACAACCGCGACATGCAGGAGGACAAGGAACCTCTGTTTGACGCGGCGGATCAGTTGTGCGGGTCTCTGGCGATGGCGCGGGAGGTGGTGGCTACCGCGAAGTTGCGGCCGGAGCGGCCGGCGCTGGCGGCGGAAGAGAGTTGGGTCGTCGCTACCGATTTGGCGGAGGCGCTGGCGCGGAGCGGAACGGCGTTTCATCAGGCGCATCAGATTGCGGGACGGCTGGTGCTGGAGAGTGTGCGCACTGGCAAGAAGCCTTCCGATTGGGATGCGGCGTCGCTCAAGGCGTTCGCTCCGGAGTTTACGGCGGAGTGTGCGGCGGTTCTGAATCCTAGCGAGGGAATGAAGACGCGGGAGATTGCGGGGGGAACCGGACCTGCACACGTAAAGGCTGCGCTGGATGCGGCGGCGGCTCGTTTGAAACAGCTTCACGCATGAATAAGAGTTACCGGCAAAGCCAGATTCTCAAGCTGATTCGCGGGCGGAATCTGCATACTCAAGACGAACTGGCGCGGGCGCTGCGTGCGTTGAAGATTCCGGCTACGCAGGTTACGCTGTCGCGGGACATTCGGGAGTTGGGGCTGGTGAAGACGGCTTCTGGGTATTCGACGGGGAGCGCGGAGGCGGTGGCGGCTCCGGGTCCGGACGTGGGGGCGTTGGCGCGGGAGGTATTGCGGGATATTCGGCAGGCTCAAAACCTTTTGGTATTGAGGACGCCGGCGGGGAATGCTAATGCGCTTGCGGCGGCGCTGGATCAGGCGGATTGGGCGGAGGTCACGGGGACGATTGCGGGGGATGACACGGTGCTGGTGGTGGCGCCGGATGTTAAGACGGCGGATTTGCTACGGGCGAAGTTCCTCAGGTTTTTGCGTTAAAAAATAGGGACGGAGCCTCTTTTTGGGGGCTGTTTCATTTCGGTAATGGGACTGCTTGCAAAAAGAGGCTCCGTCCCTATTTTTTGTAGTGGGCGGTTACTTTTGTGTGGACGCCGCCGCGGGGGAGGAAATCCCCGGTCAGCGTGGCAGACACGGGCTTCGCGTACTTTACTACGTCGGCTAGCATTCTGTTTACTACGTTTTCTTGGAAGATTCCTAGGTTCCGGAAGGCTAGGGTGTACATTTTTAGCGACTTTAGTTCTAGGCAGAACTTGTGGGGAACGTAACGCAGGGTCAAGACGCCGTGATCGGGTAAACCTGTTTTGGGGCAGATGGAGGTGAATTCGGGCATCTCGATTTCGATTTCGTAGCCGGTGGCGTATTGGTTGGGCCACACTTCGATTTCGGGGAGCTTGGCGGTAACGCCTGCGGCGGCTTGATCGTCAGTGTATTGGCGTTTCATGTAGGTTGCGTGAGAGGAGATCTAGGAATAAACCGACGTCGGTGACCACGCCTACTGCCTGGCCGGTGCCGCGGTCGCTCACCTTCGTCGCTACGGCGGGGTTGATGTCTACGCAGACAATTTTCACCCAACTGGGGAGCATGTTTCCGGTGGCTATGGAGTGCAGCATGGAGCCTAGACACAGCACCAGGCCCGCACCTTTCAATTGCTCAGCGTAGGCGTCTTGGGCTTGGTTCATGTCGGTGATGGTGTCGGGCAAGGGGCCGTCATCGCGGAGGCTGCCGGCTAGTACGAAGGGGACTCCGGCCTTCACGCATTCGTACATTACGCCGCTGGTTAGGCGGCCGGTGGCTACTGCTTTGGCGATGCCGCCGGCGTGGTAGATGGCGTTGATGGCTCGCATATGGTTGCGGTGGCCGTGTTCTTCCTGGCGGCCGTCGCTTTGGCGGACTCCTAACGAGGTGCCTAGCAGGGAGGCTTCGATATCGTGGACGCCTAGGGCGTTGCCTGCTAAGAGAGCTTGCACCCAGCCGCCTTGGATTAACTTCGCTAAAGGGGCGGCGCCGCCGGTGTGGACGGTTACGGGGCCGGCTACTACTACGATTTTTTGGCCGGACTCGCGGCACTGGCGCATCAGGTTGGCGGTCTGGCGCATGGCGGTCTCGACTTGGCGCTCGGAAGAGATGCCGTTGCTCATGAAGGCGAAGGCCA
>Ga0105238_10007886_pt1 | contig 10652 bp, 9 predicted proteins | sample KBSC34metaG_FD_81526 | JGI IMG/M metagenome (GOLD analysis project Ga0105238, IMG submission 81526) | Corn rhizosphere microbial communities from Kellogg Biological Station, Michigan, USA - KBS C3-4 metaG | ecosystem: Host-associated > Plants > Roots > Rhizosphere > Soil | place: Michigan, USA...
CAGCTGGCCACTCCCCTCACCGGTGCCCGCTACCGGGAGGCGCTGACCGACCGGGCGCTGACGCTCGAGACCGTGAACGACGGAGCGGGATTTCGTTTGCACGACGTCTTTGCCTGCTTGCCCGTGGCCCTCGTGGAGGAGATGAGCTGACGTGAAAGACCGGCGAAGACGGATTGGAGCGGAGATCTTGGATCGCGGCGTCTCCTTCCGGGTCTACGCCCCTGGCCGCTCGCACGTCGAGGTGGTCCTCGAGGCCGGCGGTCTCCGAGACGGCGGCGAGGAATCCGATCGCCTGGCGCGCCGCCTCGACCCGGAGGAACGGACGGGATATTTCAGCGGGCTCGTGCCGGAAATCGGCGCAGGCGCCCGCTACTGGTACCGGATGGCGGGTGACGACGCCCTCTATCCCGACCCGGCCTCTCGTTCGCAGCCGGAGGGCCCGTTCGGTCCGTCGGAGGTCGTCGATCCGACCGCTTACCGCTGGGGAGATGACGCCTTCTCCGGCTTGCGCCCCGACGGGCAGGTCATCTACGAGCTGCACATCGGGACCTTTACCCGCGAGGGCACCTGGCGCGCGGCGGCCCAGCGCCTGCCCCACCTGGCGCGCCTCGGGATCACGGCGGTCGAGATGCTCCCCGTCGCGGAGTTTGCCGGCACCCGCGGCTGGGGCTACGACGGCGTCAACCTGTTCGCCCCCTATCACCACTACGGGCGCCCGGACGATCTGCGGGGCTTCGTGGCCGACGCCCACCGGCTCGGGCTCGGCGTGATCCTCGACGTCGTCTACAACCACTTCGGTCCCGCCGGAAATTTCATCTCGAAGTTCGCCCCGAGCTACCTGGCGAAGGAGCTGACCGAGTGGGGGGAAGGCTTGAACTTCGACGGCGAGGGGGCGGCGGCCACCCGCGAGCTGATCACCGAGAACGCGGCATACTGGATCGACGAGTTCCACATGGACGGTCTGCGCATCGACGCGACCCAGGCCGTGCTGGACCGGAGCCACCCCCACATCCTGCAGGAGATCGCGGTCTCGGCCCGCCGCGCGGGAGGAAAGCGATCCATCTTCGTCGTCGGCGAGAACGAGCCGCAGGACGCGAACCTCGCCCGGCCCATCGAAGGTGGAGGGCTTGGGCTCGACGCGCTCTGGAACGACGACTTCCACCACAGCGCCGTGGTCGCCCTGACGGGCCATCGAGAGGCGTACTACTCCGACTACGACGGCTCGGCCCGCGAGCTGGTGGCGGCCGCCAAACACGGCTTCCTGTTCCAGGGCCAACGCTACGACTGGCAGCGCAAGCCACGCGGCCGCTCGACGCGCGGCTTGCCGCCACGAGCCTTCGTGGCGTTCCTCGAGAACCACGACCAGACCGCCAACTACGGCGTGGGACGGCGGCTGTGGCGCCGCTGCGATCCCGGCAACTATCGCGCCCTGACCGCGCTGCTCCTCCTCGGGCCCTGGACGCCGATGCTGTTTCAGGGACAGGAATGGCAGAGCGATTCATTGTTCAGCTACTTTGCCGATCACGAAGGTGAGCTCGCCGCCCAGATCGAGACCGGCCGCGCGACCTTTCTGGCGCAATTTCCCCGATACGCGTCGGCGGCCGCGCATGGCCGCTTTCTCTCGCCGGGGCAAGCGACGACCTTCGCGGCGTGCCAGTTGGACTGGGAGCGGCTGGACGACCCCCATCATGCTCGGGCCCTGCGCCTGCACCGGGACCTGCTGAAGCTGCGCCGGCGCGACAAGACCCTGGTGCAGGCAGGCACCACCGTCGACGGCGCCGTCATCGATCGGGAGCGCCTGGTCATCCGCTTCGCCGGCGCCGACGCCGGCGGATCCGATGACCGCTTGCTGCTGATCAACCTCGGCGTCGACTGCGAGCCTCGCTCGCTCTCGGAGCCGCTCTCGGCGCCCCCCGCTGGGTATCACTGGGGACTACGCTGGTCGAGCAGCCATCCCCGCTATGGGGGCGAGGGCGTCCGCACCACCGCTGCCGGCAGGGGCCTGCTCTTCGCGGGCCACAGCGCCGAGCTGCTCATCCCGCGGACGGGCGCCCTGGCCCCCGACGAGGCGCACTGAGACGGCCTTCCGGCCGGCGTCGCGCCGCAGGGCGGTGGCTGAGTTCGCGCGCGGATCGCGGTAGGGGGTTCGTGGCACCTTCGTAACGAGCTGGAGGCAGCTTGGCCTGGAGGAACGTCCCGAAATCAATGAGATCCCACCGGCGGCCCGTGGCACGGCTCTTGGATGAGGTTGGTGCGTGAATTCGAGCTTGGCAAAACCTGACGTTCCCGACCCCCTGTCGCGCCGGGACGCCACAAGAGACTACGGTGGAAAGAACATGGGCACGAATATCGAGACGATGTCCGAGGTTGCCGTCGAGGGGCGGTCTCTGGATTCCGATCCTGCGGAGGACGATTCACCCGCCGATCCCAGGAAATTGGAACCAGGCGTCCTGCTGCAGGACACCTATCGGATCGAACACCTGATCGCGGCCGGTGGGATGGGAGAGGTCTACCGGGCCACCCACGAACGTCTCGACGGCTCGTTCGCCATCAAGGTCTTGCACCCCGAGCTTTTGCGCGACGAAGGTCTCCTCGAGCGCTTCGAGACCGAAGCGAAGATCATGGCCAGCCTGCGCCATCCGAACATCGTGCAAGTCTTCGACTTCAACTATACCCCCAGCGGCGTCCCCAACCTGGTCATGGAGCTCGCCGAAGGTCCCGACCTTCGCACCATCATGACCGAGCAACGGGTCCTTTCACCCCGGCGGGTGGCCCAGATCGTCGAACAAACGGCCGGAGCCCTGAGCGCCGCGCATGCCCGCGGGGTGATCCATCGCGATCTGAAGCCCGAGAACATCATGCTGGTCCCCATCGAGGGACAAGGTGAATGCGTGAAGGTGGTGGACTTCGGCATCTCGAAGGCGAGCAGCCAACCCGTGGTCACGCTGCGGGCCACTGTGCTGGGCACCCCCGAGTACATGTCCCCAGAGCAAGCTCAGGGCCTGAACGACGACATCGATCATCGGACCGATCAGTTCGCCCTCGGCGTGCTCGCCTACATGCTGCTGTCGGGATGTGAGCCGTTCCGGGGACAGACGCCGGTCTCCGTGCTGTACCAGGTGGTCCACGAGCAGCCGACCGCGTTGGGCCGGCTGCTCAATTGGCCCTGCGGACGTGTCGAGGCCGTCCTGCGGAGGGCGATGGCCAAGAACCGCGACGACCGGTACCCGAACATCCTCGACTTCGCGCGGGATTTCTGCGACGCGATCGCGGCCGACCTCGGCAGCGCGCAGGGAACGGAGCGCTCGCCGTCGCTCGTCATCACGCGGGAGCCGGCGCCGGTCTCCGCGTCCGACCGACCCGCGGCCTACAGCTCCGCGCTGGCGTCGGCCCCGCGGTGGGCCGCCGCACTCGAAGGGGAGCTCGCCACCACGCCGGATCGACGCCCCCTCGAGGAGCGGGGCGAACCGCGGCACGCGCCCCACGACGCCCGCGGTCGCGAGGAGCAGGCGCTCGCTGAGCGAGACCGGCGGCCCCGAGATGCCGCGCCCCGAGTCGCACCTGCAGCTGCAGCCAAGGCCCCGCCCAGCCGGCGGCCGCGCCACGTACAGCCGCCGCGGCGGCCGCCTCACCCGAGGAGGCCTACGCAAGGGCAGCGCGGATGGCGACTGGCCGCCATGGCGGTCGGTGCCGCCTGCGTCGCCGCCGCCACGTTGGCCTTCGGCGCTTCAGGACAGCCCGGAGGGCGCTTCATGTTCACGAATGCGAGCGTCATCTCCGTGTACGACGCTCTCTCGACGAGCGCGACGCGCTTCCTGCACTTGGGAACGAAGCTCAAGTTGCCCGAATCGGCCGAGTGAACGCCCTGCCCCGGTGCGGTGAAGAAACCCACGGAAGCGACTAGAATCAAGAAGAGGGGTGGCGAGCCGCTCGGCTCGCCACCCCTCTTTCCATCTCCCTTTGGCGGCACTCGCGCGTCAGACCCGCCGGACCACGTGCAATCGCGTATCGACGCTGAACGGCCACGGCTCCGGCACCGCCCAAGCCATCAGGACGGCCCCCAGCAGTCCGAAGTTCTTCGTGAAGTTCAGGAGGTCCATCGTTCGAGCCGCGCCGTGCTCGCGCCAGAACGGGTGCATGAGCAGGGTGACCGGCACGAGGAACAACGTCAGCGCGACAATTCCGACCTTCGGAACCAGGCCAAACAGGAACGAAACGCCGCCGATGAGCAACAGCACTCCGGCCACGACCACCGCCGCAGTCGGCATCGGGATGCCCTTGTGGGCCACGAAGCCGCTCATGGCGGGCAGATCAATGAAGTGCTTCACGCCGCTGTAAATGAAATAGCCGCCAGCGAGCACGCGGCCGAGCAAGAATGTTTCTCTCATGGGACACCTCCAGCCGCCGGACCACCCGGCGCGTGCGCCAGAGGGAGCAAGGGTCGTACCGCGGCTGCTGGGCTCGCCTCGGTGCGCGGCGCTTCCGAACCACCGCGCCTGGCGCCTTCTCTGGCTGCGAGCTCGCGCTTGTTTCCCGCCCGTAGCGGACATTTCATCCTCGAAACGGGTCGGAGAAGACGGTAACGAATGGACGCCGCGTGGTCCCCCGCGGAGACATGGCACGAGGCCTGCTAATTCGCAGGCCATGACATCGAACATTCCCAAGTTGCAGCCGCAGCCGGAGCCCGCGCAGGACGCGAAGCTCCCCTTCCTCACGGACGTCCTCGAGCTGCGGCGGCGAGCGCGGGAACACATCGAGCACGGCGCCGTCACGGCCGCCTACAAGGGCGATCGGCAGGTCATCATCGATCTCCTGAACCAGGCCCTGGCGACGGAGCTCGTCTGCGTGCTGCGCTACAAGCGCCACTATTTCATGGCCAGCGGAATCAACGCCGAAGCCGTCGCCCAAGAATTTTCCCAGCACGCGACCGAAGAGCAAGGTCATGCCGACGAGATCGCGGCGCGCATCACCCAGCTCGACGGCGAGCCCAACTTCGATCCGGACGGACTGGCCATGCGGAGCCACGCGGAGTACGCCCCCGGAACCAACCTTCTGGACATGATCAAAGAGGACCTGGTTGCGGAGCGCGTGGCCATCCAGTCCTACACCGAGATGATTCGTTACATCGGCGAAGATGATCCGACGACCCGACGCATGCTCGAGCGAATCCTGGCCGTGGAGGAGGAGCACGCCGAGGACATGAAGACGCTTCACGAGACGATGTCACGCGGCAACGGATAACCTGAAACACGCAGCTGGAGGTCAACCATGTTTGCCATCGTTGCAATCGTTCTGGCGGTCGCCTGGGTCCTGGGCTTTGCCTTGATGAAGGTGAGCTCCGTCTTCATCCACATCTTCCTGGCCTTCGCCCTGGTCAGCGCCATCCTGCACTTCGTCCGTCGCAATTCAAAGGCCGAGACGCGGTCACATAGCTGACCCAAAGGGTGCCCGAAGGGGGCCGGCTGCCCCCTTCGAGCACTCGGGGGTGTGTCACTGCACGATGATGGTGGCGCAATCAGCCGTACAGCTGAACGTCGCGGAGATACAGGATTTGTCGCCGATACAGGCCTCGCACTTGTCGGCTGCTGCGCGCACCGAGGGATCGTTCTCCGATCGCATACGGCATTGATCGCGACACTTGCCGACGTCAAAGCCCGAATCGTAACAGTCGTGGTAGCGGCTGCAGACGGACTGACAGTCGAAGATCTCGTCCGCCTTCCCGCACCCGTTCGAGGTCGAGAGGCCAACGAACAACGCCAGGCCGAGGGCCATCATGACGAACATCGCGCGCATTTTTCCTCCTGTGTCCTCGGAGGTCGACGGGCCACTCCCGTCCCCCGAGTCGTCTGGGCCCCTTTCACGTCGCGTGCCATGCCCCGGCGAGGGAAGATGCGGGCGCCGCCCGGGAGGCTGTTACCGTTCGTTACCGCAATTGGCGCGGAGCTTCGCCTCCGAAACGATCATGAACATCTCGAATCAAGCCTGCGCGACGTCGCAGGGCGGAGCCTGAATGGCACGAACGTTGAACGGAGGGACTTTAGGAGGGAGCTCATGAACTCGATTCGGCATTTCGTCCTGGCAGGGTCCCTGTGCGCCTCGCTGGCGCCCAGCGTCGCTCATGGAGCCACTTCGAACTCTTCCACCGAACGTCCCCCTGGTGCCCTCGCGGCGTCGAACGGCCCGAACAGGCCCGCGTCCCGTTCGGGGGGAGCGCCCCTTTCCACCGGGTTGTTGGCGCTGGGCTCGGCGAACGAGGCCGACAATCCCCCCTCTGCCGACGACCAAAGCCGGGACGCCAGCCTGGCGCAGCGCGAGCAGTCGGCTCCCCAGCTGAGGGATTTCCGAGGTGGACGGGTTTATGTGTACCTCGGAGGCGGCGTCACGCTCCTTCTGGTGCTGCTCCTTCTCTTGATCTTACTGTGAGCTTGGCGCCGTCTCGGGCTGCGGCGCCTCCAAACGGCGCGCGCGGCTCGACGCGCGCGTCCGCCATCAGGGCTGGGTCCTGACCTCGAGGACGATCTTCCCGCGGACGTGACCTCGCCGACTGAGCTCGTGGGCCCGATGAGCGTCCTGGAGCGGAAATACCTCACTCACGATGGGCCGGATCACGCGTGCGTCGATCAGGCGGGCGATCACTTCGAGCTGCCGCGGATTCGGTTGCACGAGCACATACGCCGTGCGGGCGCCGTGGGCCCTCGCCTCTTCTTGAGGCAGACGCATGGTCGTCGAGGCCAAGATGCCGCCGCGCCTGAGGACGGCCCACGATCGCGCCAGCGTCTCTCCTCCTACCGTGTCGAGCACGGCATCCACCTCTTCCACGTGGTCTTCGAACCGTTCCTTTTCGTAGTCGATCACGCGGTCCGCGCCAAGCTTCTCCAGAAACGCCACGTTGCGCTTCGAGGCCGTGGCGATCACGCGGGCCCCCTTCCATTTGGCCAGCTGAAGGGCGAAGGTTCCCACGCCGCCGGCCGCCCCGTGCAGAAGCAAGGTCTGACCAGATTGCAGCTCGAGGGACGAATACGGGGCCGGAGCGTCGAAGAGCGCCTGCCACGCGGTGAGCGCCGCCAGCGGCACCGCGGCGGCCTCGGCAAAGCGCAACGTGACGGGCTGCCGCGCGAGCTCGTCGGTGCGAACCACGACCATCTCCGCATAGGAGCCATCCCGGCTCATGTCCGAACGGCCGAAGACGGATTCATTCGGCGCGAACCCCGACGCGCCCGGCCCCAGCCGTTCGATCTGGCCGGCTACGTCCCAACCGAGGACGAGTGGGAGGTGATGGTGGACGCGTCCTTCCAGTTGGCCCTCCCGGGTCTTCCAGTCGATCGGATTCACGCCTGCGGCATAAACGCGAACCAGCGCTTCACCGGGTCCCGGCTCCGGGACCGGAGCGTCCTCGTATTTCAGGACGTTTGGACCGCCGAAGGTCGCAATTCGCACAGCTTTCATCACGCCCGACCTGGGACCACCGACGCCCATGGCATGCAAGACTCCCATTTGTCGCTCGCTGCCTTTCGTCGATTAATTCGTGCAATATCGAGGCCCCGCCCATCAGTTGGATCAATGAATTACACGTTACCTAAATTGGACACTATCGCCCCCACCACAACTGATTCGTAACACTCCTGTCGCGGATTTCCCACACATCCGCCCGGGTCGGCTTGGGCGTGCCTTTTGCTCGAGTCGGGTGCGCGTTTCGCCGCGTACGCGCGCCTGGCGCGCCCGTATGATTGTCCAAGACTGCGACGAAGATGCGAATAGCGGAAAGGCCAACCATGTCAAACCAACCCATGCCTCAAACGACGAAGTCTCCCAAAGCCCCCGTGGTGCCCCCGCCGACCGCGCCCGTCTCCCCCGGGCAAAAGACGCCCACCTCGCCTTCGATCCCCCGCCGGGACAGCGTCCGTCCCTTCACTTCCGAAGTTCAGAAGCGCGAGGAGGATCGAGATGAGGTCCTGCGGGAGTCCTTCCCAGCGAGCGATCCGCCGCCCGTCTCCCCCGGCCCTGGCGAGTGACGTCTGCCTGGAACTCTCGGCGCCTGTGAACCAGCCCGCTCCCGCCGGGCGACGGTCTGGTCCCATCCCGCTTCGCTCGAGTGAGCGCTGCCCGACGGCCCTCGCTCGGCCGTTCGTCCTTAGCGATGCAGCCGTCGGGACGGCGCGGTTCTCTGCAAGGCGCCCGTGCCGCCACTAGTATGCGATTGGCGTGCCAGAGGAAGTGCCAATGGCAGGGGCCGTTCGGTTACAAGCGCGACACCCGGCCCATGAATGAGTAACGTCCTCCGCACGTCTGGCAGCTTCACAGCTATGCGGGCTCGCGACCTCGGCCGTCAAGAGAAGACCGTGCTGCTGGCCCGCGTCTTGCGCTTCGTTGGCCGATCATGTCGGTCATTGCGTTCAAATGGATCCGCCTCGCCTGGGCGGCAGCGGCACTGCTTCCGCTGACGCTCGCCTGCAATCAGTCGGCGAAGCTTCCCCTCGCCGCGGGAACGGGGCCGGCTCCGACCCTTCCCAGTCCACACAAGTCGCTCTTCCCGACGGTCGATGTCCCTGCTGCCAAAGGATGGTCCGAAGGAAGCAAGCCGACGGCCGCCGCGGGCACGATCGTGACGGCCCTGGCGCGCGACCTCCACCACCCGCGCTGGGTCCACGTATTGCCGAACGGGGATGTGCTGGTCGCCGAGACCGGCACGCCGCCGAAACCCGACGACGAAAAGGGGGTCCGTGGGTGGGCGATGAAGCGGTTGATGAAGAAGGCGGGAAGCGCGACGCCCAGCGCGAACCGCATCTCGCTGCTGCGCGACGCTGACGGTGATCACGTCGCCGAGACCCGCACGACTTTCCTGGAAGGGCTGAGCTCGCCATTCGGCATGGCTCTGGTCGGCAATGACTTCTACGTCGCCGATACGGACGCCCTGCTGCGCTTCACATACCTGGAAGGCGACACGAGGATCACGACTCCCGGCGTGAGAGTGCTCGATTTGCCCGCGGGTCGCATCAACCATCACTGGACCAAGAACGTCATCGCCAGCCCCGACGGCACGCGTCTGTACGTCACGGTCGGGTCGAACAGCAACGTCGGCGAGAACGGAATGGACAACGAGGTCGAACGGGCCGCGATCTGGGAGATCAATCCCCGCACTCGCGAGCACCGCGTCTTCGCGTCGGGGATGCGCAATCCCGTGGGCCTAGCCTGGCGCTCCGGCAGCGAGGAGCTGTGGGTCGTCGTGAACGAGCGCGACGAGCTGGGGAGCGACGTCCCCCCCGATTACATGACGGCCGTCCAGGAGGGCGGCTTCTATGGGTGGCCTTACAGCTACTTCGGCCAGCACGTCGACCCACGTGTGAAGCCCGGCCGTCCCGACCTGGTGGCGACCGCCCTCACCCCCAGCTACGCCCTTGGGCCCCACACGGCGTCACTGGGGTTGGCGTCAGCGGCGGGCACGACCCTGCCGGCGCCGTTCCGTGACGGGATGTTCGTCGGCCAGCACGGATCGTGGAACCGCAAGCCGCGCAGCGGCTACAAGGTCGTGTTCGTCCCGTTCGTCGAAGGCAAGCCGTCGGGCCAGCCGATCGACGTGTTGACCGGTTTTCTCGACGAGAAAGGCAACGCTCAGGGGCGTCCCGTCGGCGTCGCCATCGACAAGCGCGGAGATTTGCTGGTGGCAGACGACGTCGGGAACACCGTCTGGTGCGTGAGGAACGCGGGCGGGATCGCTCACGCGATGGTGACGCCGTGAGGCTCATGGGAGGCGGGCGGCTCCCAGCCCGCGAGCTCGCCAAGCGCCTCTACCAGAAGTACGAGGACAACGCGGTCGCCGACACGGCGGCCGCCCAGAGCTACTACTTCTTCTTCTCCCTGTTTCCCTTTCTCTTCTTCCTCGCCACGCTGGCCGCCTACTTGCCACTCGGCGCGTCGGTCCAGACGCTCCTCGACCGGCTCCGTCCGCTCCTTCCAGGCGCTGGCATGGATCTCATCGAGCAGCACCTGGATGCGCTGATTTCACGGCCGCGCCCCAATCTGCTGACGATCGGCATCCTGATCACCCTCTACAGCGCTTCGCGGGGGGTGGATGCGGTCCGGAAGGGCTTGAACCTCGCCTACGACGTCAAAGAGAGCCGCCCGCTCTGGCAAACCGAGCTGCTCGCCATCGGGATGACCATCGGCGGGGCGTTCCTGGTCCTGTTCGGGGTGGCCATCCTGGTGGCGGGCGGCGACGCCAGCTTCTGGATCGCGCGGCAGCTCCACATCGAGGCGGCCTACACCGTCGTCTGGCGCTGGCTGCGCTGGCCCGTCACGGCGGCCATCCTGATGCTGGTCGCCGCTCTCGGATATTACGTGCTGCCCGACGTGAAGCAGAAATTCAAATACATCACGCCCGGCTCGGTCATCGGGACGGTCGTGTGGCTGCTCGGAACCTGGGCCTTCACCTACTATGCTGGACACTTCGGGTCCTACAACGTCACGTACGGCTCGATCGGCGGCGTGATCGTCTTGATGACGTGGCTCTACATCTCGGCGTTCATCTTCTCGATGGGCGGGGAGACGAACGCCATCCTCGAGCATGCCTCTCAGGGAGGGAAGGTGCCGGGCTCCCGCGCCGAGGGCGAGGAGCCACCGCCCGCCAGCGAGAGGCCGAGCGCGATGCCGGCGGG
>Ga0105238_10007888_pt1 | contig 10652 bp, 11 predicted proteins | sample KBSC34metaG_FD_81526 | JGI IMG/M metagenome (GOLD analysis project Ga0105238, IMG submission 81526) | Corn rhizosphere microbial communities from Kellogg Biological Station, Michigan, USA - KBS C3-4 metaG | ecosystem: Host-associated > Plants > Roots > Rhizosphere > Soil | place: Michigan, USA...
TTATGCCGAAGTTGAAAACCCATAAAGGTGCGGCCAAAAGGTTCAAGAAGACCGGAACCGGCAAGGTAAAACGCCGGCACGCCTTCGCACGCCACATCCTCACCTCCAAGTCACGCACCCGCAAGCGCCGGCTGGGCCAATCTGCCATCGCGGATGACGCCAATGCAGCCGAAATTAAGCGGATGATCCCGTACTAACGGCGAATTTTTGCCTAGGTGGGGCTTTCGGGCTCCCCCGCGAGTGGACAGCGCGCTGCACGTGCCTGAACCGCCGCGATCTTAAAATCCATCTTCAAGGAGATAAAACGTGCCGAGAGTAAAACGTGGAACCAAGCGCCGTGCCAACCGGCGCAAAACCCTGGGCTTGGCCAAGGGCTTTTTCTTAACCAAGAGCAAGCTGCACCGCTCGGCGCAAGAGGCCGTCGAAAAGTCGTTGAAATACGGCTATGTCGGACGCCGCCTCAAGAAGCGCGATTTCCGTTCTTTGTGGATCGTTCGCATCGGAGCCGCGTGCCGCGCCGCAGACATGTCCTACAGCCGCTTCATGAGCGGACTGAAGAAGGCCGGCATCGAGCTCAACCGCAAAGTTTTGGCGGATATGGCACTCAAAGATGAGGCCGCCTTCAGCGCACTGATCGCCCAGGCCAAGGCCGCCAGCCAAAAGGCCTAAAATCTTAGAGGTTGAGTATGGAATCAGACGACGACGCTCTGGCGACACTCGAAGAGCGCATCCACCGTGCGGTGGATCTGGTGTCCACGCTCCGCAATGAGCGCGACGTTGCGGTGGCGGACGCCCGCAAACTGCGCCAGGAACTTGAGGATCTGCGCGCCCAGCGCAAGCAGGCGCGCGTCCGCATCGAAAAACTTCTCGGCCAGATGGATCTGCTCGCAGGATCGTAAACTATCTCCAACAGGGGCGGCGTTAGCGCCACCCGCCAAAAGGAGGCCCGTCGGCATGGATTCCGGAACTGAGCGTAATACCGTTCGCGTCACCATCTACAATCAGCCTTACACCCTGGCCGTCAGTGGCGAACCGGGCGAAGTGGAGGCGCTGGCCCACTCAATCGATCAACTGATGATGGATATCGCCCAGCAAGCGGGCAACGCCGAGGGAAGCCGCGTGGCAGTTCTCGCATGCCTGCATTTAGCCGATCGATTGCGCGGGCTGGAGCAGGAGCTTTCTAACTACCGCAGCGCAGTCGGCGAGAAAACCCGGCGGTTCTCCTTTCTTCTGGACGAGGCGCTTCGCAGCTAACCCGTGAGCTTTCTCACTTCGAGCGTGTTAGACCAGCTGCTCTGGGTAGAGCATGGTTTCGGTACCCGTGCCTCGGTCATCGACCAGAGCTCGATGGCGAACTTAAAGCAAATTCATTCCAACCTGGTGTTCGCGGCCGAGGGCGTCGGCTGCGCGGGCGAAGGCGACGCACTGGTCACCCGAGAGCCTGGCTTAGCGGTCTCGGTCCGCACAGCCGATTGTTTTCCGATTTTGCTGGCTGATCCCGTCTCTCGCACCGTCGCCGCGGTTCACGCGGGGTGGCGAGGGACCGCCGCGAGTGTCGTCCTGTCGTCACTCGGCCGCATGCAAAGTGAATTCGGAACGGACCCGCGTGATGTGTATGCCGCGATCGGGCCCGGAATCGGATCGTGCTGTTACGAAGTTGGGCTGGAGGTAGCCCAGAGGTTTGGCAAGGGAGAGGCCGGACACCTGGATCTGGCCGCTGAAAACCGCTCTCAGCTGATCGCGGCGGGACTTCATCCCGACCACATCGATGCAGTCGGTGGCTGCACGTTTTGCAATCCGGCGCAGTTTTTTTCGTGGCGCCGCGATCATGATCGCGCCGGACGGATGATCTCCTTCATCCGCATATTGCCCCCGCCCTGACGAGTGGGCCTGGGCCGAATCGCGAAAAAACAACAAGGGCGCGGTCGCATGAACCTCCACGCGGACCGCGCCCTCGACAGAGAAGAGAGAGGTTTTCCTTTCGTTAGGCCGCGTTTACCAGCAGCTCGTCCAGATCCTCAGCGTTGGCACCCTGGCTGCTGCGGTCGGCGATTTCCTGGCACTGGATGCAGAACGCCGTCCACGGCACAGCCGCCAAGCGTTTCGGACTGATGTCCTCTTCGCAATGCAGGCACACGCCGAAGCTGCCTTCTTCGATGCGCCGCAACGCTGCGCGAACGTTCCGCAGAAGATTGGACTCGCGATCCAGATTGCGGATCGCCAGCTCACGTTCAGCGGCATGCTGCACTTCGTCCAGCGCGTCCGGACTTTTTTCGATGGCGATTCCATCGCGGTTGCGTACCAGTTGGACCAGCTCTGCCTGCTTGGCCTCCAGCACGTTTCGGTACTTGTTCAATTCACTCTTTGTCATTTTGTCTGCCCTCTCCAATCTCCGGTCATTCTCTTTTTTTGTTGTCTTGACCGTTTGTTTAACTATCGCGTCTGTCTCGATATCCTGATCCGTTACTTTTTCTGCTAAGCATTGGACGCAACGCGAACCAAAAAGGTTCACGCTTTCCCATCCTTCTGTCTACAAGGAGCTTATGGATATGCCAAGTGGCAAGTCCGCTTGGCACTACGTGGAGACCCATCGAGGTAGCGACCACCCCAGGGTGCCCAACCTCAAAACTTCGGCAACGGAGCTTTTCAAAAGACGATACCATAAACTTCTCAGCTTTGCAAGCAATCTCAGTGCCACTAATTCCCCAAGGGTCGTTTTTTTGCTCCCCGGACCCCTTTTAGCCTCAGCTACCAATGAATGTTCCTATCGGAATGCAGACTTTGAAACATTACCCTCGTGGCATGGATTCCTGCTTTTCCAATCCTCGCCGGGCTGTAAATTATTCCAGGCACAGTGTTGGTGTGTCCACCTAACTTCCGCTAACGTATACTGTTGTGATAACCGGGAAAACTCTCCGCCCGTCTTCCAGCCGCCCGGATCATATCATGGCCCCCATCGAAAACCGCGCCGGCTTGGCCGCCAGCGCCCTGTTTGTCCTGTTAGGAGCCATAATGATTCCTTACGCGGCAATTCAGGCCGATGAGGCTCTTTTTTCTACTCCCCTTTTTCCCCATGTTACCAATGACTTACGACTCCCCTGGGTCCCCCACCAAGTGCCCCTCATGGTGATGACCTACATCGGCTCCTTGAAAACACTACTCTATTGGCCAGTCTTCTGGATTTTGGGAACCGGACCTTGGACGTTGCGGATCCCCGTAGTGCTGGTAGGCGCGATTACAGTCTTTATTTTCTTTCGCTTAGCCCATGCATCCCATACATCAAGAGGAGCCTCAGCAGCGGTGATCGGGGCCTTTCTTTTGGCCACCGATCCAGTTTTCCTGCTTACAAATACTTTCGACTGGGGACCCGTCGCGTTGGAACATGTTTTCCTTGTGACTGGCTGCTGGCTGCTGTACCTTTTCGGCACCCACAAGACCCATTTGGGGCACCACGGCGGCGATGAGGTGTCCATCTGGTACCTCGCGGCGGGGTTCCTATGCTGGGGCCTGGCACTCTGGAACAAGGCGATCTTCATCTGGGCTCTCAGCGGCCTAGTGGCCGGAGGAGTCCTGGTCTTTTGGCCGGAGATCAAACGTTGCCTAAAGCCGCGCCTGATGCTGGTCGCTGTCGCTGGATTCCTATGCGGGGCTCTGCCGCTGGTGATCTACAACCTCTCCCACTCCAGCGCTACGGTGACCGAAAACGCCCACTTGGATCCCCGGAGCCTGATTGGCAAGTGGATTCAAGTGGAGAACGCAGCGAATGGAACTTCGCTGTTCGCCTATATGGTCGGCGAAAACTGGTGGCCGAATCCTAAGCCTCCGCAGTCGGTTCGAGGGCGCGCAGCAATGTGGATCCAGGAGCATCTGGGAGAGCATCGCCGCACCGGAATGTACTACGTTTTCGGCGCCCTGCTGCTGGCCGCGCCATGGTGGTGGAAGCATCGCGCAGCCCGATTTTCATTGGTGTTTATGGCGGTCTCCTGGCTGCTGATGGCGGTCACTCGCGGGGCCGGAGGCTCGGCGCATCACATCGTGCTGCTGTGGCCTTTCCCGATTCTATTCGTAGCCGTAGCACTCGCTTCCCTGCCTTGGCGGCCGCTGGCCTGGGTCGCAGGCATCGGCATCATTGGTATGAACCTGTTGGTGTTGAACCAGTACGTGGCTCAATTCGAGCGCAATGGAGCCGGTGACGTGTTTACAGATGCCCTGTATCCGCTCTCCATCAGCCTGGACGCCTATGCTGATCGAACACTGTATCTCATCGACTGGGGTTTGTACGACAATCTCAACCTGCTCCACCAAGGCCGTCTGGATCTACGGATCGCCTCCGGTCCGCTGGCTACGGATACGGCCAGTCAGGAACAGCTGGGCGAGATCCGGGAGATGCTGCAAAATCGTGACGCGCTGATCCTCGATCATGTTCGCGAGCATGAAGTCTTTCAAGACGTCGGAATCCGGCTGGAGCGCGCGGCCGGGTCACTGGGCTATCGCAAAGAAGTTGTCAGGACGATCCCCGATTCTAACGGCCGGCCGATGTTCGAAATCGTCCGATTCGTGGCGACTGGCGCGGGATAGAACAAACTTGTGCCATTCTGTCCCAAGCCCGTGTCCAGGGTCAACAAAACGCCCCTCCTGGATCTAGCTAAGTCCCGCATTATCAGAGCATAACTTGGCTTAACTTTGGGCGGTGACATGCACCAGAGAGTCTGGAAATTCCGTACGCATGCGTGTGTTCTCCCGACTTCCGATCAGCTTGGCTGCCTGCTTCCTGGCAATCGCTCCGGTTTTCGGCACCACGCTCGAACGGCTCAGTCTGGCTGACATGGCTCGGCAATCGACCTCGATCGTGCGGGCACGCGTGACCGGGTCCCGGAGCGCGTATAGGGGCTCGGCGATCTATACGTACTTCAAGCTCCAGGTCCTGGAAACCTGGAAAGCTGCTCCGCACTCTGCCAACAGGATGGCCACGGAAGTCGCGATTCCGGGCGGCGCAGTGGATGGAATCCGGCAGAGCGTGACCGGTGCACCGGAACTGAAATCCGGTCAGGAATACGTTCTGTTTCTGTGGACCAGCCGCTCCGGGCTGACGCAGGTCATCGGGCTTTCGCAGGGACGCTTCAGTGTTTTGGGAGACTTGGTCCAGCGGCCCCCTGCTTCCGAACTCATGCTGGACCGATCCGGGCGTCCGGTTGAGGATCGGGCGATGAGCCTGAGCATCCAGGATTTGCGCGCACAGGTTTTACAAAGCCTCCGCCAGACACCGGGAGGCGCCAAGTAAGCCATGCGCTCCGGACTCAGAATCATCATGCGAAGTGCAGTGCTTGCGAGCCTGCTGCTATCGCTGACTTCGGTGTCATCGGCATATTACTACTGGATCTTTTTCCCCGGAAATGCGACCTCGCAGCGGTATCCGGCGAAGTTCGATCTGAGCACGATGCCCGACAGGGCGATTTCGTATTTCATTTCCGATAAGGGACCCGGCAAGCTGGTGGACGGCGATAATTACGACGCCCTGGTGAGCCAGATCCGGCTCGCCGCGGAAACGTGGAACGGCGTAACCACGTCGGACCTTCGCCTGCGCTTCGGCGGATTCAGTACCCTCGACGCACTCCAAGCGGCTCCCGGCATCGACGTGGTGTTTGACGACAACATGCCTCCGGGAATCCTGGCCCAGACAACTCCCTCCATGCCCAAGGATGTCGGCGATCTGACCAAAGGTCCGGGCTTCGTGCCCATCCTGCGTTCGCGGCTGCAATTGCGCAGCGACCTGACCGTCAAACGGCAAGCCAGTTACGCCGAAGCATTTTTCCTGACCATGGTGCACGAGTTCGGGCACAGCGTGGGATTGCAGCATTCCACGGTGTCGGCCACCATGTCCACCAGCCGCACGCGCGCCACGACGAAAGCCCGGCCTCTATCGGCGGATGATGTCGCCGGAATCTCAATGCTGTATCCCACTGCGACGTTCGCGGCATCCACGGGCAGCATCACCGGCAAAGTTCTGTTAAACGGGAACGGCGTGAATATGGCGAGCGTCGTGGCTCTTTCCTTGACCGGGACGGCCATCGCAACCCTTACGAATCCCGACGGCAGCTATCGCATCGATGGCATCCCGCCGGGCGATTATTACGTTTACACGCAGCCGCTGCCTCCGGCCCAGCCGGACGAGGGAACGCCGGCCGCCATCGTGCCGCCGTCCGATTCGCATGGCGGTAGTTTCGCCGCCTACACAGGTTTCGCGGGACAGTTCTTCCCGCATACACGCGATTGGACACAAGCCGACACTACGTCGGTCAAGGCGGGATCAACGGCTCAAAGTATCAATTTTGACGTGGAGCAGCGCAGCGGCCCCACGGTTTACGACATGAACATTCTGGCCTACCTGGGTCCTGCAGGGAAGGAAGCCTACGTTCATACTCCTTCGCTGGTTTCGGGCTTTCGCGGCTGGCTGGTGTTCGACGCGCCGGGGACGCTTCTGGGAAGCACTGCTGCCGTCAGACCGGGGCTGAAGGTGAACACGATCGGCCCGGCTGCTCGCATGGAACAAGAGTTTCTGGGGTACTTCACCTCTGGATTTCTGTATTCAGTTGTGGACGCGAATGCAGTGACGCAACCCACCCCCGTCGCATTAGCGGTTACTACCTCCGACGATTTGTACGTGCTGCCGGCAGCCCTTACGGTTGTACCTTCGGCCGGTCCAACCATCTCGTCCGTTTCAGGATCTACCGACGCCCTGGGCAATGCTACCGCCACTCTGACCGGCGACAACCTGTCGGCCGACACTCGGATTCTCTTCGACGGCGCACCGGCCGTTTCGGTCCAGAAGAATGACGACGGATCGCTGGCGGTGACCGCACCGCCTGCCATCGGCGGACACGTCGCGGTGCTCGACGCTCTCGCCAGCGACGGACAGACTTCCATGCGAGTCATGGGCACCCTGCCTCTGCCGACGTTCACGTACGCGTCTCCGGACCATCCGACTCTCTCGATTGTTCCCGGCACGCTCACTGCGGGAACCGACACGATGATCGAAGTAGATGGTTTTAATACCAATTTTGCGGACGGTCAGACCGCCATCGGGTTCGGATCGAGCGACGTTTCAGTCCGGCGGACCTGGATCGTGGATCGCGGCCGCGCGCTGCTGAATATTTCGATCGGTCCAGCGGCCACAGCCGGTTTGTTCACAGTGACGGCTGCCACGGGAATACAGGCGGTGACTCTGACCGCCGGGCTGCAGATCAAGCCAGCGGGCGCGCAACAGATGAGCCTGCGGGTTCCGGTGATTAATGGGGCTACGGGCCTGCCCGGTGTCCCCACCGGCGGCACTGCGGTCATTTCCACGACCGGTTTGCCTTCAAACCTTTCGGGATGGCCGCTTACGATTAACGGCGCGCGGGTGGATTACACCTTCGACGGCAGCACCTCGACGCTGCACGCGGTGGTACCTCCGGGAACGCCCCTGGGACCCAACGTAGTGCGCCTGCTCTCGCCCAATGGCGACGCGATTGCGCCGATCTTGTTCAACGTGGATGCGCCCCCGCCAGTGATTCAAGCTGCATCCGGCGCGAACGGGCCCAACGACGCAGCCCATCCGGCGGTTCCCGGGGACGTGATCACCTTGGATGTAACGAATCTCGCCGGCGCCGCGGTTTTCGTTCCGGCATCCAGCGTGCATGTCAGCGTCGGCGGCGTGGATCAGATTGTCACGTCGCTGACTGCTGTGGCTAACTCTAACGTAACCAAAGTTCAATTCACGCTGTCTTCGGGCTTTCCTGACGGAACCCAGCAAGCCATGACGGTCCGTGTGGGTACGCGCGTCTCCGCGCCGTTTACGCTCAACGCGGCTGTGCCTGCTCCTGCCGTGAAACTTTCGACACGAAAGTAACGTCGCCTTCCAGGAAATCGTAATCCGGAAGCTTCTCGGGAAGCTCCCAGACCATCTGCGCGAAGTCCAAATTGCGAGGCTCGCCCTCAAACCTCGTCACACGGTAGAAACGCAGGCGCGCGCGAAATCCGTCCGGATAAGAGACGTCATAAACATCCATTTCCGCGCCGATGGTCGCTTCCACGCCAAGCTCTTCGCGCAGCTCACGCGCAAGCGCGGCACGCGGATCCTCGCCGGGCTCGACCTTACCGCCTGGAAATTCCCACTTCAGCGGATGCCGGCCGCCGGGCTTGCGCTGGCAGATGAGGATTTTTCCTTCGCGAATCATGAACGCGGCGACTACATCCAATCCGGCTTTGCGCGCAGCGGCGATATCCTGATCGCCCAGATTCCGTTCCAGATACATCACTTCCGGGAAGTGGGCCGAGAGCGCACTCACGATGCTCGGCTGGCTCTGAAAGGCGGTCTGATACCACGCCGGAAGGATTCCCTCAAGTTTGCCGGACGTGCGAAAGACGAATCCGTCGCGTTCGACGGCGGTCGCGTCCTCCAGCGGCTGCCAGACATTTCGCGAATGGAAGCTCAGCAGCAGCCGTCCGCCCGGCCGCAGAATCCTCCGCAGCTCCGGCAGCCACGCGCGCTGATGCTCTTCGCTCAAGTGCGTGAATACCGACACGGCGTAAATCAGATCGAAGGAGTTATCTGGAAACGGCAGGGGCGGAATCGACCCATTCACTGCGAAAACCCCGCCGGGAATGCTCTTGCGGCACCACTCGATCGATTCGGCGTCTACGTCGGATCCATGCCACTGGACCTTCGGGAACTGTCGCGCGAACCACAATAGCGTTCGCCCGCATCCGCATCCGAAATCCAGCACGGCAGACCCGTCGTTTAACTCGAACCCGGCGGAAGCCATGGCTTCCTGCAACCCTTCAGCCGTGCGCATGCCGACGGTGAAAAAATTCAAGACGTCCGAATTCTCGGCCACCCGAAAGCGGAGCCGCGCAGGAGGCAGCGGAAACTCCCCTGTGGCCGAAGGCGGCCGTTTTCGGTCGAGTATCCACCACTGCAGCCGCAACCCGGTGCGATACATCGAGTGATACAGCCGTCGCGCCAGGGGTAGCAGCGGAGCGGGAACGTAGCGCTTCAGGTTGGCCAAATTGTTAGTGTAGTCTGCCAGCGTCGGGCAGGATGAAATCCGGCTCAACGCGTTCTAAACTCGTAGACGACATGGCAATCACTCTCAAAGTCAACGGCCGGTCCCATACGCTGGACCTGGATCCAGCCACGCCTCTGCTGTACGCCCTTAGCGACGATCTCCAATTGAACGGTCCCAAGTTCGGCTGCGGTCTGGGCCAATGCGGCGCCTGCACCGTAATCGTCAAGGGCCAGGCGGTTCGCTCCTGCGTGACCACGCTGAAGTCGGTTGAAGGGGCGGAGGTCACCACGCTCGAAGGCATCGGCACTCCCGAGAAGCCGCATCCCATCCAGCAGGCGTTCATTGAGGAGCAAGCTGCCCAGTGCGGCTTCTGCCTGAACGGCGTGATCATGACGGCCAAGGCGTTCTTAGACAAGAACCCTAAGGCCACCGAGGCGGAGATTCAACAGGCCATGGCGAGCGTGCTATGCCGATGCTTCACCAACGTCCGCATGCTGAGGGCGATGCAGAAGTATGGAAAGGCGGTGGCGCGATGAAGGCCACTCGTCGTGACTTCCTCAAGGTCTCAGGCGCGCTGATCGTCGGCTTCAGCGCGGGAAACCTCAAGGTATTGCGTGCACAAGGGCCGCTTCAAGGCTCGCCCGCGATGAATCAGCTGGATTCCTGGATTGCTATCGCCACCGACGGAAGCATCACCGCCTACAGCGGCAAGGAAGAGCTCGGCCAGGGAATTTCGACCGCGCAACAGCAACTGGTGGCCGAAGAGCTTTCGGTTCCCTTTAATCGCGTGAAGCTGATTTATTGCGATACGGCGCTGACGCCTGATCAGGCGCATACATCCGGGAGCCAGTCGCATCCGGCCAATTTCAACGAAGGAAATCTGGCGCAGGCCGGAGCCACTGCACGCGAAGCTCTGTTCCGTATGGCGTCGCAGAAGCTCGGCGTACCGGTCGATCAGCTCACGGCCAGTGACGGAGTGATCTCCAGCGGATCGAAACGTGTGACCTACGGGCAACTTGTCGAGGGGAAGAAGTTCAATCTTGCGCTCGATGCAAAGGCCAAACGCAAGTCTCCCAGCCAGTGGACCGTACTGGGCAAGCCACTTGCAAGTCCCGATCTGCCCGCTCTGGTGACCGGAAGATTTGAGTTCGTGCACAACGTGCGGTTGCCGGGGATGCTGCATGGGCGCGTCGTCCGCCCGCCGTCTGTGGGAGCCACCGTAGCGAGCGTCGATGAAAGTTCGGTCCAAGGAATGCCGGGCTTGGTGAAAGTGGTGGCGAAGAAAAACTTCGTCGGCGTGGTTGCCGATAAACCCTGGCAGGCCATGCAAGCTGCCGCGAAATTGAAGGTGACCTGGAATCCTGGGCTCGCGCTAGCGGATCAAGTGACGTTTTACGAATCCATCCGGAAGCAACCTGCGCGCGACACACGCCTGGTCGATTCCGGCGACGTGGAAGCCAAGCTGGCCGCGGGAACTGTCTTGAAAGCCACTTACCTGCATCCGTATCAGATGCACGGATCGATGGGCAGTTCCTGCGCCGTTGCTGACGTCCAAGGCGAGAAGGCTACCATCTACTCCGCGACCCAGGCCGTCTGGTATCAGAA
>Ga0105238_10007889_pt1 | contig 10651 bp, 9 predicted proteins | sample KBSC34metaG_FD_81526 | JGI IMG/M metagenome (GOLD analysis project Ga0105238, IMG submission 81526) | Corn rhizosphere microbial communities from Kellogg Biological Station, Michigan, USA - KBS C3-4 metaG | ecosystem: Host-associated > Plants > Roots > Rhizosphere > Soil | place: Michigan, USA...
CGATATGCCCCGATGATTGCGCCGTGAGCGCCGACACGATTGCCCCACGTAGCTCATCCCGCCGAACAGGCTTCATGAGGTAAGCCCCGAGCCCCAGCTCACGGCAACGTTTTACACCCCCGAATCCATCTCCGGATGTGAGCATCACAACCACCGCGCCCGCCGCACCGGGGACAGACTTGAGTTGTTCCGCCAGGCCAAAGCCGTCCATTTCCGGCATATGAACATCCGTCAGCACCAGATTGAAAGGCTTACCGGTTTCAGACGCATGCCTCATCAGGGACAATGCCTCCTGAGCGCTTGCGGCCGGAGTCGGCTCCATTTTCCACTGCAGCAGCATATTGCCGAGGATTCGCAGGTTGGTAGCGCTGTCATCGACGATAAGCACGCGAAGGCCCGCCAGTGTAGTCTCTACATTGGTGCGTTTCTGAGCCCGCTGGCTGGTGATTCCGAGTGGAATCGTAAAATGAAAGCAACTTCCCTTGCCGGGCGCGCTCTCTACCCACAGTTTCCCCTGCATCGCTTCAACAAGACGGGAGGAGATGGTCAATCCCAGGCCTGTTCCTCCAAATCTCCGCGTTGTTGATCCATCGGCCTGCGTAAAGGGTTCAAAGATGACTTTCTGTTTCTCTTTCGAGATGCCGATGCCGGTGTCCTGAACCGTGAAATGCATCTGCATCTGGTCCGGCGTGGCTGTTTCTACCGTTGCCCCCAGCACTACCTCACCGTGCTCGGTAAATTTGATGGCATTCCCCAGCAAATTGATAATGATCTGACGAATGCGCGCGGGGTCGCCCATCAGGTAGTCCGGGATATCCGGAGAAATATCGCAGATCAACTCCAGTCCTTTTCCACTGGCGCGGAATGCGAGGGACTTGGCGGTTTCCTCAAGGCTATCGCGCAAATCGAACCGGATTATATCCAACTCCAGCCTGCCGGCCTCGATCTTTGAGAAGTCCAGGACATCGTTGATGACCCCCAGCAGGTTATCCGCGGAAGACTTCATGATGCCGAGATAATCCCGCTGTTCCTGGCTCAGTTCGGTATCCAGCACCAGATCCGTCATTCCAATGATGCCGTTCATGGGCGTACGAATTTCATGGCTGATATTGGCAAGGAACTCACTCTTGGCGCGGCTCGCCGCCTCCGCCTTTTCCTTGGCATCCTGAAGATCCCGATTGGTCTTCACCAACTCAGCTGTCCGGGCATTCACCTCCGTCTCCAGGCGATCCCGATGTTTCAGCAGAGCTTCGTCTCTGGATTCGATTTCCGTCAGCATCTCATTGAAAGTGTCGATAAGCTGGCCCAACTCGTCGTCAGCCTGCTTCACCGCGCGGCCGGAGTAGTTCTTGTTCTGTGAGATATTCCGCGCGGTCGCCGCCAAATGAGCAATCGGCCCGGTGATACTGCGCTGCAGTTGTGAAGAGAGCGCAAGAGCGAGAAGCGAACCGAGGAAAAGAACTCCGATGACAATTTCTGAAAAACGCTTAAGGCGCGAATGCAAATCATCCAGATCGGATTCCAGATATATGGACCCGATGGCCTGGCCATCCAGCACGATGCTTCTAAACAGCCTCAGCCTGTTGCCTTCAAACCAGGAACCATCCGCACGAACGCCAGGCGGGGCGGAATTCGCCGCGCTCTGCTTGCGCACGTATTCGGCGAATGGCTTCCCGTTGGCAGAATAAATAACCGCCTTTGTAACCGATCGCTTGGCTCTGAGGCCGGAGAGGAGCGCACGGGCTGCGGGCGGATCTCCGAAACTAAGCGCTGCCGTGCTGTTCGAGCCAAAGATTTCGGCCAGAATCCCGAGATCCGAACGCATCGACTCCCGGTATGCAACCTGGTCATAAATCAGGAACGTCGCACAGGCCAGAATGAGCGCCACGCTTACCGTCGCCATGGTAATCAGGCGCAGTTTCCGCTGAATGGATAGGTTTCGATACATCATTGCGTATTCATTGGGGCCTGACCGGCCAAGTATTCCCATCCCTATTTTGGGACTCCCGATTTCACGATTTGCGCCAGTTCGAGTACCTTGGAGCTGATCCGTAAGTTCGCGTGTTCGGCCGCTTCCACGTTTATTTCGAGCCGAACCCGCCCCTGCTGCAGCCGGAAGTTCACGATTCCGCCCTGAGCGGCAAAGCCCTCGGTCTCTCCCACCGTGAGAATCCCGGACGGGGGCAACTGCCCCAAAATAGCTCGCAGGTGTTTATGCTCGGAAGAGCTGATGAACAACATCTGGCATTCGGCGGCCTGTCCGGCGTTTGAAAGATCGGTGATCACAAAAGACCGTCCCAGTACGGTTTTTCCCTCCACCACATCGGTCAATGCATGGCCAAAAGGATTTTGACCAAGGACGCAAATTCGCATGGGATCTTTGTCACTTTTGAAAGTTTGCGGCGGCCATGCCACAAATTTGGCGAAGTTGTACAGGAACGCCGCCTTCACCTGGTATTCGTCGATGGTTTGCGAAAACGCAACGAACGAGACCAAAACGCCCACGAACAGGCGCCGGGCGGATGGATAACGAATGCGCGCGCCCATGATGCCACACTTCAGAAGCGCCACGTTATTTTACCAACTATGGCGCGCGCTGCTTCCATGGGAGTAACCTGCACGCCATCAAGAAATTCGATGTGCCGCGGTGTGAGCAGGTTCTGGCCGGTTATGCCGACTTCCACAAATTCCCGGATCTGCCAGCCCAGCCTGCTATCGACCCTGGTGTAGGCCGGAACCGGACCCATCGCCAGTGACCCAACATAAAAAACGGAGGTGTCCCACTCTACGTTATGTGAGAGCTTTATGGCGGAACGCAACTGAGCCTGGCGTTTCGGAGAGTCGCCGTAGGTTGAACCGGAGCGGACCGTGAATGTCGTATCTTTGCTATGAGAACTCTGGGACAGGTTCATTTCGAGAAGGCTGAACCCTGGACTGATTCGCCACCATGACGATACGTCCCAGTGCGCCGAAGCCTCGACGCCGTAATTGCTGGCATTGCCGAGATTCTCGAAAAGATTCGGAAGCACCAGATGGGGTGGGGCTGGGTTCTGAGTGAAGAACGGCGTCAAAGGCTCGACGGTCTGCAGCCGGTCATAATCGCTCAGGAAGACGGTTGCATCCAGGGTCAGCCGTTTCGAGAGTGCCGTGCGATAGCCGAGTTCGTAATCGAACAGAGCGGGAGCTTTCCCTTTTGGATTTCCGGAGATCTGGTAGATCGCAAAGCCTCCACCCGGGACTGGGACCGCGGCCTGATTTATCTGTGCTTCGGCATAGAGCCATGAGGGCTGCTGAATCGCGCGTGAGATGGAGGCCCAGACAGTGTGACGGCTGCTCGGAGACCACACCAGTTCGACGCTAGGCTCGTATTCGTACCCCGTATACGCATTGTGTTCGAGTTTGATACCGGCGGTGAGAGCAAGCGAATTCGTGATTTGGAATTCATCTTCGATAAAGCTGCTGAACAGATTATCCAGCTTGTTCCCGGAGCCAAGAGTGACTTCATAGCCATTCGCCCAACTCTGGTTGGTGAGGCGGTAGCCGACACCGGTTACAATGTCGTTCCGTGGTCCGGCGTGGAGGTGATATTGAAAATCGACATCGCCCGTATTCTCGATGTTCAAGCCCTGGTCGAATCGCCGCGACCTGTCGTAATACACCTGTAAAGTGGCTTCGGAACCATTGGCGAATACATGATTCCAGCGTCCAAGAAGATTTCCTGCCCCTACCTGCACCCGGTCATTGAAAGTGTAGTAATTGGGCAGGCGGGCTGAGAATAACGTGGTGGTCGTCTGAGTCTCGGATGCGCCAAATACGTCGCCCTGGACTGTCATTTTGTCTCGCGGAGACAGATTCCAGTCGGACCGGAAACCGATCTGCGAACTGTGTCCCAGATCCACCGCCGGCCGGCCGTAGATCGAAGGAGAATCATCGTTCATGCTGTAGCGGCCATAAACGCGATAGAACCCTTTGGAGCCGGCCGCCCCTCCGTACTGCACCAGGCCTTGAGCGCGGTCCTGAGATCCTGTTTCCGCGCTAATGAGCCCGCCGCGCGTGGCTTCCGCGCTTTTCGTAATGATGTTGATGACGCCATTCATCGCGTTGGCGCCCCAGACGGTTCCTCCCGGCCCCCGGATTACCTCAATCCGCTCGATATCCTCCAGCGGCATGCTGTTCTGCTGGTCCCAATAGACACCGGAGAAGAGAGGCGTGTATACAGTGCGGCCGTCTATCAAAACCAGAACCTTCCCGGAATAGCGATAGTTGAAGCCTCGAATGCTGATCGCCCAGGTATTCGCGTTGATGCGGGCAACGTCGACGCCGGGAACCATGCGGAGAAGATCCGGGACGTTGGTGGCGCCGGACCGCCGGATATCATCCTGCGTGATGACGTAGACCGCGCTGCCTGCCTTGGACAGAGCCTGCTCCTTCTTGGAAACCGAAGTAACCTGCAGGTTCATCAAATCTTCCAGGCTTGCCCGCGTGAGGTCGACTGGAGCGGGCGCTGTAGTTTGAGCGCTCGCGGTTATCGCAACACCCAAGGAAAGCGCCACGACGAATCCGAAGTTGCGCGCGACTGTATAAGGCGACATCGATTCATTCATTTCGCATTCACACCCTTCGGAGGCTTGGATGCTCTCCACACGTTCCGGAGAAAGGAACGTCAGCGAAACCTGACTCAATTCACGAACTGTACCACTTATTGCTATTGCTGGAGCGGCTGTTTTGCGAAGAAGCACCGGCATGATCCCATGTCAAAGGGCGACTCCCGTGCGGGCTGGAAGATGAAATTGGGGGCTAAGAAGTATGAATGGGTCTCACAGAACAGACTTTTTGTCAGCCTTCCCGGATTGGGCTCCGGGGCGAATGTCCGGCAAAAAGTAGCTGGTACGGGAATGAGTTATTAGTTTCCGGCCGCCGGGTTGCGAGGCGGCCACTTTGATCTTCCGCAACGACCCTTTCTCGCCGGATCGAACAGGAACGTAGCCGATGGTGTACCTGGTGCGGATATCGCCTGCGATTCCCTTACAAATTCCGGCTACGTCCGCCAGGTGCTTCGGAAAGAACGCTTCCCCTCCGCTGATTCGGGCAAGGCGCTCCAGCATGCCGGGGTTGCGGTCGGCGTCATCGTCGTCGAAGATGCCGATTGTATAGATTGTCGCTCTCGACTCTCGTACGCCTTGTATTACTTCCTCAAGACGATGCGTGCTACAGTTATCGCCGCCGTCGCTAACCAGCATAAGAGCCTTCCGGTCGCGGCTGCCTTTGTCCAGTTGTTTCAGAGAAAGCAGGATGGCGTCGTAAAGCGCCGTACGGCCTTGCGCTTTGTCCAGCAGCAGGGCTTGCCGCAGGATACCGATATTATCCGTAAAGGAAACTCCCTGGGGAAGGCCAAGGCCGGCGCGGTCGTTGAAGTTCACGACAAACATCTCGTCATTACGGTTGCTCGCCTGTGCAAACGCGATGGCCGCCGTCACCACTTCCGGATGTTTCATGCTCATGCTGCCGCTGGCGTCGATTACCAGGCCGGCTGTGACCGGCACATCCTCGGTGGAAAAATACGTAATGGTCTGGAGCTTGCCGTCCTCGTAAATCTGAAAATTGTTCCGGGTCAGCCCGGCTGCGCGCTCACCCTCCGCGGTTTTAACACTGACATCGAGCAGAACGAGTTCGGCTGTGGCGGTGAGTTTGAACGATTGTTCGGACGAATCAACGGGGGGCGCCTGCCCCGCGAAGGCATGCAATGCCGCGAATCCCAGGATCAGCGTGTATCCAATGCGCGCCGCCATCGGTTTTGCTCCTTGCTCCAGTTCCCGCAGCCATCCGCCGGGCCTCATTCAAAGAGACCGCGGCGATTGCAAGCGCTCGCTGTCTGAGTGCTTAGGCGTTGTTTCTGGAACGAATCTTAAGAAACGCGAAGGCAGCGAGGGATAGAATGCCGGCCAGGCCGAGCAGCGGTGCTGAACTGGCGGTATGCGGCAGCGTAGCGGGGGCCTCGGGCTCCGGTGTCGCCGCAGCGACCTGGACGGGTGCCTGGGGTTCCGGAGCCGGCGGGGCCACGGCCACTTCACTGGTCTTGCCACTCTCATCGACAACGGCGAGCGGCGCCGTCTTCAGATCCTCTTCGGCGGTGGTGTCCGTCGTGATTGCCGGAACAGGCGTTTTGTCAAACGCGGCAAGTTGTACGGCGGTTTGTTTGTGGTAAGCGAACTCCTGCCCGAAGTTGTCGCCCGGATAGAACCAGGCGCGAAGAGCCTTGGGCTGTCCGGCAGGAACTTCCCAATACTGGAAAACAGTCTTCCCCGTCGGCTGCAGGCGGTAGTTCGGGATGGCAAGCACGGTAGTGATGACATGCTTCTGGTCCTTGTCAAAAACGCGCACGATATGGCGGTCCGAGAGGGAATCCACCAGCACCATGACATATTCGCCGGGTTGAAGGGTAACCGTGTGGTCGGGTGTACAGCAGGACGGCAGTTGAATCGCCTCATTTACCGTCAAAATAGTTTTCTTGTTCCACTGGTCCGCCTGAGCGGTTGAAATCAGCGCCATGCTGATGCAACCGGCGAAGGCTGCCAATGCAACGTTTTTTAGATATTTCATCTGGCCTCAAATCTCCTTGTCAGCCTCGTTGGGAGCATATGGGGCACCATTGCCGGAACCGCCGGAGGAAAACCCGGCCGGCATTCCCCGCTTCTCCAGTCTGAACTCGAGAGTTCCTGAGGCGGATCTTTGTTTGAGGTTGCGCCACGAACCGGTATCGAAAGATCAGTCAGTTCGTTCCACCGGAGAGCGGCAACGGTATTAGAGAGCTGGTAACCTCATGGCGCGGAAGAAGACTTAGGTCTGCGGGTCCTGGCAAGCCTTCCCGATGCCCGTTCCGGAATTCGGGACGTCCTGCGTCATATCGCCTAATCACGCGGCGAGAGTAGCAATCCGGCAAAGCCCGTTAAGAGTGCACGGACCCTCAAAAACTCTGTATCGAACCTCTCATTTTGGGCACGGGAAGGACGCCTTTGACGGGGAATTTGTTTCAGGGCGAATGACCATATGCGGTCGCTTGACCAAAGGACGCCGATGGGCGCTTGGCGTGAAACTCCTGCCCGGAGCGCAATGTCAAATGGGGCGAGGAGTTTTGAATTGCTAATTTTATTGATCGTTCTGGTGATCCTACTTGTGGGCGCCGCGCCGGCCTGGCCGTACAGCCGCGGCTGGGGCTATTATCCGAGCGGTGGTCTGGGGTTGGTGTTGACCATCCTTGTGATCCTGCTTTTGCTGGGGCAATTGCGCTTGTAAAGGCCCTCGGCGCCCTGCGCGTTTCAGCTGGCAACGGCAATTGGCGCGGTACTTGCTTCAGTGGTGACTCATCTTGGAGAGCCACAAGAGAAGGAGTATTGCCGAATGAGCCGGGAAGACTTTGCGAGCGCATATTGCCAGGGTTTCAAATTGACTGTCCGTTTCCTGATTTCCCGCGGGGTGCCCGCGGACGCCGCCGAAGAGACGGCCCAGGCTGCGTGGGTGAGAGGTTGGGAGCGGCTTTATCAGCTTCGCGACGAAAGCCTTCTGCTGACTTGGGCGAACAGTATTGCCATCAATCTCTATCGCACGCGGGCGAGCCAGGAGAAGAAACATGTACCACTGGTTTCCGAGGGCCCTTTGACCCAGACCACCAACACCGATGCAATGGACGCCCGTAAGATTTTGAGCTTGTGCCGCCGGCCTGACCGCCGCCTGCTGGCGTCCTATTATCTGGACGGGAGAAGGACCGAAGAAATCGCGGACGGCGAAGGTTTATCGGAGACTGCCATCCGGATTCGTTTGATGCGCGCGAGAAGGTACGCCCAGCAGCAAATCGTTTCCACAGGCGCGTCTCAGGTGGCTCCGGCGGCTTAAGGAAAACGAAACGCGGCTTGCATCGCGCAAAGTAAGGAGACCCAATGCCAACAAAGAGTAGCGACTCAACCGGCAAGAAGAAGATTCACAAGGTAATGAGCGAGTACAAAGAAGGGGACTTGAAATCGAGCACCGGCAAGACGGTCCGAAATAGGAAACAGGCTATCGCGATTGGGCTCAGCGAGGCCCGCCGCTCGGGCGCAAAAATCCCCGCAAAAAAGAAATAGCTGCCTTTGGTCCGGCTTGATCTACTGGCGCATCCTGCCAGGCAATTCTACCGTGTTCAGCCAGAACAGATGGATGTTCTTGATCGCCTCATAGAAATCGTCCAGATCCTCCGGTTTGGCGACGTAGCTGTTCGCATGGCAGTCGTAGCAATGGAGAATTTCATCGGTCGAGCGTGATGAGCTCAGAATCACGATCGGAATTCCCTTAATCGTTGCATCGGCTTTTATTTCCCTCAGCACTTCCGCACCGGATTTTCGGGGAAGATTCAAATCCAGCAGCACAAGATGAGGGCGCGCCGCCGCGGCATGCCGGCCCCGGCGCAGGATGTAATCGATAGCCTCCTCGCCGTCCTCGACAACAGACAGCTCAGCGGTCGAATTGATCTGGCGCAACGCCTCGCGAATCAGCCCAACATCGGAAGGGCTGTCATCTACAACAAGGATTCGCGCGGTCATGAACGCATGCCTCCTGAAACGGCAGAGGGGGCAAGCACAGATTCCACGCATGCTTCGAAAACATCAGCATAGGAGTTAACGCAGTGAACCATGGTCTCCCAATGTTCCGATTATCGCTCTTTACGGGCGTTCTCGTGAGATTTATTTCTATATCTTCCGCACTCGGAATAATCCAGCGCAGGCTCAACTAGAATGAGGAACATGCGCGTTCTGGTGGTCGACGATGATGAAGTTCAACTTCGGAACCTTTGCGCATTAATCGGCGGCTGGGGCTTTCAGACGGAGTCCGCGCAAGATGGTGTGGCGGCTCTGGAGAAAATCGCCCAATTTCAACCCACCGTGCTGGTCACCGATTTGAAGATGCCGCGGATGGACGGTTTCGAGTTGCTCAGGCGCTTGAAGAAGGAACCGAACCGGCTCGCGTCCATCGTACTCACGGCCTTCGGCAGCCTGGACCTGGCCATATCGACCGTGCATGACCTCGGCGCCTTCTGGTTTCTGGAGAGGCCTGTGGAGCCCAAGGCCTTGCAATTGTTGCTTGAGCGGGCTTCCGCGCAAGCCAGTCTTCAAAACGAGACGGACCGGCTTCACCGGATGATGAGCTACAGCGGCGTGCTCGACGAGATGACCGGGGTCAGCGCTTCGATGAAAGAGGTGTTCTCCCTCATCCAGCAAGTGGCGCCGACCACGGCGGGCGTCCTGGTTACGGGGGAAAGCGGGACAGGCAAAGAACTGGTCGCGCGCGCGCTGCACCGCCTCAGCGCGCGCCGCGATTGTCCTTTTCTGGGCATTAATTGCGCCGCCCTTCCCGATGCTCTTATCGAAAGCGAGTTGTTCGGACACGAGCGAGGCGCGTTCACGGGCGCGCTGGAAACCCGCCTGGGTTGCTTTGAACTGGCTCACCGCGGAACCCTGTTGCTCGACGAAATTGGAGAGATGCCTCTGGCCACACAAGGCAAGCTGCTGCGGGTATTGGAAGACTCGCGCGTCCGGCGTCTGGGCGGCAAAGCAGAACGGGAGGTGGACGTCCGTATCGTGGCCGCCACCAACAATTTGTTGGAGGCCGGCGTCAATGCGGGAACTTTTCGCAGGGACTTATTTTACCGGCTCAATGTGTTTCGCATCCAGCTTCCGCCTTTGCGCGAACGCATGGACGATCTTCTACCGCTGATCGAAACACTCATTCCCCGCCTGAATCGAAAGCACTCGACGTCCGTCGTTGGCGTGAGCCCGGAAGTAATCCAGCGATTCGAGGGACACTCCTGGCCCGGCAATATTCGCGAGCTGAGAAATGTTCTGGAGCGCTCCACCGTGTTGGCCGGAACGGGCACCATTCAGATCCAGCACCTTCCGCGGGAACTGGACCCGCGCGGCCACAAGGCGCCGGAGTCGCCCGCGGAGTTCCATTTTGAGCCGGGAATGACCATGAACGACGCGGAACGCCAGATCATTCTGAGCACGTTGCGGCACGCTCAAAACAACAAAAGGAAAACGGCCGAGATCCTGGGCATCAGCCTGCGGACACTGGTTACCCGGCTCAAGGAATACAGAACTCCGAACGCCGAAGAATAGACTACCGCTCGTCTTCGGCGGAGGCGGCGGGCAGGGTAAACCAGAAACAGGATCCGACGCCCGAACCGGATTCGACTCCCATCCGGCCGCCGTGATACTCCACGATACGCGAACACAGCGCCAGGCCCAGGCCGGTGCCGGGGATGTCGCGACCGTGCAGCCGTTTAAAGGGCTGAAAAATGCTCGCCTGATACTCGGCAGGGACGCCCACGCCGTTATCCTCGACCAAAATGCGCCAGAACTCGTCGGTTTCCCTCTCGGAATGAATCCGAATGGCCGGCGGCTTATCCGGACGTCGATATTTCAGGGCATTTCCGATCACGTTCTCGAATACCGTAGCGATTTGGGCGGCATTCCCGTACACAACAGGAAGCTCTCCGATTGTGACTGTGGCTCCGGTTTCCGCGATGGACGCCTGCAAAACGCCGACCGCGCCCTGCACCGCGGGCAGGAGGGCGACGGACTTCCTGGCTTCCTGCGCCTGTTTTCCCGCAAAGGCATAGAGC
>Ga0105238_10007892_pt1 | contig 10649 bp, 9 predicted proteins | sample KBSC34metaG_FD_81526 | JGI IMG/M metagenome (GOLD analysis project Ga0105238, IMG submission 81526) | Corn rhizosphere microbial communities from Kellogg Biological Station, Michigan, USA - KBS C3-4 metaG | ecosystem: Host-associated > Plants > Roots > Rhizosphere > Soil | place: Michigan, USA...
GAGACCCGCTCCAGCTTGCGCAGCGTCGCCGCGGCCGCCTCCGCTTCCGCGCGCGCCGTGCGCTCTCGCTGCTCCGCCTCGCGCCGGTCCGTCGTCTCCTCGACGACGGCCCCGACGCCGATCGGCGCGCCGTCCGGGCCGAGCACCGGGTAGTAGCTCGCCGACCAGTGCCGGAGCACCTCGGGGCTTCCCGGGGTTCCCGCCGCGATCTCCAGCCCGATCACGGCCTCGCCCGTCTCGAGCACGCCGCGGGCAATCACCTCGAGCTCGTCGGCGAGATGCGGGACGACCTCGCGAAAGGTCAGGCCGATGTGATCCTCCGCCGACCGCTCGTTGATCCGCGCGAGTGCCTCGTTCACCCGCACGTAGCGGAGGTCGCGGTCCCAGAACCCGAGACCGACCGGCGCGCTCCCGTACAGCGCGTCGAGGAGCGCGGTCGTCTGCTGGGCGTGCTCGTAGAGCGCCTCGACCTGGTCGGCCTCGCTCACCTGGTCGGTCACCTCGCGGAAGAACGTGATCACGTAGGCCCGCGCGCCCTCCCCGTCCCGGATCGTGACGCTGCGCACCTCGGAGACGCGCTCGGGGCCGTCGTCCGCCCGGAAGCGGATCAGCATCGGCGGTGACTCGTCGCCCGCGAGCGCCCGCCGACCCGGCAGGTCGGTCGCCGCGAGCGGCCGGCCGGAGCGGTCGCGGATCTCGAAGCGGGCGGCCGCCTCCTCCGGCGGCGCCTCGAGGAGCGCGTCGACCGAGGCGTAGCCGGTCAACCGGGCCGCCTCCTCGTTCGCGTAGACGCGCCGTCCCGCGGCGTCGACCACGAGGATGCCCTCGCGGAGCGCCCGGAGGACGTGCTCGAGCACCTCGACCGGCACGGCGTCAGTCAACAAACCGCAGCGTACAGCCAAAAATCGCCCTCGGCGGTCGTGATGTCGGCCTTGACAGCCGATTGGTGCTTGACAGACGTCATGAGTGATGTCATAGTGATGTCACGATGAACTTGACGATCGTCCTCGAGGGGCTCCAGCAGGATCTCCAGCGGCTGTCCGAGCTGGGGGACGAGCGGTCGGTGCAGGTCGCCCAGCGGCTCAGCGACGCGCTCGCCTCGAACCTGCGGCTGAAGCTGTTCGACCTGCTCTCGCAGGTGGCGGTAGAGCTCTCCTCGAAGCTGCCCTCCGGCCACATCGAGGTGCGTCTCGCCGGCCAGGAGCCCGAGCTCGTCTTCGTCGACGCCGCTCCCGGCGAGTCGGCCGGCGTCGCCGGCGAGGAGCTCTCGGCGCGGATCAGCCTGCGCCTCCCCGAGTCCCTCAAGGGCTCGATCGAGAAGGCGGCGGAGCGCGAGGGAGTCTCCGTCAACGCCTGGCTCGTGCGCGCGATCGCGCGGGCCGCAGAGTCCCGACCCATCCACGTCACCGGCAAGCGCCTTCAGGGCTACGCCCAGAGCTAGAGGAGCCGCAGATGCAGAAAACCTTCGAAGTCCAGGGCCCCGTCGACCTCGACGTGCGCCTCGCGAGCGGCGACATCGAGGTCGACCCGACCGCCGAAGGCCGCGTCGAGATCGAGCTGATCGCTCACGACGAGGAGTCGCAGCGGCTCGTCGACAACGCCCGCATCGAGCTCAACCCGCACGGCCACCGGCCGACGGTGCTGGTCGACGTCCCGCAGAAGAAGGGATTCTCGATCTCGATCTTCGGCCGCAGCGGCATCGAGTGCCGCATCCGCTGCCCGCACGACTCCGCGCTGTCGGTCCGCACCAAGTCGGCCGACATCTCGACCCGCGGCACGATCGGCGGCCTGAACGTCCAGACCGCGTCGGGCGACCTCGACGTCGACCGCGTCTCCGGCGGCGTGAACGTGAAGAGCGCGAGCTCGGACTTCAGTGCCCGCGAGGTCGGGGGCGGCGTGAACATCCAGACCGCCTCCGGCGACATCGACCTGTCGATCGCGCGCGGCCCGGTCAACGTGACCTCCGTCTCGGGCGACATCTCGATCGGCGAGGCGTACGACAACGTGAACGCCAACTCCGTGAGCGGCGACCAGGATCACAGGGCCGTCATGCAGGGGATCGTCGCCGCCCACTCCGTCTCGGGCGACGTGACGATCGCCGTCCGCCGCGGCTCGAAGGCGTTCCTCGATTGCACGACGGTCAGCGGCGACACGACATCCGAGCTCGAGCTGACCAGTGACGCACCCGCAGGTGACGGACCGCTCGTCGAAATCCGGGCGAAGACCGTCTCCGGCGACATCAGGATCACCCGGGCCTCCGCGCCCGCAGACACCCAGGAGGTGCCGGCATGAACCGTCTTTCGTGGGATTCGACCGCGCCGCGCCGCCCGAGCGGCAAGCGCGCTCCGCAGCCTCGCCCCGAGGAGATGGGGCTCGTCGACGCCGAGGCGGAGCTGATCCGCGTCGCGTGGACCAAGCCTCAGCGGCCGCTCTACTAGCGATGCTCGCCGCTGCGCTGTTCGTGGTGTCTGACGCCGAGGCGCGGTGTCAGACACCACGCGTCGAGCCGATGAACCGCAGGATGCGCGGCCATTCGTCGGCCCGCGCGGCGGAGTCCCCCGCGGCGGTGCCGCCGACGGACTCGTCCACGTCGAGCGCGTCGTTGTAGTACGTACCGCCGACGGGGAGATACGGGATCGCCGTGTCGACGAAGTGCCCCGCGTGCTGGTAGACGGTCGAGACGACTCGCCGGTGCGGCAGGTGCGCGAGCCCGGCCACGATCTCCCGCTCACCCGTGTAGCCGAGCGCCAGGTCGTCTTCGAGCCCCGCGGTGATGAAGACGTCGGCGCGCACGGAGCGGAACGGCAGGAACGTGCCGGAGGGGGCGAGCGGGCGGCCGCCCAGAGTCCACGCGGTCCCGCCGCCGCCGAGCGACCCGGGGACGAACGCAGGATTCACGCGCGCGAGCGGCGAGAGGATCACCACACTCGCGAAAAGCTTCGGGAACCGCGCCGCCAGGAGCATCGCGGCCTCGGTGCCGCGTGAGACGCCGTAGACGACGAGCCGGTGACCGTCGACGCCCGGCCGGCGGTCGAGCCAGCGCGCGGCGCGGACGAAGTACTCGAGCGGGATGCGCTCCAGGTTGCGCGGCAGCCCGTACGCGCCGAAGTAGGCGACGTCGAGCGCGGGATAGCCGTGCGAGGCGAACAACGCAGCTTCGCCGGTCATCGAGAGTCCGCCCTCGGAGCCGCCGATCAGTAGCACGGGCACGTGCGTGTTCGTTCCGGGCGCCGGGCGGTAGTAGCGCCCGAGGAACCCGGCGCTCCGCACGGACAGCGCCGCCTCGGTCACACCGTTCGCCTTGCCGAGCCGTCTGAGCGTCGCGCGCCCGATCACCGTGTTCTTCACGAGCGCCGTGACGTTCACCGTCCCGCCGAAGTACGGCCCGAGCCCCGCTCCTCCCTTCATCGACCAGAAGAGCCCCATGGGGGCGAGCCCGGTGTATGTCCCGCGCAGCGACCGCTGGCGCGCCGGCGAGACGGTGCCGCGGCGATCGGCGCGGTAGACGGCAGAGCCGACCCAGCCGTCCTCGTCGACCGACAGCCGGACGAGCGTCCCCGGCCGCACGCCGCCGAGCTCGATCGAGACCGGCTGATCGACCAGGCTCGTGGCCGGGCGGGCGGCGAGCCGCGGCCCCGAGTGCCCGCCGCAGCCGACGAGCGCGGCGACCAGGACGACAGCTGCAAGACGTGTCTGCATCCGGCTCCGCTCTAGTTTGACGGGACGACGAGGCTGAACCGTCGGCTGGGCGGGGTCAGCCGTTCGTCCGATTGGCAGCGTGCCGTAGGTCGGCCACGATCAGTTGGTGATCTTCGCCGGTCGTCAATCTGCCCATCCGCTTGCCAACTGCAGCGCGTGCGGGCGCGTCAGCGGGCCGTACTGGTGGCGGTGGCGCGCGTACCGGCTCGAGGACCCGGAGTTCGGTGACCTGTCGCGGCTTGCGATCTACTGCCAGAGCTGTGCCGACCGCAAGTTCGGGGCGCCGCGGCGGCGGCCTCTGGTCGAGCGCCGGAAGGTTCCGCGGCCGCAGCCCTCAGGGCCCTGAGCGGCGGGCGTCGCTGCGGCGTTCAGCACAGACGCCGGCGACGGAGTGATCTGCAACGCGGCCTCACGGACACCGCCAGCGCGCCCGCTGCGCTGCGTCGATTCGGACAACCCCGTGCGGTAGCGTCACGAGCTCCTCGCCCGCAACGCGGTCACGCGCGACGACGCGCCCGACGACGCCGAGCCCGTTCTCGACGACCACGGACCGGGCGCGGAGCGGCGCGCCGCCCACGAGCAGCAGGCCGGACCCGGCCAGCGACACGCGACGCTCGCCGAAGTCCGCGCTCAGCGTTCTGCGGCACGTGTAATAGAGGCGGTCGATCCGCAGGTTGAAGTACGCGGTGTGCCACTCGGCCACCGGATCGGTGACCCCTGGGCCGGTGATCAGGGAGACGCCGGCCGGCGGGTGCGTCCGGTCGACCCAGTCGTAGTGCGACGAGGCGAAGAACGCTTTCTCTCCTCGCGAGGCGGATTCGATCCGCGACGCGAGCACGGCCGAGTCGTAGACGAACGCCGCGACGAGAACCCCGATCGCGAGGATCGGACGCGACCGCAGGAGCGCGAACGCCGCGGCCAGCCCGACCGCGACCGCGAGTGCAACGAGCGATGCGTGGTCGATCGCCTGCAGCGAGCCGTTCCGGGCTGCGAACTGGAGGCTGAACGTGTCTGCGACCACGGTGCCGTTGATCACCGTCTGGTACGGGATGGCAAGCGCAGCGAGGGCCGCGGCGACGACGGCGAGCCCCGCGCCCACGCGTGTGCGCCGAACACGCTCGTCTCTGAGCGCGGCGACGAACACCGTGAGGAAGAGCGGAACGAGGTAGAACAGGTAGCGCTCGTGAATGCGCGGGGCGTCGCCTTGCCGCTCGAAGGAATCGGTCGCGACGGCCGTCTCCACGAGCAGCCAGAAGGCAAGGGCGAACATCGTCGACCCGAAGACGATCGCGCGGCGGCTCACACCCCACGTCACGAGGATCCAGGTGACGGCAACAGTGGCGGCGAACGGCAGGCCGCCCGCGGCGAAGAACAGCTCCGCGGCGTGGTAGACGAAGAGCTTCGCCATGTGGGCGAGGCTCGGGTGGGAGGTGCCGGGGACGCTCGAGTAGCGGCCGGCGGCCGAGAACGGGCTGTGGCCGAACGCGGCGGGCACCACGCCCGCGAGGACGAGCCCGAGCGACCCAAGTACGAGAGTCCGGTGCGCACGGAGGAGCCGCCGCAGATCGGAGAGCCGCGGTCGGGCACGGTGAGCCGGCAGCAGCCCGACGAGCCCCAGGGCGGTGAGACCCGCGGGGAGCAGCGTCACGAGCTGGATCCGGGTCGCGGCGGCCGCCGCGACCGCGATCAGGAACCAGATGTCGTTGCGAGGCGACGGCCGGTCCAGCGCCCGCAAGAGAAGCCACACCGCGATCAGGACGAGAGGGAACGCCAGGTTCTCGCTCATCCCGAGCGCGGAGTAGTACATCAGCGGCGCGAGAGCAACGAGCAGCACGACGAGGTAGGCGTGCCTGCGCGGCAGCAGGAAGCGCGCGATGGCGTACGCGGGGAGCAGCGACAGCGACATGAGCAGCGCGTCGACCGCCTTGATCCAGCCGTACGCATCCGGGGCGGAGAGGCCGAGGGCGAAGACGGGCGACAGCACCAGCGGGTACAGCGGGGAGTACGAGAGGCCGTGCTCGCTGTAGAGGGCGAGGCGGCCGTGCGCGATGTTCACGGCAACCTGCTGGTACCCGAGCTCGTCCGGGAAGATCCACGGCCCCTGCACGCGCGTGAGGAGCAATAGCCGGGCGACGAACGACGCGCCGACGAGCACTCCGAGGATCACGGGCGCCGACGGCGCGCGTTTCCTCACCGGCGCTTCGCCGCCAACATGCCGGAGACGAGACCGGCCGCCTTGGTCAGCTCGTACACGATCGTGTACGGGATGTCGCGCCTGCGGCCGCTCCGCCAGAGCCAGCCGAGCTCCGCGCCGCCGTAGCGCGTCATCGCACGCGCGAGCGTGACCGCGGACGTGGTTCCCTGCATGTACGACCGGGTGGACGACACGCCCGAGGCGTGGAACCGCCGGTACGCATCGCGAAGCGAATACGTGTGCGAGTGACGGACGGCCGCGCGAGGCTCGTAGACGATCGCCTTGCCCTGCAGCAGCATCCGCCGCGACCATTCCTGGTCCTCGCTCATCTCGACGTCGTCCGCGAACGGATTCGCCTCCCAGTCGGCACGTCGCATTGCCGAGTTCGCATTCGAGAAGAGCGTCCGCTCGAAGCTGAGGTCTTCGAGCGCCGACAGCCGCTGGACGCGCGGCGCGGGCCCGTACATGAAGTCGAGGAAGAACTCCTCGGCCGCAGCGGCGTCGGCATGCGGCAACTGCCGGCCGTAGACCGCCGCCACCTCGGGGTCGGCAAGCGGCGAGGTGAGCAGCCGGAGCCACGACTCGTCGGCGGGAATCGCATCCTGGCTCGTGAACACGAGGGTGTCACCGCTCGAGATGCGGGCGGCCAGGTTCCGGGTCGCGCCGTGGACGAACTCGGACGGCGGGATCTCGTGCACGCGCGCGCCGTGCGCCCGCGCGTGGTCGACGCTGCCGTCGGTCGACCCGGAATCGACCACGACGATCTCGACCTCGTCGCGAACGTCCTGAGAACGGATGCCCTGCAGACAGCGGACAAACGGCAGTCCGCCGTTCTTCGTGGGTATCAACACCGAGATCACGATGCTTGGAGGCGGGCCGGACTGGTGTGCGATGCTAGACGCTGTGAGCGCGGTGCGGCCTACAACCGCCCTCGACGATGCAGAGAGTCGTCAGGCGCCTCGAGTCTCGGTCGTCATCCCCTGTCTGAACGAGGCGGAGACGATCGAGCAGTGCGTGTCGTCTGCGATTCGCGTCCTCGCGGAGAGCGCGATCGCCGGCGAGGTGATCGTCGTCGACAACGCGTCGGACGACGGGAGCGCCGACCTGGCCCGCCGCGCGGGCGCGACGGTCGTCGTCGAGCACCGGCGCGGGTACGGCAGCGCGTATCTGACGGGGTTCGAGCACGCGGCCGGTGACTACGTCGTGATGATCGACGCCGACCTGACGTACGACTTCGCGGAGATCCCGCGCTTCGTCGCCGAACTGGACGCAGGATCGGAGCTCGTCATGGGCAACCGCATGCAGGGCGTGCAGCCGGGCGCGATGGGACTGCTGTCCCGGCTCGGTAATCCGCTCCTCTCCGGCTTCCTCAATCTGCTGTACCGCACGCCGATCGGCGACGCGCACTGCGGCATGCGCGCGGTGCGCCGGGACACGCTCGCAAAGCTCGACCTGCAGTCGACGGGCATGGAGTTCGCGTCGGAGATGGTGATCCGCGCGTCGCGGAGCGGCGTGCAGATGGCCGAGATCCCGATCCGTCTGCACCCGCGGGGCGGGGAATCGAAACTGTCTCCGTTCCGGGACGGCTGGCGTCACCTGCGGCTGATGCTCGTCTACAACCCGACCTTCTTGTTCCTCGTTCCAGGCGCTGTCCTGTTCGGGCTCGGCGCGCTGATCATGCTGCTCGTCTTCGCGCACGTGCCGGTCCTCGGACGGCACCTCTACATCCACACGCTGCTCGGCGGGTCGCTGCTCGTCGTCGTGGGAGCGCAGGTGATCGGCTTCGGCCTGTGCGGCCGGGCCTACGGCGTCTACCAGCTCGGCGACCGCGACCCCTGGCTGCAGCGCATGCAGAGCCGTTTCAGGCTCGAGCACGGGCTCCTCGCGGGCGCGGCGGTCACGCTCGTCGGACTCGTGTTCGAAGCCGTCATCGTCGTCAAGTGGATCGTCCGCGGCCTCGGGGGCCTCGCCGAGGAACGCCTGTCGGTCCTGGGGGCGACGCTCGTCATCGTCGGGCTCCAGATGTTCTTCACGTCGTTCCTGCTCTCGATCATGGGCCTGCGTCGACGCGAACGCCGCTACGACGGTGGCAGGTAGACGCGGAATGCATCGACCGCCAGCACGCGATAGTGCTCGCGGGCGAAAAGCCGTCGCAGGCCGACGCCGAGCGGTGCACCGGCCAGGAACACGTGGGCCGCGTCGCGGCTCTGCGCGACCAACCGGTTGAACTTCGGATAGCGGCCCTCACTTCGGCTGGTCTTGCCCGGGACCGGGAGCACGCGCCCGCCGTCGGCGTAGTAGCGCTGGCTCGAGAGCTCGGCGACCGTTGCGGCGACGACGCGCTCCCGGCTCTCGAAGGTGATGCGATGCGCCAACCAGTAGCTCGCGTAGACGCGATCGACTCCGAGTTGCCGCAGCTCTCGGATGAGCGGCCCGAAATCGGCCGGCACCGCCTGCCCGTCCGCATGCTGCGCCATCAGGTTGCGGTGCACCATCCCCGCCGCGCCGCCGACGGACAACGCCAGTGCGACGAGGACGATCGCCGCCGCCGCGGCCTCGCGGCGCGCAGCGTAGGCGACGAGGAGCGCAAGCACCGGATACACGAACGCCACATAGCGCGGCTCGGTGTTGAGCCACGTGAACGTCGAGGCTGCGTAGAAGAGCGGGAACACGAGGGCCGTCAGCAGGGGTAGGCCGAGCCGGGGCGGGCGGCGGGCGAGCAGAAGCGCGAAGCCGAGGAGCGCCACTCCGTAGACCGCGACGCCGACGGGAGCGTCGGGGAACCAGGACAGATCGACCGGCAGGCGTGTCCCGAGCGCCGTCGGGAGCGTGGAGGAGAACAGGTTGTGGAGATGCTCCGGGCGGCTCGTAGCGTCGCCGCTCTGCCGCAGTGACGCCCAGTGGTGCCGGACGTTGAAGATCCACCACGGCAGGCTGCCGAGCACGAACGTGGCGAGCGCCGGCCCGGCGAGCCTGAGGATCTCTCGCCGCTCGAAGACGAGCCACGCGACCGCGGGCGCGGTCAGGATCGCGGTCTGCGGCGTCTCCCACCAGCCGAGGCCGACGACCAGGCCGAACGTGGCCGCATCGAGCCGCGAGGGCCGCTCTCGCAGGCGTTGCGCAAGCAGCACCGCAGCGAGCCCGAGCACGAGCCCGGCGCCGTAGAAGCCGTGCGCCCGCGTCGACTTCCAGACGAAGTAGGGCGACCAGGCCCAGAAGAGGGCTGCTGCGACCCGAGCCCGCCGTTCGTCGAGGACGCGGCGGCCGACGCGCCACACGAGCAGCGCAGCGATCGCCCAGAGGACGATCGGCACGACGCGGAGCGCCGCTGTGCTCGACCCGAACAGCCAGAACACGGGCACGGTGAGGATCACCTCGATCGTCCCGCCGTACGACTGGGCCCAGAAGAACGTCGGGAACTCGCCGTGCTGGAGGTGGCGGGCCATCAGCCCCCAAACGGCTTCGTCCGAGTCGAGCGCGCCCTGCGACGACTCCAGAAGCCACCAGCGGAGCACCACGCCCACGACGACGGCGGCTGCGATCACGAGCGCCTGAACGATGCGGCCTCGCGACACGGACTCGAGGCGGCTCACGCGCGGGACCCTACGCGGTCGCGGCGCGGCGTTGCGGGACGCAGGACGCGCTCCTGCGCGATGGGTGCTACGTGTCGTCGAGGTCGAGTGCGGCGGCCCCGGCCTGCGGTGTCGGGGGAAGCGGTCGCCGCGGCTCACGAACGCCCGCCCCGCCCTCGTCGTCGGGCGGCCCGTAGAGGAGCGGCCCCCAGCCGGACGTGTAACGGATGCTGACGGGGGCTGTCTCTACCGACCGCTCGATGAGCGCCCAGCAGGCCCGGTGAAAGTGACTCGCGGCGTGGAGTCGCCTGAACCGAACATCCGCGCGGGCCATGCGGCCCGTGATCTCCTTCCCGCACGCGCTGCACATCCGTGAACGGAAGCGCATGGGAGCAGCATAGTTCGCGCACCCAGAGGCATCGCTCGTACTCCCTGCGGGATGGGCCGTGAAGGGATCGAACCTTCGACCTTGGGAGCTAACCGCGCGCGGCCGGGCAAGGCGTCAGTCCCTGCCGCGGGCCGAGAATCTCGATTCGCGTTCCGCTCCTTGGCGAAAAGGATGCTCCCGTAGCCAACGGTGCGTCACAAGTCGAAGGCGTAGAAGCGGTTGTCCACGCTCGGTTCATACGGCATCTGGGCCGGTCGGGCGATCTCGACGAAGCCACACTTCGCGTAGAGCAGCACGGCAGGCGTGTTCGAGCGCTTCACCGATAGGACGACACGCGTCCGTCCGTGCTCGCGTGCCCAGTCGAGCACGTGCTCGACAAGGAGCACCGCTATGCCCGTTCCGCGCACCTCGGGCGCGACCCACATGCCGACCAGGTACGCCGTGTCCGGATCGTCGGCAACGAAGGCCGCCACACTCGCCACGAAATCTCCGTCGCGATCCTCTACAAGCGTGACCTGAGTCTCACTCGGCGTCGCGCGTTCCCGCCAATGCGACTCGGGCAGCTCGCGCATCCGTTCGAGCGACGCCAGAAACGCATCGGGGTCGGTGGCCAACGCGCGAAGGCGAAGGTCACGCAGCCGCTGCCAATCGGCTCCGTCGGTGCCCCGGATCACGAGGTCAGCTTCGCACGTTGGTGGAACGCTGCTCTGGCGTCTTTCGAAACGCTGCCGCGCGAAACCTGGCGCCTTCGGTTCAGGCGTCGTAACCAAGGTGCCAGGCACACGTGCCTGGCACC
>Ga0105238_10007893_pt1 | contig 10649 bp, 16 predicted proteins | sample KBSC34metaG_FD_81526 | JGI IMG/M metagenome (GOLD analysis project Ga0105238, IMG submission 81526) | Corn rhizosphere microbial communities from Kellogg Biological Station, Michigan, USA - KBS C3-4 metaG | ecosystem: Host-associated > Plants > Roots > Rhizosphere > Soil | place: Michigan, USA...
ATGTTCCTCTCGGCGAACAACTTCTTCTGGAAGGTGAAAGAGGAAGGACGCGTCCTGCGAAAGGTCGGGCAATGGCGTGTCGCCGGCCGCCCGGAAGCGCGGCTGATCGGCGTGCAGTACCGCGCGAACGACGACGGGCAGAAGCAGGGCGTGTTCACCGTCCAGAACACAGCGGCGACGCCGTGGCTGTGGGACGGCACGGGGCTCACGGACGGCTCGACGTTCGGGCAGTTCGTGGGCGGCTACGGGATCGAGATCGACTCGACAACACCGGACTCACCGCCCGGCACGGTGGTGGTGGCGCAGATCCCGGACCTGCTCGGCCCGGGCATCACCGCGCAGATGAGCTACTACGAGACGCCGGAAGGAGCGAAGGTGTTCGCGGCCGGCGCGCTCGACTTCGGAGGTTCGTCGACGTTCTGGCCCGTCAAGCGGATGCTCGACAACCTGTGGGCGCGGCTGTCGGTTCCGTAGAGAGCTCAGTCGCCCCAGTCGAAGTCGCGCGAGCGCGTCCAGAGGTTCTCGTCGGACGGCTGGTCGGCGTCGGCCGCGCCCGGAAGAACTGCTTCGACGGTGGCGTCGGGATCGACTTCCGCGGGAGCGGCGATGAACGTGTCGTCGGTGGTCGGCCAGTCGAGCCGCGTCTCCTCGGCTTCGATGCCCTGCACACCGTCCATCGTGTCTTCGAAGCGCGCCTGCTCCTCGGTCTTGAAGAGCGGGTGATTCTCGAAGGGGTCGTCGTTCAGGTACCGGTCAAGCGGCATCTCATGCTCGAGCGCGGCGTTCCGGCGCTTCAACTCGAGATGATCCTGAATGACCTGCGCGAACATCGACGGCGTGTCGACGGCCATGAAATCCTCCTGCTCCGACACCATTTTCTCCCAGCCGGAGGATGTTAGACGATCTTTCGATTCGAAAACATCCGCCGGCCAGGCACAATGGCGGTCGCATGGCTCGCGTCAAGCTCAGCCGCCGCCTCGGCCCCGTCGGAACAGCGCTTACGCTGTGGGATTTGTGGCGCCGCTTGCCGAAGCGGCAGCGTAAGTGGGTCGTGTCACAAGCACGGAGGCATGGACCGCGCATCGCAAAGCAGGCCGTCGCCGCGCAACGCGCCCGGCGCAGGCGCTCGTAGCGATCAGCGCTTGAGGTCGACCTTGCCGGTGGCCATCTCGACCGGCGCCGACGTGTGCTCGTGGACGACCTTCCAGGTTCCAGCCGTCTTGCGGAGCCCCCACGTCAGGCGGTTGTTCATCGACCGCAGCTCGTTGCCGTCGGCGGAGAGGCCCGCGAACGTCACGAAGGCAGAGAGAACGGCGACGTCTTCGCCGACGGTCGTCTGGACGTCGTCGAACTCGACGCGCACCCGCTCGTCGCCGAGCGAGCCGAACCAGGCTTCCGCCATCTCGCGCCACGCGTCGATGCCGTCGTGCGACCACGCGCCCCACATGTCGAAGACGCGCACGTCGTCCGCGAAGATCGCGACGAACGCGTCGACGTCCTTCGCGTGGACGGCGTCGCGATACGCCTCGAGCAGCGAGCCGACGTCACTCATGCGCCCGTGACCGCTGCGCGAACGATCCGGTCCTGCTCGATCAGGTGCGCAGTCGGGTAGCCCTCGGACGGGCTCGCACGCCACGGGCGGCCCGCGAACCGAAGCCTGCGCCCGGAAGCCGCCTCCTCGAGGCGATGGCGGATCGACCGCCACGGCCCCATGTTCTGCGGCTCTTCCTGCGCCCACACGACCTCTTCGAGCCACGGGTACGACCCCACGACGGCCGCGACCGCTTGGGTCGGGAAGGGATAGAGCTGCTCGATCCGCGCGACGGCGACGGTCTCGGACGCTTCCGCGTACGCCTCGTGGCCGACGATGTCGTAGTACGCCTTGCCGCTGCAGAGGACGAGCCGTCCGACGCGGCGCTTGTCGAGCCGCGGGTCGTCGATCACGGGGCGGAACGAGCCGCCGACGAACTCGCCGATCGTCGACGTCGCTTCCTTGAGACGCAAGAGCCCCTTCGGCGTGACGACGACGAGCGGGCGCGCCGTTGCATCGAGCGCCTGTCTGCGCAGGAGGTGGAAGTACTGCGCTGCGGTCGTGCAGTTCGCGACGCGCAGGTTCTCCTGCGCTGCGAGCTGCAGGAACCGCTCGAGTCGCGCGCTCGAGTGCTCGGGCCCATTGCCTTCGTAGCCGTGCGGCAGGAGCAGCGTCAGTCGTGACGTCTCGCGCCACTTCGAAAGCCCGGACGAGATGAACTGGTCGATCACGATCTGCGCGCCGTTCGCGAAGTCACCGTACTGCGCTTCCCACAGGACGAGCGCCTCCGGCGCTGCGGCCGAGTAGCCGTACTCGAAGCCGAGGCACGCGTACTCGGAGAGCGGCGAGTTGAACACCTCGAACGACGCGGATGCGTCGTCGAGATGCTGCATCGGCGTGAACGTCTCACCGGAGTGCGCGTCGTGGAGCACGAGGTGACGTTGCGCGAACGTGCCGCGCTGGACGTCCTGGCCGGTCAACCTGATCGGAATGCCTTCGACGAGCAGCGACGAGAACGCGAGCGCCTCGGCGTGGCCCCAGTCGATGCCGCCGCCGGTCATCGCGCCGCGACGGCGCTCGAGCTGCCGCTCGAGCTTCGGATGCACCGTGAAGTCGTCGGGCGTGCGTAGCAACTGCTCGTTGAGCCCCTCGAGCGTCGCGCTCGGCACTGCCGTGTCGATCGCTCCGGTGCTCGCCGTCCCGCCCGCGCCGTGATCGATTTCCTGCGGCTCGGCGAACGACGCCTTGAGGCGGTCGTGTGCCGCGCGCAGCGCGGTCTCGACATCGGTGACGAGGCCGTCGGCCTCCTCGCGCGACAGGACGCCTTCCTCGATCAACTGCTCCTCGTAGAGCTCGCGCACGCTCGGATGGGCGTTGATCTGCTACCATGAGGGGCTGCGTGTACGCGGCTTCGTCCTGCTCGTTGTGGCCGAAGCGGCGGTAGCCGACGAGATCGATCACCACGTCCTGGCCGAAGCGGCGGCGGTACGCCATCGCGAGCCGGGCGGCGGCGATCGACGCTTCGGGATCGTCGGCGTTGACGTGGATGATCGGGCTGTCGAACCCCTTCGCGAGGTCGGACGAGTAGCGCGTCGAGCGGCCCTCGGAGGGATCGGTGGTGAACCCGATCTGGTTGTTCGTGATCAGGTGGAGCGTGCCGCCCGTCGAGTAGCCGTCGAGGTGGTGCAAGTTGAACGTCTCCGCGACCACGCCCTGCCCGGCGAACGCGGCGTCGCCGTGCAGCAGCACCGCGAGCGCGACCGACGGATCGTGTGCGCCGTTCGCGGTCGAGCGGTCCGTCTGCTCCGCACGCGTGCGTCCTTCCACCACGGGGTCGACGGCTTCGAGGTGGCTCGGATTCGCGACGAGCCGAACGCCGACCTTGCCACTCGCCGTCGTCCGCGTGCCGGCGGCGGTGAGGTGGTACTTGACGTCGCCCGTGCCGCCCTCCGGGTCGGCGGCGACCGCGTCGATCGTCCGCTCGCCTTCGAACTCGCGCAGGATGTACTCGTACGGCGTGCCGATCGTGTGCGCGAGCACGTTGAGCCTGCCGCGGTGCGCCATCCCCATGACCACGTCGTGTGCGCCCGCCTCGGCGGCGAGCTCGATCGTCTCGTCGAGCATCGGGATCATCACGTCGAGCCCTTCGACCGAGAACTGCTTCTGGCCGAGGAACCGCTTGCGCAGGAATCGCTCCATCCCCTCCACCTCGCAGAGGCGGCGGAAGAGCGCCTTCTTCTCGTCGGCGGTGAGCTGTTGCCGGTAGCGGCCGGACTCGATCGCCTGCCGCAGCCAGACACGCTGCTGGTGGTCGGCGAGGTGCTCGAGCTCGTACGCGATCGTGCCGCAGTACGTCTCCGCGAGCTGCGGCAGGACGTCGGCGAGCGTCTCGCCGGGCACGTGCACGCGCAGCACGGAGGCTGGGATCTGCGCTTGGAGCTCAGGCGTCAGCTTCGGCTCGAGGCGGAGCGGCTCGAGTGACGGGTCGCCGACCGGCTCCGAGCCGAGTGGGTCGAGCCGCGCAGCGAGGTGCCCGTGCGTGCGGTGGGCTTTGACGAGCGCCATCGCCGCAGCGACGCCGCCGAGCAGCCGCTCGTCGGGTGCCGCCGCGGGCGTCGCGGGCGCAGCTGGGGCCACAGGCTGGGGCGGCGCCTCGCTGTGGCCGTTCCCGCCGTGCACCGGCAGTTTCGCGAGCAGCCGGGCGATGCCGGGGTGCGTCGCGACGAGCGCGGAATCCCCGCTTTCGAAGAGCGCGCGCCATTCCGACGGGACCGCCTCAGGGTTCTCGAGGTAGTCGTCGAGCAGCGCGCGCGCGTAGCCGGCGTTCAGGCCGTCGACGTCGTGCGTGCTCACCCCTGTGTTGTACCAGGGGCATGCCGGATGTCCTCTCCCCTAACCGGGTTAGTAGAGGGGGTGGTGCGTGATCACCTGGAGCGCGGCCCCGGCGACGAAACAGATGCCGGTCGCCGCGAACCCGATCCTGATCAGGCGCTGCTGGGCGCGGCTCATCACGGTCGCGACGAGCAGCAGGACGACCGCGACCGGGGCGAGCCGGAACGGACGGTAGAAGAGCTCGAGGCACCCGATGAAGAGGCCGGACGCTGCAAGGAACCCGGCGACCGCTTCGGCGGGCCGGATCGAATCGCGTGTCATCGAGCTCACGACTGGACTCTATCGCGCCGGGCGTGCTGCACCCGGGCGGAGTCGCGGCTGCCGTGCGGGCCGCCGCGCCGCGGGCGGGGGCTCTCCGGCCGGCGCCACGGCCGCCAGACCGAGAAGTCCTGCTGTTCGTCGACACCCGGCTCCGGCTCCGCCTTGATCGCGTACCAGACGACAACCCCGAGGTACACGATGGGGATCTTCAGCGCGAGCATCAGGAAGACGAACCCCCACGCTTCACCCGACATCCGCCGATTGTACCCAGGCAGCGGGCTATCGAACCTCGTCCCGCCGGGTCAGAACAGCATGTAGCCGGAAGGCGCGAGCGCGGTCGGCGGCTCGACACCGGGCGAGAGCAGCACGAGCCCGGGAACCGCTCCGAGGCGAAGGCGTGCGCGCAGCGCGACGTCGACGAGCTCGCGCGCAGCGCCTGGAACCCGGACGCGCACCGGCCCCTCGGCCTTCGCGAGCTCGGCCGCGAGTGCACCCGCCGCTGCCCGGGGCGTCGCCCCGGCGACCGGACCGATGTCACCGCCGGGGAACACGTACGAGTACGCATCGCCCCACTCGGTACGTCGCGCATGCAGTTCCCAGTAGCGGTGGTCGACGGTGCGGTCGAAGCCGTACGCGATCGCGTCGATCGCGTCGAGCTCGGCCGGCGCCTCGGCCGCGGTTGCGGCGATCTGCGGTGTGCCGGTGAACGTGAGCAGCGGCGTCACCGGCGCAAGGCCGCGCCGAGCGTAGAGGACGTTCGAGACAGGCTGGATCGCGTCGGTCACGGTTCGGCGGCGCGCCGCGTCGCCCCACACCGCGTCGAGCAGCTGCGGGCCGACACCCTTTCCCTGCGCGCGGCCTCGGATGAACAAGCAGGCCAGGAACCAATCGTCGCCGCGCGCCCAGGCCGACGCGAACCCGACCACCTCGCCGTCGTGTTCCGCGACGTAGCCGACGCCGGTCGTCAGCACGTGCCGCTGGAGGATCGAGAAGCCCTCGAGCGAGGGTGACGGGACGTCGAAGCCGCGGGGCGCGAACACCGTCGCGATCGCGTCGATGAACGTCGCGTGGAGCGCGGGCAGGTCGCCGTCGGTCGTGGGGCGAAGCTCCACGACCGCGGACAGTAGTGGGTTCAGTGAAGGACGAGCGAGATCATGACCTGCAGCGCGATCGCGAGCACGAGCCACACCGCGGCGATGATCGCCAGCCGCTTGCACCAGGGGTCGCTCATCCGTCGATGGTCGGCACGGTGAGGGTGAGGACGTCTGTGTTGTTGTAGATGTGGAGCGTGTTGACGGTCCACTGCGCGTGGGCTTCGAACGTCGCCCACGTGTTACCGACACCGCCACCCGTCATCCACGCAGCCGTCGGGGAGCACGACACCAGCCCCGACGCGTCGCAGTAGTGCGCGGCGATCGAGATGCCGGTGATGACGCCGTTTCGCTTGCAGTACGAGACGACGAGGACGTGTCGGATCGAATAGACGAGCCATGCGCCCGACGAATGGGACTCCGAGATCGTCTTGCAGCCGGTGTACCCCGATCCTGGATCGCACGTCCCGCCGCACGCGACCGACGATCCAGGGGACGCAGCTGCGGTCCCGACGATCGCCAGCGCCGCGACGAGGACGAGCAGCGAGAGAACTCTGCGCACTTCCGCTCCTTTCGTTGTCGTTTGAGACAACGGTACGGGAGAAGTGCGAACGTGTCTGTGCCGGCTCTGCGCCGAATGTGTGACTAGTGGTGCGGATGCGCCGGGTACTGCTGGTGACGCTGTCGGTACGCGTTGACCTTGGCGCGGTTGCCGCAGCTCTCCATCGAGCACCACGCGCGCGACTTGTTCTTGGATGTGTCGAGGAACGCCCAGCGGCAATCCTCCGCCTTGCACGCCTTCATGCGCTCCCAGATGCCGTCGACCATCTCGTCGTAGACCTCGACGAGGATCCGGCCGATCGCGCCTCGCACGCCGCCCACGGTCGGCTCGACCCGCGGACAAGTGGGATCGAAGCGCAGCTCGAGCCCGGCCCGGCGCGCGGCGGCGTCGATCTCCACCTTCGCGGCCTCGACGTCGACGGCGATCCCGACCTTCGCCGAGAGCACGTCCCGCAGCGCCTCGCGCACGCGAACCGCTTCCGCGAGCTCGGCGTTCGTCACCCGGGCGCCGGGCTCGAGCAGCCCTCGATCGGCAAGCCACGCGGAGAGGTCCTTCGGCGTGTCGAGGTCCTCCACCACGGGGCGAAGCTCACGCGAGTTGACGAAATCCTGGACGAGCTCTGTGTTCACCATTCACCTTGCTTAGGGGGTTACGTAACTGCTAACATCTTATCACTGGTTACAGCGATTCTGAAAGACGGTCTGGGAGGCCCGAGATGTTGGACTTTGAGGTGAGGAGGATGATCATGGAAGACCGGATTGCGACACTTCGTCGCTCGGCCCGCCCGCGCAAGCGGACGGAGCCGGTGCGCGTCGAGTCGCCGGACATCGAGCTCCGCATGTGCAAGCCGGCGGACGACCCCGAGATCGACCGCCTGGCGGCGCTCTCCGAGGTGCCCGTGCCCTACGGCCGCCTCGTCGTGGCGCTGCTCGACGGCAAGCTCGTCGCGGCCCTGCCGCTGAACGGCGACCCGGCGCTCCGCGATCCGTTCGTGAAGACCGCAGAGCTCGTGCGCCTGCTCGAGGTGCGCGCCGAGCAGCTCCGCGAGCCTGCTCCGCGGCAGACGCTCGTCCCCCGTCTCCTGCGGAGGCATGCATAGAACTCGCGTTTCGAGGGAACTGAACCCGGCGGTGGCGGAGACGATCGAGATCGACGTGCCCCGCCGGGGCATCGGCAGTGACCTGACGGAGGCGTTTGCTTCGCGTGGGTTGAGCGCCGAGCTCGTCGACTCCGACGAGGGGTGTGCATTGCACGTGCGGTTTGCCGCCGACGAGCGCGAGCGGCTGCTCGACGACGCGATCGGCGCGATCGAGGCGTACTGCTCCGAGCGCATGCTGCCGTTCGTCGTGCAGCGGGCGAACGGCGGGGCGGTCGTGCGCCCGCCGGCGGACTAGGCCTCGAAGAGCGAAAGCCGCCCGGAAGGCGGCTTTCCAGTGGACCCAGCCGGGCTCGAACCGGCGGCCTTTTGTCTGCCAGACAAACGCTCTCCCAACTGAGCTATGGGCCCGTACAGCCTGTCGATTGTAGCCTCGAACTCGTATTCCCGAGCCCAGTTGATCAACCGCTCCTGGTTGTTTCGACACGGCGCAAGTCGCAATTGCACGAGTGCTCGCTCGACCGAAAGCTCCGGCGGCAACAGATAGCAAGCGCGCAGTTCGTCGCAATACGCGGCGATGACATCGATCTCGCCCGGCTTGTAGCGCCGGTGGATCGAGCCTTCCGCACCGCGCCGGCATCGGCGCGTCCGGATCTGCACAACATCGCCTCGGCGCAACGCCCATTTGCACTGCACGCGCAGCAGCTTCGGCCGCAAATCGAGTACGAGGTCGTAGCGTTCGTCACCGAGCGGAACAAAGACCCCGAGCCCAAGCCTCAACGCCTCGAACGCTACCGCCTGTTCGGCCAGCACACCCTTCTGATCAGTCGTCAGCACCGACAACAACGGTACCGCTGAACCGAACGCTTGTCTGCTGTCTCTTTAGGCTGTGGCCGCTTCGACCGTCTCGTGCGGGACGTCGTCCCACAGCTCCTCGAGGCGGTAGTACGCGCGTGCCTCGGGGGTGAACACGTGGAGCACGACGTCGACGAAGTCGGCGACGATCCAGGTCGCTTCCCGCTCGCCGTCCGCGTTCCGAGGAAGCACGCCGTGATCCTTCTTCATGCGCGCGTGGACCTCGTCCCAGATGCCTTTCGTCTGCCGCGGGTTGTTGCCCGTGACCACGACGAAGTAGTCCGTGTACGCACAGACGGGCTGCATGTCGAGGATGACCACGTCGCGGCCGAGCTTCTCGAGGGCGAGGGCCGCAATCGCGCGTGCCTGTTCGATCGGCTTCAACTGCCTTCAGTGTACCCGCGTTCCGCCGGATACAGGCCTTCGCGGCGGATGATCTCCGCCACCGCGGGCGGCAGATCGGCCTCGACGAGGTGCAGCCGCAGGTCGCGGGACGCCGCCGGCACGGGCTCCATGTCGAACAGCCGCACGCGCTCCGGATGGGCGAGCCCGTCGAGGGCGCCCTGCAGGCGCTCCGGCGCGAAGCCGGGCCGCGTGCCGACTGCGATCCGAACGCGCTCGAGCACCTCGTCGGGCTCCTTCCACGAGAGAAAGTCGGCAAACTCGTCGGCACCGATCACGAACCACGCCTCGGCCCACTCCGGATGCTCGCGCAGGAGATCCACCGTCCGCGGGTGCGAGTCGAGCAGCACCGTGTCGCCGGGAAACGCGGCGCGCGCCATCTCGAGACGGACGTCCGCCGGGGTCTCGACGCGCTTGTGGCCGGGATCGGCGGCGACGAGCACGACGACCTCGTCCAGCCCGAGCTCCTCTTTCGCACGCCGAACCAGCTCGACGTGCCCGCGATGCGGCGGGTCGAAGGCGCCGCCGAACAAGCCCACGTTCATGCCAGCTCCAGCTCCTCGTCGCCGACTTCGACGACCGCGCCCTTGCGCGCGCCGGCGGCCTTGAGCGCGCGCTCGAGCTCATCGTTCGACGGCGGCGTGCCGAGCACGCGGAAGCCGGCGTCGGTGCGCAGCAGCCGCCACGAGCGCGCCTTCGGCTCGGGCTTGTAGACGAGGAAATCCGCGAGCTCGTCCGGCCGTTCCTCCACGACCGGCTCCGGGACCAGCGTGAAGAGGCTCCGACGGAGCTCGTCGATCCCGTCACCGGTCGCGCACGACACGCGCAGCACGGCGATCACGCGCGGATCGTCGATCGTGAACTCCGGATCGGGGACCAGATCGATCTTGTTCAGCACGACGATCTGCGGAAGCTCGTCGAGACCGGCGCCGTACGCACTGAGCTCCGCGTCGATGAGTTGCCATTGCTCGTCCGCGGGATGCGACGCGTCGATCACGTGCACCAGCGTCCGAGCACGTTCGAGGTGCGCGAGGAACTCGTGGCCGAGACCAACGCCCTCGGACGCACCCTCGATCAACCCCGGAATGTCGGCGACGACGAGTTGCCGGCCGTCCGGGGACTCGACGGTGCCGAGCACCGGCTGCAGCGTCGTGAACGGATAGTCCGCGACCTTGGGACGGGCATTCGAGATGCGCGTGAGCAACGAGGACTTCCCTGCGTTCGGCAGCCCGACGAGCGCAGCGTCGGCGAGGAGCTTCAGGTGCAGCTCGATGTCGAGCTCCTCGCCCGGCGGCCCCACCTCGGCGAACCGCGGCACCTGCCGCGTCGGCGAGGCAAAGCGCGCGTTGCCGCGACCACCCTGCCCGCCCTTCGCGAGCACGACGCGCGCGTCCTTGTGCGCGAGGTCGGCGACGAGATCGCCGTCGTCCGACAGGACCTGCGTGCCGACGGGGACGTGGAGCTCGTTGTCCTGACCGTCCGCTCCGTGCTTGCGCGTGCCGCGGCCGTTCTCGCCGCGGCCGGCCTTGATCAGCCGGCGACGACGCAACGCGGAAAGATCGCGCAGCGACGCGTCGGCGACGAGGATGACGTCGCCGCCGCGACCGCCGTCACCGCCGTCCGGGCCTCCCTTGGGCACGTACTTCTCGCGGCGGAAGCTCAAGCCGCCGTCGCCGCCCTTGCCGGCCTGGACGCGAATCCGGGCCCGGTCGTTGAACATCGGATCGCTACTCGGACGCTTCGAGAACCGAGACGAACCGGCGCTCGCCGCTCGTCCGGAACGAGACCGTGCCGGTCGTGACCGCGAAGATCGAGTCGTCGCGGCCGATCTCCGTGCCCGGCCCGGGGCGGAACTTGGTGCCGCGCTGGCGGACGATGATGTTGCCGGGCTTCGCGAGCTGGCCGTCGAACATCTTCACGCCGAGGTACTTCGGGTTCGAGTCGCGACCGTTCTTCGAG
>Ga0105238_10007894_pt1 | contig 10648 bp, 7 predicted proteins | sample KBSC34metaG_FD_81526 | JGI IMG/M metagenome (GOLD analysis project Ga0105238, IMG submission 81526) | Corn rhizosphere microbial communities from Kellogg Biological Station, Michigan, USA - KBS C3-4 metaG | ecosystem: Host-associated > Plants > Roots > Rhizosphere > Soil | place: Michigan, USA...
CCTGCCGTATCCGCTGCTCGTCGCGCCCGCGGTCGTCGCGCTGCTGCTCTCGATCCGCCTCGGCTGGCGCTGGCTGCTCGCAGGCGTGGCGACGATCGCGGCGTTCGCGACGCTGGCGATGGGCTTCGTCTGGAACGCCGACCCCGGCGACGACGCTCGCGTCGACGTCCGCTTCATGACCTACAACGTCAAGGCGCTGCTCGCCATCGAACGGCCCGGCGGCCTCGCGGCGCTCGCCGCCGAGGTCGAGCGGCACCGCCCCGACGTCGTCGTGATGCAGGACTCGAGCCCGCTGATGCGCGGCCGCGACCCGGAACGGCCGGGGCCGATGTTCGGCCTGCCCGAGGTGCGCCGCGAAGCGCAGTACGTGATCGCGAGCCGCTGGCCGCTGCGCGGCTGCACGACGGCGCGCGCCGACTCCGCGGAAGCGCAGCTCGCCTTCGCGCGCTGCACCGTCGATCGCCCCGGCGGCGCGTTCGAGATCGTCGACGTCCACCTCGAGTCGCCGCGCCACGGGCTCGTCGCCGCGCGCCAGGAAGGCCTCGACGGCATCGAGCTCTGGCAAAGCAACCACGCCGGGCGCGTCGCGCAGGCGCGCGCCTTGGCGGCCGTCCTGCGCACGAGCGCGCATCCGCTCGTCGTCGGCGGCGATCTCAATTCTCCCGACGCATCGGCAGCGATGCAGGCACTCCTCGCGATCGGCCTGCGCGACGCGTTCGCGACCGCGGGCCGCGGCTGGGGCTACACGTACGGCCACACCCTCAGGCCGCGCTTCTCGTTCCTGCGCATCGACCACGTCCTCGTCAGCGACGACGTCGACGTCGTGCGCGCGTTCACCGGCGGCAAGGAGGCGTCGGACCACCGCCCGCTCATCGCCGACCTGCGCTTGCCGCAGCGCTGACGCCAGCGCGGCGCGTTCGACGGCGGTGCGCTACGCGGCGGCCTGAGCGGCGGCGACCGGCGCGAGACCGAGCAGGCGGCGCGCTTCCGCCGCCGTCGCCGGCCTGCGGCCGAACTCCTCGCACAGCCGCGCAGTCTGCGCGACGAGCGCGGCGTTCGACGGCGCGAGCGTCGTCTTGTCGAGGCGCACGTTGTCCTCGAGGCCGGTGCGGCAATGGCCGCCGAGTTCGAGCGACCAGCGTGCGAGCGTGAGCTGGTCCTTGCCGATGCCGGCACCGGTCCACGTCGCTTCGGGAGAGAGGCGCTTCAGCGTCTTGACGTAGAACTCGAAGACGTCGCGATCGACCGGCATCGCGTTCTTCACGCCCATCACGAACTGCACGTGCAGGTGGCCCGGGATGCGGCCGTCCCTCTGCATCGCTGCCGCCTGGAAGATCATCGAGAGGTCGAACGCCTCGACCTCGGGCTTGATGCCGTAGCGCTTCATCTCGCTCGCGAGCCAGTCGACGAGCTCGGGCGAGTTGTCGTAGACGCGGGTCGGGAAGTTGACCGAGCCGGTGGCGAGGGACGCCATGTCGGGCTTGAGCGAGAGCATGCCGCCGCGCTCGCGGCCGGCGCCCGAGCGGCCGCCGGTCGACACCTGCGTGATCATTCCCGGCGCGTGCTTGCGGATGCCGTCGAGCACCTGCGCGAAGCGCTCGGGCGCGGAGCTCGGCGTGCCGTCGTCGTTGCGGACGTGAAGATGGACGAGCGTCGCTCCGGCCTCGAACGCGGCGTGGGTCGACTCGACCTGCTCGGCGACGCTGATCGGCACCGCCGGGTTGTCGGCCTTCTTCGGCAGCGAGCCGGTGATCGCGACCGAGATGATGCAGGGGTTGTTCGACGTCATGGGACCTCCTGGGGAAGCGGATTGCGCTGCTCCTGCGAGGCCATTCGCGCCGGCGCGTTGAGCGCACCGTACGCGTCGTAGCCCGATCGCTGCACGATCTCGAAGAAGAAGCGCTCGGCGAAGGGCTCGCTGTACGCGTGGAAGTATTCGCCGCCGGCGGCGTCGCGGTCGTAGAGGATGCCGAGTCGGCGCATCCGTTCGACGACGCGGTCGTCGAGCGCGAAGCGCGCGACCAGGTCGTCGTAGTAGTTGTCCGACACCGGGACGAACCTCGCGCCGCGCTCGCGCAGCGCCGCGACCGTCGCGAAGATGTCGGCGCACGAGAGAGCGACGTGGTGGACGGCGGGCTTGCCGCCGAGCGCAGCGACGGTGCGCGCCGTGCGTGTGCGCGCGCCGCGAGAGACGTTGAGGACGATGCGGACGCGGCGGTCGCCGGTCTGCACGCTGCACGTGCGGACGAGCCCGAACGGGTCGGCGAGCTCGAGGCTCTCGCCGGCGTCGAGCGCGAGGACGCTGCGCGAAAAGAGCACCCACGTGTCGAGCTGGTCGGCGGTCATGCCGAGCGCGATGTGGTCGACGCGGTCGAGGCCCGCGCCTTCGATCGACGGCGTGCCTTCGGCGACGAAGTCGGCGGCGGCGAGCCCTTCGGCGCCGAGCGACTGCGCAACGAAGTGGACGAGCATGCCACCCGGCGAGCGCATCGCCGGCAAGCGCAGCTCGCCGCTGCCGAGCGGGCTTTCGAAGCGCGCCGACAGCAGCGCCGTCGCCCGCGTCACCGCGCGCGCCGGGTCGTCGGAGGCGAGTCCGATCGCGCTGACGCACGCGCCCTGCTCCGCGAAGCGCCCGCGCGCGTCCGACGCCGGCTCGGCGTTGACGACGAGCTGGATATGTCCCTGGCGCCAGAGCGTGACGCGCTTCGAGCGATGCCGGCCGGCGCGCGCGAAGGCGAACTCGCCGAGCATCTTTTCGAGCGCCGCCGCGGTCTCATCGTCGACGCCGAATTCGACGAACGCGAAGCCGCCGAGCGCGGTCGGCGTCGGCGGATCGGCGAGCTCGACGCGGTCGACGATCCGCCGCTCGGCGGCGTCGCCGTGCTCGAGCCGCGTTCGCGACTCGCTTTCGAGCCAGAGGAGCGAGCGCATCGCGTCGAGTGCGGTGCGCCGGTTCGGCGTTTCGCGAAAGACGTCGTTGAAGATCTCGAGCGAGAGCGTTCCGCTGTAGCCCGCGCGCAGCACGTGGGTGAAGAACCCGACGACGTCGAACTGGCCCTGGCCGGGGAAGTTGCGGTGGTGCCTCGCCCACTGCAGGACGTCCATCGCCAGCAGCGGTGCGTCGGCCATCTGGACGAAGAAGATCCGTTCCCCGGGAATCGCTACGATGCCGGCGGGATCGTCGCCGAGCGAGAGCGTGTGGAAACTGTCGAGGATGAGTCCGAGGTGCGGATGGTCGGCGCGCTCGACGATCCGCCACGCCTGCGCGTAGCGGCTGACGTGACGGCCCCACGCGAGCGCTTCGTAGCCGATCCGCAGGTTTCTGCGCGACGCGCGCTCGGCGAGCGCGTGCAGCTGCGCGGCCGCGCGCTCCGGATCGGCGAGCGCATGCGGCGACGTGTTCGAGCAGACGAGCATCAGCGGCGCGCCGAGCGCCTGCATGAGGTCGAACTTGCGCTCGGCGCGGTCGAGGCTTTTCGCGAACAGCGCCTCGGGCATGCCCTCGAAGTCGCGGAACGGCTGGTAGAGGTCGATGCCGAGGCCGAGGTCGGCGCACATCGCGGCGAGCTCGCGCGCCGGCGTCGTCGCGTGGACGAAGTCGTTCTCGAACAGCTCGATCGCGTCGAACCGCGCCGCGGCGATCGCCTCGAGCTTCTGGCGGAGCGTCCCGCTCAGCGAGACGGTGGCGACGGCGCGGCGCATGCTGGCTCGTGAGGGCGGTCAGTAGCGGATCTGCGCGACCTCGCGGAGCTGCTCGGGCGTCGCGGTCGGAAAGCCGAAGAACTCGAGGTACGCCGGGATCATCTCGAACAGCATGTCGGTGCCCGGCTGGATCGCGCAGCCGCGCGCGCGCGCCGCGGCGAGCAGCGGCGTGATCTCGCTCGCCATGACGACCTCGCCGACGAACGCCTTTGGCGAGATCCGCTCGACGTCGAACGGCAGCGGGTCGCCGGCGCGCATGCCGAGCGGCGTTGCGTTGACGACGAGGTCGAATCCCGCCGGGTCGCTCGACCCGGTGCGGACGACCAGCTTCGGGTAGTGCTCGACGAGGCGACCGCGCAGCGCGTCGGCCGCCTTCGCATCGCGGTCGTACAGCATCAGCTCGGCGACGCCGGCAGCGGCGAGCGACGCTGCGATCGCCGAGCCGACGCCGCCGGCGCCCGAGACGATGGCGCGGATCCCGGCGACCGTCGTGCCCTTGCGCTCGACGCCGCGAACGAAGCCGGCGCCGTCGAACTGGTCGGCGCGCCAGGTGCCGTCCTCGCGCAAGAGGAGTGCATTGGCGGCGCCGGCGATCCGCGCGGTCGGCGATGCGTCGGCGACGAGCGCCATCGTCTGCACCTTGTGCGGCATCGTGACGAGTGCGCCGCGCAGGTTGGTGACGCGCGCGAGCGCGTCGAGCATGCGCGGGTAGTCGTCGCTGCGAACGCCGATCGGAACGACGACGGCATCGACACCGGCGCGCTCGAACCACGGGTTGTAGATCATCGGCGCCTTGAACGCCTCGGTCGGGAAGCCGAGGTGGGCGACGAGCCGGGTGTGGCCGCTGATCATTGCGATGCTCCTCCGGCAAGGCAGATGCCGCAACCGTTCGGCCGCGCCGCCGAAGCGGCGGCGCACTTGTTCACGCCGGGCGCGCTCGATCGGCGCGGCGACGCTGCCGATGACAAGGCGTCCCGCCCCGGAGCGCCACCATGTCCTTCGACCCCTATGACCTGCTGCCCGCGCTGACGTCGCTGGCGATGATCGCGCTCGTCGTCTGGAACGGCATCAGCACCACACGCATCCTCGCCGCGATGCACGACGCACGGCCGCCCGGCCGCGAGCGCTAGGCGCGCCGCGGACGTTGCGCCGAGCGTCGCGGCCACCGCGGCGTCTCAGGCGGCGATCGCCTGCGCGCGCAGGCGCTCGTACTCGCCCGCCTCGATCGGCCGCGCGTCTGCCTTGCCGAGGTCGTTCATCGGGACGCGGAACGTCTCGCGTGCCGACCACGCGGCGGCGGCGGCGATCGCGCAGATGACCAAGGTGAGCGCGCCGATCGTCGCCGGGATGCCGGTCGACCCGGGCGGCGCGATCGCGGCGAAGATCGCCGGCAGCATCGCCGTGATCGTGGTGCCGACGTTCTGCGAGATCGCCATCGCGGAGACCCGCGTGCGGGTCGGGAAGAGCTCGGGATAGAAGCTCGGGAAGACCGCGTTATAGCCCTGGTAGACGACGCCCCACATCAGCAGCGAGATCGCGATCGCGAGCGGCACGCTCTTGATGCTGATCGCGTAGAGATACGCGAACGAGAGCAGGCCCGAGACGAGCGCGCCGACGATGATCGGCGGGCGGCGGCCGATCCGGTCGGAGAGGTTGCCGACGATCGGGATGACGAGGACGGCGAGGATGTTGCCGAGCACCGGGATCCAGAGATAGACGTCCTTGGCGAAGCCGATGCCGTAGCCCGCCTGCACCGCGTAGGCGGCGCCGAAGATCGACGTCACGACCGGGATCACGTTCATCAGCGCCATGCAGACGACGCGCAGCATGTCCTGCCAGCTGTACTTGAACGCGTCGATCACCGGCGAGCGCGGCAATTGCTGGCGCTGGCCCTCTTCGGCGAACGCCGGCGTCTCCTCGACTTTGCGCCGGATGATGACGCCGGCGACGATGACGACGAAGCTGAGCAGGAACGGGATCCGCCAGCCCCAGTTGTTGAACTGATCCTCGGGCATGTAGTGCGCGAGCGGCAGGAACACCGCAGCGGCGAGGATCTGTCCGGCCTGGACGCCCTGCAGCGTGAAGCTCGCGTAGTAGCCGCGGCGGCCGAACGGCGCGTGCTCGAGGATCATCGAGCTCGCGCCCGAGATCTCGCCGGCGACCGCGAAGCCCTGAATCAAGCGCAGGATCACGAGCAGCGCCGGCGCGAGGACGCCGGCCTGCGCGTACGTCGGCAACAGGCCGACGCCCATCGTCGAGATGCCCATCAGCATCATGCACAGGATGAGCACGTTCTTGCGCCCGTGGGTGTCGCCCCAGTGGCCGAGCACGAATGCGCCGATCGGGCGCGCGACGTAGCCGACGCCGTAGGTCGCGAGCGAGGCGACGATCGCGACCGCCGGGTCGCCCTTGGGGAAGAAGATCTGCGGAAAGATCAGCGACGCCGCCGTCGCGTAGATGAAGAAGTCGTAGTACTCGAGCGCCGAGCCGATCCAGCCGCTCGCGGTCGCCTTCTTCGTCTGATGGACGCCATGCGGCTCGTGCGCCGCTGCCTTCGTCGTCGCCATCGTCTCCTCCTTGTGCCGACGCTTCGGTGCTGCGACGGTACGCCGTCCGGCGCGCTCGCGCCAGCCCGCGCCAAGCGAAGCCAGCGCGACGAGCGGGCAATCGCCCGCGCTGCGTCGCTGCGCGAAATTCAGACGTCGAAGAAGACGGTCTCGTTCTCGCCTTGCAGGCGGATGTCGAAGCGGTAGACGGCGGCACCGTTGTCGAGCCGGCGGTCGAGCCGCTCGGCGACAAGCGTCTGGCGACGCTGCTCCCACTCGATCAGGTTGAGGACGGCGTCCTTCGCGTTCGCTTCGGCCTCGTCGCTGAAATAGATCCGCGTGTTCAGGCCCATGTTGATGCCGCGCGCGACGATCCAGGCGTTGACGTGCGGCGCCATGATGCGCCCGTTCCTGCCTTCGACCGGGCCGGGCTTGATGGTGTCGAAGGTGTAGACGCCGGTCTCGAAGTCGGTACAGCCGCGGCCCCAGCCGCGAAAGTTCGGATCGATCGACTTGCCCGGCTGGCGGTCGGCGGGGTGCGCGTACTTGCCGTCGGCGTTGGCTTGCCAGATCTCGATCAGCACGTCCTTCAGCACGGTGCCGATGCCGTCGAAGACGCGGCCTTCGATGCGGATTTTCTCGCCCCTGGTCTTGTCGTTCGCGAGCACGCTGCCGAAATTCTTCTCGAAGATGTCGAACCCCGCGGCTTGCGGCGCGAGTCCGATGTGGACGTACGGGCCCGCGGTCTGCGATGCCGTTTCGCGGCGCACCTTCAGCTCGCTGCCGCCGGGCGCCGCGAGCGCGCCCTCGAGGCCGTGGCGATGCTCCAGCCGGCGGCTCATTGCCGCTCTCCTTCGGGCGTCTTCTGTACGTGGTTCTCGAACAGCGTCGCGCGCTGGCCGCGCAGGACGATGTCGAAGCGATAGGCGCGGCTGTCGAGCTGGACGAACGCGCCGATGTCCTGCAGCGCGATCAGGCCGCGGATCTGCTCCTCGCTCGGCACGACGCCGAGGATCGGGCAGCTGCGGATCAGCGGGTCGCCCTCGAAGTACATCTGCGTGATCAGCCGCTGCACCCAGCCGTCGCCCGAGATCGCATAGTGGATGTGCGCCGGCCGCCAGTCGTTGACGCGGTTGCGCCACGGGTACGGGCCGGGCTTGATCGTGCGATACGCGTAGTAGCCGTTCTCGTCGGTCAGCATGCGCCCGCAGCCGCCGAAGTTCGGATCGAGGCTGCCGATGTACTGGTCCTTCTTGTGGCGGTAGCGGCCGCTCGCGTTGGCCTGCCAGACCTCGACCAGTGCGTTCTTGAGCGGCCGGCCGAGCTGGTCGTGGACGTAGCCGTGGACGACGATGCGCTCGCCGATCGGCATCCCGTTCTTGGCGTAGTTGAGGATCAGGTCGTCGTCGAGCCGGCCGAGCTCGTCGGCGCGAAAGACCGGCGCGGTGACCTCGGAGAGCGACTGCTGCAGCGAGATCAGCGCGAGCTTCGGGCTCCTGAGGACGCTCGTCTTGTACTGCGGCGCATACGCCGCGGGGTGCGACGTCGTGTCGCGCATCATGAATTCGCCATCGGGCTGCGGCGTGCGCATCGGGCCTCCCTTGCAAGACGGTCGCAGCGATTCTGCGCCTGCCGCCGCGTCAGTGGCGCTCGGCCGGACCCGGCAGCGTGCCGCCGCCCGCGGCTGCGCCCGGCGCGTGCGGGACATGGTGGTGCAGGCGCGCGAAGACGGCCTTGATCTTCTGCACGCCGTCGTCGACGAAGGTGAAGACGACCGGGATCACCAGCAGGCTCAGGAACGTCGACGTGATCAGGCCGCCGATCACGACGATCGCCATCGGCGCGCGAAAGCTCGGGTCGGTGCCGATGCCGAGCGCGATCGGCGTCATGCCGGCGCCCATCGCGATCGTCGTCATGACGATCGGCCGCGCTCGCTTGTGGCAGGCGTCGATGAGCGCCTCGAAGCGCGTCATGCCGCGGTCGCGCCGCGCCATGATCGCGTACTCGACGAGCAGGATCGAGTTCTTGGTCGCGATCCCCATCAGCATGATGAGGCCGATCATCGACGGCATCGAGAGCGCGGTGCGCGTCAGGAAGAGGGCGAGGAAGGCGCCGGGCACCGAGAGCACGAGGGCGACCAGGATGGTCGCCGGCTGCACGAAGTCCTTGAAGAGCAGCACCAGGACGATGTAGATGCAGGCGACGCCGGTCAGCATCGCGAGGCCGAACGAGCCGAACAGCTCGGCCATCGCCTCGGCGTCGCCGACCGAGGTCTGGACGACGCCTTGCGGCAGGTTCCTGATGCTCGGCAGCGCGAGCGCCTCCTTCTCGACCTCGCCGAGCGGCTGGCCGTTGAGCTCGATCTCGAAGTTGATGTTGCGCAGGCGGTCGTAGCGGTTGATCTGCGCCGGGCCGCTGTCGATCGCGAGCGTCGCGACGTTGCCGAGCTGGACCGGGCCGCGTGCGCCCGGCACCGCGAGGCGCGACAGCAGGTCGAGGTCGGTGCGCGCGTCGGCGGCGAGCTTGACGACGACCGGCACCTGGCGCTGCGCGAGGTTGAGCTTCGCGAGCGACTGGTCGTAGTCGCCCGCGGTCGCGATGCGCAGCGTGTCGGCGATCGCCGCCGACGTCACGCCGAGGTCGGCGGCGCGCGCGAAGTCGGGCCGCACGATCAGCTCCGGACGCACCAGGCTCGACGACGAGACGACGTTGCCGATCCCGGGCATCGCGCGCAGCTCCTGCTCGACGCGGCGTGCGTGGGCCGACAGCACGGCGCCGTCCTCGCCGGCGAGGACGAGGACGTACTTCTCGTTCGAGCCGCCGAAGCCGACCTTGATGCGAGCGCCCGGCACCGCGGTCAGCGCGTCGCGCAGCTCCTGCTCGATCGCCTGCTTGGTGATGCCGCCGCGATCGCGGCGCGGCGTCAGGTTGATCGTCAGCGTCGCCTTCGTCACCTCGGCGGCGCCGCCGGGCGCGAACGGATCGGCGCCGGTGTTGCCGCCGCCGACCGCGGTGTACACGAGCTTGACGTGGTGGTTCTTCTGCACGATCGCGCGTGCGGCCTCGGCGGTCGCGAGCGTCTGCTCGAACGTCGATCCCGGCGGCAGCGCGACGTGGACCTGCGTCTGCGAGAGATCGTCGGGCGGCAGGAAGCCGCTCGGCAGGAACTGCGAGAGCGCGAGGCCGCCGACGAAGAACGCCGCCGCCGCGACCGTCGTCAGCACGCGGTGGCGCAAGCACGCCTGCACCCAGCGCAGGTAGATCGCGATCCAGCGGCCTTCGCGGTGCGGCTTCTTCGGCGGCTTCAGCACGTACGCCGACATCATCGGCGTCAGCATCCGGGCGACGACGAGCGACATGAAGACGGCGATCGCCGCCGTCCAGCCGAACTGGACGAAGAACTTGCCCGGCACGCCGCTCATGAATGCGGTCGGCAGGAACACCGCGACGAGCGTGAACGTCGTCGCGATCACCGCCAGGCCGATCTCGTCGGCCGCCTCCATCGCCGCGGCGTACGGGCGCTTGCCCATGCCGAGGTGGCGCATGATGTTCTCGATCTCGACGATCGCGTCGTCGACGAGGATGCCGACGACGAGCGAGAGCGCGAGCAGCGTCACGACGTTGATCGTGAAGCCGAGCAGCGACATCACCCAGAACGCCGGGATGACCGACAGCGGCAGCGCGGTCGTCGCGACGAGCGTCGCGCGCCAGTCGCGCAGGAAGATGAAGACGACGAGCACGGCGAGCGCCGCGCCCTCGTAGAGCAGCGCCATCGACCCTTCGTAGTTCTCGACCACGGGATCGACGAAGTTGAACGCCTCGACGATGCTGATGTCGGGGTGCTGCGCCTTGAGCTGCTCGAGCTGCTTGCGCACGCCGGTCGCGACCTCGACTTCGCCGGCGCCGCGCGAGCGCACGATCTCGAAGCCGACCACGGGCTTGCCGTCGAGGAGCGCGGTCGAGCGCCGCTCGGCGACGGTGTCGCTGACGTTGGCGACCTGGTCGAGGCGGATGCGGCGGCCGTCGGAGAGCGCGATCTCGAGCGCGCCGAGCTCGGCCGCCGACTGCACGGTCGCGATCGTTCGCACCGACTGCTCGGCGCCGCCGAGGTCGGTGCGGCCGCCCGAGCCTTCCTGCTGGATCTGGCGGAGCTGCCGCGAGATGTCGGCCGCGGTCGCCTTGAGCGCCTGCAGCCGTGCCGGGTCGAGCTCGACGCGCACCTCGCGGCTGACGCCGCCGACGCGCGACACCGCGCCGACGCCGCGCACCGAGAGGATGCTGCGCGTCACCTGATCGTCGACGAACCACGACAGCGCCTCGTCGTCCATCCGGCTCGACGCGACCGTGTAGGTCAGGATCGGCGAGCCGGCGAGCTCCATCTTGGCGATGACCGGATCGCG
>Ga0105238_10007895_pt1 | contig 10647 bp, 8 predicted proteins | sample KBSC34metaG_FD_81526 | JGI IMG/M metagenome (GOLD analysis project Ga0105238, IMG submission 81526) | Corn rhizosphere microbial communities from Kellogg Biological Station, Michigan, USA - KBS C3-4 metaG | ecosystem: Host-associated > Plants > Roots > Rhizosphere > Soil | place: Michigan, USA...
ACCCCCAGCTTCAACGGTGACCGGATTTTGGCCGCGATCCTTTTTGAGGGCACCATGGACCGGGACATCGAGGGCCTGCCCACGGCGGATTATCTTTGGAACCGGAAGCGCGTGGTGCCGTTTCTGAAAGTGGACAGCGGGCTGGCCGGCGAGGGCGACGGTGTCCAGTTGATGAAACCCATGCCGGGCCTGCCGGCACTGCTCAACAAGGCCGTCGCGAAAGGCATCTTCGGAACCAAGATGCGCTCGGTCATCAAGCAGGCCAATGACGCCGGCATCAAGGCGGTCGTCCGCCAGCAGTTCGAGGTGGCGGCGCAGATCATCGCGGCGGGGCTGGTGCCGATCGTCGAACCGGAGGTGGACATCCATTGCCCGGACAAGGCGAAGGCCGAGGGGCTGCTCAAGGCGGCGCTCACCGAAAAGCTCAACGCGCTGCCGGCGGGCCAGGTGGTCATGCTCAAGCTCACGTTGCCGGAGCAGGACAACTTCTATGCGGACCTCATCCGGCATCCGAAGGTTCTGAAAGTGGTCGCGCTATCGGGCGGTTATCATCTGGACGAAGCCAATGCGCGCCTGTCCAGAAATCATGGGGTCATCGCAAGTTTTTCACGGGCGCTGGTCGAAGGTCTGTCGGCCAAACAATCCGCCGAGGAGTTTGACGCCATGCTTGATGCGGCGATCCAGAGCATTTACGAGGCGTCCGTCACGTAAGCGGGGGCAGGGGCAAGCAGTGTCAGGGTGGCGATCTGCTTGATCAGGCATCGTGCCGCTCATTTCTGATCACTTGCGCGGGCGCCGGCATCTACCAGAATCTTCTGGCATTCGGGGCTGCTGCCGCATTCGCGTGCCCGGTCTAAAATGGTCTTGCCCCGGGAGTCCCGCGCATTGACGTCCGCCCCGGCCTGCACCAACAGCTTAAGAAACGGCCCGTTGCGCACGGCTTTCATCAGCAAGGTGTCGCCACCTTTGTCAGGTTTGTTCGGATTGGCACCGGCGGCGATCAGCAGCGGAATCCTTTTCGACGGCGTCGGGCCGGCAGACATGTCCTGGCGCATGGCCCACCACAGGGCGGAGTCTTTATCCGCCTGGGAAGGATTTTTGGCCAAGATTGCCGTGAGGCGGGTGAGGTCACCGGGATTTTTCAGCGCGGTCTCGACGGGGGTGGCACTGCCCCGGTAGATCAGTTCGAGCACGGCCATGCCGGCCACCATGAGCAACACCAATCCCATGCGGATCATGATCCGTTGCCGCTGCGTCGCGGGGGCCAGAAGCGCGTGGGCCAGGGCCAGAATCAGAAATGAACCCAGCCAGAAATAGAAACCGACGAGGCGCCCCATGATGACCGCTTCGTCATTGTCACCGTAGATTCCCGGCATCATGTAGGCGGAGGCGGCCAGGGCGAGCGCCACCAGGCTTAAGGTGAATCCCAGGCTGAGCCGCTTCCAGAGCATGACGCACAGCGGTATCAGCAGGAGGTTGGCGAACCAGGCCGGACACAGGACGATCAGCCCGAGGAAGCCGATGAACGCCGGGAGAATACCAGGAACCGTATCCCAAACCCCCATCCCCTCCGAACGCGTTTCCCAGACGGGCAGGGCAAGCGCCAGACCCCAGAGGAGTATCGCCGTGAGGATGGTGACGACGATCCAGAATGCGGGCTTGGAGTCAGCCGAGGTTGGATCCGCCAATTCCGATTCGGGGATTTTCATGCCCTTATCTTGTCAGGAAGGTCGCCAAGGTCAAAATCGATAAATATTCGCCGGCATCAACATATTAGATACGCGACTGAATGGGGGCATCCAGCAGCAGTGGTGCATAGCGTGAACCCAAGGTGAATGAGGGATATCTTTGGGACATTTTTGATGATGGGCGGCGTGGTCTGGTGCTTAAAGAGGCAGCAGCGGAATTGATGGAGCGGGCCGAGGTTGGCCGCAGTGCCGCCTATGACGCGTTGAAGCTCGTCGGTGGGCGTTTCTCCAACCTGCTGACGAAGCGCGAGGGGTTGATTTGGCTGCGTGCTACGCAGTTCGACGATCATGAACACGAAATCTTAAGTCGTCTTGTCCATCCGTCCAGGTGCAGCAGGGGAGTTGGACGGATGGATGGACGGTAGTTCATTGGTTATCATTATTACCTCTACATGGCCGGAATCATCTGGGTCGCGCTGTTGAGGAATTGTTTGGCCTCATCCAAACAGTTGCGTACGGCTTTGGCCAAGGTTTCCGGACAAAAAGGTTTGGCCAGAAATTGGATGTCCCGGGCGGCCCCGAACACATGGCCGTTGGCGTCCGTGCTGTGGCCGCTCATGTATACGGCCTTCAGGTCCGGCTTCTCGGCCTGCAAAGAATTGGCCAGTTCCCAGCCAGAGACCCCGTCGGGCATGACAATATCGGTCACCAGCAGGTCGATCTGATCCAAACGGGTGGACCAGGAACGGAGGGCGCTGGCGCCAGACCTTTCCGTGAAGACCGTGTAGCCGTGCCGTTGCAGAGTGATGCGAAAAAGTTCACGCAAGCCGGGCTCATCTTCGACAACAAGGATGGTTTCTTTGCCGCCACGGGCCGGCTCGATGTCCGAGGAGGCCGATTCCGAAGCTGCCGGGAGCGAGGCTGCCGGGAAGAAAATCCGGAACGAAGTGCCTTTGCCCTGACGGCTGACGACATCAATCCAGCCTTCATGCTGTTTGACGATGCCGTAGACGCTCGCCAGGCCAAGCCCCGTGCCTTTGCCGACATCCTTGGTCGTGAAGAACGGTTCAAAGATGCGGGAAATGTTTTCCGGGGCAATGCCGCAACCGGTGTCGCTGACCGACATGCAGATATGCGGGCCGGGGCGAGATTCACGATGCTGCTGGGCGTACGCGCTATCAATCTGACAGGCTGAAGTGGATACGGTCAGTTCGCCACCGTTGGGCATGGCATCGCGGGCATTGGCCGCGAGGTTGATGAGTATCTGTTCCAGCATGTTCTGGTCGGCCTTGATGGAGACGCTGTCGACCGAATACTCGGTCTTCAGCATGATGCTTTCCCCCATGACCCGTTGCAACATCTGGCCGGTGCTGGTGATGACTTCATTGAGATCCACCGGCCGGGGCTGGAACAGCTGGCGGCGGCTGAAGGTCAGCAATTGCCGGGTGAGATTGGCGGCACGGTCCGCCGCCTTGGCGATCTCCGCCAGATTCGCCATCCGTTTTTCCACCGGAAATTCCTGGGTCAACAACATGCAGACATAGCCCTGGATGATGGTGAGCAGGTTGTTGAAGTCGTGCGCCACGCCACCGGCCAACTGGCCGAAGGCCTCCATTTTCTGCGACTGACGAAGCTGTTCCTCGAGCTGTTTGCGCTCGGTGATGTCCGTCCAGCAACCGACGATCTCAACCGGCTGCTGCGCGCCATCGCGCAACAGTTGACGGTCGTCGCGCACCCAGCGGACGACGCCATCCAGGCGACGGATGCGGTATTGGAGGCTGAGATGATTTTGCGCGAGCAACGCCGGCAGGCTGCCGGCCACCGAGGCGCGGTCCGCCGTCTCCACATAAGCCCATGCCGGTGTCTGCTGATACCAGGACTGAACCTCATGGCCGGTGAAATTGGCAAAATTATCGCTGACCCACGACGGGACCAGGTTGCCGCCATCCAATTTGAGGGAATACAAGACCGCCGGGCTTTTGGACAGGAAGTGCCGGAGTTTTTCCTGGGTCGCACACAATTGTTCGTTCGACGCCTGCAGTTTTTGCGTCCGCTCACCGACGAGGTCCTCGAGGTCGCGGACTTTCAGGCGGGACTGTTGCAACAGCCCCCATTTTTCCGTGAGGGCGTTGGCGAGCTGCAACACTTCGATGGCGTCGAAAGGTTTTTTCAAGATGACCAGCCGGTCCGTCGCGCCAATCTGGGCCCGCAGGGCCTTCCACGAATAATCCGAATAGGCGGTGCATAAAACGATCTGCAGGTCGGGATCGGCCTGCCAGAGCCGGGTTGTGGTTTCAATGCCATCCCAGCCCGGCGGCATGCGGACATCCACGAACGCCATCGCAAAAGGGCGGCCGGCCTTGACCGCTTTCTCCACCGTCGCCAGCGCGTCTTCACCCTGGAAGGCGGAGGTCAGTTCAAAATCCTGATCATCGTGCCCGTCGCCGTCCGGCGGCCCGAAAAGGCCGGCCTCGGCTTTTGCGAAATCGTTCCCGGCGGTGATGCTCCGGACCAGGATTTTTTTGAAATCCTCGTGGATCGTGGGACTGTCATCCACGATCAGTATACGGCGGTTACGGGGCATGGTTTCAATTTTCATAGACGCGTTGTTCCTGTTTTAACGGCAGTTCCAGTGTAAAAGTCGCGCCTTTGCCCGGTCCCTCGCTGCTGGCGAGCAGGGCGCCGCCCAGTTCCTTGGCGGCCAGGGCGCCGCTGTGCAGGCCAAAGCCGTGGCCGCCCTTTTTCCGGGTGGTAAAACCGTGGTTAAAGATCCGTTTGATGTTTTCCGGGGGGATGCCGACGCCATTGTCGCTGATGGCCACGCGCACGCGGTCATCGCCATTCAAAACGCGCACGGTCACCTGCCGGTCTTCCTGGCCGGAATCCAGGCAGGCAAATTTTGCATTGGAGGTGAGGTTGAGGAGGATCTGGAGCACCTTGTGCTTGTCCACCGAGATCTCCGGCAGATTGGGCGCGTACTCCCGCCGGATCTTCACGCCATGTTGTTCGAGATCCGCCACGTGGATGCGCAGCAGGTCTTCCACCAGGTCGGTGACCCGGACTTTTTCGGTCACGCCGGAAACTTTGCCGTAGCATTGCTGGGTGGCCACAATCTCCTTGATGTGTTCGATCTTGGTCTTGACGAAGTCGATTTCCTGCAACAACAGGGTCTGTTCCTGGGAGAGATGTTTGCCGAGCTGCGTGAGGAAATTGGGGATCAGTTTTCCCCGCGGATCATCCGTCAAAAAAGTCCCCAGATCCGCGGCATGCTGTTGTATGAGGCGGGCGGCTTCGGTCAGGCGGTTGATCTTGAGCTCTTCCAAGTGGCTGCCCACGAGGTTGGCGGAGACATTCACGCTGTTCAGCACGTTGCCGACGTTGTGCAGCACGCCGGTGGCCACCTCGGACATGCCGGCCTGCCGGGAGACGATGAGCATTTCCCGGTGGTTTTTTTCCGCCTGCAACTGCATCTGCGCACGTTCCTCCACCTCGGCCTTAAGGCGTTTGGCGGTTTCCTGCAACTCGAGGTTCACCTTGGTCAGCTCATCGTTGACGAGGGTCAGTTCCGCCGTTTTTTCCTGGACGCTGATCTCCAGCATGAAACGGGATTGTTCCCGGGCAGACTCCGCCCGCTGCCGTTCCCGCAGGAGGATTTCCAATTGCACCATGCCTGCGAGCAGCAGGATGGCGATCACGCCAAACATGAGGTCCATCTTGATGCCGAGTTCAAGGGTGGATTGGAAAAGGACCGCACGGAGCAACGCCAGCAGGGAAAATGCGCAGACGAGCGACCAGCCCACGCGCCTCGTGCCGAAGCGGCGGCTCAACCACAGGCCGTAGCCGATCACGGCGCATTGCAGCAGGCCGGATGTCAAAGCGGTTATGATGGAGCAGTTCATGGTGATCAATCCGCCGGTCCAACGCGAAAAAAGCGGCAGGGATAATTGGTGGCGGTGACATCCACGTATGAAATCAGCCCGTCGCCGCCGGTCTGGTTGGTGCAAACCGGGGCCCAGCATGAACCCACCAGATTGGTGCAAGCCTCGATCACGTAATTGGTGCCGGGGTTGCCCAGGCAGGTCAGGGCGACGGTTTTGTCCGGCAACGCGGCCAGCGACAGCGTGGGGCTGTAGTTCCAAGTGATGGCGTTGTTGTTTTGCGGGAACAAGGCCGCGGTGCTGGAACCGGCGGGGCCATCAAACAGGAACTGGCCGCAGGAACCGGGATTGCCGGCGACCTGGCCGATGGTCACGGCCACATGGAGCAGATGGCCGGCAGGAAAGGTGACGCCGGCCGGCAAAGCCACGTTGGGAATGGCCCAATTCACGGTCTGGCCATGATTAACATTTTTGGGCGGCGAGGCGGTCGTGTCCACGATGAGCACCTCCGCATCTGTCGCCGGATTGTAATCGTAGTATTGCATCCGGCCGGAAACGGCAAAATCATTGGCGGCGCTGGTGCTGGTGTTGCGCATGAAAACAACCCCGCCGCCTTTATCAGTGGTCATCAAATTGACGGCGGCAGCCAACGGCGGAGAATAGAAATGGTAGGTGGCCGTGCCCGTGAACGGCAGGCTGCACAGGGTGGTGCCGAAGGCGGAGGCCACAACCTGTTTCGTCGTCGCGTTCATGCTGCAGGTGGCCTGATTGCCCAGACGCAAGGCCAGAAACGCCGGCGCGGCCACGGCCTGTCCTGAGAGGGCGAGCACCGTGATGGTGGCGATGAATATGCCGAGGTTGGTTTTTTTCATAGGGTTGGCGGGTGTTTCCGGGGTATATCCGGTTTCAATGGGCGAAAGCCGGGTTGGGTTGGAGGTTGACCGGGAAGCTTTCCAATTTGTCCGCCACGGGCCGGGGCGCGGTTGTGGCATCGGTGGCGAACGCCGCCGCGCGTTCCGGGCATTGGTTGCTGAACCGGCATTGGCGGCATTGGACTTCCCCGGCCACGCGGAGCGAGAGCGGATCGTGGCTGGCGCGGACGCGTGACTTCAGGGCAGTCATGCCGGGAAACAAGTTTTCCATGTCATACGAGAAAATCTGCGGGAGACGGGCCGCAAAAGGACGGACGACGGCCACCGAAACCTTGAACACTTCAAACTGGTGGGCGGCGAGGATGGCCAGATCGCTGAATTCCGGATTGTCCTGTGATTCCACGACGGCATCCGGACCGGTCTTAAGCTCGTATTTCAAAACCAAGGCGCGCTTCTTTAAAATATGGATCACGTCCAGGATGGCGGTGTGCTTCAAGCCATCGAATTCCAGCCAGACCGTCTTGTCACGGCAGCTCTGGTCCGGCCAGACCGTCCTGCCGGCCCATTTCGTCCAGACGGCCAGCTCCATCCGTTTGCACTTTTCGGCGATTTGCAGTTCGTAATCGGACAGTTCGATGTGTTGATAGACCAGCCAGGCGCGGATGCGCAGCCAGCCGACGGCTTCATCACCCAGGGCCGGCGGGGGAATTTTCGATTGCGCGAGATGCCGGCCGGGACAGGCCGTGTCCGCCGCCGCCTCCGCAGCGGAGGTCCAGTTCTCCGGCAAACTTGAAGTATTTGACAGCATAAAAATAAAATGATTGATATGACGCCGAATGGATTTTGGCCCATCAATGGAGGGGCATTTCATTCCAGCCCGAGACGATGTATCCCCGTTTGCCGGCCAGCCCCATGTCATAATGAACGCCCGCAGAGCCGCTGATGGTGACCGTTTTGGCGGTGAACGACCCGGCCGCCCCGGATCCACCGCTGAAAGTAAAATCTGCGTCAGGCGTATCCACCACCCCGTAAAAAACCGCACTGCCGCTGTAGGTCATCGTCGTGCACGTCGGCAGGCCGTAGATGGTGCAAGAGCTTGCATTCTGGTTGCCGTTGACCACGCCGCTGCCGGAAATCGTCATGTTGCCGGCCGTGATGAGCGTGAGGCTGGCGCCCGGGGCGATATAAATGTAGCCGCTGCCGCTGACCACGACGGCGTTGTTGCCGGCGTAGGTGACGTAAACGGTCGCGTTACCGTTGACCAGCATGGGAGCGGCAGAGGAGGAAATGCTGATCGTGGATACCGCATAATTTCCGGTACCGACAATGGCGGAATAATTCGTGCCGTTGACCGTCCCGGAAGGGATCGAGGAGTGATAGCTGCTGCCGTCGCTGTACCACGCCGGTGCGGTGACGCTGTCAATCTGCAAGTTCGCGTCATTGCTGACATGACCCGTTTCAGCCCCGGAGAAGGAGCCATTCACGAACGCCGAATCCCCGATTTTGGCACTGCCGCTTAAAGAGACCGTGCCGCTGGGACCCGTGGCCGCAGTACCGGCAATATAGCCCCCGCTCAAGCTGATGGCCTTGGCCAAGTTGGAGTCGCTCACGGCCGTGGCATGGTCCGATGCCTTCGCAGGGTTGTAAGAACCGTCCGGATTGCTGTAATTGGGGTCACTGGAATCAAAACTGTCGAGAAAGGCACCACCGCTGAACCCGATCGTGCCTTTGGCGGTTATGCCGCCGCCAAAGCTGGGTGCCTTGAAGGTGTCGATTTTCAACAACCGGCTGATGTAGGCGTTGGTGCCGGCAAAGGGGGCGGAGACACAGCCCGTGGACCAGATGATCGGATACTTCGCCGTCAACTGGATGGCCGTGCCATATTTGCTTCCGTCCGGCAGCACCCGATTTTTGTGGTACATGCCATCGCCACCTTGCGTCCAGCCATTGGTCGTGAGATTATTGGTGCCGGTGTAATGGAGTTGCGTCAACGCTTCTTCGACGCCCGCCTCCGCCACCGGGATGGCGCTGTTCCAGCTTTGTGAACGGGCGGCCAGACCACGTCCGGTCCCCACCAGGTAAAGATAGCTGCCCAAGGTGATGCTCAATACCAGAGCGATACCCAATGCCACCAAAAGCGCGCTGCCCGTCTGCCGGTTGGTTGGTTTTTTTATTTTCATAAATTCAGTCCTTGCGGATTACGATCCGGGCAGTTTCGTTACATTGTGAATCCACGGGGCTGCCCATGATTTTTCGAGTGCAGGTCCAGTCCACCTGCACCATCTTGCAGAGGTCCGGCCGCCCGGAATCGTTGGTGAACACGCCAAACGTGGCATTCGTGGGATTCCGCAGGTAATAGGAGAACACAAAGTAATTGCAGTTGGTCAGCAATATGGAAACCAGGGAGCCGGCGGAATCCGTGTAGGTCCGGGTCAGCGTGGTCGCAGCCGAGCTATAGTTATAATTGATCGTGCACGGCAGCGAACTGACCATGTTGGTGCCCAGCAACGTGAGACTGGTGGACGTGAAAGCGTTGGTGCTGCAGGCACCGGCCTGCCGGATATCCTTGGACAGAGTGTCCAGCGCCACGCGATTTTTGGCGTTGAGGTCCTGATAGTTTGACAGCGCCTGAAAGCTGCGCAGGGAGAACAGCAGCAGGCTGACAGTGGCCAGACAAACCAGCGAACCGACGCCGGTGGCAAACATCATTTCAACCAGCGTCATGCCCCGGCGGCGGTCAGTTATAGATGTAATTTTGCATTCCATAATGTGAAATCAAGGTTGTCATATGCTGCCTGAAGTCGCTTCCGCCCGAGGTCCAGGAGACGGTGACGGTGACGAGCTTGAGGTCAGCGGCATAGCCTTCCGTCAACGGTAAGTTCGCGATACTGATCGTGCCTTTGAACGGGACGCCGCCACTGGGGCTGCTACTGGAGGAGACGCCCGCCGGGAAAAACCAGTTGGTGAACGTCGTCGGCATGAAGGTCGGATCGTTGAGCTGATCCCAGGTGTAGAGGTGGATGATTTCCGTCTTGTCCTGCAGCATCTGGATGGCCCGCAGGTTCTCCTCGGTAGCCCGGGTGATGTTGAATGACTGGGTGATGCCGCTATAAACGGTGGAGAACATGAAACCGACGATGATGATGGCAATCAGCACCTCGGCGAGCGTGTAGGCTGCCAGCGACTGAAAGCATCTCCGGTTCGTCTGTTCACTTACTAGGCACATGTTCGTGTTTAACATATGGACACTTTATCGTTTCCCCAGAACCCTTCAATTGGGTGAACGTCGCTGCCGCAATGGGCAAAAAGATGAGCCTTTTAAGCAAATTTCTTACAGTTCGTCAGCATTTTGGACAGTTCTGTACCGTCCGTGAAGACAGGGCTTAACCGATGAAAATAGCCGACAATCAATGACTTGCCCGGAAAAATGTGCCGGGTGGTGGGTAGTTCTTTCCAAGCATGTCAGACGGTGTATGGAGGATGTGGAGAGGCTTTGCGCGCTGGAGCGGTTTAAAAAATACTGTAGTCGTTTGGCTGTGGGGAATAGAGAGAGCGGTCTTTTTGGGTTTTGGCTTCGTTTCGGCTCAGTTACAGGGTTCGTTGGAACCTGCGCCTTCGCCAAAGCCTCGCCAAAACCCAAAAATCCTCGCTCCAAACGGCTACAGTATTTTTTAAAACGCTCTGATGTGCAAAAACGAAGGTGGGGTTGTTCCTGATGGAACAACCCCACCTTTGCCTGCCATGAATCCTTAGCGTCCTGCGCTATGGTGCCCCTACCTGTATGATCTAAATGCCATTGAACCGTTGCGCCTTGCTGCCATTGAACCGGCGGGCAAAAACCAAGGCCCCCATGCCTAGGCACAGCAGCGCCATGGTCGAGGTGACTTCGGGAACGGAGAGTCCCTGTACCGAGCCACCGGAAGCGATGTTGATGTTCTCGCCACCGATGATTTCCCCGTCAACGTAGCCGGGGCTGAGGGATATGGAGGCATCCGGGGCGAGAATGATGCCGGTCAAGATGCTTTCATTATTCAGGCCGCCGGAGAAGGCAACCCCCTGGGTGCCGGTGACATTGAACAGGATTTCGGCGGCGGACAAGCCGCCACTTGCCAGAATCTGGGCTGAATGCAATGCCAGCGTACCCGAGATGTTGAACACATAGTAACCGCCGGCACTCAGGGTCAGAACCGCCCCGTTGGGCAGGTTAAG
>Ga0105238_10007896_pt1 | contig 10645 bp, 11 predicted proteins | sample KBSC34metaG_FD_81526 | JGI IMG/M metagenome (GOLD analysis project Ga0105238, IMG submission 81526) | Corn rhizosphere microbial communities from Kellogg Biological Station, Michigan, USA - KBS C3-4 metaG | ecosystem: Host-associated > Plants > Roots > Rhizosphere > Soil | place: Michigan, USA...
CAACTACCACAACGCCGGCAAGGTGCAGGCGTCGAGCGAGCCGCAGGACATGCGGCTGCAGCGCATGCTGGGCCACATCACCACGCTCGTGCCGAAGAACCCGCGCAAGGTGCTGGTGATCGGCTGCGGCGCGGGCGTGACGGCCGGCGCCGTCTCGGTCGATCCGATGGTGAAGGATCAGACCATCGCCGAGATCGAACCGCTGGTGCCGCGCGTCGTGTCCAAGTATTTCGCGGCCCACAATTTCAACGTGGTGGCGAACCCCAAGGTGAAGGTCCACCTCGATGACGCGCGCCACTACCTGCTGACGACCGACGAAAAGTTCGACGCGGTCACGTCCGATCCGCTCGATCCGTGGGTGAAGGGCGCCGCCACGCTCTACACGCGCGAGTTCTTCAACGTCGTGAAGTCGCACCTCAATCCCGGTGGTGTGGTCACGCTGTTCGTGCAGCTCTACGAGAGCACGGAAGATGCGGCGAAGAGCGAGGTGGCGACGTTCCTCGAGGCGTTCCCCAATGGCGCCGTGTTCGCGAACACCGTCAACGGGCAGGGCTACGACCTGGTGCTCTTCGGTCAGCTCGAGAACTCGCGCATCGACGTCGATGCGGTGCAGGCACGGTTGGCGGACCCGGCGAATGCGCCGATTGCGAACTCGCTGCGCGAGATCGGCATCAATTCGGCCATCGAACTGTTCGGGACGTATGCCGGGCGGCGTACGGACATGTCGAACTGGCTGAAGGACGCGCAGATCAACACCGACTCGAACCTGAAGCTCCAGTACCTCGCCGGCCTCGGCTTGAACCTGTATCAGAGCGACGCCATCTACAAGGCGATGAGCCGCGAGAGCAAGTACCCCGAGGAACTGTTCGCAGGGTCGCCGAATACGCTCGAAGCGCTCAAGTCGCGCATCACGGGCGCGTTGGGCGGCGCCTCTTTCTGATTCCTGTTGCCTTTGGCCTCTAGCCTCCAGGCAAAGGCCAACGGCTAAAGGCTAAAGGCCGCGCCAGGCATCACACCACAGTGCCTGGCGCGATCACTCCGCCCTTTGGCACCACGATGATGCCACTGCGGATGTAGTAGCCGTCGCCGTCGGCTTCTTCGATGCCGTTCTCGTTGGTGAGGCGTGCCCCGTCGCCGATGCGCGCGTTCTTGTCCACGATTACCCGCCGCAGCACCACGTCGCGTCCGATGCCGAGCGGCGGCACGCCGGCCGGCGGCCCTTCCTCGTATGTGTCAGCGCCCAGAATCACCGAGTGGTCGATATGCGAGCCCGAGCGAACGTTGGTGCGCACGCCGACCACCGACTGATCAATCCGCACCCGGCGCAGATAGCACCCTTCCGCGAGGATGGAATCACGTACCTGGCACTCGAGCAGTCTCGACCCGGGCAGGTGGCGCAGGTGCGTGTAGATCGGCCGTGCCGGATCCCAGTAGCGGAATGGCGGATTGGGCAGCCCGAGCGTGACGTTGGCGTCGTAGAACGAGCCGATGGTGCCGACGTCGGCCCAGTAGCCGTCGAAGAGATAGGGCTGGACGTTGTAGCGGTTCATCGCGCGTGGGATCAGCTCGCGTCCGAAGTCGTGCCCCGGCTCGTCTTCGAGCAGGTCGAGCAGCACCTGCCGCGAGAAGACGTAGATGCCCATCGACGCCATGAACGGGCGCGCGTCCGTGTGCGCGGCGAACGTCGCGCCATCGGGCACGCTGCGGCCGATGACGGACAGGCGTTCCGCGTTCGGCTTCTCTTCGAAGGCCACGATGTGGCCGTCGCGATCGAACACGAAGACGCCCATCGAGCTGGCGGCCGCCGCATCGATCGGCTGCGCCGCGATCGTGATGTCGGCCTTCTGCTGCTTGTGGTGCTCGATGAACGCGCGGTAGTCCACGCGGCAGATGTGATCGCCGGCCAGCACGAGATAGTAGTCGGCCGCGTACTGTTCGAAGTGTCGAGCGGCCTTGCGCACCGCGTCGGCGGTGCCTTGAAACCACGCCTGGCTCTCCGGCGTCTGCTCGGCGGCCAGGATTTCTACGAAGCCGCCGGAGAAGAGGTCCAGCCGGTAGGTGGCGGAAATGTGCCGGTTGAGCGACGCCGAATTGAACTGCGTCAGCACGAAGATGCGGCGGATGTCGGCATGCAGGCAGCCGCTCACAGGCAGATCGATGAGGCGATATTTCCCTCCGATCGGCACCGCTGGTTTGGAGCGCGTCGCGGTCAGCGGAAACAAGCGTGCGCCCTGACCGCCACCGAGCACGATGGCGAGAGTGTCGCTGATCATCACGCATACAATACCGCCCCATGCGAAAAACCTGCGGGGCGGGTGGGCCGGACAGGGCCGGTAGGGCGGGTAGGGCGAGTATCTTCTTGACTCGACGGGTGGTGCCGAGCTCGGTTACCGCAAGCCTGGTCGCACTCCTGATCGGATCGCTTTACGCCCAAACGCCAAGGCCTTCGGCCGACTCGTGCGCCGCGCTCTCGAAAGTCTCGCTGACGAACGTCACGGTCACGTCGGCCACGTTCGTCGCGGCCGGCGCGCTGCCGCCGCCGCCCGCACGCGGTGGCGGAGCCGGTCCGGCTGCAAACCCCTTCGCGGATCTGCCGGCGGTGTGCCGCGTCGCGGTCACGCTGAAGCCGAGCGCCGACTCCGATATCAAGATGGAGCTGTGGCTGCCGGGTGAGGCTGGAGGGCGCGCCTCGGGGTGGAACGGCAAGTTCAAGGGCACTGGTAACGGCGGCCTCGGTGGCGGCGCGGGCGTGAACCTGAATGCGCTGGCCGCGGGCATCCGCCGCGGCTATGCGACCGCTGGGCATAACACCGGTCACGACGGCGACTCGAGCTACGCACTCGAACATCCCGAGAAGATCAAAGATTTCGGCTATCGCGCGACACACGAGATGACCGTGGCGTCGAAGGCGCTGATCCGCGCGTTCTACGGCAAGCCTCCCAGACTGTCGTACATGGCGGAAGGCGGCGGCGGCACGATTGCGGCGCTCAGCTCGGCGCAACGCTATCCCGACGACTACGACGCGATTGCCGTCACCGGGATGTCGTCGTACCTGACCCGCCACACGTTCGCGCAGATGTGGATCTGGCAGGCCACGCACAAGGACGCCGCCAGCTTTCTCACCCCGGATCATTACCGCGTGCTGCACGACGCAGTGCTGGCCTCGTGCGACGCTCTCGACGGGCTGAAGGACGGCGTCGTGGGCGATCCGCTCGGCTGCCGCTTCGATCCGGCTACCGTTCAGTGCAAAGAGGGCTTAACCGCGAACTGCCTCACTCCATCGCAGGTGGAGGCGGCGCGCAAGATCTATCAGGGGCCGAAGCATGCGCGAACCGGGGCCGAACTCTATTCGCCGCTGTATCCCGGGAGCGAACTCGGATGGGCGCAGCTCGCCGGCGGCGATCAGCCGCTGGGCATCCCCGTGGAGTTCTTCAAGTTTTATGTGCTGCGCGATCCGTCGTGGGACTACCGCGTACGGCCGATCAACTACGACAGCGATGTGGCCGCCTCCGACCGTTCGGAGATCCAGCCGGTGAACGCCGTGGATCCCGACCTGCGGCGGTTCTTTACGCGGGGCGGAAAACTTCTGCTCGTGGACGGTTGGGCCGACACGGCAGTGCCGCCGAAGGTCGCGATCAACTATTTCAATCGCGTGGTGGCCACTGTTGGCGAACGGCAGACGCGCGAATCGATGCGCTTCTTCATGGTGCCCGGGATGGGACACGGTCCAGGCACGGGCGGCGCCGAGAACTTCAACTTCGACGCGCTGTCGCTCATCGAGCAGTGGAAGGAACACAATATGGTGCCCGACCAGTTCCAGGTCGGTCACTTCAAGGACGGCAAACAGGTTGGCGCCCGCCTTGTATGTCAGTACCCGCGGATCGCGTTCTACCGCGGCGGCGACGGCGAGGACCCGGCCAGCTTCGAGTGCCGCGCGAAGTAGCCCTTCGCACTATCTTTTCCTAACACCGGGTTTACATGGTGGCCGTATGGTTCAGTCAGATTCCAAAAGCATGCGACCATGCGAGCTCTATCTCGTGCGCCACGCGATTGCGGCTGAACGCGGCGAGGAGTGGCCCGACGACAGCAAGCGTCCGCTGACGGCCGACGGCGTGAGCCGCTTCAAAGAAGTAGTCGAAGGGCTTGCCTGGTTCGGCGTAGGTCTCGACGAGATCCATACAAGCCCGCTCGTGCGAACGCGGCAGACAGCGGATCTGCTCGCTGCCGGGCTGAATCCAAAGCCGCCGGTGCGTGTGCTGGACTCGCTGGCGCCGGGACACGAGCCCGCGGCTGTGCTGAGCGAGCTCGCCAAGCGCGTCAAACGGCGGCGCGTAGCGCTCGTCGGGCACGAACCGGACTTGGGCGAACTGGCCGCCGCACTCATCGGTGCACAACGTGCTCTGCAGTTTCGAAAAGGAGGCGTCTGTCGCATCGACGTGGACCGCGTCGGAGGTGCTGCGACAGGCTCGTTGATTTGGTTCCTTCCCCCAAAAGTCCTCAGAAAAGCAGGACGCTAGAGGAATCGTTACACCGAATTTACATGCGGTCGTCCCACGGCACGATATAGATCAAGGCATGTACGCACGCGCCCTGGAACACGGTGGTGAGACTCGGCGGTTCACGATCCGCGGCGCCAACGCTGGCGGTTGGGACGTGAAGGAAGAGCGCGACAGTCAGGTCATCTGGAGCATCCACTACACGGACTGGCACCGCGTCGAGCGCGCACGCATGAATTTCACCCGTGAAGTGCAGGAACTGCGACAGGCCGGCTGGCGGGAGACCGCCGCCTAGATCGTGGCTGCAGACCTTCAGGTCTGCTTCACATTTTCCCCTCGCTTTTCGTGCCGATTTCACAGAGAAGTTCCGTAGTCGAGATCGTCGCGCGACGGCAGGCTGTCGGTGGCCGAAGTCGGCGACCTCTACGGGGCCACTGGCAAGTTCGACGTCATCGCCATCACCGATCACATCCTGATGAAACGGGACATGCTGGCTCGCGCCGGCCGGCTGGCCACGCTGGGCCGCCAGGCGTTCGGCGTGCGCGAAGAGGACTTCACCGCCTATCTCCAGGACATCGAGGTGCAGGCCAAACGCGCATGGACGACCTACGGCATGCTGGTGGTGCCTGGTGCGGAGGTGACGCAGAACCGGCTCAGCGGACGCAAGAACTCGCACATCATTGCGCTGGACATCAAGAGGTAGTCAGCGTGGATCGGCCGGCCGACGCCATCCTGAAAGAGATTCGCCGGCAGGGGGCGCTCAGCATCGCCTGCCACCCGCACCACCGCACCACCCGCCGGATCGAGATCCGCAGCTGTTATCTCTGGGATCACCGCGACGAACTGCCGGCCTGGTGGACGTGTGGGAGGCGGCAAACCGTGACGACCTGTTTTCCGTCACAAGTCTCAAACACTTTCCGTACGTGGCGAACAGCGATTTCCATCTGTACTCGGGGAAGACGCTGGTGCGCGCTGAGAAGACCTGGCCGGCCATCAAGGATGCGCTGCGTCAGAACGTCGACATTGCGTTGACGCTGTATCGCAACGGGTCCTGGGCCGCCTGATCGTGCCGCCACCTTTCGTCGATGCGGGTGCGCTCATGGCTTACCACTCTCCGCTTCCAGGGATTTCGTCAGCACGTTTTAACGAGGCGCTCCGTCGCGCGCAGGCCGAATTCCGCGAGATGCCCGGGCTGAAGCTCACGGAAGCGCAGGCGGCACGCCTCCTGTCGTTCGATTCGGTGCTGTGCAGCGCCGTGCTCACCACGCTGGTGGATCAGCACTTCCTGATGCGGACGCGCGATACCTTCCAGCGCGCTTCGTAGTACCGCCCCTCTACGAAACGCGCGCCTCGGCCACGACGTCGGGCAGCACCACCGTGAACACGGCACCACCGCCGGGCCCGTTGGCCACCGACACGTGGCCGTCGTGCAACTCGACCAGATGCTTCACGATCGACAGCCCGAGACCGGTGCCGCCAGGGCCCGACCGCGACTTGTCTACGCGGTAGAAGCGCTCGAAGACGCGCGCCAGATCCGCCGGCGGAATGCCCGGGCCCGAATCCGACACGATCACGTGCACCGCGGCGCCATGGCGTTCGGCGGTGAGATGGATGTCGGACTGCGGCGGTGTGTAGTTCACCGCGTTTTCCACCAGGTTCCGCAGGATGTCGTGCAGCTTCCCAGGATCGGCGTCGACGTACGCCGCGTCGCCGGGGATATCGATCGTCACGCGCCGTTGACGGGTTTCGACGCTTTGCGAGAGGTCGGACAGCACGCCCTCGAACGCGTCGCGAACGCCGCAGCGCGTGCGTTCGAGCGGCTCCTGCCGGGCGTCGAGCCGGGCGAGCCGCAGCAGATCCTTCACCAGCCGCTCCATGCGTGCTGTGTGGCGCCCGATGATGTCGAGAAACCCGCGCGCGTCGTCGCCAAGCGACGGCTCATCGAGCAGCGCTTCGACGTAGCCGCGGATCGCGGTGAGCGGCGTACGCAGCTCGTGCGAGACGTTGGCGACGAAGTCCTGGCGGAGCTGTCCGGCCTTTCGCAGGTCGGTGATGTCATGCAGCACGAGCACCGCGCCACCGTCGCCCGACGAGGCGACGGCCGCCGCCCGCGCCACGAAGGTCCGTGACGCGTCGCGCGACAGCGTGAGCTCTCGACTGGGCACCAACTCGCGGCGGAGGGACGCGCCGAGCAGTGCGGCGATGTCGGGATGGCGGATCACTTCGACGTACGGCCGCCCGGTGGCCTGCTCGGTGACGCGCATCATGTCCTGCGCGGCGCGGTTCACGAGCTGCACGCGCCCCTGGCGATCGACGATGAGCACGCCCTCGACCATCCCCGCGAGGATCGCCTCGGTGCGTGCCCGGTCGCGTGACAGCTCGCCGATCCGGCGCCCCAGCTCCTGCGCGGCGCCGTCGAGCGCCCGCGCCACCGCGCCCAGTTCGTCCTCGCCGTAGTCGTGTGCCGGCCGGCTGAAGTCGCCGGCCGAGTAGCGCTTGGCGACCGACGCCACCGCCTCCACCCGCCGCGCGAGCGGGGTCGAGAAGATCCACGACAGGATCAGCGCGGCCGCGAGCGCCGCGATGAGCGCGAGCACCGTCGCGCTGCCGATCGAGGCGAGCTGCTGGTTGACGTCGGTGAGCGGGAGCGCCAGCCGCACGAACTTCACCACCGGGTGATCCGCACGGATGGCCACATAGACCATGTCGGTGCCCAGTGTCGTGCTGTAGCGCTGACTGGTGCCGACTTTGCCGCCGGCGGCCGCCAGCACCTCGGGCCGCGACGCGTGGTTTTCGAGCGTCAACAGCTCGGCCGGCGTTTGCGTCGAATCGCCGACCACGCGGCCGTCGCCCGCGATCAGCGTGACGCGGCTCGATACCAGGGTCCCGAGGCGGTCCGCCTCGCGGTCCAGGTCGGCTTCGTTGATGTCGCGAGCCGACGAGAGGAGATCGGCAATGAGCTTCGATTCGTCCGCGAGGCGGCGCTCGATGACCGTGCGTTCCTGCGCGCGCAGCTGCCACGGCACCAGCAGGGCCATGGTGGTGACGGCGAACACGGCCGCCGCCATCGACCCGATGAACAGCTTGAATCTGACGCTCATCGAACCGTCATAGCGGACCAGTCTCTGTCCTAGGTATCCAAGAGCTTGTAGCCGAACTGCTTCACGGTGACGAGGGCGTCGACGAGCACCGGCAGCTTCTCGCGCAGGCGCCGCACGTGGACGTCGACCGTGCGCGTACCGCCGGTGTACTGGTAGCCCCAGACGTCGCTGAGCAGCAGATCGCGCGACAGCACCCGGCCGCGACGCTGCAACATGTACTGCAGCAGCATGAATTCCTTGGCCGTCAGCTTCACTTCCTTGCCGTCGCACGAGACGACGTGGGTGGCCACGTCCATCGTGAGCGACCGGTACTTGAGCAACGTGCCCTCGGGCTCGGTGCGCTTCGTGCGGCGGAGCAGCGCGCGCGCTCGGGCGATGAGCTCGTTCGGGCTGAACGGCTTGGCCACGTAGTCGTCGGCGCCGAGCTCGAGCCCGACGATGCGATCGCTCTCCTCGGCCTTGGCGGTGACCATGATGATGGGGATGGCCGCCGTGCGGGCTTCGGCACGAAGCGCGCGGCAGATCTCGAGCCCCGTCATGCCCGGCAGCATCAGATCGAGAATCGCCAGGTCCACCGCGTGCTGCCGCGCATAGGCGAGCGCCTCGGTCCCCGACGGCGTCAAATGCGCCGTCCAGCCATTCTTCTGAACGTAATGAGTGATCAGATCGCCGATGTCGCGATCGTCTTCGGCAACGAGAACATGCACTGCCTCAATGCTACCTTGGGCACGTAACGTAGCTGCCGGTCTTTAGGCCGGCCTTGCGTTAGATACTGCCGAAGAGCGTGCTGATCACGCCGTAGGTCAAGGCCCCGATGATCGCCGACGCGGGGATCGTGAGCAGCCACGCCCACACGATCTGACCAGCCACGCCCCAACGCACCGCCGACAGGCGGCGCGTCGACCCGACGCCGACGATGGCTCCGGTGATCGTGTGCGTCGTGCTGATGCCGACACCGAAGTGTGTCGCGATGAAGATGGCGAGTGCCGCGCCGGTCTCGGCGGAGAAGCCGCCGATCGGCTGCAGCTTCGTGATCTTCGACCCCATCGTCTTGATGATGCGCCAGCCGCCCGAGAGGGTGCCGAGCCCAATCGCCGAGTAGGCCAGGAGGATGACCCACCACGGGATCGGCATCTTGCCGTCGGCGTTGAGCGCCAGATATTTGCCCGTCACCAGCGCGCCGGAAATGATGCCCATCGTCTTCTGCGCGTCGTTGGCGCCGTGCATCAGGCTGAATCCGGCCGCCGACAACAGCTGCATCTTGCGGAAGAACACGTCCACGCGGTGCGGGCTCGAATGGCGGAAAATCCAGAGGCTGATGACCATCAGCAGCCAGCCGATCGACATGCCGACGACCGGCGAGATGACGATGAACGCGATCGTCTTGATCCAGCCCGACACGATCACGGCCGAGAAGCCGGCCTTGGCCACCGCGGCGCCCGCATAGCCGCCGAAGAGAGCGTGCGACGAGCTCGTCGGCAGCCCCCAGTACCAGGTGATGAGATCCCAGATGATGGCGCCGGTGAGGCCGCCGAAGATGACCGCGAAGGTGACGACCTTCAGGTCCACCATACCCGCGCCCACGGTTTGCGCCACCGCGGTGCCGAAGGTAGCGGCCGCGATGAAATTGAAGAATGCCGCCCAGATGACGGCTTTGCCCGGCGTGAGCACCCGGGTCGACACGACCGTGGCGATCGAGTTGGCCGCGTCGTGAAAGCCGTTGATGAAGTCGAATACGAGAGCGACGGCGATCAGAATCAGGATCGCCAGGAGCGTGTGGTCCATCGCGTCAGCCGTGCTTGACGACGACGCCTTCGAGCAGGTTGCCCACGTCCTCGCAGCGGTCGGTGGCAGCCTCGAGGAAGTCGAAGATCTCCTTCCACTTGATCACCGCAATCGGGTCCTTTTCCTGATCGAACAGCTCGACGATCGAATCCTGGTGCACGCGGTCGGCTTCGTGTTCGAGCTGATTGACGCGGGCCGCGTACTCGAGGACCGCCTTGCTGTCCTTCTCGAGCGAGCTCAGGCCATCGCAGATCAGGTCGGCTGCTTCGACGATGATGTCCGCCAGCCGCCGCGCCCCGGCGCGGACGTTCTGGATCTTGTACAGACGGATGACGGCGGCCGCGGCGTCGATGGCGTCCATGACGTCGTCGAGCGAGCCGGCCAGCGCGTGGATGTCCTCGCGGTCGAGCGGGGTGACGAAGGTGCGGTTGAGCCGATCGATGATCCCGCGCGTGATCTTGTCGCAGGTGTGCTCGATGGCTTTGATTTCCTCGACCTTGCCCACGTCGGGCGGGCTGGACGCGAGCATCTGTTTGAGCATGCGAGCGCCTTTGCGGAGTTCTTCCGCCAGGCCGACGAAGTCGGTGAAGAACTTCTCTTCGCGGGGAATCAGACTGAAGCGCGCCATGTCACCTCGATAACCTGCTGATCGTAGCAGATTTAACGAGATGATTACGCCGCCGCAACGACGTCCGGACACGGCGGAGGCGAGCCTCCGCCGTGTCCGCCCCGACACTACTTCACGAACAGCATTTCCCGGTAGGTGGGCAGCGGCCACAGCTCGTGCGGCGTCAGCCCTTCAATGGCGTCGCCCACCTCGCGCAGTGAGGCCATCGCCGGCACGATCGTGTCGCGCATGTACGCCGCGTGCGCTTCGGCGCCTCCGCTCTCGTGATCGAGGAGGCCGGCCAGCGTGTCCGACCCGGCCTTCAGCCGATCGACCAACCGGGTGTAGGCCGCGAGCAGTTTCTCGGCTTCGACGCTGGTCGCTCCCACCGCCCGCACCGCCCCGACGCTCAGTGCGATCTGCTTCTGGTACTCCAGCGCCGCCGGCAGAATGTAGCGGTTGGCCATGAGCACCATCAGCTGCCCTTCGATGTTGATCGTCTTGTTGTAGTTCTCGAGGAAGATCTCGTAGCGCGCGTGGAGCTCGCGCCCGTTGAGGATCTTGTACTTCTCGAACAGGCCGACGCACTCCTTGGTGACGATCTGCGGCAGCGCGTCCACCGTGTTGCGCAGATTCAGCAGACCGCGCTTCGCGGC
>Ga0105238_10007897_pt1 | contig 10645 bp, 8 predicted proteins | sample KBSC34metaG_FD_81526 | JGI IMG/M metagenome (GOLD analysis project Ga0105238, IMG submission 81526) | Corn rhizosphere microbial communities from Kellogg Biological Station, Michigan, USA - KBS C3-4 metaG | ecosystem: Host-associated > Plants > Roots > Rhizosphere > Soil | place: Michigan, USA...
CGAGCGCACGCTCGGCACCATCGCGGGCGTCACCGAGATCACCTCGGTGTCGTCGCTCGGGCAGACCTCGATCACGGTGCAGTTCGATCTCACGCGCAGCATCGACGGCGCGGCGCGCGACGTGCAGGCGGCGATCAACGCCTCGCTCACCAATTTGCCGAGCGACCTGCCGTCGCTGCCCTCGTTCCGCAAGGCCAATCCGGCGGCGCTGCCGGTGCTGATCCTCGCGCTCACCTCGAAGACGATCGCGCCGAGCGCGATCTATGATGCGGCCGATACCGTGGTGGCGCAGCGCATCTCGCAGGTGGCGGGCGTGGCCGACGTGACGGCGAGCGGAGCCGAGCAGCCGGCGGTGCGGGTGCGCGTCAATCCGGGCCGGCTGGCGGCGGCCGGCATCGCGCTCGAGGACGTGCGCAGCGCGATCGCCGGGGCGAACGCGCAAAGCCCGATCGGCGTGCTCGACGGCGCGGGCGTCTCGACCACGATCGGCATCAACGACCAGCTGCGCCTGATTCCGGACTATCGCCCGCTGGTGGTGAAGACCACCGGCGGAACCATCGTGCGCCTTTCGGATATCGCGAGCGTCGAGCAGAGCACGCGCAACACCCGCTCCGGCGCCTGGTTCAACCGCCAGCCCGCGGTGCTGCTGTCCATCACCAAGCAGGGCGACGCCAACGTCATCGAGACCGTCGATGCGATCCGCGCGCTCATCCCCGAGATCAAGCGCTTCATTCCAACCGACATCGACATCTCGATCCTGTCCGACCGGACCCAGACCATCCGCGCCAGCGTCGGCGACATGCAGCTGACCTTGCTCGGCACCATCATGCTGGTGATGCTGGTGGTGTTCGTGTTCCTGCGCCGCGCGACGCCGACCGCGGCTGCCGGCATCACGGTGCCGCTCTCGCTCGCCGGCACCTGCGCGTTGATGTGGTGCGTGGGGTTCTCGATCGACAATCTCTCGCTGATGGCGCTCGCGGTCTCGGTCGGCTTCGTGGTCGACGATGCGATCGTGATGATCGAGAACGTGTTCCGCAACATGGAGAAGGGATACTCGCCGCTGCGCGCGACGATCGTGGGCGCGCAGCAAATCGGCTTCACGGTGATCTCGATCAGCATTTCGCTGGTCGCGGCCTTCATCCCGCTGCTGTTCATGGGCGGCATTGTCGGGCGCGCGTTCCGCGAGTTCTCGGTGACGCTGGCGTTCGCGATCCTGGTGTCGACCATCGTCTCGGTCACGGTCACGCCGATGATCTGCGCGCACTACGTGCACAGCCTGCCGAGCGCGACCGAAACGCGGTTCGATCGTGTCGTCGAATGGGTGCTGAGGGGCATGACACGCGCGTACGGTGCGAGCCTCGAGGTGTTGCTCGAGCACCGGGTGCTGATGATGGTCGTCATGGCGGCGACCTTGGCGCTGACCGTCGACCTCTACATCAAGATCCCGAAGGGCTTCTTTCCGCAGGACGACACCGGTCTCATTTTCACCTCGACGCGCGCCTCGCCGGACATCTCCTACAACGCGATGGTCGACATGCAGACGCGGGCGCTCGACATCATCCTGGCCGATCCCGCGGTCGCCAGCGTCGGCTCCTCGGTCGGCGGCTCGAACTGGAACGCCTCGGTGAATCAAGGGCGCATGTTCGTCAGCCTCAAGCCGATCGAGGAGCGCGACAATGTGCCGACCAACCGCGTGATCGACCGGTTGCGGCCGAAGTTCGCGAGCATTCCGGGCATCGAAGTCTACATGTTCCCGGCGCAGGACGTGCGCGTCGGCGGCCGGCAGAGCCGCTCGCCCTATCAGTTCACGCTGTGGAGCTCCGATCTCGACGAATTGCTGAAATGGGTGCCGCGCGCGGTCGAGCGGGTGAAGACCGTGCCCGGCGTGGTCGATGTGTCGACCGACCGCGAGCAGGGCGGCTTCCAGCTCAACGTCTCGATCGACCGCCCGGCCGCGGCGCGGTTCGGCGTGCGCATCCAGGACCTCGATGCCGCGCTCGCCAACGCCTACTCGCAGCGGCAGGTCTCGACCATCTACACCTCGCGCAACCAGTACAAGGTGATCCTCGAGGTCGACGCGGCCTTCCAGAAGGACCCTAACGACATCACCAGGCTCTATGTCAGCGGGCGCAACAACAGCCAGATCCCGATCGGCAATGTCGCGCATTTCGAGCGCGGCATCGCGCCGCTCGTCATCAACCATCAGGGCCAGTTCCCCTCGGTGACGATCTCGTTCGGCCTGCGCGAAGGCGAGTCGATCGACGAGGCTTCGGCCGCGGTGCAACAGGCGATCCTCGACCTGCGCATGCCCGACATCGTGCAGGCCGAGTTCGCCGGCGACGCGAAGGCGTTCGCGTCCTCGGCCGGTGCGCAGCCCCTGCTCGTGCTCGCCGCACTGGTCGCGGTCTACCTGGTGCTCGGCATCCTCTATGAGAGCCTCGCGCACCCGCTCACCATCATCTCGACCTTGCCGTCCGCGGGGCTGGGCGCGCTGCTGGCGCTGAAGGTCTACGGCGCGGAGCTGACGATCATCGCGTTCATCGGCATCATTCTGCTGATCGGCATCGTGAAGAAGAACGGCATCATGCTGGTCGACTTTGCGCTCGATGCCGAGCGCAACCGCGGACTGGAGCCGGATCGCGCGATCTATGAGGCCTGCATGGAGCGCTTCCGCCCGATCCTGATGACGACGCTCGCGGCGCTGCTCGGCGCAGTGCCGCTGGTGGTCGCAAGCGGCCCGGGCTCGGAGCTGCGCCGTCCGCTCGGCATCACCATCATCGGCGGACTTTTGGTGTCGCAGATCCTCACGCTCTACACCACGCCGGTGATCTACCTGATGCTCGACAAGCTGCACCGCCGGCTCGGCGGGCATGGCGTGCTGCGGCGGGCCGTGCAGTCGCTGCAGCAGCCGGCGGAGTAACTGTGTCCCGGGCGCAGCGCAGCGCGAAGCGATGCGCTGCGCCCGGGACCGTTACGAACTCTGGAGATTGGAACGGTCCCGCATCAGCGATGCACCATTGCATGCTGCATCGCGCGCGGGACACGGAGTGCGCGTGGGGGTGCCGCGTGCAGGCGCACCGGCTGCCTCAGTCCATCGGCTTGACCTTGGCGGTCTGCACGATCTTGCCCCAGCGCGCGATCTCGCTCTTGAGCATGGCGGCGAACTCCTGCGGCGTGTTGGTCGTCGGCTCGAGACCCTGCAGCAACATTTTCTCGCGCACGTCGGGCAGCTTGACGATCTCGACCAGCTCCTTATGCAGCTTGTCGACGATCGCTGCCGGCGTGCCGGCCGGGGCCAGCAGCCCGAACCACGCGCTGATGTCGTAGCCCGGAACGCCGGCTTCGGTCATTGTGGGAAGGTTCGGCACCACGGGCGAGCGGGTCGCCGAGGAGACCGCGAGCCCCTTGACGGTGCCCTCGGCCATGAACGGCTGAACCACCGCAGTACCCTGAAGTTGCGCCTGCACGTCTCCTGTCAGCATGCCGTTGATCGCCGCCGCCGAGCCACGATACGGCACGTGCAGGATGTCGATGCCGGTCTCCGAGGCGAGCAATTCCATCCCGAGATGGTGCTGGCTGCCGATGCCGGGCGAGCCGAAACTGATCGTGCCCGGCTTCTTCTTGGCCAGCGCGACGAATTCCGCGACCGTGCTCACGCCGAGCGACGGCGGCACGATCAGGACGAACTGATAACGCGCCAGCAGGGTCAGCGGCGCAAAGTCCTTGATCGGGTCGTACGGAATGGAGTGATAGAGACTCTTGTTGATCGCCGCCGGGCCGTCGGTGCCCAGCCACAGCGTGTAGCCGTCGGGCGTGGCCTTGGCGACCGCCGCAGCGCCGATCATCCCGTTGGCGCCGGCGCGGTTGTCGACGACCACCGGCAGGCCCCAGCGTTCCTGCAGCTTCTGGCCGACCAGGCGTGCCAGGATGTCGTTCGCGGCACCTGGCGGATAGGAGACGATGATGCGCAACGTCCGGGACTTGTCGGGATAGTCCTGCGCGGTCGCGGCGTGGCCGGTGATCAGCAGCAGCACCGACGCAATGATCCATCCGAAGATGCGCATGTTTCCTCCGTTGATTTTACATCCGCTCTTTTGAGCGTTGATCAGGCAGGCTTCGTCAGGCAGGCTTGGTCAGCAGTTCGATCGAGACCGCCGGATCCTGCGCGTTCGCGATCAGCCGGTCGATCTGCGCGGCGGCGTCGCGGGTGATGCGCACGAGCAGGTCCTCGTCGGCGGTGGCGTAGCGCTTCACGCCGAAGATCAGCGTGAGGCTTCCGGGTGCGTTCGACGAATCGAGCGCGATCGGGGCCGAGACGCCGACATTGCCGCGATCGAGCTCGCCCTTGGAGATCGCGCAGCCGGCGCGGCGGACCGCCGTCATCGTGGATTTGAACTCGGTCCAGGACGCGCCAAGCCCGGCGGCCGCGATCTCGGCCGCATTGGCGAGATAGAGATTCTTCTGTCGCGCGGTCGGCAGCGCCGCGATGATGACCTTGGAGCCGGCGCCGCGGAACAGCGGCATGCGCCGTCCGCGGCCGTAGCTGACCGTCAGGTTCGTGACGCCCTGCTCGTGATGCGTGACGACGACCTGCTGGCCGAAGAAGCTCGCCCACAGCGAATCGCATTCGAGGCGATCGCTCAGCGCGCGCATCACCGGCTGGATGACGTGCAGGTTCGGATCGTTCTGGCGAATGAAGTAGTCGAGCTCGATGATCCGCGGCCCAAGCGAGTAGCGGTTGCCGGTCCGTGCCAGCAGGCCGACGGTGGCGAGCTCGCGGATGTAGCGGTAGGCGGTGCCGCGGCTGTATTTCAGCCGTGCCATGATCTCGTCCGCGGTCAGGCTCGGCTCGTCCGGCGTGAACACGTCGAACACGGCGAGCATGCGCTTGAGGCTAGACATGCGGCTGGTCTTCCATGACGCGTTCCGCCGCCGCTCCCGCGCGGCCGGTCGCTTGTGCGACGCCGTCCCACCACGGGCAGGCGCCGGACATGCGCTGGTAGTTGCCTTCGATCACCTGGACCGGCCGGCGCATGCCGTCGGCGGCGGCCTGCAGCCGCATCTCGCGGGCGCGCGCGCGGTCGGCTTCGCCGAGCCAGGTGCGCTCATGACCCCACATGCTGGGGCCTTCGGTGTATTCCTGCGGCTGCCATTGCGCCGGCGCGATCTCGCGCCCGCCCCATCCGCACTCGACCATGAAGGCGGAGGGCGTCTTGGCGTAGAACGACGTCATGAAGTCGTTGGTGTGCCGGCCGAGCGTCACGCCGACGCGCTCCGGCTCGCCGAGCGCAATGTCATAGGCCTGACCGACGTCGTCGAGCGAGAACAGCTCGACCATCAGATGATGCATGCCGTTGCGGCCGGTTTCGATCAGCGCCAGGCTGTGATGGCGCGGATTGACATGGAAGAAGAACGCCTTGAACGGCGCGAGGATGTAGTCGGTCAAACGGAAGCCGAGCACGTCGACATAGAACGGCATCAGCGCGTCGGCGCGCTCCGCCGTCATCACGGCGTGGCCGAGGCCGAGCGGCCCGGTCCGGAAGCCCGAGATCGATCGCCCGGGTTGAAACGGCGTCGTGTCGAGGTGCGCCCCATGAAAGATCTCGAGCCGGTTGCCGGCCGGATCGTCGAACGAGACGAGGGCGGTGACGTGCCGCGCATCCGCGAGACTCGCGGGCTCGCGCTTCACCGCGACGCCGGCGCGCTCGACGCGCGCGGCGATTGCGTCGAGCGCTGCGGCGTCGGCGACCTCCCAACCGAAGACGCGCGCGCCCACGGGCAGTGCCTTGTCGATGAAGATCCGTTGCTTCCGGTCATCCATCCGGAACGCGAGTTGCGCGCGGCCTTTCTCGATCGCCTGAAAGCCGACGAGACCGGTGCCGAAATCGCGCCAGTCGTCGAGGTCAGCGGCGCCGACGCCGAAATAGCCGAAGGACTGAAGAGCCATGATGCCTGCACGGTTGGGCAGCGACGCCGTATGTCTCAAAATGATGTACCATACGAATATTCCGTATTTTGAGAATTTGCAACATTCGGGATGGACACAGTCAGCTTTTGTGATACCAGTTTCGCATTACCGAATAAAAATGCGTGGCGAGGAGGATCGCTCTCAATGCCGGACACGCAAGACTTTGAGACCAAGGACAGCGCGGCCAAAGGCATGGCGGCGACTGGGGCGGGTCCGGAGGGTCGATGGGTCTATCTGTGCGACGCAGCCGCGCTCGACGGCATGGACGGCCTGCGCGTCGTCGTCGACGACCACGCGCTCGCGGTGTTCAAGGTCGACGACCGCTTCTACGTCACGGACGACACCTGCACCCACGGCGCGGCTTCGCTGGCGGATGGCCTGATGCACGGGTGCGAGGTGGAATGTCCCTTCCACGGAGGTCGTTTCGACGTGCGCACCGGCGCCGCGACGGCGTTTCCCTGCGTCGATGATCTCGCCACCTACCAGGCCGAAGTTCGCGGCAGCGCGGTCTACGCACGCGTCAACGCGCCGTGACGCCGCCTGACAGCATCGCCCGGCAGAAAGGTTCAGACATGATGCCCAACATCGCCGAATTGATCCGCCCGACGACGGTGCACGCCGACCTCTACACCAGCCGGGCGATCTTCGATCGCGAGATGGACGTCATCTTCCGGGAGGGCTGGGTCTATATCGGGCACGAGTCGGAAGTGCCCAAGCGCGGCGATTTCGTCCGCCGCACGATGGGCGTCGAGCCGGTGATCCTGACCCGCGACACCGACGGCGTGCACGTGCTGGCGAACCGCTGCAGCCATCGTGGCAATCTTCTCTGCCAGCTTGAGCGCGGTAATCGCCGCGCGTTCAACTGCCAGTATCACGGCTGGGTGTTCAGCCAGAAAGGCGACCTCCTCGATATTCCGTTCCCCGTGGGCGCCGACGTCGATCGGTCGAAGCTCGGTCTGCGCCGGGCGCATGTCGAGACCTACCGGGGCTTCATCTTCGCGACCTTCAACAATGCGCCCTGCTCGCTCGTCGAGCATCTCGGCAATGGACGTCAGGCGCTCGATCGCGCGTCCAATCTCTCGCCCGCCGGCGAGATCATGCTGCGCAGCACCTGGGTGCAGCATCTGTTCAGCGCGAACTGGAAGATGCTGGGTGAGAACGAGGCCGACGGCTACCACGTCAATTTCGTTCACGACTCCTTCGCCAAGGGCGTGAGCCGCGACGGCAAGTACGGCAACGTCCTGCAGAAGGACGAGCGCAAGCTCACCGCGGTGTCGCGTTATCTCGGCAACGGGCACACCGAGATCGACTACGAGTCGACCTATGACCGGCCGCTGATCTGGCTTGGCACCGCGGCCGACCGCTATCCCGAATACAACGCAGCCATGAGCGCGCGCTACGGCGCCGAGCAGGCAACCGAGATCATGCGCGCCGGCCCGCCGCACACCTACATCTTCCCGAACCTGTTCCTTGCCGAGACCGCGCTGGTGATGATCCAGCCGCTCGGTGTCGGCGAGACCGTCAACTGGCATACGCCGATGTATCTCAAGGGCGCGCCGGACGAGCTCAATCGCCGCATCCTGCGCCAGGGCGAGGTCGCGCTCGGCCCGTCCTCGTTCCTGACCGCCGACGACGCCATCATTGCGGAGCGCCAATGGCGCGCGCTGCGCGGCTCGCCGGGCTGGCTCGATCTCAATCGCGGCCTCAGCCGCGAGCGGCAGGAAGCGAACGGCGTTGCCGTCTCGCATTACACCGACGAGACCCCCAACCGCGGCTTCTGGCGCCACTACAAGTCGATGATGGCCGATCGCACCGTTGCCGACGCGGCGGCCTGACCGGGAGCTCCAGGACATGACGATGGCCGAAGTGATTCCTCTCGATGGCGCGCAGACCGGCGTCTCGGATGCCGAGGCGCGCGTGCTGCAGAGCTTCATCTTCCTCGAGGCGCAGCTTGCCGACGAGTCGCGCTGGGAGGAATGGGAGGCGCTGCTCGACGACGACATGCACTATTGGGTGCCGATCAGCGAGACGGAGGATCCCTCCGGGCTCGATCCGTCGATCATCAACGACAACCGCTCGCGCCTTGCGACGCGGCTGCGGCAGTTGCGCACCGGCACGCGTCACAGCCAGGCGCCGAAGTCGGTGATGCGGCGAATGCTCTCCAACATCGTCATGGAGCGGACCGGAGCCGAGACCTACAAGGTTGCGGCGAATTTCGTCGTCTACGAATATCAAAACCAGTCGACGATGCAGCTCAATGTCTGGCCGGGGCGTGTGGAGTATTCCCTGCGCCGCCGGGATGGCGCGCTGAGGATGTTCGCCAAGAAGGTGCATCTGGTGCTCGCGAGCGGTCACGTCCCGACCATGTCGTTCATCATCTGACCATGGGCCGCCTCGCGCGCTCAGCGATCATCGGCGTCGGCTTCAGCGCGTTGTCGCGCAAGCCGATCGGTTCGGTGTCCGAGCTCGCGAATGCGGCCCTCTCGGCCGCGCTGGCGGATGCCGGCGTGGCGCGCGCCGAGCTCGACGGCCTGCTGCTGGTGCAAAGCGAGCTTGCCGAACGCGGCTTGCTCGGCGTGCGCGCGCGCGATGATTTCGGTCTCGGCGATCTGGCGCTGCTCAACGCGATCGAGGCCAAGGGATCGTCGGTCGTGCAGATGGTCCAGCTCGCCACCATGGCGGTCGATGCCGGCCTCGCCCGGATGGTGGCGTGCGTGTTTTCCGACACGCCGGTCGCGGCGGGCGGCGGCGCCGGACAATCCTATGTCCGTCCGACCGCGATCAGCGGCATTGACGGCTGGGAAGAGCGCTACGGCCTGTTCGGCGCGATCGGCGTCTATGCGCTGGCGGCGCGGCGCTACATGGAGAGGTTCGGCATCGACGAGACGCATCTTGCGGCTTACGCGATCGCATGCCGGCGCTGGGCCGCCGGCAATTCGTTGGCGCTCGCGCGCGGCGCGCTCGATCTCGGCACGTATCGCGCCTCGCCCTTCGTGGTCGAGCCGTTTCGGGTGCTCGACTGCGCGCTTCCGGTGAACGGCGCGGGCGCCGTGATCGTGACGAGCGTCGCGCGCGCCGCCGACGCCAAGGCGCCGGCCGCGTACATCCACGGCATGGGGCAGGGACACGACGGACACTCGGCCTTCCGCCCGAATGGTAACGGCGCGACCGGCGGGCGCTCGGCGGGACGGCGCGCGATGGCAATGGCCGGTGTCACGCCGGCCGACGTCACGATGTGCCAGATCTACGATGCGTTCTCGTTCTCCGGATTATTTGCGCTGGAAGACTACGGCCTCTGCGGCCCGGGTGAAGCCGGTGCCTTCGTCGCAGACGGACACACCGGGCCGGACGGGCGGCTGCCGATGAATACCGGCGGCGGACATCTCTCGAGCTACTACCTGCAGGGCATGACGCCGGTGTCCGAGGCGGCGATCCAGCTGCGCGGGCAGGGCGGCGCGCGCCAGGTCGCGCGCAACGATGTGGTGCTGGTCAACGGCTCGGGGGGCTGCCTCGAATTCCACGCCGCACTGATCATGAGTCCGCACCGGGTGCTGTCATGAGCGGCGCCGTGCACCAGGCGCAACCGCTGCCTGACGCGTTCCTGGCGTTTCTGCGAGAGCGCGAGCTGCGCGTGTTCCGCGCGCGGCCGACCGGAGAATTCGTCGATTTTGCCGCGCTGGGCGGCGTCGCATCCGCGGCCGATGGCGAATGGATCCGCGCCAGCGGCCGGGCGCGGCTCTATTCCTGGGTGGTCTATCGGCGCCAATACCACGCCGATTTTCCGCCGCCCTACACCGTCGCCGCCGTGGTGCTGGAAGAAGGGCCGCTGCTGATCTCGACCATCCCCGGCGATCCGCAGGATTTCGCCCTCGACATGCCGCTGACGGCCGCGTTCGACGAGACCGGCCGCCTCATCTTCAAACCGACACCCTTACCCGGGACGCGCTAGATGCTGGACCAGACCACAGACACGGGCGGCGGCGCACCGCAGAGTGCACAAGAGCCGCAACAGTCGCGCGGCGCGCTTGCCGGCCTGAAGGTCATCGACCTGACGCGTGTCCTCGGCGGACCGTATTGCACCATGATCCTCGCCGACCACGGCGCCGACGTGATCAAGGTCGAGCCGCCGCAGGGCGACGAAACGCGCGAATGGGGGCCGCCGTTCCGCCAGCACGAAGGCGGGCGCGACTCCAGCTACTACGCCGGCGTCAACCGCAACAAGCGCAGCCTTGCGCTCGATCTTTCGCTCCCCGAAGGACGCGACGTCCTGTTGCGCCTGCTCGAGGATGCGGACGTGCTGGTTGAAAACTTCAAGACCGGCACGATGGAGCGCTGGAATCTCGGCTACGCGGACGTGCTCAGCCGGCGCTATCCGCGCCTCATCCACTGCCGCATTTCCGGCTTCGGGGCAGACGGCCCGATGGGCGGCCTCGTCGGGTATGACGCGGCGCTGCAGGCGATGACCGGCCTGATGAGCGTCAACGGCAATCCGGACACCGGGCCGCTGCGGCTCGGCACGCCGGTGGTCGATCTCTCGACCGGGCTCTATTCGGCGATCGGCCTGCTGATGGCGCTTTACGAGCGCAACGTCTCCGGCAAGGGCCAGTTCATCGACATGACCTTGCACGACTGCAGCCTGGCGATGCTGCATCCGCAGGGGGCGAACTACCTGATGAG
>Ga0105238_10007900_pt1 | contig 10644 bp, 8 predicted proteins | sample KBSC34metaG_FD_81526 | JGI IMG/M metagenome (GOLD analysis project Ga0105238, IMG submission 81526) | Corn rhizosphere microbial communities from Kellogg Biological Station, Michigan, USA - KBS C3-4 metaG | ecosystem: Host-associated > Plants > Roots > Rhizosphere > Soil | place: Michigan, USA...
ACCAGCAGGATGCTCTGGGTCGGGATCTTGCGGTCCTGCCACAGATCGACCAGGTCGCCGCGCAGCGTCTCGGCCGTCAGCACGTCCAGCGCCGAGAACGGCTCGTCCAGCAGCAATATGTCGGGATTGATCACCAGCGCCCGGGCGAAGCCGACGCGCTGGCGCATGCCGCCCGACAGCTCCTTCGGATAGGCGGACTCGAACCCGTCCAGCCCGATCAGGTCGATCGCCGCCTCCGCGCGCTTGCGACGCTCCTCCTTGGGCACGTTCATCGCTTCCAAGCCCAACTCGACATTGCCGAGCACGGTGAGCCAGGGGAACAGGGCGAAGCTCTGGAACACCATCCCCGCCCCGCGCACCGGCCCCTTCACCGTGTTGCCGCGATAGCGCACTTCGCCGTTCGACGGTTCCGACAGGCCGGCGACCAGACGCAGGAACGTCGATTTGCCCGATCCCGACTTGCCCAGCACGGCGACGATCTCACCCGGAACGAGCCGGAAGTTGAGATCGTCGAGGACCAGCCGCTCGCCGTCCGCCACGGGATAGGTCTTGAAGACGTGATCGACCTCGATCAGGGTGTTCGTGTTAGCCATGGAACAGTTCCTCAGACATCGTCCATACGCATGCGTTCGGCGGCATAATCGTAAAGCCGCCGCCACAGAAGCCGGTTGAACAGGATCACATAGAGGCACAGCACCGCGGTGCCCAGGATCAGCCTGCCATTGTCGCCATCATTGAAGGCGATCTTGATGTAGGCCCCGATGCCCGTGGCAACCAGCGTCGTCGGCCCCCACTGCACCCATTCGGCCGCGATGGCGGCGTTCCAGGCGCCGCCGGCCGCGGTCAACGCGCCGGTGATATAGGCCGGGAAGATCGCCGGTATGATCAGCCGCCGCCACCAGATCCACCGCTTCAAGCCCAGGTTGCGCGCGACATAGCGGAAATCGGCGGGCAGCGCCGAGGCCCCGGCGATGACGTTGAAGACGATGTACCATTGCGTGCCCAGGATGATCAGCGGTGACAGCCAGATCTCCTTGTTCGCGTTGAAGCGCAGGATCAGCACCACAGCGACGGGGAAGACGAGATTGGTCGGGAATGCCGCCATGAACTGGACGATCGGCTGCGCGATCGCGGTCATCTTGGGCCGCAGCCCGATCCAGACCCCGATCGGGACCCAGATCAAAGTTGCGATGCCGATCAGCACCAGAACCCGGATCGCCGTGATCAGCCCCAGATAGATCACATGCCCGACCTCGGCGAGGCCGAGATTGATGGTGACGACCATCGCCAGGCGGTAGAGGACATAGCCGACGATGAGGACCAGCAGCACGTCATAGACGCGCTCAACCCAGCGCGGCACCTTGGCGTTGCGGTCCATCGGCCCGTCGCGCAGGCCCAGCAGCGCGAAACCGCGCTGCATGGCGACGCCGGCGGTGCGGTTCCATGTCCGCCCGGAGGCAGCGAAGACCAGCCGCATTCCGCGGACGAGGCCCGCCTTCTGCAGCATGGTCAGGAACCACGGCCGGTCGGGCTCGGCGCTGTCGTCGCTCGCCGGCTTGAACTTGGCCGACCAGGCCAGCAGCGGGCGGAAGAACAGCTGGTCGTACAGCAGGATGACGATCAGCATGGTCAGCACGGCATAGCCGACGGCGCCGAGGTCACGCTGGTCGATCGCCACCGCGATGTAGGAACCAACGCCCGGCAGCATGATGTTCTGACCGTAAGCCGAGAAGGCTTCCGACGCGACGACGAAAAACCAGCCGCCGGAGACCGACATCATGATGTTCCAGATCAGATTCGGCATCGCGTGCGGCAGCTCCAGCTGCCAGAACCGAGCCCAGGGGCCCAGCCGGTACATCCGCGCCGCCTCCTGCAGGTCCAGCGGCACGGTGCGCAGCGACTGGTACAGGCTGAAGGTCATGTTCCAGGCCTGGCTGGTGAAGATCGCGAAGATCGCCGCGCATTCCGGGCCCAGCGTGCTGCCGGGAAACAGCGCGATCCAGCCGGTGATGGTAATCGAGAGGAAACTGAGGATCGGGATCGACTGGAGGATGTCCAGCACCGGGATCAGGATCTTCTCCGCCATCCGGCTCTTGGCCGCGGCCGCGGCGTAGAGCAGCGTGAACAGGAAGGAGAAGGCGAGCGCGATGAACATGCGCAGCACGGTGCGCAGCGCATAATACGGCAGGTTCGCCGGATCGAGAGAAACCTCCAGCGGCTTGCCCAGATCGAACGGCCGGGTCATGCCGCCCGCTCCGACGACGATAAGCGCCAGCAGCCCGAACAGCAGCGGGAAAGCGATCAGGTCCCAGAAATTCGGCCGCAGGTGATCTTGCCACCTGCGGACCGGCTGTCCCCAGAGCATCGAGCGCATCTTACGTCCTCAAGAAACGAGCGGGCGTGTCAGGTTCTGCGTTCGGGAAGCCCGACCCCTGGGGCCGGTCTTTCGGACAAAACTTTTCTACGGAAGCGGTAATGCTCGGCCGGACGACCGCCGGTCCGCGTCTCCCGCGCACCGGTCGGCTCCACGAGCCCACCGCGGTCGACCAAACGCCGAAAATTCTGTTTATGCAAGCGGATTCCCGCCAAATTCTCAACGGTTCTCTGGAGTTGCAACAATGTAAAGGTCTCCGGCATCAACTCGAAGACCACCGGCCGGTAGGTGAGCTTGCCGCGCAGGCGGGAGATCGCGGTCGCGAGCACGCGGCGATGGTCGCGCGCCATCTCCTCGCCGAAGGCCGGCCCGTCCGCGGGCGCCCCCGCAATCCGCCGGCTCTCAGCCACCGCGTTGGCTTCATAGAGCAGCTCATAGCGGTCGAGGGCCCGGTCGGGGTCCCAGGACACCCGCCCTGCCCCGAAATTCATCGCCACGCGGTCGCGCCGGCGGTCGCGCTCGGCCGTGTCGGGTGCGGTCCCTACCCACTCGTCCAGCACCGGCAGTATCTCGCTGCGCACGATGTTCGGGCGCCCGGCGCGCCAATCCTCCCAGGGAAAGAAGCGATACCAGTCGCTCCAGCCGGCATCGACGCCGCAGGAAAAGGCGGAGGCCGAGGAGAGCGCCAGATAGCTGATCGAGACCAGCCGCCGGTCGGGCGTTTCCGCCGCGGGATCCCGCCCCCGGTCGCCGAAGGTGTAGAGCTGCTCGACATAGCCGAGCTTGAGGCCGGTCAACTCGGTGACCCAGCCGCGCAGGCCGCGCTCCAGGGTCGGATGGGCCAGCGGATCGAGCGCGCCCAGGGGCAGAGCCCGAAGGTCGGACGCCGGGGCCGAGACGGTCAGCACCTGCGGCTCCTCGCCGACCACGGCGACGATCACGGCGCTGAGCTCGATGGCGATCGCCGGCGCAGTCCTCATGTCATGACGATCTTCACCCATGCGAAACGGCTCCGGCAGCAACGCGGGATCGGAAAACTTCGCCAACCTGTCGGCCCGCCTCCGGCGCTGTCAACGACGGAGTGGCCGATGCGGTCTATTTACACGGGACGGCTGTTACACCGGAAGGGGGATCAGAATCTGAAGCGGGCGACGATGCGGCCGTCGAAGGCGCGATAATTGTCGCGATCCTCGCCACCCGCCTCGATGGCGATGTCTGAGAATTTGTTGCCGCCATGGATGCCGATGCGGGCGACCGCGCCACCCTTCTGCGAGGCGGAGTTCAGCGTGAAGGCCGAGCCGCCGGCAAAGGCCGCCGTCACCGAGTCCGGGCCGCCGAAGACCTGCCGGTAGCCGACCATCACCTCAGGCTTCCACATGAAGTCGCGATCGCCGAACTGCATGCCGAAGGCGATGCCGCCGGTCACCGAGCCCTGGCTGTCGGTCTGGCCGTTGACTGCGAGGTCGAACGCGGTGCCGCCGTTATGTTCCTTGTAGCTGCCTTGCGACAGCAGGAAATAATCGCCAGAGAGCATCGGCCGGACATAGAATTCGTCGCCCAGCTGCTCTTCGTAGCTGACGCCGAGATGGGCCTGGAGCAGGCCGCCGAGCCAGGATGCGCTAGCGCTGCGATCGATCTCCTGGCCCGTCAGGTCGACGCCCGAGAAGTTGCGCACGCCGTTCATTTCCGCCACGCCGCCATTGATGCTGGCGTCGTAATGCAGCCGTCCGTCGGCCTCGCGGTAATAGGCGCCGACGGTATAGGTCGTGCCGACCTGCTCGTTGCCGGGGCCGGTGTTGAAGTCGTCGACGGCGGCCCGCATATAGGCCACCGAAACGCCCCAGGCGGAGGTCACGGTGATCGGGTTTTCCCAGCCGAAGGCGAAGCCCAGGCCGCCGCCGTGATAGCCGGGCGAGGAACTGGTGCTGTCGACGGCGCCGAAGCCGAACTGCTCGGCCCAGCCGCCGCTGCGGTCGCCGCGCATCGTCACCGGATTGGCCGCCTGGGTCCGCGCCAGCGCGTCGGCGCCCTGCGACAGGACCTCGAACAGGCCGCCGGAATAGGACGGCAGCATCTGCGCGAACAGCGCCTTGAACGCCTCGTGATTGCCCGCGGCATTGAAGGAGTCGCGGATGCCGGTGTCGAGATAGCTGTCCTTGAACACCGCGTTATAGGCGGATTCGCTGCCCAGCACCCCGGCCTGCGAGAACGGCCGGTCGCTCAGGCCCACCGAAACCGTGCCGGTGCCCGGGTTGGTGATGATCGTGGCGTTGTAGAAATAGGGAACGTTGCCGAGGATCAGCTGCGCCTGGTTGCCCAGGCCGCTGGACGACGTGCCGTCGATCACGGTGAAGGTTTCCGGCGTCAGCAGCTGGGTATCCAGGGTCAGGCCGATCTTGGCGCCCTGGGCGAAGATGATGTTGCCGGCGACAGACAGGCTGCCGTTCTTCAGCGTCGACGGATCGACCGCGAAATCGATCTCGCCTTTTTTGCCGATCGTCAGCTGCGACACGGCCAGCGAGCCGGTGCTGGTCGATGCCAGACGCCCGTTCTGGACATTGACCGCGACATGGCCGCCGGCCGCCTGGGTGATGTTGCCGCCCAGGACACCGCCATTGTTGATCGTCAGGACGTTGTTGTCCGAATTGCCGAAGGCGACATTGCCGGCGATCGTTCCGGAATCGAGCTCGAGATCGGCGCCGTTCGCGCCGAACAGGATATTGCCGGTGATCGAAGACGGAGCCGCCGCGTTGTTTGAGCTCGACTGCGTGACGGTGACGAATTTGGTGTCGCCGCGCAGGTCCATCGCAACAGCCTGCCCCTTGGCGCTGGTCGCGGTGATCTGGCCCGTGTTGTTGATCGCGCCCAAGGCGCCGCCATCGACCACGATCGCGGCCGCCCGGCCGGAGATCGTGGCGTCGAGGCCGGCATTCACGGTCGCCGTGATTGCACCGGCATTGTTCAGGGTGCTGACATCGGCGCCGCTGCCCAGGCTGATCGCGGTCGCATTGCCGCCATTGACGCCGGTGACGGCGTTCTTGCCGGCATAAGCGGTCGCGTCGACCTTGGCACCCGCATTGATGGTGATGCCGTCGGCCAGTTTCGCTATTCCGCCCGCGCCGCCAATCCGGATGCCGGTCGAATCGACGCCATCGAAAACACCGTTACCGCGCACCACGCCGCCGATGACCAGGTCGGCCGCGTTGGCGCTGGTCGTCGAGGTGCTGGTGGGGCCGATCACGGCCGTGCCGTGAGTCGGCGTGATCGCCAGGGCAGCCGCCGAGCCGTAGGTCACGAGGAAGCCGGTCGAGCCGATCAGGATGCCCTTGCCCACGTCCCGGTTAACCGTGACGGCGGACGACGCCTGGTACAAGTTCTGCGGGGTCAGGCTTTGTCCACCGTCGGTCGGCCGGTCGGTGATGACGGCGCCGCTGAAGTAACCGTCGGACCGGATGGTGCTGCTGATCGCGAGCTGCCCGCCGATCCTGCCGTTGAGCAGGACGCCGCCGGAACCCTGGCCCAGCGAGTCGATCACATTGCTGACCTGGATATTGCCGGGGCCGTAGACCTGCGCGCCCTCGGCCACCACGATGCCGAAACTGTTATTGCCGGTGATCCCGATCGTGCCCGAATTGACGATCGAGCCCTTGAGGCCTCCGGTGGCGATATCGATGCCCGCCGAATGATTGCCGCGGACCGTGATCGAGCCGGTATCGGAATTGGTGATGTTGCCGGTGAAGACCGGGGCACCCGCGGCCGTGTTGATCAGGATGCCATAGCGATTCTGACCCTGGGTCAGCGGAATCGTCGTCGCCAGGGTCGAATCGGTGACGGTGATCGCCCCGTCATTCAGGATCGATTCCGTGCCGCCGACAGTGACCTTGATGCCGCTCTGGTTGGTGCCGTCGTTGGCGGTGATGCTGCCCTCGTTGTCGATCGCGTTCGGGCTGTTCACCGTGATGGCGGCGCTGGCATTCGTGCCGACCGTGATCGAGGCGCCGGAATCGACGGTGACGTCGTTGCCGTTGGAGGTGACCGGCGTGGTCTCGTCGTCCGAAATCTCGGTCTTGCCGGCGTGCGCATAGCATAAGGGAAGGACGGCGGCGCTGGCGGCTAGCAGGAAGGAAAGACGGCGAACTCGGGGAAGGAGCATGGTCACCCGCGCACGCTCCAAGATGAAAAGGCCATCATACTCTCCTGACAGATTCTCGCGGATGACTAACACACGCCCTGACCGATGTCACTCACGGAGCGTGGCCCCGGAAGGGGCGGAAATGCCCGCTTATTCCCAGTTCCTACACGGATGAAGGCGCTGGAACGTGCGCTTCGGAAAACCGGGACTCAGCGGAAATTGAGCTCCAGCGTAACCCCGTTGGGGTCGTTCACAAAGAGCTGGCGCAGCCTGATGCTGGGCACGTCGCTGCTGGTATAGGCGAGCCCCCTCGCCTCCAGCTTCGACTTCATCTTGTCGTAGTCGTCGCATTCGAAGGCGATGTGGTCGATCACGCCTGTGCCGTTCATCGATTCGACGTCGAGGTCGCCGCCCAGCGCGCCCAGCCGGTCGCGCACGCGGCCCAGCGCCGCCTCCGGATCGTTGGGATCGATGGCGATGAGATGCAGGATCGGCCGGTCGCTGGCATCGTAGAGCCAGGCGCCCATGGCGCGCGTCCCGGGAAAGTCCCCGTCCTTCAGCTCGACCACATCCGTGTAGAAGGCGATCGTCGCATCCAGGTCGAAGGTCCGGATGTTGCAATGGTCGAGCTTCGTCATCGTATTCCCCTGCCCCGCGTGTCGGCTCAGTGTTTTTCCGCCTCCTGGCCGGCAAAGGCAACGCCTTTTCGCTCAGGACCGAACCAGGTGACCAGGCTGACCAGCAGCGCCGCGGCGATCGCCAGCAGGGTTATCGCCAAGCCGAAATTGTTGCCGTGCCGGGCCGCGAACGCCGCCTGCAAGGGCTGGTTCTTCGACGAGAACAGGTTTCCGAGCTGGTAGGTAAAGCCGGGAAAGGTGCCACGCGCGCCCTCGGGCGACAATTCGTTGAGGTGCACCGGCACCATGGCGAACGCCCCCTGGACCAGAAGCTGCACCAGGAAGGCGCTGACGGCGAGTATGACCGGCGCGCTGAACACGCTGTAGGTCCACACGACGAACGGGAGCAGCAGCGTCGCCAGCACGATCGTGCGCCGCCGGCCGAGCCGTTCCGACCAGGCCCCGAACAGGACACCGCCCGTTATTGCGCCAAGATTGGCGAAGACCGTGATCGCCCCGACCGCCTGGGGGCCCAGATGATGCTGGACCTTGAGGAAGGTCGGGAACAGGTCCTGCGTCGCGTGGCTCATCGAGTTGAAGCAGGTCATCAGCAAAACGACATAGAGGAACAAGGGCCAGCGCCCGCGGACAGAGTCGCGCAGCGATGCGACAAAGCTCCCCCGCTGGGCGCGGGTCGCCTCCCAGACCGGCGATTCCCGCACGCTGAGGCGCAGATAGAGGACCAGAAGCGCCGGCGCGATGCCGACGACGAACATGCCGCGCCAGCCGATATACTGGTAGATCGTCCAATAGACGATGGCGGCCAGCATGTTGCCGACGGCATAGCCCTGCTGGAGGATCCCCGACACCAGGCCGCGCGCCTTCGCCGGGACCGTCTCCAGCGCCAGCGAGGCCCCCAGCCCCCACTCGCCGCCCATGCCGATCCCAAACAAAGCGCGCAGCACCAGCAGCATCCCGATCGAGGTCGAGAAGGCGGTCGCCAGCGCCATGACCGAATAGAACAGAATGTCGAACATCAGGACCGGCTTGCGCCCGAACCGCTCGGCAAGCAGGCCGAAGATGAAGGCGCCGACCGGCCGCATCGCCAGGGTCACGAAGAACGCCTCGGCCACAGTCTCGATGTCGGTGGAGAATTCCTTGGCGATGTCGGCGACGACGAAGGACAGGAGGAAGAAGTCGAACGCATCCAGGGTCCAGCCGAGGAAGCTCGCAATGACGGCAGAGCGCTGTTCGCGGTTCAGGGATCGAAGCTCTGCAAACATTACGCCGGCCTTTCTCACTCAAGGTCTTGCGGGCAACCTAGAGGCAAACTGTCCGGCGAGCCAACACTTGTCGCCTGGACAAAATTGGCCCGCACCGCCATCTTCAGGGGATGATCGAGAAGCCGCGGACATTCGGGGCGTTCTGGCCCCACTATCTGATGGCGCATCGCGATCCGCGATGCCGCCGGCTGCATTATGTCGGATCGACCGGGGCCTTCATCGGCATCGTGGCCGCCGTCGCCACGCTGAACCCGCTCTGGTTCGTCGCCGGCATGGTCTTCGCCTATGCCATGGCCTGGACCGGACACTTCGCTGTCGAGCGCAACCGGCCCGCCACATTCGGCAATCCGCTGTGGTCGCTGATCGGCGATATTCGCATGTATCTGCTGTGGCTTAGCGGCCGGCTGGAGCCCCAGCTCAACGCCGCCGAACAGGCTTTCGGCGCCACCCGCCACTGAGTTCGACACAGAGCGGCTCAAATTATCTTTAATTTGATGAAAAAGCTTTGCGTTGGCCGCGCAAATCGGCTAGCGCTAGGCCGGTTTTCGACTTCGGCCTAACACTGGCCTCGGCGTAAAAACTGAGACATCTGAGCGGCTTCGCTCGGATGTCACAGCTTTGCCCGAGGCGGCACTCACGAGTAGCGCGAATATGTCGGCGATGCACGTTACCGATTCGCAGTCAGCCTGGGCCTCGCATGGATCCTGATGCGCCGCCGCCGCAAATCCTGGTGGTCGAGGACGACGAGCTGACGCGGGAGTTCGTCGTCGACCTCACCCAATCCTTCGGCTATGCCGTCGCCGCCGCGTCCGACGCGATGGAGGCGATGAAGACGCTCGAGGAGAATCCGTCGATCGTCCTGGTCTTCACCGATGTCGCGATGCCCGGGGTCGACGGCATCATGCTGGCCGACATGGTCAAGCAGCACCGGCCGCGGCTGAAGATCCTCTACACCACCGGCGGGCACGGGATCTCGCGCATGAAGGCCGAGGCCGGCATCCTGCACGGCAACATCCTGGCCAAGCCCTATCGCCCGGCCGAGCTCAGGCGCGAGATCGAGCGGCTGCTGAGCTAGCGCCCGGCCCGCGGCCGGTGTAATTTCCGGCAGTTGCATGAGACCGGAGCTTGATCCAGATGAACCGCATCGCATTCCTGGCCGCCGCGGCCCTCATCACGGGCACTGCGCAGGCCTATGCCGCCGACATGGCGCCGCAGGTGCACGAGCCGCTGACCGCGGTGCCGCCGGCGCCGTTCAGCGAGTCCGCCGACGCCCATGCGGATGTGGCGCTCGCCCTCTCACGCGCCCAGGCAACCCACAAATACGTGCTGCTCGATTTCGGCGGCAACTGGTGCCCGGATTGCCGGGTCACCTCCGGCGTGCTGGAGATGAAGGAGGTCCAGCCCTGGGTCGCCCGGAACTTCATCGTCGTGCCGATCGATGTCGGCCGCATGAACAAGAACCTCGATATCGCCGAGGCCTACGGCCAGAAGATCCACGCGGTGCCGACGATCGTGGTGCTGGATGCGTCGGGCAAGATCCTGAATGCCGGCAACCCGACCGCGCTCAGCGACGCGCGCAGCATGACCCCGCAGGCCATCGTCGATACGCTGAATGGCTGGATTCAGCATCCTGGCTAAGCCCCTCCTCGTTACGGCGCTGCTGATCGCCGCGCTGGCATGCGGGGGCGCCCGGGCGATCCCCGGCGACATGTCGTCCGCCTCGCCGGGGGAGCGCAGCGCCGTCGAGGCCTATTGCGCCGGCGAACAGACCGCGCTGACCCGCAATCTGTGCGTCACCAACCAGATGGCGACGATCCAGCGGCTGGGCCGCAAGCCCGATCTGTCGGTCGCCTCGTCGCAACAGAAGGCCGAGCTGGCCCAGGCCTGCGGCGACAAGAAAATTCCGGGCGAGCGCTATGCCTGCCAGCGGACATGGCTGGCCTCCGCCGGCCTGCCCGTGCGCAACGAGCCCGGCGGCCGCTCGATGTCGCTTGACCTGGCGGCCAACCCGCCGGGCACGCAGAACCTGTTCAGGCCGCAGCCGCCGACCACCGGCCTTCCCTTCTTCAGCCTGCAGAAATGGCGTCAGGAACGGCCGGCCATGCCGCCGGCCCGCAACACGCAGGTTCTATCCGCCGTGTCGCTGAACGAGAAGGTGAAGGATTCGGTCTATGTCGTGATGGCGAGCGAGCATGCGATCGAGCTCGCGTCGCGCACCCCGCATTCGCAGGGAAGCGC
>Ga0105238_10007905_pt1 | contig 10642 bp, 11 predicted proteins | sample KBSC34metaG_FD_81526 | JGI IMG/M metagenome (GOLD analysis project Ga0105238, IMG submission 81526) | Corn rhizosphere microbial communities from Kellogg Biological Station, Michigan, USA - KBS C3-4 metaG | ecosystem: Host-associated > Plants > Roots > Rhizosphere > Soil | place: Michigan, USA...
CTCGACGCCATGTTGCGAAACTCCCCGTCAGCGCGATGTCCTGGAAGCGTTATGTCCCGGAGGCGCTATGTCCCAACCACCCCAGCGGGATGGACTCCCGCTACGCGCTTGCTGGAAAAACTAGCACGATCTCCTTGGCCGCAGCAAGCGCGATGCCGATGGCGCGAGCCTGGGCGAATTCCGCCGGGGTGAGCCCGGTTTTCATATCCTCCTGGATACGCGCCTGCAGGGCTGCGAACCGTGCCAGCAGGGCCGAGCGGACCGTCTGCGCCGAAGGGCCCATGAACTCTCCCTCCAGATCGGTCATGGGAAAGCCGGGAACGGGCGGCGGTGCGGGCTCGGGCATCAGAAATCATCCTCAACGGCGAGACTTTCGAGCTTAGTACGATCCATGATGACGATCGAGCGGTCCTTGATGGCGATCCACCCGGCACGCTCCCAGGCTTTCAACGCCCGGTTGACGTTGCCGCGTGCACCACGTGCCATGAGTCCGAGGTCGGCCTGGGTGACGACCGATCCGACACAAGGCAGATCGCGCCCGTCAAGCTTAACGCGACTCCCGAGGCCGTCGGCCAGGCGCAAAACCGCCTGCGCCAGGCGGGCCGCCAGCGTCTTCAGGCTGAGATTGCGGGTCAACTCGATGTACGACTTGTAGCGGCGCGCCACGAGGCGGCCGAGCGCGCCGCCGATCTCGGGAAAACGATCGGACAGGGCACGCAAGCTCCTCAGTGGCACGGCTGCCAGCGTGGCCGACCCGACGACGGTGGCCATATCCGAATAGGCGCTGCCGTCGAACACGCCGAGCTCGCCGAAGCTGTCGCCCGCCGGCAGGATGGCGAACAGGATCGCCGACCCGTCCTCCATGATGTACGAAAGACGGACATGGCCGGAGACGACGAAATAGAGGTGGGTCGCCTCGCCGTCCTGAAGGTAGACAACCTCGTTGTTGCCGTAGTTGCGGCGGATCGAGACGCCCATCAGGGCCTCCCGGGCGTCCTGCCGAAGGCCTTCGAATTCCGACGACCGGCCGAACATGCGAGGTTCTTAAGACTGCATCATCGCTAGAGGTGGCTCACGGATGTGTCCCGATCTGTTCCGCACCAGCCGCCCGGGAGGCGCGGATTCCGGGCTGGGCAAGACACGGCCCCACCCGAGCGTTAACTTGGTTTTTCGATCGTCGCAATGACGCGTATATGATGCGCGGCCAAAACCGTCTATGGTGATCAGGCCGGCAACCCGATGGGCCATTACGGGGCGGGGGGCCGTCATCCGATAGTAAACCGGAAAGCTGCGATGTGCGCAGCCATCATGCGAGTAACCGGTGATGAGTGAGCCGAACGCGACGGATCAAACGATCCTGAAGGTCCTGAGCGGCGTTCAATCCGGCGCCGAAGTTGCCCTTCGCCCTGGAGAGTACGCGATCGGATCCGGGCTGGACGACGACATCCAGTTCATCGATGTCAGCCTGAAGGCCGGCCACGCCAAGCTCCGGGTGCAGCCCGGCAAGATCGAGATCGCGGCCGGCTCCGGGGCGGTGAGCACGCAGAACGGCTTGCGCATCGCGGCGGGCGCGGACGATTGGCAGGAAGTCGAACCGCTCGACATCATCACCGCCGGCACCATGCGGTTTGCGCTTGGCCCGCCGACGGCGAACTGGACCACCCTGACCGACGCCGACACCTCCGCGGACGCACCGCCGCCGCCGCGGCCGCAAGGCGCCAAGCGCACCGCGGCTGGACGCTTCATGCCGGTCGACCTGCGCCGCGTCATATTTCCGGCGGTGCTGTTGCTGGCGGTTGCAGTGCTCGGCGGCTGGTACTACGCGTTCGCATCCGGCGGCCGCGCCAATTCGATCGTCGGCGAGACCCGCAACGATGTCGAAACAATCCGCACCGCGCTGGATCAGTTTCCCTTCGGCCGCCCCATCCGCGTAAAGCAGGAAGTTGACGGAACGATCTTTGCCACGGGTTTTGTCGAGACCGCGGTCGAACGGCGCGCGTTGCTCGGCGCCGTGGAGAAATCCGGCGTCCCCAACCGCTTCCGGGTGGGCGTGCTGGACTCGATGCGCAACGAGATCGACAGCTTCATCAAGGACCAGAACGTCTCGGTGACGGCCGCGCTGTCGCCGGCCGGGGATCTCACGCTCGACGGCATCATCCTGAGCGAGGACAACGCGAAACGGTTCGTCGATCGGCTGCAGGGCCTCGTGATCGGCCTGCGCCGGGTCGACTCGCGCATCCGCACCGCCAAGACCGTGCTCGGCGAAATCGAGAAGCTGACACGGCTGTCGCAGATCGATAGCTACGTTCTGCTGCGCCTCGACGGTGAGCTCGTCGAAGCCAACGGCGTGCTGCCGATCGAAAAGATCGATTCCTGGGTCGGCTTCCTGCAGTCCTATTCGCGCCGGTTCGCCAAGGACATCGGGCTGCGATCGTTCGTGCAGCTGCAGAATGCCAACGGCACCCTGGTGCCGGCTCCGACCGGCACCGGCGGGATCGTGATCGGCGGCAAGGGCAGGCCCAACGACGTCGTGCTCGACATGGATCGTCTCGCGCGCGGCGACTACAAGCAATCGGACATATTCGTGACGGGCTCGAACGGCACGCGCCCGGCGGCGGAGCCGGCGGTCGCGCGCGGCAGCATCCCGCCGTTCACCTTCGCGGCCGACAAGCCCGCCACATCGGAAGGCCCTGCCGCCGAGAGGCCGTTGTTCGATCCGGGAAACCTGACGCGCCGGGCCAACAGCTTGCTGCGTGACTGGCGCGCAGGCAATTCCGGCGCAGACGACATCGCCAAGGCACTCGAGACGATTGCGGCGGCGCGCGCAAAGCTCGATCAAAAGAACGCGGCGGGAAATCCGGCCGACGACGCGAAGAAATACCTGCCGCTGCTCCCGGCCGTCGGTGCAGTTCCGGCCGGAAGCGACGCATGCCGAACAGGCTCGCGCCTGACAGCCAAGAATCTTCCGGCGGCGCTGTTCTGGCTCGACCTGCTGAGCGTCTCGACCACCATGTCGCTGTCGGATTTCGACCGCGAGGAGCAGGCCTTCATTCTCGAGGCGGCTCTCAATCCACGGCTCGATGCCACATGCCTCAAGCGCGCGGGAGGCAACGAGGATGCGGCGAACACCTCGCTCTATCTCTCCGAAGCTGCCCGCAATCCCGACTTCGTGCGCTATGTGACCCGCAATCTGCCGGCATTCGCGCTCGACATCACCGGCGCGAGCCTCACGACCAGCCGTTACGTCCAGATTCGCAACGGCGTGAAGATGCGCGAAGGCCAGGCTCCGGACGGCGCCAGCCGGCTTTCGCAGGTCGGCGAGCTGGGCGTGGCAATTCAGCTCAAGGACGGCTATGCGGCGGTGATCTACGCGCCGGAGATCAACTGGCTGAGCCAGCAGAGTTTGTAAAGCGCACCCATGCTTTAGAGCACCTCCCGATTAGAAGGAATCGGGATGTGCTCCAGATTCCTTTTTTGGCGCATATCCTTTTCGGAAAACCGGTATCCACTTTTCCGGGATATGCGCTAGTGCTTCACGCGGTGATCGCCCGCCTCCATGTCGATCACCCCGTGTGACAGCGGGCTGTGATAGAGCAGGTGCTTGTTCTTGGCGACCCAGGCCAGAATCTCGGCGATTGCGTCGAACATCTCCTCGGGCACGAGCTCGTTGACCGCGACGGTTGCGTAAAGGCCCTGCGCCAGAGGCACATTGCGAAAGATCGGCACACCCGCGCGCTCGGCCTCGGTGCGGATCAGATAGGCCTGGTTGGCCCGGCCCTTTGCGGTCACGACCGGTAACGGCGCCTTTTCGGGGTCATAGCTGAGCACCACCGCGAGGTGGGTCGGGTTGACCACCACCGCGCTCCCCTTGCGCGCCTGCGCGCCGCTATCGGACATGATCAGCTCGTGAGCGAGCTGCTTGCGATGGCCCTTGATGTGCGGGTCGCCTTCGCTCTCCTTGTATTCGCGCTTCACCTCGTCCTTCGACATCATCAGGCTCTTGGTGTAGCTGTGCCGCTGATACATGAAGTCGAATCCGGCCACGATCAGGAAGGCGAGCGCCGAATACATCAGCACGTTCTGAATTCCCCAGCCCGCCACATTGCTGATGCAGGGCAACCCGCAGGGCAGCGAGACGATGAACGGACCGATCACATCGCGGACCACGAAATAGAGCAGGATCGACAGGAAGATGATCTTCGCGGTGGATTTGAGGATCTCGACCAGCTGCTTCATCGAGAAGATGCGCTTGAACCCCGATGCCGGGCTGATCTTCTCGAGGTTGGGCGTGATGCTCTCCATCGCGAACACGGTCCCGACCTGGACGTAGTTCGCCGCCACCGCCGCCAGGATGGCCACGCCGAGCACCGGCAACAGGATCGATGAGCCTTCGCGAAACGTGAGCGCAATCGCGTTGTAGGAGTTGACCTTGAAGTCACCGTCCGTGAGCTTGGTCACCTCGTCCATCATGCGAACGAGACTCCCGAGCGTGGTGTTCCAGGTCGCCCAGAGATAGGCAACCACCGCACCCAGCGAGAAGGTGGTCACAACCTCCTGGCTGCGTGCCACCTGCCCCTTCGCGCGCGCATCGCGGATCTTTTTTGGGCTTGGCGGTTCTGTTTTTTCGCCCGAGGTCTCGCTCACGGCCGCGTCTCCGGTGAAGTCGGCGGGGCCGTCGGGACAGTCCGGGCCGGCGGCTTGACGGCCGCGCCGAAGGTCAGCATCTCGTAGAGCCTTGCGATATAGCCCTCGGACGAAACAAGCTGGCGCTCGGCGAACGGCAACATCATCCAGAAATAGAAGATCAGCACCATGATGGCGAGCGCGCTCTTGATCGGCATCGCCAGCACGAAAACCTGGATCTGAGGCGCAAAGCGGCTGATCATCGCGAGCGAAAATTCCGCCAGGAACATGATGGCCATGATCGGGCCGGCGATCACCACCGCGAGTCGCATCGCGTTGTCGAACATCGCCAGCATGGCCTTGGGAAACGAATCCGAGATCAGCGGGAGCGCATTCGCGACCGGCCAAACCGCGTAGGACTTGTAGACCACCCCGAGCACCAGCAGAAACGCGCCGGTCGTGAACACGAATGTGAGGAAAGCCTGCGAGAACAGATTGCCGAGCGTCGAGGCCTCCTCACCCTGCAGCGGATCGATCGAGGAGGCGATCGCGGCCCCGCGCTGGTTGTCGATCAGTCCGCCGGCCGCGGAGATCACCCAGAACATCCAGCCCATCAGATAGCCGAGCAGGAATCCGACGGCGTATTCCTTGGCGAAGTAGAGGGCGAGCGTGGGGACGCTGCGGTTGAAGGTCGCGGCGAATTCCATGTTCATCGGAACCGCGAGGAACGCGATGCTGAAGACCGCCGCGGTGCGCGGCAGGCCCGGCACCACCGACGCGTTGAGAAGCTGCGTCGCCGCAAGAAACGCATAGAGCCGCGGCAGCGTCAGGATGAATGCGATCAGCTCGCTGTCGAACGCCCTCGACAAATTCAGGAGAGCGTCCATCCGGTCACGTCATCTTGGGGAAGTCGTCGAAGAGCTTGAGCGTGAAGCCGAGCATCTCGCTGCCGAGGAGACTGGCCATCGCGGCGATCGTGGCCGCCACCGCGATCAGCTTCACGGCGAACGAGATCGTCTGTTCCTGCACCTGCGTGAGCGCCTGGAGCAGGCTCACCACGATGCCGACCAGCGAGGCGACCGCGATCGGCGGCAGCGAGAGCATCATCACCAGGATCATCGCCTGGTTGAGCTGATGCACGGCATCATTCGGAGTCACGATTCGATACCCCCGGTTTTTTCCGTCATCTGATATAGGTCTTGACCAGCCCCAGGATCAGTCGCGACCAGCCGTCGACCATGACGAACAGGAACAGCTTGAACGGCAGCGAGATCGTCAAAGGGCTCACCATCATCATGCCCATCGCCAGCAGAATGTTCGACACGATCAGGTCGATGGCGATGAACGGCAGATAAAGCAGAAACCCGATCTCGAACGCTTCGCGCAGCTGGCTCGCCGTGAAGGCGGGAAGCACGACCGCGATGTTGTCGGAGGTCAGGCCGTCGGACAGCTTCTTCGGCCACAGGCTGCGCGCGGACTCGAGAAAGAACGTCTTTTCGCGCTCGGCCGCGTGAGCGTCGAGCCAGTGGGTGAGCGGGCCGACGCCCGCCTGGTAGGCCTGCTTCAGCCCTTCCGGGGTGGTGTAGTCGTAGTTCACGGCGGCGAGCACGTCGTAGGTTTCGACGATCGTCGGCGTCATGATGTAGCCGGACAGGATCAGCGCGAGCGCATACAACGCGATATTGGGCGGGATCTGCTGCACGCCGAGCGCGTTGCGCACGAGCAGGAGCACCACCGCGATCTTCACGAAGCTCGTCGCCACCACCGCCAGAAATGGCAGCACGGCGACCGCCGCGAAAACCATGATCAGGGTGAGCGGATTGGTCATGGCGGCAAAATCCGGTCCGGAGGGCTCAGCGGCCGAAGTTCAGGTGGGTCAGCCTGACGGCGAACCGATCGTCGACGCGCACCAGATCGCCGGTGCCGACGAACTGGCCGTTCACCCGGATCGTCACTTCAACCCCGTCGGCGGCGGCCGGCATATCGAGCGCCACCACCGTTCCGGGCTGCCATTTCTGCAACTCGGCGAGCGGCAGGACGACGCGGCTGAGATCGAAGTCGACCACGATGTCGAGTCGGCTCAGGCCGGTCTCGGCAGAGTCCTCGGCCGGGGCCGCGGACCCGGCGGTCTGCTGATCGCTCATGATCGTCCCTTCCAAAGCGGAAGCAGACCGCTCCCGGTAGCGTTCGACAGGCTCATAGCCGACACAGGAGAGGCCCTCCGCGGCCCGCCGGAACGTATAACGCGTCCAACCGACGCGCACGAGCGCGATGTCGGGCGGCAGTTCCGGCAGCACCACCAGGTCGCCCGGTGCGAGGCCGGAAAGGGCCGCCAAGGAGAGTGACAGGCTTCCGAGCGTGAACGACGCCTCGGCCGTCAGCTTCGTCTCGAGCCCGCGTGCGATGGCGGGCTGCGCAAGCGCTCCCTTCCCGATCGCGTCGATGAAGCCCGACATGCTCATCCCGACCATCGCCGAGACGGGTTCAGGCGCGATGCCGCGCACGGTCAGCGACAGCCATTGCAAGGCGTCGGGCCGGTCGGTCGGGGACAGCTCGCTCAGCATCCCGCTGCCGACGATGCGGAAATCTCCCAGCGCATCGTTCGGGATGGCGCTCCACAGCAGCGCGACGATGCCTTCGTTGAGGCTGTCGCGCAGAGGAGCCTCGAGCGTCTGCACCTCGGCCGCCGAGATGTCGGCGCCGAACAGCGCCTTGAACGGGAACGCGTTGATGGCTGCGATCAGCCGCGGCCCACGGCCGGTCTCGATCAGCAAGACGTGTGACGCCGGATCGGGAGCGGCGCCGGCCGCGAGCTCGACCGTCGCGCCGGCGGCCCCGAGCGGGATCGGCTGGCCCGCAAAGGCAAGCGCCGCGTTCCACAACTCGCCATCGCGACGCGCGCCGAAGGCGGTGGGTGGTAGCCAGGGCAACGAAGTCATCCGGCTAACCGTTGGATCGGAACAGATCGGACAGTGAGCTGACGTTGTGCTCGACCTGGGGATCGCCGTCCGCTCCTTCGCTGCTCGGCTGAGCGAGAATGCGAACGCGCTGTTTGGAGAAGCGCGCGCACAGGCCCTCGGCGAGCTCCGCCGCCGCGGTCGCAAGTTGCGCCGACACGCCCGAGGTCGTCCGCTCGAGCACGACGTCGAGCGTCGCGGGCGTCACCACCAGCCTTAGCCCGGTCACGCCGTGGAAGTCCTGGCCGAGCGTAACGTGGATATCGAGCGGGCGTTCTGCGCTTGGACGGGTCTCGGCGCGGATGGCAGCCTCGATGTGCTGCGTCACGGCCGCGACGGCGGCCTCGCGCGCGGCCGGCGCGGCTGCAGCGCTGTCCGCGGCACCGGCCGGTGCCGGCAAGCCGGTCCCGGAGGGTGCCCGGGCCACGGCGAGAAGCGTGGCCTGAGCCGCAACCGCACTGCCCTGCTCCGCCTCCCCCTGCTGATCCGCATCGTCGAGCTCACGGACCGCGGCGCGAAAGCGCTCGTCGAACGCCGCCGCGCGGGCATTGATGAGCGGCGCATCCTGCGACAGGTCGAGCCCGCGACCAAGACGGTCGCCCTGATCGGCGCGGGCGTTGCGCCGGTCGTTGAGATCCGAGCTCCGGTCGTCGAGCCCGCCACGACCGGAGAGGTTGCCACCCCACGATCCGACCGCTCCTCCGTCCGGCTTGCCGATGCTGCTCATGCGGCCCGTCTCCGACGCGTGCTGAAGATGTCCTCGATCTCGGTTTCCTCGCGCTGCGCAAGCTGAGCCTCGTGCTCGGCGCGCAGCTGGTCGGTCAGGATCACGTATTTATCACGGTCCTTGACGGTCTTGCGATAGGCCTGCACCGCAGCCTGCAGCTCCTCGGCGAGCTTGGCATGAATGTGAGCAGCGCGTTCGTAAGCGTCGACGAGCTTGGTGTGCTCCTTCTCCAGGGCCACGACCCTGGCCTTGACTTCGTCGATCGCCGTCAGCCCCACCACCCGCTGAAGGATCTCGTCATAGATCGCGTCTTCGCGCGCCGGAAGGGTTGCGGCGCTCTCCTGCATGCGGCTGCGTGCCGCTTCGACCGCAGCCAGCGCCTCGGCAACCTGCTGCCGCTTCGCGTTCATGGCGCGGAACGCCTGCTCTTCCTTGAGCTGCTTGACCCTGAGCAGGACGCTGAGCTGGCCGATCATCGCACCAGCTCCGCCAGTTTCTTCAGCGTCGTCTCGAACGAGTCGAACTCGTCGGTGCGCTGCTGCAGGAAATTGTTGATGGGCTTGTATTTGGCGATCGCCGCGTCGGAGTCCGCGTCGGAGCCCTTCTTGTACTCGCCGACCTTCACCAGGAGCTCCACGTCCGCATAGGTCGCCAGCCAGAAATTGATCTTGCGGGCCATGGCGACGTGCTCTTTGGTTACGACCGCATCCATGACGCGGCTCTTGGACGTGAGCACATCGATCGCCGGATAGTGGTTCGCCGACGCGAGCTTGCGCGACAGGATGATATGGCCATCGAGGATCGACCGCGTCTCGTCGGCGACCGGCTCGTTCATGTCGTCGCCCTCGACCAGCACGGTATAGAGCGCGGTGATCGACCCCTTGTCGTTCATCCCGACCCGCTCCATCAGCTTGGGCAGGGTCGCAAACACCGAAGGCGGAAAGCCGCGCCGCGTGGGCGGCTCGCCGGCGGCGAGCCCGATCTCGCGCTGCGCACGGGCAAAGCGCGTGACGGAATCCATCAGGAACAGCACCCGCTGGCCCTGGTCGCGGAAATACTCCGCGATGGCCGTGGCCACGTACGCGGCCTTGGCACGCTCCATGGAGCTCTTGTCGGAGGTCGCGACCACGATCACCGACTTCTTCATGCCCTCGGGCCCGAGATCGTGCTCGATGAACTCGCGCACCTCGCGCCCGCGCTCGCCGATGAGCGCGAGGACCGTGACGTCCACCTGCGCGCCCTTGACCAGCATCGACAGGAGGGTCGATTTGCCGCCGCCCGCCGCCGCGAAGATCCCCATGCGCTGGCCTTCGCCGACGGTCAGGAGGGCATCGAAGGCGCGCAGGCCCATCGGCAACGGACGGTCGATCACCCGCCGCTTCATCGGGTCGGGTGGATCCTGATAGACCGGGTACCAGGTTTCGGGGGTGAACGCGTCGGTCTTGCCGTCGATGAATGCCCCAAGGCCGTCGAGAACCCGGCCTTTCAGGCCGGGCCCGACCCCGACCGACTGGACCCGACCGGTGCGACGCACCTCGGTGCGCGGCGAAACGCCCTGGGTCTCTCCGATCGGCGACAGCAGGGCCTCCTCGTTGAGGAAGCCGACGCATTCGGCGAGCAGCCGCGTGCCGTTCGAGCGGGTGTAGAGCTCGACGATCTCGCCGACCTGCACGTCCGGAACGGCGGCATGAATGATGGTGCCGACGACTTTCCTGACGCGGCCGGTCAGGTTGAAGGCCTGGAAGCTCGCGACGCGCTGGTCGAGATCGGTCGAGAAAGCCGGCAGGCGCGCGCGGATGCGCTCCTGTCTGGCGGCCTGCAGCGCAACCGCGTGGTCGATCCGTGCGCGGTCGTTCACGGCGTCTCTCCGGCGGCCTGCTGGCCCAAGACCTGCTGGCCAACGACCTGCTGGCCAACGACCTGCTGGCTGACGACGTCGAGGGTGTCGGCGCTCGCTCTCGAGAAGGCGCTGCGGATGACGGATTCGAGATCTTCGATCCGCGCGCCCAGATCGCCGTCGACCCGCCCGATGCTGGTCTCGAGAATGATCTGGCTCGGATCGAGCGCCGGATCGCCGACCACATCGACCAGGTCGACCTCGGGGAAGTCCTTCATGATTTCGCCGATCCGTCCGCGAAAGTGTTCGTACAGCCGCGACGATACGCGCAGCTCCGCGCGCTTCTCGCGTCGCATCTGCTTCAACGCGACTCGAATGACCGCTTCGGCACGCGCCTTGTCGTCGAATTCGTCGATCAGCTTGCGCACGCTCGCAGCCGTGATGCGCGACAGGTCGCGCTCGATCGCAACGAGCGATTGGTCGAGGACGGCGCTCTCA
>Ga0105238_10007906_pt1 | contig 10641 bp, 8 predicted proteins | sample KBSC34metaG_FD_81526 | JGI IMG/M metagenome (GOLD analysis project Ga0105238, IMG submission 81526) | Corn rhizosphere microbial communities from Kellogg Biological Station, Michigan, USA - KBS C3-4 metaG | ecosystem: Host-associated > Plants > Roots > Rhizosphere > Soil | place: Michigan, USA...
CGCTCGAACAAGGGCAGCGGCCAGCTTTCCAAGGCTTCGGGCAGCAAAGTGTGGTTGGTATAGCCGACGGTGGCGCGGGTGATGTTCCAGGCTTCCGCGAATTCCACTTTGTGGTGATCGATCAAAATCCGCATCAGCTCGGTGATGGCCATTGCCGGATGTGTATCGTTGAGCTGGATCGCGGCTTTTTCCGGCAGAGTGCGGATGTCGCCGAAATACTGCAAATGACGGCGCACAATGTCCTGGATCGAGGCGCTGGAGAAAAAATATTCCTGGCGCAGGCGCAGTTCCTGGCCAGCGGGGGTGGAATCGGCCGGATAAAGCACCCGCACCAGCCGCTCGGCGCGGGCTTCTTCCGCCAGTGCGCCGATATGATCGCCGGCGTTGAAGGCATCCAGCCTTATCGGGTCCAGCGCTAGCGCATTCCACAAGCGCAAGGTGTTGACCCGCTTGCCGCGCCAGCCCACCACCGGCGTGTCGACACCCTCGGCGCGCACCGCTTCCGCCGGTTGCCAATGCACCGAACCATTCACATTGCCGATCACCTCGCCGCCGAAACCGACCAAGTAAGATGTCTCGCGGCGCTCGAATTCCCAGGGATTGCCGTGGGCCAGCCAGGTCTCGGGATATTCCAGCTGCCAGCCATCCTTGATGCGCTGGCGGAACATGCCGTTGACATAACGCAAGCCATAGCCGCAGGCGGGAAGATCGAGTGACGCCAGGCTGTCCATGAAACAGGCCGCCAGCCGCCCGAGGCCGCCATTGCCCAAAGCGGCATCCGGTTCCAGTTCTTCGATCTTGGCAAGATCGACGCCATAAGGGGTCAAGGCCGCCTGGACCTCCTCGGACATCCCCAGATTGGACAGCGCATCGCGCAGCAGCCGGCCCATCAAAAATTCCAGGCTGAGATAATAAACCCGCTTGGCGCCGGTGGCGTGCATGGCGCGGGTGGATTCCATCCAGCGATCGATGATCTGGTCCCGCAAGGTCAAGATGGTCGCGGCCAGCCAGTCATGTGACTTTGCGGCGTTTTGGTCCTTGCCGATGCGGTGAAGCAGCGTGTCGATTAGCCGTTCCGCGAAAGGTCGCAGAGGCGGTGGCGCGGCGGTATCACTCATGAGGCGGGATTTGCAATGAACGCATGGGTTTGGCAACCTTATTACAATGCCGCGCTCCAGGCCAATCCCGCAAGCTTCGCTTTCCGCCGCGTCCTGGTGGCGCGGGGCGGTGATTTATCAGGTCTATCCCCGCAGTTTTCAGGACAGCAATGGCGACGGCATTGGCGATTTGAACGGAATCACCGGGAGGCTTGAGCACATTGCATCCTTGGGCGTGGATGCGATCTGGCTGTCGCCTTTCTTCGCCTCGCCGATGAAGGATTTCGGTTACGACGTTTCAGACTATCGCGCGGTTGATCCGATATTCGGCAACTTGGCAGATTTCGACCGGCTGCTGGCCCGTGCCCATGATCTGGGTCTCAAAGTCGTGATCGATCAGGTCTATGCGCATACTTCCGATCAGCATGCCTGGTTCCAGCAAAGCCGCAGCAGCCGGAAGAACCCCAAATCGGATTGGTATGTTTGGGCCGATCCCAAAAAGGACGGCACGCCGCCCAACAATTGGCTGTCGGTTTTCTATGGTCCATGCTGGACCTGGGACGGCAGGCGCGGACAATATTATCTGCACAATTTTCTTCCCTCTCAGCCCAATCTGAATGTTCACAATCCCGAAGTGCAGCGCGCCTTGTTCGACACCGCGCGTTTCTGGCTGGCGCGCGGCGTAGACGGCTTCCGGCTGGATGCCATCAACTTCGCCATGCACGACCGCTCCTTGGCCGACAACCCGCCGGTGAAAAAGCGGGGCTTGCCCAAAAACCGCCCCTTTGATTTCCAGCGTCACCTGCACAATCAATCCCAGCCGCAACTGGTGCCTTTCATCGAGGCGCTGGCCAAAGTCGTGCGCGGCCCCGGTCATTTCACGGTGGCGGAAGTGGGCGGCGAACAAGCGCCCGCGGAAATGCGGTTGTTCACCGCCGGCAGCAAGCGGTTCAACACCTCTTATGGCTTCGATTTTCTTTCGGCGGGTAAATGCACGCCCCGTCTTGTGCTTGAGAGTTTGGCGTCCTGGAAAGAAAGCGACGGTTGGCCCAGCTGGGCCTTTTCCAATCACGACGCGCCCAGGGTGGTCAGCCGCTGGGGCAAGGCGGATCGGCAGGACGATTGGGCAAAACTGTTTTTGGCGCTGCTGATGGGTCTTCGGGGGAATGTGTTCCTTTACCAGGGCGAGGAACTCGGCCTGTCCCAGGCGCAGATTCCCTTTGAGCGGCTGCGCGATCCCGAAGCCATCGCCAACTGGCCTTCAAATCAAGGTCGTGACGGCGCGCGCACTCCCATGCCCTGGTCGGCGGATGGGCGATTTGCCGGATTCTCCAAGGTCGAACCCTGGCTGCCCATGCCGGAAGAACACAAGCGGCGCGCGGTCGCCGTGCAGGAGAAAGATCCAAGCTCGGTCCTGGCATGCACCCGCCAACTGGTGGCTTTGCGTAAAGCCCATCCCGCCTTGCGGCTGGGCAAGTTTGTTTCACGAAAACTGCCGCCCCCGCTGCTGGGGTTCGAGCGGGTGGAAACGGGCGAACGGATCCGCTGTCTGTTCAATCTGGGCGACAGCCCGGCGCGCTGCCCAATGATTAAGGAAGGCCAACCTTTGTTTGTCAGCGGCCGCATCGACCAGGCCAAAGGCATGATCGGCGGCCTCACCGCCTGCTGGTTGCGGCTTTAATATCCGTTACCACCAGCAGAGGGCCTTCGCGCTTCCCAACGCAATAAGTAAACCGACCGCCACAACATTACGCGGTGCGAATCCGAGCTGCGATTTTTCTGATTTACCGGAACTGGCGCATCGTCCGCGCGTTCCTCTCGGTTCGGGTGAAGGATCGCAGCATGGGGCATTATGAAATCCGTATCCAAAAGCCAGACGGCACTCCCGCCTTGTCCTGGAAGGTAGAGCAGGCGGACGACATGTCGGCGCTCAGTTCGGCGCTGGAGATGTGCGAAAACCAGAAGGTGGAAGTCTGGGAAGGCCATCGCCGTATCGCCTCCATCTCGCTGTCGGGACAGCCGCGTCTTACCCTTTAAGGTTTGGCGCTGACGCTGCGGGCTTGCTGTAAGTTAAGCTTTTGGCTTTTCACAAAAACTTCGCCGTGTGGGCGGAACGAAGTCGCGCTTCGCCGCGTTGCGGCGAATGAGGCTGTCGATGCGCGTTCTTTTCGCCACTCCGGAAATGAGTGACTTTGTCCAGACCGGCGGCTTGGCCGCCGTGGCGTCCGCCTTGCCGCGCGCGCTTAACACGCTGGCGGAGGTCAGGATTTTCATTCCCGGCTACCCGGATGTGTTGCGCCGGCTGGGCCAGAAGGAAATCATTGCTGTTTGTGAAGCGGTGGCGGGTCTGCCCGCCTGTCATATTCTGCGCTCCGTCACGCCTGATGGGCTGATTGTGTATGTCGCGCAATGCGCGGAACTCTATGAGCGCGAAGGCGGCATTTATGGCGACGGCAACGGCCGCGACTGGCAGGACAATGATGTCCGCTTTGCCCGGTTTTCCCTGGCCGCCGCTCAATTGGCGGCAGGCAGACTGGACAAGGACTGGTCGGCCGACCTGGTACATGCCAACGACTGGCAATCGGCGCTGATTGCGGCCTATTTGGAATGGAATGGCTGGAACATTCCCAGCCTGCTGACCATCCACAATCTCGCGTTCCAGGGATTGTTTGGCCGTGACAGCTTGGGCCGGATCGCTGCGCCGGACAGGGCCTTCGGCATCGATGGCCTGGAATTTTACGGCAAAGTGTCTTTTTTGAAGGCGGGGCTCAGCTACTCCACCCATCTCACCACGGTAAGCGAGACCTATGCCCGCGAGATCACCACGGCGGAACATGGCTGCGGGTTGGAAGGGCTGCTCCGGCGCCGGGCGGAGGCGCGCCAGCTTACCGGGATCCTGAATGGCATTGATGAGAGTTGGAACCCCAGCGCTTGTCCAGACCTGGTGCAGCCCTTTGCTTCGGGCTATTGGGAGGAAAAGCGCAAGAACGCCAATCATCTCAGAAAAGAATTCGGCCTGGCGGTCAGCCGTGGCCCGCTGTTTGGACTGGTGGCCCGGCTGGTCCACCAAAAGGGCGTCGATCTGGTCCTGGCCGCGGCGGACACCATTATAAGGGCCGGCGGACAGATTATTGTGGCCGGGAAAGGCGACCCTTCCTTCGAACACGCTTTGCAGGAAGCAGGCCGGCAGCGGCCCAATGCCCTCGCGGCGGCGATCCGCTTCAACAGCGGTGAGGCGCGCCGGATTTTCGCGGGCAGCGATTTCACCATGATGCCGTCACGGTTCGAGCCTTGCGGCCTCAGTCAGATGTATGCCCAGCGCTTCGGCTCCCTGCCGATCGGCCGCAAGACCGGCGGACTTGCTGAAACCATCACCGACGGGGAAACCGGCTTTCTGTTCCGCGATCCGTCGGCGGAATCCTTCCTGGGCGGAATTGTGCGCGCCTTTGGCACTTATGGCAGCAAGAGGCACCTGAACCGTATGCGGGAAAATGCCATGGCCCGGTCCTTCAGTTGGACAAAGTCCGCATCCTCCTACAGCGCAATCTACCGCAATTTGACCGCGGCCTGAGACAGCGCACGAGCGCATCCAAATCATGAGCCCCGTTTTTTTGCTGTTGGGGTACCTTATCCTTCCGCTATGGATCGCGGCGGGGTTTGCCGACTATCTGTGCCACCGGGCGGCCCGGATTTCGGAAAATTCCGGCGCTCAGGAATCGGCCCTGCATCTGGTGCAGTACTGCCTGGTCGGTTTGCCCGTCACCCTGGCTTTGTTTTTCCGGGCCAATGCCGGTTTTTTCCTAGTCGCCGGCTTGTGCATCCTGCTGCATCATCTGACCGCCTATATCGACGTACGGTATGCCGATGCGACACGCAAGGTCGCGCCGCCCGAACAGATGGTTCATAGCTTTTTGGAGATTTTGCCCATCACCGCCTATTTGCTCCTGGCGGTGGCGGAATGGCCGCAATTTGTTTCACTGTTTGGTTTTGGCGAGGAGCGGGCGTTGTTTCTCTCAGAGCCGCGCATTTTTTCCGGTCTCTATACGGCTACCATCCTGGCCGCCGCCCTGCTTTTCAATCTTCTTCCCTATCTGGAAGAACTGGCGCGCTGTCTGCGCAGCAACAAAACGGCTTCTATCTGGCCGTGGCGGTAACGCGCCATACCGTACCGCCCACATCATCGGCCACCAGCAGCGCGCCCTGTTTGTCGATGGCCAGACCCACCGGGCGGCCATGCGCCTGGTCGCCGTCAATGAAGCCGGTCAACACATCCTCAGGCATACCGCTGGGCTTGCCGCTGCTGAACGGCACAAAGACGACCTTATAGCCATTGAGCTCTTGGCGATTCCAACTGCCATGCTCGGCGATGAAAGCGCCGCCGCGATAGGTGGCGGGCAGGGTGGCACCGGTGTAAAACGCCAGGCCCAGCGGGGCGACGTGACTGGAAAGAGAATAGTCCGGCGGGATCGCCTTGGCAGTCAGATCAGGACGCTGCGGCATCACGCGTGGGTCCAGATGCTGGCCATAGTAGCTGTAAGGCCAGCCGTAAAATGCGCCATCCTTTACCGACGTAAAATAGTCCGGCACCAGGTCGGGACCCAATTCGTCACGCTCATTGATCACCGCCCACAGCGCATGACTTTCGGGTTCAAACGTCAAACCGTTGGGATTGCGCAAGCCTGTGGCGTAAAGCCGGTGCGCGCCGCTGGCGCGGTCGATCTCCCAAATGGCGGCACGCTCTTTCTCCGCTTCCATGCCGTTTTCGCCGACATTGCTGTTGGAGCCGACGCCCGCATATAGCTTAGCGCCGTCCGGGCTGGCGGTCAGGCTTTTGGTCCAATGATGGTCGATCGGCCCGCCCGGCAGATCGGTGAGCTTGATACCAGGGGCTGTAATCTGGGTTTGACCCTCCTGATAAGGATAGCGCATCACCGCATCGGTGTTGGCAACATAGAAGTCGTTGCCCACCAAAGCCATGCCAAACGGTGAATGAAGATGGTCCAGAAACACGGTCTGCATATCCACCGCGCCGTTGCCATCGACATCGCGCAACAAGACAATGCGATTTCCGGCTTTGGTGCTGGAATGCGCCTTCTTTTCCACCCAGTTAAAGATGAATTGTTTGGGGCGGCTGGCGGGCTCTCCCGGGCCTTCGGTTTCCGCCACCAGTATGTCGCCATTGGGTAGGACATAGAGCGAGCGGGGATTTTTGAGATTTCGCGCCAGCGCCCTGACCTGGAGTCCGGAGGCGGGTTTGGGCGCCGCATCGCCCCAGCCGACATTTTTGACCACATGCATCGGCGGAAACAGATACTGATGGATCGGTGGCAAATAGGGCTGCGCTCCGATCTGCCGTTTGGGATTGATAGGGTCAGGCCCGCAGGCCGCCAAGGCCGCCGCCGTGCAGGCGCATAAAGCCAGCTTCGCCTTCATGGGGTTTCACCGCTGACACCGACGCGATGGCGATAGACCATCGCCCACCCGTTCCAGCCGGTGACCAGCAGGATCAACACCACCAGGGTGGACAGGATCAGTCCGGTAGGGACGACAGAGGTGTAGCCGTCGCGGCTGTGAATGAAAACATTGAAGAGAGAGAGGATCAGCGCCAGCGCATTGCCCACGGCATGTATCCAAAGGGCTCGCAAATTCCGGATGCGGGCATCTCCCAGAAAATCGATCAATCCGGCGATCACCGCAAGCAGAGCAACGATCAGGCCAACCGTCAGCATCCAGGACGACATCACCGCCCATTGCAGATTGGCGGTTTTCCAATAGGCCAAGTCGGTCAAGAATGTTCCCACAAAACAGGCGATGGGAATCGGGACTAACATAGGATGGAGGGGATGGCCCGCGATCTGGGCGGTGGAACGCGGATTGCCGTCTGTCATGGCGTCACCGGCTGACTACCCAGCCAATACGAGCGGCTCTCCTAGAAGTTCCTCATGCGCGCGTTCATCCGCCGCGAAACTTTGCCTTCGTTTTGGGGTTCCTTGGAAATGGCGTTTGCCCTGCAACCCGCGCGTATTTCTCCGATGGAGGCCCTGAGTGCGGAAGCATTGCCCGCCGGCGCAGGCTGGCAGTTCGAGCCCAAATGGGACGGTTTTCGCTGTTTGGCTTATCGTGACGGCGCCCGTTGCATTCTGATGGGAAAATCCGGCAAGCCGCTGACGATTTTCTTTCCAGAGATTGCTTCCGCACTTCGGAATTTCCGGTCAAAACGCTTCGTGATCGATGGCGAACTGGTCATACCTGTCGAAGACCTGCTGTCTTTTGAGGCCTTGCAAGCGAGACTGCATCCCGCCGAAAGCCGCCGCAGGAAATTGGCGGCGGAAACCCCGGCGGTCTTTGTTGTTTTCGATATGCTGGCAAGCGGCAACCGCAAACTTGTCGACCAAGGCCTCGCCGAGCGGCGCGAAGCGCTTGAAGAATTATTTTCTGGCCTGGCCGATGCGTCGCGGTTTCGCCTGTCGCCTTATACCCGCAGGCTGGCGACGGCGCGCGCTTGGCTAAAAAGCGCTGGACGCGGCATCCTGGATGGCGTTATCGCCAAACCGCTCAACCAGCCTTACCAGTGTGGTAAGCGCGCTATGATGAAAGTGAAGAATCTCAAAACCGCCGACTGTGTGGTGGGCGGATTTCGCTATGCCTCGGGCTCGCGGCAGGTAGGGTCTTTGCTTTTGGGCCTGTTCAACAATCGCGGTCGGCTGGACCATGTGGGATTTACCTCCGGTTTTGCCGCACTGGATCGCGCCGCCCTGACTCGCAAGCTGCTGTCGTTAAAAGGCGCACCCGGTTTTAGCGGTAACGCGCCGGGAGGCCCCAGCCGTTGGTCCACTGAGCGCAGTGCCCAATGGATACCCGTCAAGAATGTGCTGGTGGCGGAGGTACGTTATGACCATGTGACCGATGGCCGTTTCCGCCATGGCACCAAATTCCTGCGCTGGCGGCCGGATAAGGATGCGCGGGCCTGTACTTTTGAACAGCTTCGCCCGGAGGTCAGGCCCTCTAAGATCGTCTCTGCGCTATTGCAGCGGTGATTTGAGCCTTCCTCTCGCGCGCCTACAGCGCAATCTACCGCAATTTGACTGCTGACTGACGGTCAGCGCCCCCAAAGTTGCGCGTCGATGTTGGCAGGGGTGCATCAGCCCAGTATAACCGCTTGAAAAATATGCAACTCGTTGATCTGGGCGGAGAAGGGGTAAGCGATTTGAGGAAAGCTGCCGCTTTCGGCGCTGTGCTTGCCACTCTTTTGGGACTGGCGGGCGCAAGTTTAGCCCAATTGAACACGCCTGATCCGGTAGAAGCCGGGCGTTCCCGTTTCAATGCCCGTTGCGCCGGCTGTCATGGCCAAGACGGGCTCGGCGGCGAGCGGGCGCCCGCCATCACCAGCAAGTCGGAACGGGGATTGGACAATGAAAAGACTCTTCGCAATTTGATTCAGCATGGCATCGCCGATCGCGGCATGCCGGCCTTCACCATGCCCGCCGCCGAGCTGGACCAAGTGGTGGCCTTTGTGCAGTCGCGGGTCTTGCCCTTGAGCAAAACCGCGGTTTCCGGCAATGCCGAAGCAGGCGCGGCGCTGTTTTTCGGCAAAGGTGGCTGTGCGCAGTGCCACATGGTGTGGGGCAGGGGAAGCTTGAACGGTCCCGACCTCACCGAGGCGACCCAGAAACTGACTTTGGCCCAGGTCGAGACCGCGTTGTTGAAGCCGGGTCTTCACAAGAGTGACGGCTACGGCGTCGCGCGGGTTCAAACGGCAAAGGGCGAAACGCTTCGCGGTTTTGTGCGCAATGAAAGCAGCGGGGATTTGCAGATGCAGTCCTTGGATGGACGCTTGCGCCTGCTGTCCAAAAGCGATCTGGTTCGCATCGAACGGGAGAGCGCCTCTTATATGCCGGCCTGGCGCGGCGATGCGGGGGCCATGCATGACATCATCAAGTTCCTGCAACACCCGCCAAAGCAGGCGGCCAACGGACCTGCCGCGTTACCGGGGTCGACGGCGTGGCAAGATGTTCTGAAGCCCAGGCCAGGCAACTGGCCGTCCTATCATGGCCAGCTCAGCGGCAATCGCTATTCCGCACTCACCCAGATCACGCCGGGCAATATCCGCAATCTCGCCCCCAAATGGATGTTTTCCGTGCCCGGCCAGGGCAGCCAATCCCTGGAAACCACACCCGTGGTGGTGGACGGGGTGATGTATGTCACACGGGTCAATACCGTGATCGCGCTGGATGCGCGCTCGGGGCGGATGATCTGGCAATATAGCCGCCCACCCTCGAAAGACTTGGTGGGCGATGCCGCCGGCGGCATCAATCGCGGCGTTGCGGTGCTGGGCGACCGGATATTTTTCGTCACCGACAATGCTCATCTCCTGGCGCTGCATAGGGTGAATGGCGCGCTGTTGTGGGATACGGAAATGGCGGATACGCGCAAGCATTATGGCGCGACTTCGGCTCCCCTGGTGGTGGGTGATCTGGTGATATCTGGACTTTCCGGCGGCGACGAAGGCATTCGCGGCCAGCTCAATGCCTTCAATGCCAATACCGGCGCCCATGTCTGGCGTTTTTGGGCCATTCCGGATGCCAAAACCCGCCCCAAGGACGATTGGATCGGCCGCGCCATCGAGCATGGCTGTGGCGCCACCTGGTTGACGGGAACCTATGACGATCAGAGCGATACCCTGGTCTGGCCCATCGGCAATCCCTGTCCCGATTTCAATGGCGATGAGCGCAAGGGCGACAATCTGTTCACCGATTCTGTGATCGCGCTGGAGCCGAAGAGCGGCAAGCTCAAATGGCATTATCAATTCACGCCGCATGACCTGTATGACTGGGACGCCACCGAAACGCCCATGCTGGTGGATATGACCTTCCAAGGCGCGCCGCATAAAGTCCTTCTGCAAGGCAACCGCAACGGCTTCTTTTATGTGATCGACCGCAGCAACGGAAAATTTCTGGCCGCAAGCCCCTTTGTCAAAAAACTGACTTGGGCAAAAAAGATCGGCGCGGACGGTCGTCCGGTTCTGGCGGAAGGCTGGCAGCCGACGGTTGACGGGACACAGATCTGTCCGTCGATGCAAGGCGCGTCCAACTGGATGTCCACCGCCTATCATCCCGGTACCGGGTTGTTCTATTTGGCGGCGTTGGAAAAGTGCAATGTCTTCAACAAAAATTCGGAATGGTGGAAGCAAGGACAAAGTTTTTATGGCGGCTCCGCGCGTCCCGTGACGGCAGAGACACCGCGAAAATATCTGCGCGCCATCGATCCCCAGACGGGAAAGATTGTGTGGGAATATGAGCAAACAGGTTCCGGCGAGACCTGGAGCGGGCTGTTTGCCACCGCCAGCGGCTTGATATTTTTCGGCGATGACGATGGCTCGTTCGGGGCGCTGGATGCCAAGACCGGCAAGAAGCTGTGGCACTTCCCGCTCAATGCGCGCTGGCATGCCTCGCCGATGACTTATGCCGTCGATGGCCGGCAATATATCGCGGTGGCGATGAATTCCAGTATTGTCGCGTTCGGATTGACGCCTTGAGCGCGGTAC
>Ga0105238_10007913_pt1 | contig 10637 bp, 8 predicted proteins | sample KBSC34metaG_FD_81526 | JGI IMG/M metagenome (GOLD analysis project Ga0105238, IMG submission 81526) | Corn rhizosphere microbial communities from Kellogg Biological Station, Michigan, USA - KBS C3-4 metaG | ecosystem: Host-associated > Plants > Roots > Rhizosphere > Soil | place: Michigan, USA...
CAATCAGAGCGCTGTCGAAGTTGGCTCCTTCTCCCCGGGGGAGAAGGCTGGGATGAGGGCGGTCGTCACGCTAATTTTGTGTTAGCAGGTGGATGAGGTTTTAATTTGTGATAACAACCTCCCTCACCCCGGCCTTCTCCCCAAGGAGAGGGGGAAACGGTTCCAGCGTTTTGGAAATGTGGTGCGGCTGGATGGGTGGAAGGTCTTGCGCCAACCAGAAAGCGGTCGAGGTTGGCTCCTTCTCCCCGGGGGAGAAGGCTGGGATGAGGGCGGTCGTCACACTAATTTTGTGTTAGCAGGTGGATGAGGTTTTGTTTGTGATAAGGACCTCCTCACCCCGGCCCTCTCCTCCGAGGAGAGGGAGAAACGGGTCCAGCGTTTTTAGAATGTGATGTGGCTGGATGGGTGGAGGGTCAATAGAAGAACAGAAGGCTTTCTATACTTGCTCCTTCTCCTGGGGGGAGAAGGCCGGGATGAGGGCGGTCGTTAAAACAAACTTTTCAGTATTCCTACGATTTCCTAAATTCCCGCATGGCCGAGATTGAACGCGCCCGCCAGCTTCGCCAGACGGAAACGTGGGCGGAAAAACTCATGTGGCGCTGGCTGCGGGATCGCCGGTTCACAGGCTATAAATTCCGCCGCCAGCATCCGCTCGGCAGTTACTATCTGGATTTCTTCTGCGAAGAGGCGGAGCTGAACGTTGAACTGGACGGGAGCCAGCACGGTTTTCCCGACCAGCGACAACATGATTTGGAACGGGAAAAGTTTCTGCAATCGCGCGGCATCAAGACGCTACGGTTTTGGAACTCACATCTGCGCCGCAACGCGCAAAGCATCCGGGACACGATTTTCAATGAGTTGCAGGCACGCGCACCGCATCCGTTGCCGGAATATACGCGGCCAGTGAAGCCTGAGAAGAAAAGTTAGAGGGGACAGCTTGGTTGATTTGATGAGGACCTCCCTCACCCCGGCCCTCTCCTCCAAGGAGAGGGGGAAACGGTTCCAGCATCTTGGGAATGTGGTGCGGCTGGATGGGCAGGAGGTCTTACGCCCATCAGAAAGCGGCCGAGGCTGGCTCCTTCCCATCGGGATTGACGGAACACGGCCCTCAGATTTCAGCAAATCTTTGTCAAAAGTTCCCGCATATCTCGACGTAAATCATCTTCCAAATTCTCATTACGACAGGCTGACTCAATGATGGGCTTCAAAGACAACACTTCGTCTGCGTGAGCGTGCCAATAGTCGGAAGGAATAGATTTTAAGGCAACCAAAAGTTCACCATCATACATTTCACCCGCAAGAGGTTCTATTTTCAGAATTTGCAATGCCATCGGAACAATGTGTTCAAGGTGGATTTGTTGTCGACAAGCCTTGCATACATCCTCCAAACCAAGTTCATCAAGCGGAGTTTCACTAACCGAACGATACCAAGCAGGCAGCGGGAATTCTTCCTCTGTTGTCGCCGGCAATTCAGCAAAGCCCTTCTGTTTGTCCAGAATTGCGAAAGTGAGCGGGTTTTTCTTCATGCACCAAACCCTATATTCTGAGCGCCTTCCCAATCCTCGCCGCCACTTTCTCTTTCCCCAGCACTTCGATCAGATGATACAGGCTCGGGCCGTGGGGATGGCCGGTGAGGGCGAGGCGAGTGGGGTGGATGAGGACGCCCACTTTCACGCCGAGGGCGGCAGTTTTCAATGTGTTTTCAATGCTCACGGTGTTGGACTCAAAAACGTTGTGTGTTCAAATGTTTGAACTGCCGACATGGATCCGGCAAAGCTCGAGGAAATTTTGTTGTCCCGGCCTTGCACGGCATCCGGCGCGGTCGAAGCCCCGGAATCAACGAGGGTTTGGCCGGAATTTTGATTGCCGGAATTCTCGATGAGGTTCTGGTTAAACATCACGCGGGTCTGCGGCGCGGATAGCCGAACGACCGGGGCGGAAAACGGCGTGCGGATGGTGTTATGTTCGAGCCGCAAGGTTCCGTCGCGGTTTTTGCCGCCATCCCGGCCGAAGTTGAGCACCTCGCGGTTGCCGGCGCAGTTCAGCGCCTTGGTCAGCTTGTTGCTAACCAAGATTGCGTCGCTGCCGGGAAACGTAGTTTCGGGTGAATCTACGAAATCCAATTCACGGTTGGCGGCATCGTGAATGAGGCAATCCCGAATTTCGATCTTGTGGGCGCGGCTTTTGACGTTGTGGCCGGTCAGGCTCGAATAAATTTCGCAGCCGCTCAGCGTGACGCTCGCGCCGCCCAGATACAAATTGTGGTTGTAGCCGGGCTCGCCCCGATCGCCGTTGTGATGAATGACGCAGGTCTCGATGCGTTGGTTTTGTGCCCGGTTGAGCGTGCCATCGCCGTTCGACATCAGCCCCATGTCGTTATCGTGAATTTCGCAAGCGCGGATGGTGACATCGTTGGCCTGGTTGATGCGCACACCTGCGCCATTGTGGCTTTCATTATGGGCGCCGCAGAGTTCAAATCCTTCCAGCACGCATCCGGTGGCATTGACGTCGAACTGGACGATGGCGCGCGGTACGGAGCCATGGCCCGTGAAGTTGAAACCACGTCCGCTGAGCTGCACCCGCTTGCCTGCGGGCGCGGCGGCGCGAATAGTGATGCGCGGCTTGTCCACGTCCAGTGCGACCTGTTCGTAAGCGTGTTCATCCGGCTGCGGCTGCACTTCGATCACATCCCCAGGTTGAGCTTTTGCCATGGCCTCCTCGATGTGCGCAAATTGCTGGTTCGGTCCGACGTTCCATACGGCGGCGACCAATCGAATATCACTCCCCGCCAGCAGGAAGGCCAATACAGCGATGGCGGGCAGTTTTTTCATGAACCAACGACAGTGTGGAAAGCGCAACAGCAATGGCCGTTAACAAATTATTGTTTCCAGTGCCTTCTCAATCCGCCGCGCCACCTTCTCTTTCCCCAGCACTTCAATCAGATGATACAGGCTTGGGCCGTGGGGATGGCCGGTGAGGGCGAGGCGGGTGGGGTGGATGAGGATTCCCACTTTCACGCCGAGGGCGGTGGCGGTGGCTTTGAGCGCGGATTCAATGCTCGCGGCGTCGAAGGTCGGGAGCTGGGCAAAGGCGTCGCGGACTTTTTCCAGGCGCGGCTGGTTCTCGGGCACAAAACTTTTCTGCGCGGCTTCGGGGTCGTAGGCGAATGTGTCGGTGAAATAAAACCCGGCGTAGGCGGGGAGTTCGCTGAAGGTCTTGATCTTGCCGCGGCAGGTGTCGAGGGCGGCTTTGACGTAGGGGGTGGGGAATTGATTGGTGTCCACGCCGGCCTTGGCAAAGGCATGCACGCCAAGTTCGTAAAAGCGGTCGGGGGCGAGTTCGCGGCAGTATTCGCCCTGCAACCATAGGAGTTTCTCCATGTCGAACTTGGCGTTGTGCCGGAGAATTTCTGGGCGCAAAGTTGCCGGCAATGTGAAAGACAACTTCAATGGCTCACCTTGCGGCAAATCGAATAATTCAATCACTTCGCTAATAGACATTTTTTCCCGATTGTCCTTGGGCGACCAGCCGAGGAGGCAGAGGTAATTGTTCACGGCTTCGGCGAGGAAGCCGCCGACGAGATAGCTGGTGAGGGAGGCGCCTTGGTCGCGTTTGCTCATCTTGGAACCGTCGTGGTTCAGGATGAGGGGGATGTGCGCATACTTGGGCGGTTCGACGCCGAAGGCGCGGAAGAGGGCGATGTGCTTGGCGGTGTTGCTCAAATGATCTTCGCCACGAATGACATGGGTGATGCCCATCTCGAGGTCGTCCACGACGTTGACGAAGTGGAACACGGGCTGGCCGTCGCTGCGGACCAGCACCCAGTCGGGGTCGAGTTCTTCGCGGTCGGTGAGCGGGCGCACGACGTCGCCGACGACGAGGTCGGGAATGAGAATGGGTTCGCGGGTCATGCGGAATTTGATGGTGCCGTCGGCATGTTGGTAGGCGAGGTCGCGGGAGAGCAGGGCTTCGATGCGGCGCGCATAATTTTCTTTGCGCTGGGATTGGAAGTAAGGACCGCGGTCGCCTTTGCTGGGGCCGGTGGCATCGCCGGTGAGGGGGCCTTCGTCCCAGTCGAGGCCGAGCCAGCGGAGGCCGTTGAGGATGACGTCCACGGCTTCCTGGGAATTGCGCGCGGCGTCGGTGTCCTCGATGCGCAACACGAAGGTGCCGCCGGTGTGGCGGGCGTAAAGCCAGTTGAACAGGGCGGTGCGGGCACCACCGATGTGCAGGTAGCCGGTGGGCGAGGGGGCAAAGCGGACGCGTGGTTTCATATAGTCTTGGCCACAGATTTTCACAGATGGCCACAGATGGAAAATAAAAAAGCCGAAGACTGTTGGGCAGAATGCGGGAAACTGTCTGCACGCACGGCTGATGGATGGCGGGCCAGGTCGCGCTGCGACTTGGCATTGACCGCGCAGCGGTCACTTTGTGGGGTGATGTTTTTCGGCGCGCGAAAGCTTTCATCGCCTGACGCTCTGCCCGGCGACGGCTTGGTTGCAGCGCGACAAACTCCACCTTGTCTGCGCGGATTCAGCGGCGGAGTTTTTTGCGGGCAGCGATTCCCAGCAAAGCGCCGGAGCCGAGCAGGGCGAGCGCGCTGGTCGCGGGTTCCGGCACGGCGGCGAGTGTGGTGCGCTGGTAGGTGAACCCGCCGCCGGGGCCGCCGAAGGAGAGGAACTGGATGCCGATGTAAATATTGTCCGTGATGAGGTGCAGCACGGTGTCCTGCCCGACGATGCGGCTGTTCAAAATGCCGGGCCCGCCATAGGCAGCCTCCCAACTGGTGTAGGTGAGCGAGGCATAATTGACGAGCAGGCCGGGCGCCCATTCGGTGTCGGCGGGGCTGACGCCACGGGTGAACCCGCCTTCGCTGGCGGCATTGAAAATGCCGCTCGAAGTCGCCCGGGTAATCCAGACGTTGTCGGTGATGTGATCCTGATTGGCGGCCTGCGTCCAGTCCGAGCCGGCCAGGTTGGTGAACGTGATCAACGGGCCGTTCCAGACGATGGCACCCTGGGCGGGGGCGCGGGTAACATGGGAGAATAAAACGGCCAGACCGGCCAAGAGCGAGAGCTGAATCCTCGTTTTCATTTCTGATGAGAGGAATGTTGCGCCGGTTTGTTTCCAGCGCAATAGCATATTTAGAACCGCAGGTTGAAGGAAACGCCGATGCCACCGTTCAACTCGTCGTAGTGCGACGTGAACTCGTCATTTGAGGTCTTGGTGTTGTAGCAGAAGAAGGCGCGGACGCTGGCGTATCGGTTGAAGCTGTAGATGACATTAAGGCCGGCGCTGTTCAACCAGTCGGTGCGGCTGCTGAGCATCAGGGTGTCATTGGGGTAATAGGCGTATTGCAGGCGATAGAACGGCTGGATGACGAGTTTGCCGGTGGCCTGCCAGTTCACGGTGAGGTAAAGGGTGTCGTCCAAGTGGTCATTGATGTCGCGGCGGTTGCCGGGAACGGGGGGGACGGTGGTGAAGTGGTATTCGACGGCGTTGCCGACGACGAGGGCAAGATTATCGCGGAGGACAAAGACGCGTTGCAAGCCGAGGGCGGGCAGAAATTCCTGATACGTCTCGGCACCGCTGTCCTGGCTCAACAGGCGGCTGTAGCTGGCGCTGAGGTTGAACTGCCAGTGGCCGAGGAGATAGCGGGTGTTGAGGAAGGCGGTCTGGGCATTGAAGTCCAGGGGCGACATGGCGGTCCGTTCGTAGGTGTACCACTGGCTGGAGAAGCCGATGGCGGGGGCGATCTTGCCGGGGCCGAGATTCATGGGTTCCGGTGCGAGGGCAATCTGGGCGGTGTTCAAAAAGACCATGCTGCCGATGCGTTCATTGGCACCGGCGTAGTTGGCGTTGTCCGTATAAAAAATCTGGCTGTCGAAGAACAGGTCGAAAATATCCGGGCGCAGGCCGGCCGGCCTTTGGTTCACGCGCAGGATGCGTTGCGGGCCGATGTCGGCGTTTTCACCCTGATAGGTTTCGGGTGCATTGGTGCCGGCGCGAAGTTCGGGCGGCGCGGTGAACGCCCGCCATTGTGAATTTTGCAGCTGCTGGATGGCGGATGGCTGCGCCTGCACGGAGCAAACGCAGGCGAGTGCGGCTGCGATAACGATTAAAGCCCGGTTTAGGATCATGAGTTCAAGCCTTCTGAATCTGAATATGACGATTTGATCTCCCAATTATTACTTTGCTGAAATTGTGATGCCGGTGCCGGCGATCGTACCACTGAAGCCGTTGGCGGCATTGACGGTTTGTCCGTTGTAGGTGACGCCACCCAGATTATTGACATAGCCGGGAAGGGACGTGCCGTTGTTCCATTGACCGAGCAAGCTCTTGAGATTCACGAGGCCGTTGCCAAAGGCGACGTTAAACAGGTTGATGGTGTTGGCGGTCATGTTGACGGTGCCGAATTGTGAGAGGTTGGCGTTGTTGACGGAAATGGTGTTCTTGGCGGCAAAGTTGGCCAGGGAATCGGAACCGCTGCTGGTAAAGGACTGGCCGCTGCCATCCAGCAAAATGCCGTCGCCGGAATTCAGCGAGAGGTAGTGTGCCTGGATGGAGGTGCCGGTAACATTGACTGAGCCGGCACTGGAGGTGAAGCCCAGCAAACCGCTGTCCGGATTGGCCAGCAGGCTCGAATTATGCAAGGTGATGGTCTTGGCTGCATTGAAGGAACCGAAGGCATTGACGGTAATCGCACTGCCATCCACGGTCAGACTGCCTTTGGTTGAATTCAAGGTCGTGCTATTGGCGTTGATGGTGGAACCGCTGTTGATGGAGATATTGCCGATGGATTGAACGCCCAGGTTGGCATAGTTCTGGATGTAGGTGTTGTTTTGCAGGGTGAAGCCGGAGCCGACGCGAAACGAGGTGTTGCCGCTGCTGTTGAATATGTTGGCGGAATCCAGCGTGAAGTTTGCGGGTGTCTGCCAATCGAAATTTGCCACGTTGGCCTGGATGCTGGCACCCGGGGCGACGTTGATCTGGTTCCCGGCCACCAGCGAAAAGATCAGGCTGGTGTTGGGGGAGAAACCATCGAAGTTGACCGAGCCGGCCAGGTTTAAATTTTTGGCGGCCACCATGTCAAATTCCGGCATCGCGGCGTAAGGCGAAAGATCCACCGTCAGCGGATCTGCGTCGATGGTGTTGATGTAGATATTTCTGGCTACAAAACCCTTGAATGGCTGGCCGGTATAAAAGGTGTTGCCCGGCAGGAGGAACGGTTGGGCCGTAAAAATATGGTTGGGCGGCGTGGGGAGCAGCGGGCTGGTCAATGAGGGCTGGTTGATGGTGGCGTCCGAACGAAGTGCGGCCCAAAAACCAAACGGATATTTGTAGGACTGGTCGAGCGCGGTCTGCAATGTTTCCAGATCAATCACCTGCACCTGATAGGCATTGGCGTCGCTGCCCACGGTCAAACCGGTATCGGTATATTTGCCGGCGGCGATGGCATCCAGTTGTTCCTGAATTTGTTTTTGGATGAGTGGCATGGAAGCCAGCGGATCGTCGAAGCCATTCACGAGCTGGCTGTTCTTGGTGAGGTCGTCGAGACGGAAAACGATGATGGGCGAAATCTGATTGCCGCCGGGGAGCACGAATGTCATCTGTCCGGGTTCCAGCTTTTGTTTGAGGCCGTTCAGAAATTTGATCTCCGCCTGATCTTCCAGCGCCAGCACCTTGAAGCCGCCGTTGGCCGTGGTGGTCACGATCAGGGTCGAACCCAACACTGACGCGGTGGCAGAACCAGTATGGATGGTGCCGCCGCCTTTGCCGTGCGGTGAATGGAACAGCAGGCTGCCCTGCTTCAGATCAATCGTGCGGTTTGCTGGGTCGAAGGAAAAAATCGTGTTCGCACCGATGCGGGTCACGGTCTCGTCGGGTGCGACCAGTTCGGCGCGCGACGCCGCACCGGTGCGGAGGATGTCGGGCATGTTGAACGCGTCGTTGACGGTGGCCGCTTTTTTTGACTGGCTGGCGGCGGAGATGATTTGCACGTCATTGACGACCTGGGTGACTTTGCTTTGTTTGAGGTCGCCGGCGTGGCCGGGGGAAGCGGCCAAAATGCAGCCAAGGCACAATGCGAGCGCGGACAGGTTTTTCATAACAATCCTTCGGGTTAAAATTCACCTCACCAACGGTCTAATTTTCTAAATTAACAGGGCGACTGGGTCAAACTTAATCTGATTTTACCGTGCCTTGAGGTTCATGCCCAATGTCGGGCTATTGGTGTGGGGCCTAATCTGGTTTCGTAATCTTAATCCTAATCAACCAACCGACGATTACGATTGAGAGCAGGATTAAGATTGGGACGCTACCGTCTATTTGTCTGAAAGGGTAAAGGAACCATCCCAATTCTCGGGCGGCGGGCTGATGGCGTAGGCGGCGCAGCGGGAGAGATACATTTCGCAGAGGTAATCTTCGACGCCGATCTGGTAGCGCGCCTCTTCAAATTTGGCGGTGGCTTCGGCGAATTTCCGGGCGCGATAAAGTTTCACGCCGTCATGATAAACGGCCAGCCAGGCCGGCGGTGGCTGGGTGCGGTCGCCAAGCAGGCCAAACACTTCGACCGGCTTGGTTTTACCTTTCACTGTGAGCAAATCAACGGTGCGATAAATAAAATGGTCGCGCGTCAGCTTCTCCACTTGCTCGCCGATGAGGATGTCCGTGTGAAATTGCTTCGTGGCGCTTTCCAACCGCGCCGCCAAGTTCACGCCGTCACCGAGCACGGTGAACTCCATGCGCTGCGGGTGGCCGATGTTGCCGACGATGACTTCCCCATGATTTACGCCAACCCCGATGGATAATTTGGAGCGGTCAACATTGTCCTTCCACGTCGAATTCAATTTCGCGAGCGCCCCGCGCATCTGCAATGCGGCAGTCACCGCGCCGAGCGCGTCGGCTGCTTTGCCCTTGCTGTGCGTGTCGCCCCAGACCGCCATGATGGCGTCGCCGATGAATTTTTGCAGCGTGCCGTTGTGTTGCAGAACGCTGCCGACCATGTCCGCAAAATATTCATTCAATTGGGCGACGAGCTTGTCGGCGTCCGCGCTCTCGGTCATGGAGGTGAACCCGCGGATGTCGGAGAACAAAACTGTCACCGGCTGTTTGCGGCCTTTCAAGGCTTCCACGAATGAACGGCGGTCGTTGAGAATCGTCTTGGCGACGTTCTTGGAAACGTAGCGGTCGAGCACGTTGCGGTAACGCCGCCGTTCCAGTTGCTCCATCGAATATTCAAAAATGATTCCGAATGCGCCGGTGGTCACGAGGCAGAACAATGGCGGCATCATCAGAACGACCAGATTGCCGTGCTCAAAGATAAATTGGCAGCCAACTAGAAACGCTACCGTCGCACCGACCAGCAACAGGGCTTTCAGCAAGGCTTGGGGAATGCCAAAGCAAATGAGCAACGCGAGCGTGACCGCACCAAGCGCCAGCCAGAAGTTAGTCTGTTCAGAAGTTTCTTTAAGCCACTCGCCACGCAGCAGTGCTGCGAGCATCTGCGCCTGAATTTCCGGCCCTGGCGTCTCACCGAATGGCGTGGCGTGCACGTCATGAAAAATCTCCGCCATCGGGCCGACGATGACGATCTTATTCGAGACCGCGAGTCCGCCTTTGAACGGTTTTTCTTTCCACAAGCTGTCCACAAACATGTCCTGCACCGGCCATGCACGGTAGGTGCCCGCCGGGCCTTGGAAATTGATGAAGGTTTTTGTGTCTGGCGACGGCGTGGAGATCTTGCCTTTGAATTTCTCGGCGGCCCGCGCCGTGATGTGTGACAGGTTGTCCGGAATATTTCCCGTCCGGATTTCTTTTTTGAAATAATTGACATGTCTTGGGTCGATGCCGGGCATCTCCATGGTTTCGCGTTCTGAAGAGGTCTGGTAGCGAGCGCGGCGAATGACACCATCCGCATCCGGCCAGATGGTCACCAATCCCACGATGGATTCCGAACCGGGCAAAATCAGTCGGCCATTAGGAGGTGTCAGCTTTTTGGTCTGGCTCACCGCGCCTTCCTCGTCGGCAAACATCGCGCCGATGACCACGCGGTCCTTATATTTCTCCAGCGTCTTAGCAAACACATCATCACCCTCCGTCTCGCTGGCGAAAACAAAATCGAACATTACCACCTTCGCGCCCGCGCCCATGAGCTTTTCCAAAATCGCGGCATATACGCTGCGGTCCCATGGCCACGGCTGCTGCATTTTTTGGAGTGTCGGCGACGCGGCGATTTCTTCCGGTGCCAGCGAATCAAGTTGGAATGATGTCGTGCTAAGCCCAATGAGCTTGATGTTCGAGTCGGGTAGGGTGCCTTTGCGCAGCAGGTAGCGACGGTCGGTCAATGTGCCTTCCGCCTTCTGCCAGAGTTGCGACTTGGTCAGCCAGGCATTCTGGGTCAGCCAGAAGACGAGGATGCCCACGATGACGACGATCCACTTCGGGCGATGAATTAAAAATCTGACCATGGGCTGGAAAATCCTGCGCGGTTAATTCGCAAGCTGGCGCGCTGAATTCAAGGAAATAAAAAAGGCGCTCCGATTGCTCGAAGCGCCTTTTGCAGGGCTCAAATTACTTGGTGCCGAGGATCGCGTCCTTCGCGGCTTTCGCAACGCGGAATTTCACGACGCGCTTGG
>Ga0105238_10007922_pt1 | contig 10632 bp, 8 predicted proteins | sample KBSC34metaG_FD_81526 | JGI IMG/M metagenome (GOLD analysis project Ga0105238, IMG submission 81526) | Corn rhizosphere microbial communities from Kellogg Biological Station, Michigan, USA - KBS C3-4 metaG | ecosystem: Host-associated > Plants > Roots > Rhizosphere > Soil | place: Michigan, USA...
ATCGCCGCCGCTGAAGTTTCTGTTTGAAGACAGCAACGTCGTGGTTTTGGTGTGTTGTAACCGTGATCATTTGCTGCACTGCGAGAAATTATAACCGCCATGTCTCCGTTTACGCATCTCATCGGGAGTTGGCTGGTTGCTACCGCCACAACCACTAATCCGCGAGACCGCAAGTTGGTGACAATTGCCGGTGTCTTGCCAGATGCCGACGGTCTTGGCGTAGTGGCTGATGTGGTTGGCTCTTTTGTTTCTGGCAAAGAATGTACATTTCAATACTACCAACAATATCACCATATTCTGCTGCATGGCTGGCCGGGGGCGGCTGCCGTTTCGGTTCTGCTGATGTTCTGCTCACAAAATCGGTGGCGGGTTTTATTACTTTGCCTGCTGACATTTCATCTGCATTTACTCTGTGATCTGGTCGGCTCACGCGGGCCGACCGTTGGCGACCTTTGGCCCATCTGTTACTCCGAGCCGCTGTTTCGTCATCCGATCTGGTTTTGGAAAGGCCAGTGGCGGCTGGACGGCTGGCAGAACCAAACCATTTTTGCATCGCTGCTCATCACCTCGCTCTGGCTGACGGTCAAACGTGGTTATTCTTTCGTTGAAATCGTCAGCGAACGGGCGGACAGAGTTTTTGTTCAAGTTCTTCGTAAATGGTTCGGTAGGCCGTCACAATAAAAGCTAACCAAACTCTTTCGTGTATTTCGCGTCTTTCGCGGTTAAAATGCCTTCGTGAAACCGCTCGCAGATTGCAAACTTTACACCTTTGTGGACACGGCCTATCTGGCTGGCCGTGCGCCGGAATTTATTGCGCAACAACTGTGTGATGGCGGTAGCGACTTGATTCAAATCCGCGCCAAGAATTCTTCACCAGACGAAATCCGCCGCATGACAGAAAAGGTTTTGCCGGTTACACGCAGCGCGAATGTCGGGCTGGTCATCAACGATCACCTGGAGATTGCGTGCGAGTTCGGCGCGGACATCTGCCATCTGGGACAGGAAGATTTTTTTGACGCCGGCCACACTCACGTTAGCGAATTAAAAAATAAAAATGGAAAATTGAAAATTGGTTTGAGCACACATGCTCCGGCGCAGGCGCAACGGGCGGTGGATGCCGGGGCAGACTACGTCGCCATCGGACCAATTTTTGCGACCGGCACCAAGCCGACAGCCAAGCCGGTGACGTTGGAATATGTCCGCTGGGCGGAGCAAAACGTGAGCGTGCCGTGGTTTGCCATCGGCGGCATCAACTTGCAGACGATTGATGCGGTGCTGGCGGCGGGCGCAAAACGGATCTGTGTGGTTTCGGCAATTCTTAATGCGACCGATGTGTCGCAGGCGTGTACCGAATTTCGGAAGAAACTGGGAAGCTGATTTTTAGCTTCGGGAGCGTTTGCTTCTTTCCCGTCTGGTCTGTCGATAAAACCAATACCCGATTACCGTAATGCTCAGCAACGCCGCCAGGCAGATGGCTATTTTTAAATGCGCCTGCGCTAGCGAGCCGTAGTATTTCTGGTATTCCTCCTGCCAGTTTTGGCCATAGCGCTCCCCAAAACTTTTCTCCAGTTTCAGCTCTTTCCAAATAAACCGGCCTAAAAAAACAATCCCCGCAACATAGGCAGCAACGATCATCAAACCCAAAAGCAACAAATCCCCGAATAACCTCCGCCGTAAACGCGCAAAAGCGTTATCCACCAGAATTTCCAATTCATCGTCGGGATCCATACAAATGGCATCAGGCCGTCGGTCTATTGTGGCAGCGTGTGGCCGGAAATCGAACAGGTCGGGACTTCATTTACTGCGTTAAGTGAAATGGTGCCGCCGCCGGGGCAGACCGGGAAAACATTGTCTTTGAGATAGGGGAGCAAATCTTTGGTTGTCGGCTGGGCAGCTTCCGGTTTGCTGTTTTCCAGGGCCCACTGCTGTTTGGCATCATCGATCAGACGGAGGTTGTTGATGCAGGTCTTGCGCGCGATGATGGCAACGCTGGTATCGAGGATTTGCTGGCTCTCGTCTTGCAGTTGCTCCATGTGCTGCTGCTGCAATCTCAACGCCATCCGCGCGGTGGCCAGGTGCAGCGCGTTGGAGCGGCTCTCATTGTCCAATTGGGCCAGGGTCGCCTGCAATGAGGCCAGCTGGTTGGTGATGATCTGGTTTTGTTTGCGGAGGCGGGAAATCTCGGCGGCCTGCAATCCGGCGTTGGAATTGTGCAAGGCATCCAGTTCGTTCTGTGTCTGATGCAATTCGACTTGCGCCGTGCGCAACTCCACCTGCATGGCGTCCTTCTCGCGGTAGGCGCGAAAGAGGGCGACTTCCGCGACGAGCACCAGCGCGAGGCAGGCCCAGGCAAACCAACGTTTCAGGTTCATGGCTCCGGCAGTTTCGTCCTTTGCGGGAAATCGTCAAATAGGAAATGCCAAATTGAACATTCGCTGAATAGGCCATTGACGGCGGGCAATTCCAGCATATCCTATCCGGCTTGTCGCCACGGCGGCAATTTTCCCCATGCTCATTATCCGAGATCTAAAGATGACTTTTGGCGGGCGGACGCTCTTTGAGAACGCCTCATTCCAGGTGAACTACGGCGAACGTGTCGCGCTTGTCGGGCCAAACGGCGCGGGCAAAACCACGCTGTTCTCGCTCATCCTCAAACAGCGCGAAGCCGACGCCGGCGTGATCGAACGCGATGAATGGACAATGGTCGGCCATCTGCCGCAGGAAGGTGAAGCCTTGGGCGACGAAACCATTCTCGATGTCGCCACCGGTCGGGTGGATGAATTGCCGCAACTCGAAAAATTGCTGCATGATCTGGAAAAAGCCGGCGACGTTTCCTCGGCGCAATATCTCGAAGCCCATGCCAAGCACGATAAGCTGAACGATCCGCAGGTGGAGACGAAGGCGAAGAAGATGTTGCGTGGCCTCGGCTATCGCGACACGGATTTCGACCGCAAGGCGAAGGAGATGAGCGGCGGCTGGATTATGCGCGCCCGTCTGGCCCGCCTGCTGGTGATGGAACCGGACTTGTTGTTGCTCGACGAGCCGACGAACCATCTGGACTTGCTCTCGCTCTTGTGGTTGCAAAATTATCTGAAGAATTATTCCGGTGCGCTGCTATTAATCTCGCATGATCGCCAGTTCATGGATGAAGTCATCACGCAGGTGCATGAAATTTCCGAACGCAAGCTGATTGCCTATACCGGAAATTATTCCGAGTTTCTCAAACAACGCGAAGAGCGCTACGAACAGCAGCTTGCCGCCTACAAAAATCAGCAGAAGGAAATCGCCGACTTGCAGGCGTTCGCGGATCGTTTCCGCTCCATTCCTTCAAAGGCTTCGCAGGCGCAGAGCAAGCTCAAGCAGATCGAACGGCTTGAACTCATCGAAAAGCCGCTCGCGCCGCGCAAGCCGTTCCGCTTTCAGATTCCGCCACCGCCACGCGGCGGCCAACGCGCGATTTCACTCGAAGGCATTCATATGGCCTACGGGGCGACGCAGGTTTATAAAGGTCTCGACCTTACCGTGGAACGCGGCGAACGCACCGTGCTCGTCGGGCCAAATGGTGCGGGCAAATCCACCTTGCTGAAAATTCTTGCAGGCGTCGTGGAATTTCAGAAAGGCAAGCGAGACCTTGGTCACAACGCCAAAATCGGTTATTTCAGCCAGCATCGCGCCGCCACGCTTGACCCGGAGAAAAACGTGCTGGAAGAAGTATTGGCCAGCGCGCCTGCCATGCGCGAAGACGAGGCTCGTGGCGTGCTTGGCTCGTTCATGTTCCGCAAGGACGACATTTTCAAGAAGACCGCCGTGTTGAGCGGCGGCGAAAAAAGCCGGCTCAACCTCGTGAAGTTTCTGGTGGATCCGCCCAATCTGCTGTTGATGGACGAACCCACGACGCATCTGGACATCCACACCGTCGAGTCGCTCACGCTGGCACTGGAGCGTTACGAAGGCACGCTGATTTTCATTTCGCATGACGTGCATTTCATCAGCCATCTTGCGACCAAGGTGTTGCACGTCAACGCCGGCACCGTTACGCCCTACGTCGGCGGTTACGAATATTTTTTGGAGAAGACCGGTACCGCCGATGACGCCCGTGCGGCCTTGACGGCGGGCTGAAAAGTTTTTTCGAAGTTGGCAAATTTGCCAAGCCGTGGCTCCCCGCAAAATGAGCCGGAGTCATTTGCCCGCCTCGCAAGCCAGCACTCAAATCCGGCCGCCGGCTTGTGATGTTCTAAGTATCCAGACAGCGGCGCACGGTGTGAACCAGCTTTTCCAGCGAATATGGTTTGGTTAAAAAATTAACGCCATCTTCCAATGGGAAATCCGGGTTAAGAACTTCCAAACTGTAACCGGTCGCATAAATAACCTTGAGGTTGTTTTTTTCAGTCAGGAGTTTTTTGGCCAGATCGCGTCCGGACAACCCATCCGGCATCACCATGTCCGTCAGCAGCAAATCAAATTCGGCGGGGCGTTCGTTCCAGATGGGCAACGCTTTCAAGCCCGATTCAGCCTCAAAGACGCGATAGCCGTGGCGTTGCAAGATGCTGCGGGCCAGCCGGCGCACGGCCGGTTCATCCTCGACCAGCAAAATGGTTTCCGTGCCGCCCTTAATTTGGGTTCCGGACTGCGGCACACTATGCACGTCGGTCTTTTTTTTGCTGACGGGCAGGAAAATTTTGAACATGGCTCTCTGGCCGGGCTCGCTTTCGACTTCAATCCAGCCTTCATGCTGTTGCACGATGCCATAAACGGTGGCCAGGCCCAGCCCGGTACCCTTGCCGACATCTTTTGTGGTATAAAATGGTTCAAAGAGGTGTGGCAATGATTCGGGGGAAATGCCGCAGCCGGTATCGGAAACAGTGATACAAGCGAATTTTCCAGGCCGCGCCGCCATGTTCTTCCGGGTCTGCCCTTCCAGCACTTCGGTTTCATAGACATGGAGCGTTAATTTGCCGCCTTTGGGCATGGCATCGCGCGCATTCACGGCGAGGTTCAGAATGATCAGCTCAATCATGACCGAGTCGGCATGAACCGCCAGCGGCGCCTGTTCACAGTGGATCTGCATGGCGATATTTTCGCCCAGCAGCCGTTGCAACATGTTGCCAAGATGGGTGACCACGCCTTTCAAATCCAAATCCTGCGGTTGCATCCGCTTTTTACGGCTGAACATCAGCATCTGCGAGGTCAGTTGAGTCGCGCGTTCGGCGGCACGATTGATCTCAGCCAGTGCCTCCGTCTGGTCCGGGGTCTGGTTTGGTTCGGAGGTGAGGAATTCCACGTAGCCGCGAATGACGGTGAGCAGGTTGTTGAAATCATGGGCGATGCCGCCGGCCAGCTGGCCCAAGGCTTCCATTTTCTGGGACTGCCGCAACGCGTCTTCGGTGCGGGCGTGTTCGGCCATCTCCACTTTTAACTGTTCGTTGACAACCTGAAGCTCATGCGTGCGCTCGGACACCATCGCTTCCAATTGTTCCATCTTGGTGCGCGACTTTTGCAGCAGGTCCCGCTTTTCCGTCAGCGCATGGGCCAGTTGGATCACCTCAACATTGTCAAAGGGCTTTTTCAGGATAACCAGGCGGTCGGAGACCCCCAGTTTTTTGCTCATCTCGTCCCATGAATAATCAGAGTATGCCGTGCAGATGACGATTTGCAGATCGGGATCGATCTCCCACACTTTGGCCGTGGTTTCGATGCCATCCCAGCCCGGGGGCATCCGCACATCCATGAAGACCATGGCGTAGGGCCGTCCCTTGGCGATCGATTGACGGACCAGTTCCAGGCCTTCCTGCCCCTGAAAGGCGGAATCGACCTGGAAAAAATTCATTTGCGGGACATCGGACGTTTCCCCGAACACTTCCGCTTCAAAAGCGTTGAGGGCGGTCTGATCAGCCGCCGTGGGGCTTAGAATTTTTTTGAAATCCGCGTGGATGGCCACGTTGTCATCCACCACTAGAATGCGGCGGTTATGGTGGGAAAAAGAATTATTCATGCTTTGGGGGGTGCAAAGGCAGCACCAGGGTAAATTTCGCCCCCATGCCCAATCCATCGCTATGCACCATCAAGGTGCCCCCCAACTCCTTGGCGGCCAGCGCCCCGCTATGCAGCCCAAAACCGTGGCCATCCTTCCTCGTGGTAAAACCATGGTTGAAGATGCGGTTCATATTTTCCGGCAGGATACCAATGCCATTATCAATCACGGCAATTTGAATGCATTCGTCCTGCCGCCGTAATTGTACCGTCACTTGCTTCTCGGTGCGACCCGAATCATCGCAGGCATACTTTGAATTGCGGATCAGATTGACGAGGATCTGCATAACTTTGTGTTTGTCCACGCTGATCATGGGCAGGCCATCGGCAAAATCACGGATTAACCGCACATCATGGCGTACCAGACCTCCGGCGTTCATCCGCAACGCGTCCTCGACCAGGTCAACCACCTTCACGGTTTCGGCCACCCCGCAGACTTTGGCATAGCTCTGCTGCATGGAGACAATATCCTTGATATGCTCGATGTGCTGCCGCGTCAATTCAACTTCTTTGATCAACGCCGTCTGTTCACCGGTCAGGTGTTCCGTCAGCTTGAGCAGATAATCCGGAATTTGCCGGCCTTGGGGATCATCCGTGAAAAATGCCGGCAAGTTATTTTTGTGTTCGTTGACCAGGGTGGCCAGGCGTCCCAAATTATTGACCCGGGATTTTTTAATCGTTTCCAGCACCAGTGTTGTGGAAACATTGACGCTGTTCAGCACGTTGCCGACGTTATGGAGCACGCCGGTGGCGACTTCGGCCATGCCCGCCTGCCGGGAAATTTCCAGCAACTGCTTGTGCACCACATCCAGTTTGGCCTCCGTTTCCTTCATGGCGGTGATGTCCTTGTTGATACCAATAGTGCCTATGATTTGACCGGTTTTGTCGCGGAACGGTATTTTGCTGACAATTGCCCAGGTATCCTTGCGGCCATCCTTCCAGAATTCCTGCTGTACCTTGCCGATCATCGGCTTGGCCTCCTTGATAATCCGTTGCTCGTCGGCAAAGAACTCCTGTGCCTTGGCTTCGGGAAAGAAATCAAAGTCACACTTACCCATCAGTTCATCCACCGAACTCAGGCCAAATTGCAAGGCAACCGGCTTGCTGGCCTTGATGAGCCGGGATTGCTTATCCTTGAAGTAAATGCAATCTGGAGAATTATCCAACAAAGCCCGCAACAGATCCCGTTCATAGGCCAGTTCTACCTCCACCCGCCTGCGTTCGGTGATGTCGCGCCAGTGTATCACCATGCCCACGCAGACACCGTCGAGGCGTTGCGGGAAAACACTGCGCTCAAAAATCCGTCCGTCCTTCAGTTCAAATAAATCTGAAAATTCGTTTTCCGGGTTGGCCTCCACCGCCTCCACCCGCCGGAGAAATTCTTCCGGGTTTTTAACGAGCTGGGCGGCGTGTCGGCGCATTTCCCACACATCCCGCCGTTCAATCTGCCCGGCATCAAACTGCCAGAGGTTGATATATTTGTTGTTACACGAAGTGACTTTGCCCGCCAGGTTCACCGTGAGGATGCCATCCGCCGTGGATTCCAGCGTGGCATGGAGCATGGAAAGCGATTCGGCCAGTTCCTTGGTGCGCTCCTTGATCCGCTGTTCCAGATTATCCCGCGCCGTTTGCAACGCGGCGTCCTGCGCCTGGATTTGCGCCAGCATCTCATTGAACCCGTCCACCAGTTGCCCCAGATCATCGTTGGCTTGTTTCTTCACGCGCACGGAATAATTTTTATCCAACGCCACCGATCGCGCCACTTGCGCCAGTTGCAAAACGGGATCGGAAACCACCCGCAGCAGGCGGCTGGACAACACGAAGGCGACGAGTAATGCCGCCAAAAAAACCAGGCCGGTGGTTTCCATGCAATGCATCATGCGGACGTAAAGATTTTTCGAGTCCGAGGCGACGAAAATTGTGCCGGTTGTCTCACCATGCCGCTGGATGGGGCGGAAGAGGTTCAGTTGGTTTTGGATGAACGTTTCGCTGGCCGCCGGGGCGGTGGCCGGCGGGATAAACGTTGTCCCGGCCTCACGTTGATAAACCGCCAAAACATCGCCAGCCTGATTATAAATGCAGGCGTAGGTGATATTGCCGTTGGCCCGCAAGGTGGCGAGCATTTCCGTGGCAGCTTTGGGATCATTGGAATCGATGGCCGCCGCACAGTTGCTGCCGGTGATGGTGGCCAGTGCGGAAATATTCTCCACCAGCTCCTGCTGAAAATTAATCCGGTCGTAGGTCAGAAAGGCAAGGCAGGCCAGCAATAAGGATGTGCCGGTGGTCAATATGACGATCAGCATCTGCTTGCGCCGGAGGGATAAATGATTCAGGAAGCGTGTGGCCATGATGAGATCAGTTCCCTTTGCCTTTCACTGCATCTGCCACGTTGTCCCCTCCCGAAATGCCGGGGATGGGTGTGCCTGTGCCTGAAAATATTTCCGGCGTCCGGCCAGCGTATTTTGTCAGGTTAAAAATTTTCAATGCCTTGACCGGGTATCCGGTCAAGCGACGGACATCGCCGTGCCCGCCCCGATTAATTCCCAACCACAGGCGAAGCGGCGCCCTCGCGCCCGTCGCCTTCATCAAAAAGTGCTGGCTGGAAATTTTTCCGTTCATTTCAAAATACTGGTGCAATTGCCCGGGCAATATTGCCGCTGGCAACAAAATACCGATTACCTATCGGCAAAAAGGTGGAAAGACCTGACTACAATTTATGAAAATTAACCGCCAGCGGGAGTTGCTAAAAGTTGGTGTAAAGCGGCCATATCTTGTGATTTTAGCTTAAGCTATCGATAAAGTGTCAAGTTCTGGCGAGAGTGGCGCTGTGCGGCGGTGAGGCTTTACAGTTGGAAATTGAACCGGCAAAAACTAAGCCAGTCCTGATGGGAGAAAACTTTCTGCCTGCTCACACCGGCAATGGTGCCTGCGCCACAATTTCCCGGATAACAGCCGCGCCGTCGGGATAAGTATTGAGGGCATCCTTGCGCACGAGCAGACGATGCGCCAGCACCGGAACGGCGATAACCTTGATGTGTTCGATGGAAACGGAAGTTTTTCCCTCAATCGCCGCCACCGCTTGTGCGGCATGATACAGACCGAGCGAGCCGCGCGGACTGGCTCCAAACCGCAACGCGGGATGCTCCCGGGTTGCCTGCGTCAGCGCCACGAGGTAATCGCACGCTTCGGTACTGACCCGGATTTCGCGCACGCCGCGCTGGCATTTCAGGATTTCATCGCCCGTGGTAACGGATTGCAAACTGTCAATGGGATGTTGCTGTCGCGCGCGGACGCACATTTCTCTCTCTTGCGCTGCGTCGGGATAGCCCAGGCTGATGCGGATAAGGAAGCGATCCATCTGCGCCTCCGGCAGGCGGAACGTGCCTTCCTGATCGATGGGGTTTTGCGTGGCCATGACCATGAACGGCTTTTCAAGCCGGTACGAAACACGGTCCATCGTCACCGAGCCTTCGCCCATTGCCTCGAGCAACGCCGCCTGTGTGCGCGGCGAAGCGCGGTTGATCTCATCCACCAGGACCATCTGCGAAAAGATCGGGCCAAAACGGAAATCTTTTTTGCCCGTCGTAGCGTCCGTCGTGATATCACCGATCACGTGCTCCGGGGTAAGATCCGGCGTGCATTGGATTCGCTTGAACGAGCAGCCCACGCTTTGCGCGATGGCGCGGGAAAGCATCGTCTTCGCCACGCCGGGAACATCTTCCAGCAAAAGATGGCCCTCGGCGAACAGGCCGGCCACGGCCAGCGTGACCTGTTCCGGTTTGCCCACGATGACACGCTGGACGTTGGCGATGATCTGTTGGGCGAGGCTGGCGAGCTTGTCCGCAGAATAAATTTCATCCGGCGGCGGCGTGACTGAAAGCTTCACCTTCTCGTTCGGCGCACGCACCTGGCGCGGTTGCAGGATGCTTTTGCCACAACTGAGGCAGGGGATGTCCTCGCCGATCTGTGAATCGGAAATCTCAAACGGAAACCCGCAGTGCTGGCAGATGCGTTTTGGCATGGGATGGATGAAAGCAGAACTCCGCCGTGCCGGTCTAGCAAGAACAAAAGCGGAAAGTTCATGGTAAAATAATATTTCATACTTACTTTAAGTCTGCTTTTGACTTGGCAAAACATAGATGTGAGAACAGATTTTATCGGCGCTGCCGGAAACCTTGTTCTTCCCTAGTCACAGATTGTTAATGATCGTGGTAAAGAAAAAGCAGATCGGCATACGTCTCTCTGATTTTTAATGAACAATAAACAAGCAATTATTGACCTGACAAACGCGCGTCCGGCGGCAGTGCTTGTAATTGATCTTGTTAAGCATTCTAGCCGTTCCACATTTGAAATCCGGCGGATCCAAAAAATCTTGGAAGACGTCTTTAGTGAAACTTCAAAATTACTGAATATTGAAGAGGTTCAAAACAAATACACAGGCGATGGTTACGTTTGCACTTTTTTGGGGGATGCAAGCGCAAGGATAATTGATTTTCTAAACGTGGCAGTGCCTGAATTGAAACAGAGATTTACCGCAAATGATCAAGCATTTCGTATCGGCGTAGATTTCGAGCTGCTACGCCTACGTTCTAACGACCTCAC